>Ga0307428_1001463_pt1 | contig 11940 bp, 10 predicted proteins | sample SalMarWE160240MG_FD_202161 | JGI IMG/M metagenome (GOLD analysis project Ga0307428, IMG submission 202161) | Salt marsh sediment microbial communities from the Plum Island Ecosystem LTER, Massachusetts, United States - WE1603-240 | ecosystem: Environmental > Aquatic > Marine > Intertidal zone >...
ATCTTATTCCTGTGCCATGCGCTGAATTTGCTGAGGTATTTGAGGGAGTTGAATCCGGTATCTGCAATTACGGGATTGTTCCAGTAGAAAATACGCTCGGCGGTTCTGTCGAAGAGGTGAACCGGCTCCTCATCACGACGGCCCTCCATGTGGTAGGGGCTGTGGAGCTTCCCATAAGACTCTGTCTCCTCGCACTCCCAGGGACCGACTACCGGGAGATCCGGACCGTATACTCGCACCCTCAGGCCATTGCGCAATCCCGAGAGTTTCTGTCAAGGAATAAACTCGAGCCCATCCCTTATTACAATACCGCGGGTGCTGCAAAGATGTTGTCGGAAACGAGGCCAAAGAGATCCGCTGCAATTGCCGGCAAGCTTTCAGCCGAGCTTTATAACCTGGAGATCATAAAAGAGGGTATAGAGGACCTGGAGAGAAACATCACCCGCTTCCTCGTGCTGTCCAGGGAGGAGAACAAGGAAGAGGGGGAGAAATGCTCCATAACGTTCTCCACAGAGCACAAGGCAGGCACCCTTTTCAGGGTGCTTGAGGTGTTTGCGAGGGAGAATATCAATCTGACAAGGATAGAGTCGATTCCGAATGAGCCGGGGAACTATGCGTTTTTCCTTGATTTTATCGGTTCACTCAAGGAGGAGAAGGTGGCTAAGGCCCTCGAAAAGGTACGAGAGATTACCACGAGCTTTACGATGATGGGGTTTTACAAGGAGAGGAAGGGAGCATGAGGGTATTTATCATGGGTGCCGGCCATATGGGCGCCTGGCTTGCAGAGGAGCTCTGTCTCGAGCATGAGGTGGCGGTATACGATACGGACAGAAAAAAGCCCACATCCCTTTTTCATGCAAAACGGCTGCTCGAGCTTCATGAGTTGGAAGCCTTCACGCCCCAGCTTGTTATTAATGCGGCAAGCCTGATGCATACTCGGAAGGCATTCGACGACCTCCTTCCCTCTCTCCCGGAAGACTGTCTCCTTTCAGATATTGCATCGGTAAAAACCGGATTCTATGAGCTCTACAAGGGAATGGGAAAGAGATTTGTCTCCACTCATCCCATGTTCGGCCCCACCTTCGCCGATCTCAGGGACCTTCGTGATGAGCATGCCATCATTATCAAGGAATCCGATGAGCAAGGAAAAGCATTCTTCCGGAGTTTCTATAATAAGCTTCATGTCAAGATCCATGAATACACCTTCGAAGAGCATGACCAGGCCATGGCGCACTCCCTTTCCATCCCCTATGCCTCATCAATGGTGTTTGCTGCCTGCATGAAAAAACAGGAGGCGCCGGGCACGACATTCAAGAAGCATCTCGAGATCGCACGAGGGCTTCTTTCAAAAGACGATCATCTCGTGGCCGATATCATGTTCAACCAGTATTCCCTTCGGCAGATTGAGGAGATCAATGCTCAAATAGCCTACCTGGCACATATAATACAGGAAAGGGACTACGAAGCGATGAAGAGGTTCCTCGATAGGCTCAGGAGCAATATCACCTCATTACGGTATCCGGTGAAGCAATGATCTGCATTCCCATTATAGCGAAACATACCCGGGAGGCCTGCGAAAAGATTGCCAGGGCCAATCCTATGGCCGATATGTTGGAGTTGCGCCTCGACCGCATGGAATCATTCTGTCTTAAAGACCTGCTCAGAGAGGCAGCCAAACCCGTTATTGCCGCCTATCGGTCGCAAAGGGAGGGAGGAGGCGGATCTGCCGATTATGACACTATCAGCCGTTACCTCTTCGATGCCATCGATGAGGGGGCAGCCTTTGTGGACGTGGAGTACCGCATGCCTCGCAAGCTCCGGCGGAGATTTCTTGAAAGGCGGGGCTCATGGGGGGTCATCATATCCGTCCATCTGCTCGGCGGAACCCCTTCCAGCAGAAGATTGGAATATATTTTCAAAACCCTGGCCGCCACAGGCTCGGATATCGTGAAGATTGTCACGCGGGCGACAGCGCCTGAGGACAACCTCCGTGTGCTGGGCTTGATACCCATGGCTAAAAAGCTGGGCGTCAAGATTATTGCCCTGTGTATGGGACCGATGGGCCGCCTATCCCGGATTGCCTCGCCCCTCTTAGGAGCTCACCTGACCTTTGCCTCGCTTGAACAAGGCCAGGAGTCTGCTGAGGGGCAGATACCCGTCATGCACATGAGAGATATACTTGGGCTGCTGGATGATCATTGATCAAAAAACAGAACTCTACGGGGTCGTGGGCTATCCCATAGGTCACTCGCTGAGCCCTGCCATGCACAATGCCGCCTTCTCGGCGCACGGAAAGAATGCTCTCTATCTGGCCTTCGAGACAAGAGACCTGGAGGGGTGCATTCGAGGCATACGGGCGCTCGGCATACGGGGGGTGAGTGTGACCTTGCCGTATAAGTCTGCAGTGATTCCCTTTCTTGATGAGGCGGATGGTTTAGCGAAACGGATAGGGGCCGTGAATACGGTCGTCAATGATCACGGCCGCCTGCTCGGGTACAACACCGATGCTATAGGCGCCCTTACGGCCTTGGAAGAGAAGATGGAACTATCAGGGAAAACCTGCCTCATCATAGGGGCCGGAGGTGCAGCCAGGGCCTTAGGATTCATGCTTAAGGACTATGGTGTACACCTGAGCATTTCCAACCGCTCTACCGGGCGGGGAGAGGCTCTGGCCGGCGCCCTAGGATGTCCCTTTGTGCCTCTTGAAGAAGCGAAGAAAATGCAAGCGGATCTGCTCATACAGACCACACCTATAGGCATGCATCCCCACGAGGATTGCTGCAGCGTCTCTCCTGATGTGCTGAGGCAAGGCATGGTGGTGATGGATGTCGTCTACAATCCCCCTGAGACCAGGCTGCTGAAGACAGCAAAAGCTTGTGGGTGTCTCACGATTGACGGACTCGGCATGTTTATCCATCAAGGAGCCGAGCAATTCAGGCTCTGGACCGACCTTGAGGCGCCTCTGAGCGTCATGAGACACGCAGTGAAGCAAGCATTAAAGAGGGATATATGAAGGAGATTCGGCCCAGATCGTGTCTCGATGCGACACTCAGCATGCCCGGCTCAAAGAGCATCACGCATCGTGCGCTTGTTGCAGCCGGGTTGGCTGAGGGTGAGAGTGTCCTGGATGGGGCACTCTTTTGTGAGGACACCCGGTACACGATTACCGGCCTCCAACAACTCGGCATACCTATATCCAGCTCCGGCAATATGATCAAGGTAGCAGGTTTAGGGGGAGAATTCTATCCGTCCAACGGCATCAAAAGGATCTATCTGGGCAATGCAGGCACCTCGTATCGACTCTTGCTCTCTATTGTATCCCTTGCCAGCGGGCGCTATATCCTTACCGGCAGCTCCCGGATGCGACAGAGGCCTATCGGAGAACTGGTGGCGGCATTGAACAAGCTTGGGGTGCAGGTTTCATGTCCCGATCATGAGGGGTTCCCGCCTGTATCAGTCAAGGCAGGGGGGATCAGAGGAGGAAACATAAAGATCAAAGGGGATATAAGCAGTCAATATGTGTCTTCACTGCTTTTAGCAGGCCCCTATGCGAAAAACGGAATAGAGATCGAGGTGAAAAAGAAACCGGTTTCCGGCCCTTACGTGGATGTCACTATTGATGTGATGAGAAGATTCGGCGTTGCGGTCGAGAGGAATCATCAGCGTCGCTATAAGATAGAACCCGGCCAACGGTATCAGCCCTGCTCTTTCAAGATAGACGGCGATTTGACAAATGCTTCCTATTTCTGGGCCGCAGCGGCTGTTACAGGCGGAACCGTTACCACGGAAAATATCTATCCTCTTGCCACCGAGCAAGGGGATAAAGGATTTCTCCGTATCCTAGAAGATATGGGATGCCGGGTAAGAAGGGAAAGGGATCGAGTGACGGTCAGCGGCGAGACGCTTTCCGGTATAGATGTGGATATGGCTGCCATGCCCGACATGGTCCCCACCTTAGCAGCAATTGCTCTTTTTGCGAAAGGCAGGACAGCTATCAGAAACATCTCTCATCTCCGGCTTAAGGAGAGCGACCGTATCCGGGCTATTGCCTCTGAATGGTCACGACTCGGCTCTCGGGTAACCGAACGTGATGACGGCATTATCATTTACGGAGGAGAAGCGCTCTCAGAAGCAATAGTCGATCCCCATAACGATCACCGCCTGGCAATGAGCCTTGCCGTTGTTGGGTTAAGAGTGCCGGGAATCAGGGTCAAGAATGAACGGTGCGTGAATAAATCATTTCCCGGATTCTGGGAGTTATGGGATAGCTTGTAGCACCATAAGAGCATCCACGGCAATAGGCCGATTTCCTGATATGATCAGGGGGTTGATATCGATCTCCTTGACCGAATCGTTTTCCATGCCGATCTTGCCCACATTGATGAGCATCTCAGCGAGCGCCTCTCTGTCAACAGCCTCCATCCCCCTGACGGCATCGAGTATCTTGTGGGCCTTGATCTCCTGCATCATCTCGAGGGCATCCCGTTTTTCAAGAGGTGCGAGCCTGAAGGAGACATCCTTAAGGATCTCGGTAAAGATCCCCCCGAGGCCGAACATGACACAGGGCCCGAATTGCGGATCCCTGATCAGGCCGGCAACCAGCTCCCGTTTTCCCTTGATCATCTCCTGGACAAGCACGCCTACCTTGCTGCTGTTCATCCCGGCTATGATCGTTTGAAACGCATCTAGGGCCTCCGTGTCGTTTCTGATATCCGTTCGAATGAGGTCTTTTTCCGTCTTATGGGTAATATCCGGCGCGCATCCCTTCATCACCACGGGGTAGCCGATTTCATTGACAGCGCTGAGGAGATCGTCGGCGCGGTCAACCAGGATTTCCCGGGTAACGGGGATTCCGTATGTCGATAAAACGATCTTTGATTCATACTCGGAAAGTGTTGTTTGTCCTCTTTTCAGTGCATTGTCTATTATTTCCATCGTAAGTCCTTATCTCAAGCGAATGTGTGTCGGCTAAAATTTAGGATCAGCAATTCAAAGACATATCCAACCACAGACACACACAGACTATTGTGGCGACGACCTGTCGCCACAATAACCGTCATGCCCTTCGGGCAGATTTAAAGATATTCCCATTATCTTGATCTTTCAAAGCTTAAGCAATGATTCTCAATTTGCCAAAGGCAAATGGCGTTTTTTGTTCGGCCAAGTCGGCCGAGCAAAATGTCCTACTCCGTCTGCGCGGGTCAGCGGCTAATTGATGCCGACCATGCTATTTTTTTCTTACCTCCTGAGCCTTCTGCTTCAACACGGGGACGATCTTGAATAGGTCGTCTACAATACCGTAATCAGCGCCCCTGAAGATAGGCGCCTTGGGATCCTTATTGATGGCGATGACCGTGCCTGCACCGCTTATACCTGCCATGTGCTGGAAGGCGCCGCTTATGCCAACTGCGAGATATACCTTAGGGCTCACCGACTTGCCCGAGGTCCCCACCTGGAGATACTTGGGCAGCCAGTTTTTATCTACAATAGGCCGGGAACAGGAAACGATCCCGCCGAGGGCCTCGGCGAGTTCCCTTACCATTGCGATATTTTCCTCCTCACCGATGCCCCTTCCCACGGAAACGAGGAGTTCTGCCTGGCCGATGTCCACCTCGCCGGCAGCAGTCTCCACATATTCAACAAACTCTTTCTTCGATGGTGCTTGTTCGGGGGGGCTATCCCTCTTCACTATCTCAGCCTTCCTGTCGCCGAGAGGATCCTTTGCGAACACGCCCGATCGCACACTGAGTATATAGCCGGGAGAGTCGGTAAAAGAGACCCTGGAGAAGATCTTCCCGTCGTACATCTGCCGTTCGGCCACGAGCTTCCCATCCTGAAAGGCTATATCGGTGCAGTCGGTGGCAAGCGGGTATCCCATGCTAACGGCAAGGCAAGGAGCAAGCTCCATACCCCATGCGGTATTGCCGATAAGGGTAAGGATGGGATTGGATTCCTTGATTAGTCCGGCTATAACCTCTTTGTAAGCGCCTGCATTAAAATTCTTAAAACGCTCGTCGTCAGAGAGCAGAATCTTATCGGCCCTGTCCGAGATCTGTTGAGCCAGGGAGTTCGCCTCATGGCCGAGCAGAATAGCGGTAACGGTGTGCGAGTGCGTCTGGGCCAGCTCGCACGCCTTCCAGAGCATCTCAAAGGTGATATCCCGTATCTCATTCAGCCTGTGTTCAACAATAACAAATATCTCGCTCATCTATCCCATCACCCCCTTCTTCGTGAGAATATCAACTACTGTTGCGGCAATCGTGTCCGGGTCTCCGGAGAGTATCTGCGCACCCTCGGTTTCCGGAGGAAGGTATACCTCCTCGATGAGTACCCTGGGAGCAAGCTCCTCATCTGACAAGCCCAACTCAGAGAGATCCATGACCTTTAGTTCTTTCTTAGCTGCCTTTCGAATGCCGAGGATGGATACATACCTCGGTTCGTTGATCCCTGTTTGTATTGCCAGAAGGGCAGGGAGCTCGATGAGAGAGACCTCGCCGAGGCCGCCCTCGAGCTCGGAGGTGGTCCGAAGCCTTCCATCCTCTACCTCGATGCCGATCACCATATTGACATGGTTGACGCCCAACTCCTCTGCCATCATCATGCCGACCATGCTGTGGTAATCGTCATTGGCAAGAACCCCAGTGAATACGAGGTCATAGGGCTGATCCTTTACCACCCGGGAGAGGATCTTTGCGATCCCATAGCTATCGAACCTGCTCATATCGCCTGCCTCAACCCGTATGGCCCTATCAGCACCCATGGCAAGGCAACGACGCAGGACCTCTTCATCGTCCTCGTTGCCCACGGTTACGGCAGTTACCGTCCCGCCATGCTTCTCCTTGATGAGGACAGCCTCTTCTATGGCGTAGTTGTCCCAGTCATTGAGGACAAAGGCGAGCTGATCCTTCTTGATCCCCTTCTTCTGAGCATCAATCATGAGATCTACCTCCTCGGTGAGAGGCACCCTCTTTACACATACCACAATATCCATCTCATTCCTCCTTCGTGTTTCGGATTTCGAATTTTCGTGTTCCTCAGCTCTTCCAATTTCAGACGGTGCTCATGAAAAGCTCCATGAGATCCACGACACGCATGCGCCCTTCAAAGCCGCTGGTCTTGATGGCATCGTCGAAATTGAGCAGGCAGAAGGGGCATGCGGTAACGATTACAGTAGCACCCGCTTCATGGGCCATGGCCACCCTCTTCTCCCCCATCCTCATCTCCTCCTGCTCGATGTCATACCAGAGATTGATATCGCCCCCGCCGCAGCAAAAGCTCCTGTCCCTCGTGCGCTCCATCTCCACCGTCTTGATCCCCGGAATCGAGGCGAGGATCTTTCTCGGGGGCTCGTAAATGCCGTTGTGTCTTCCCAGGTAGCAGGGGTCATGGTAGGCATATACATCGCCGTTTTCAAGCGATTTGGAGGGCTTCAAACGCCCGCCCTCGATCAGGGGAAGGAAGAATTCCGTGTAATGCTTGACCATGAGGTTACCCGGGTAATCCTTCTTCAGGGTATTGAGGGCATGAGGGTCTGTGGTGACGATCTCCTTGAACCGGATGGCCTTGAATGCTTCGATATTCTGCTCCACCAGGAACTGAAAAAGCCCCTCTTCGCCGAGCCTCCTTACCTGGTGCCCTGAATCGGATTCATTGGGACCCAGTATGCCGAAGGATACCCCTGCCGCATGGAGTCCTTTTACTACGGCCGTAGCAATCTGCTGGATCTGCGGGTCAAAGGAGGCATAGGAATCTACGAAATAGAGCACATCCACCTCGTCACCCTCATCGAGTATTTTCACCGGCAGGCCCTCCAGTTCGTTGATCCAATCCGCCCTCTTGCTGGGCGGCTTGCCGAAGGGATTGCCCGTCTTCTCAAAACGGAGGAGTGCATCCTGGAAGTCTTTTGGTATCATGGCGGATTCGACCATGTACCTCCTGAGATCCACCATCTTGTCAATGTATTCGATAAATACCGGACACTCCTCTTCGCATGCCCCGCACGTGGTGCACGACCATATCTCATCAGGGCTGAGTATAGTGCCGATCAAAGGTTGGTCCGGGTCGGGGGGCTCCCCTTTTCTCAGGAAGGGGAACAGGGGCTTGCTCTTATAGGCATAGTCTCTTATCTTGATGGTAACCTCCATGGGCGACAAGGGACGCCCTACGGTATTGGCCGGGCAGTTGTCGGAACAGCGGCCGCATTCAGTGCAGGTGTAAAAGTCAAGGATATGCTTCCAGGTAAAGTCTTCGAACTTTTCAACCCCTAAAGATTCGAGATCTTCGATGTTTTCAACGCCCCACCTGGGAGGCTTGATGGAGCCCTTCTTGAGCTTTCTCAGGAACACGTTCGGGAGCCCGGTAATGATGTGGAAGTGCTTCCCGAGGGGCAGGTAGTTGAGAAATACCATAATGGTGAGTATGTGGAGCCAGTAATTCCAGAGAAACACACCCTTGAGCGTTCCCTGATCGAGCCCGCTGAGAAGGAGCGAGGCGCCGTAGGCCCCGGGGAGAAAGAATCGTGTCTTCTCTCCGAGAAGGAGCCCGCTCCCGTCTAAGGCCATATCGGTTATCATGAGAAACCCTATGAGCCCCAGCACGAGATAGGCATGAAATTTGTGGGCCTTTCCATGTTTAAACTCGTATCGTTCGGGCCTGCTAATCGCCCGCCGCAGGATGGCCGCAACACAGGCGAACAGAACGATAATCTCGAATAGGTCTTTGACCAGCTGATAGAAATCCCCCAGGATGCCGCCCATGAAGGGGAGGGTGAGTTCCGGGTGTATCCCTACAGCATAGAGGCTGATGGTGCGAAGCGCCAGCACCACGAAACCCCAGAAGATCATGATATGGAGGATGCCGATCCAGAGGTAGCGCGGTTGTCGCCACTGGAGGACGCCGTAGATGATAAAATCATAGAAGCGCTGCTTGAGGGATTCGAGCCTGTTATCGGGGTTGGCTAATCCCAACAGTTGATATCTCTTGTAGATTATGTAGAGAAAGAGAGCCAGGCCCGCGAACAGGATGAAGAGGAGCATAACGAAGCCGGGAATTCCCAGATAGCGCTCCAGGGCCGGCTGGATTGTATGAATCATTGCAGCCTCCTGCTAAAATATCGGCGAGAGAAATTATTTATGAATGGCGATTCATTTAATAGCACAGGCACCGGGGGAGGTCAAATTTTTTTGATGAGCATTTCAAGAACCTACCACCTATATCTTTGCTGCCTTAGGAGGGCTGACGATTGCTTCGCCATCCAAGACCGTGGTTTGGTCCTGGTTCACGCAGAAGGTCTTCAGGCGTACCGTGTTCTTTTCTGAAATAACCTGCACCACCTCAACGTGAGCAGTAATCGTATCTCCTATGCGGGCCGGGGCCCGGAAGTTGAGCTCTTGACTGATATAAATGGTTCCCGGGCCGGGCAGGATAGTGCCGATGACCGTTGATATAAAACCCGCTAAAAGCATGCCGTGGGCGATCCTGGTCTTGAAAAACGTATTCTTCGCATATTCATCATTCACGTGCGCGGGGTTCAGGTCACCCGTAATACCGGCAAAGAGATAGATATCGGATTCAGCGATAGTCTTTGAAAACTGGGCTGCATCGCCCGCTTTAAGCTCATGAATCGTTTTTACGGTCATGGTTTACTCCTCGTAAGATGCTGTGCGGGCATTGCCCTGTAAAAAAAGATCTTCTGCACCTCTGAAGCTCGATACCAAGTCAACATGGAATTTGAGAATCTATAACGTATAGCGGCCATATTGAATCATTGCATTGGCAATATCTCTTCTCAAGGCTACGGTATTGAGGGAAGGCGAGACCATGAGCCTCCTTATCAGTGCAAGGTGATCCTCCAGTACGTTTCCATCTTCCATGGCCTCCACTGCGCTTTTAGCCAGGCAGCTTATTCGTTCAATGGAATCATGGAAAAGGACCTTGGTGATGGTAATGGGGATCGCTGCGCTTCCGCGTTTTTTGCCGTGGAGCATCTTCAAGCTCCTCAAGAGGGCGCTTTCCATGGCGTAAATCTCAATAATGATGTTGCTCATCATGCCCATGAGTTCTTGTTCGCTCCTCAAGCTCTTTCCGTACCGTTCGTAGGCCATGCTCACCACCCACAAAGCTATTTTTTTAGCGATCTCAATGAGTTCGGTTTGGGCATCCAAACCTTCAGGATCATCAGATCCGATAGGTTCGAGCTTTTCAATATCGGCAGACACCTCCTGGGAGGACAGCAGCAAGTCTAGCGTCCCTTTGCCTGCCTTCCTGGTCAGGGTATTGATGATAACGATTCGGTTGATTTCATTGGTGCCTTCCCAGATCCGGTTTATTCTTGCATTTCGGTAGGCGAGCTCCGGGTGGTTTTCATGGATATAGCCGTAGCCGCCGAAGATTTGAACCTCTTCGTCCACCACGTAATCCTCGGTCTCTGAACCGTAGATCTTGTTGATCGAGCACTCAATGATGTACTCCTCAAGCGCTTCGGCTGTCCTGATGCCGGCGTCATCCGAGCTCATATCCAGACCTTCTAATCTCGACTGGATCAGCCCTGCTGTGCGATACATCATGCTCTCTGCTGCAAAGAGCCGGATAGCCATCTGACTGATTTTTTCCTTTATCAGGCCGAACTCACAGATCGGCCTTCCGAACTGGACCCTTTGTTTGGCATACTTAACGGCCTCATCGAAGGCCCTCTTAGCACTCCCAATACATACAGCTCCCACTTTGTAGCGGCCCATATTAAGGGCATTGAGGGCAACGACATGGCCCTTGCCCACCTCGCCCAGGACATGCTCAAGCGGCACCTTGACATTATCAAAGTGATAGGCCCTCGTAGAGGTGCCATGCATGCCCATCTTGTCCTCTTCTTCATCGATAGAGACACCTTCCCAATCTTGCTCCACCATAAAAGCAGTGAAATATTGTCCATCTACCTTGGCATAGACAAAGATGATGTCAGCGAAACCGGCATTGGTGATGAACTGCTTGCTCCCATTCAAAAGATAGTACGTTCCATCTTCAGAGAGCACGGCTTCAGTCAATGGATTGAGGGCATCCGAGCCTGCTTCAGGTTCTGTCAGGCCGAATGCACCGATGAATTTGCCGGAACTAAGGAGGGGAAGGTACTTCTCCTTCTGCGCTTCTGTCCCGAATAAGGCCACAGGCAACGTGCCGATGCCGGTATGATTCAATTCTGTTATCGTGAAAGAACCGGCTCCATAGCCAAATTTTTCCGAAACAAGGGCGGAGCTTATCTTATCTAATTCCATGCCGCCGTACTTTTCCGGTATATCTATTCCCAGGAATCCCAAGTCCCCGGCCTTTTCCATGAGCTCCCTTGATAACTCATTGCTGAGTATTTCAATCTCATCGCCCCGGCTGGTGATTTCCCCCTTTATAAAATCCTCGACCGCCTTTCCGATATCTTTGTGTTCGTTGGAAAAATCCTCCGGCGTAAAGACATCGTGAAAATCGATATGCTTTGTTACAAATTCGCCTCCCTGCATAAGTCTCTCCCTGCTATTCTATTACTGTTTATGCTGCCTATTATCTTTGCAAAAGAAACCAACTACCTCAAGCCTTCATCTTCCGAATCGCTTGCCACGGCACGACATAACGATAAAACAGCCTCATCGATCTCCCTCATTTTATCAGTCTTTTCCTCTTCCAATATAAGCCATCTCAAGGCCATATGGCTAAAGGTGCCGATAAAGAGGTTCTTGAATACCCTCATATTTACGTTTTCTCGAATGCTTCCATCCCTTTTCCCTTCTTCTAAGATATCGTCTATGATCTTTGTATACTGTTTGAATGTTTTATAGACTTGAGATCTGTAGAATCTTTGGTTGAATTGGATATGAAGTAAAAAAACTTTAACAAAATTGGGCTCCGTCATATATAGATAGAAATGATAACGAATAAAACGCCGGAGTTTCCGTAGAG
>Ga0307428_1001464_pt1 | contig 11935 bp, 13 predicted proteins | sample SalMarWE160240MG_FD_202161 | JGI IMG/M metagenome (GOLD analysis project Ga0307428, IMG submission 202161) | Salt marsh sediment microbial communities from the Plum Island Ecosystem LTER, Massachusetts, United States - WE1603-240 | ecosystem: Environmental > Aquatic > Marine > Intertidal zone >...
GCAAGTTAATCGACCTTAAAGAAATTAAAGGAACTCATCTTACCTTCGATTCCTCTAATATCCCGGCTAAAGTTAAAGAGAACAACCTTAAGACTTCTATTAAAGATAGATTTGATAAGACCAAGAACCCCAAAGGTGATCCGGAATCTCGTCTTAGTATCATGGTCCATTTTCCCAAACCCTTTCAGAAAGAGATTAAATACTTCTGGGGTTACCGGAATTTTGTCCTCTCTGATGCCTTATCTGAATTACCCATTTTAGAAGAAACCAGGACAGCCAATGTAGTAGACAATAAAGTAATTATCCCTTAACCTTGAATTGGCTAAAGATAGATTCGATCTTAGTATCTGTGCGGTAATCGCTGATGCTGGCCTTGATTCAGCAAAAGTTCTTTCCTTTATTATCAATGACCTTAAGGCTAAGCCCTATATTGCTCGAAATCTAAGAAGAGAAAAAGATCTCAAAGTTTCCTCAACCGGTAACCGTATCTGCTTAGCCGGTTTCGAAATGTTATACTGGGGTAAATTCAAAGAAGGAAACAGAACCAGAGTCAAGTTTGTTTGCCCCATTATCCATTCTAAAAAGTTCAAGAAAGAACATCCCTTCTGTCCCTGGATGCACCCCCAGTTTGTAAAAGGTACAGGTTGTTTTGCCTATACTCAGGTACTTAGCGAAGATATCCGCAAACAGATTGCTTATGGCACTCCGGAATTTAAGAAGATTTACAACCTCCGCAGTGGATGTGAAAGGATATTTTCCAGGTTACTTGACCTCTGTATGCAAAATCCGAGTGTTAGAGGACTTCAGGCTATCTCTAATCACTGTACTATCGCCCATATTACCGTACTTCTGGTTGCCTTGACTGCTGCTAAGACGGGTAACAAAGATAAGATTCGCTTTGTAAAATCTTTCCTTCCTAATATTTAATTTTTAAAGAGCGAGTTTTCTGAAAGCCTAATATCTTTATTCTAATATAAAATATGCAGTGACTAGCGAACGGTGATTTAGTCTTATCCCCGTAAAAGAAGATAAAAAGTAAGAGGGAGAAGAAGAGTCGGATTCTAAGCCTAAGCGCCCTATGTCGTCATCTTGGGGATTTGTGCAAATCTTTGGTAAGTTCCCGAGCCTTTTTAAGGAAATCTCCAGCCGCTTTTAAAGCGAAACTAGCCCCTTCTTTCGACCATCTGTCATAATAATCGGCGTCCTCTCTTAGCCTTTTACCATATCTGAGGGTTTCTATTAAGCTGCCTGGGAGCATCCTTGTCTCTACATAAAGAGCCCGCATAACTGGTTTGATTACGGTTCTACTGGTTCGAAACCAGCCTCGCTTAGAAGATCAGCAATAACTTGCTGGCCCTGTTTAGATGTGTGTTCACCGTCAGTTCCGATGTATCCTTTTTCTCTGGGGTCCTCATCGTGATTTAATCCATTGAATACATCGTAAACGCTCACTAACGGTATGTTGAACGCGTCAGCTGCTTGTCGGATTGCTGTATTGTAAATTTCCCAGCACTGTGTACACTCGATTTCCATGTTGCGTTTACGATGCTCACTGATGAGTGGATTGTAAAAATCTACTGCTCTGATAATGGTTGGCTTGCCATTTCGGAGAGCGAGTATTTCTTCATAGATTGCTTTCAAGTTCTCGATGTAGGGTTCGTACAACTGGAGTGTGCAGTCTTCAGGTGGGATACTGCTATAATGAATACATCTTGATATCCCGCCTTGCACTCCTCCTTTGGATGGGTCTCCTTTTTCATTAGCAAAGAAGACGATCACTTCAGCTTCAGCAATGTCAGCCTGGAGAGATTTGAGCTTACCCCATATATCGGATAGGGATTCAGGATCACTCTGCAATGCTTGTAACACTCTTAGCGCCGGTAAACCGCCAACACAACAGTCATGTATTCGGACAGTTTTTCCAGTGTCTCTCTCAATATTATCAGCGAATTTGTCGGGAACTCCCCATCCCGTTGAATCGCTGATATAGACCAGGTCCCACTCTTTCAGTTCATCCAGGGAATCGGCAGCATATACAACACCAATGATAGCCAAAACAAAGACAAGAGTCAGTATTAAGCTTAAAATTAAGGTCCTTTTACTTTTTAACATTAAAAAATATCCTCCTGTAATTTTTATTAATCTAAGAAAAAAGTAAAGAAACGGAAACAATTTTTGGCTTAGCTTCCACCTCCCTTCCTCTTGATAGGTTACCCAAAGAGGTTTTAATAAGTAGATGATAATGGTTGTTCGCAAGACAAGTAGGCATGCAATATGTGATAAACTGTCCCTTAAATTTTATCCGCAATGGTCTGATCATGTTACCAATATAGCATATCTATATTGGCGGGCATATTGGAAAGAGTTACCTTTACCAACTTTGTTATATTGCAAGACATGACTCTCTAATTCCCTTGTGGAGGGATTATATCAAAATGGTGAAAACCATTTCATTTAATTTAAAATAATCGAACTATTTCTTTTATGCACGACTCCAGGTGAAGTTTCGAAAAATTAACCGCTAATTTTCCTTGTGGTATATCTTTATAGATTCTTATGCTTATTATAACTAATTTTATTAATTCTACAAATAATATATTTATATATAGGCAAGTCTACGCCTTTTTATTATATTTTTACAATTCTTTTCTTATTATTTTTTTCTTTCTACTACCCCACTAAAGTTTACACTAACGATTAGTCTTTCGCCCGTAAAAACAAGATAAAAAGTAATTGAGGGTAGATAAGCGAGAGCTTTTTATCTTCTTTTTCGGTGACTGTTTTTATCGGATTCCTTACGGTTAAGCGATAAGTAAGAACATCTATAAATAAAAAGTTAAGAGAAAAGAAACATTTTTATTTATATAGTTTTTGCCTATCGCAGGGGGAAGTTCATCTTTTTTCTTCTCTTGGCAGTTTTTCTCCCGGCGTTTGTAGAAGCCAGTGCCGCAAAAAAGCTCATGCTTGATTATTTTTGCTATAATTTTTTGCGGTACTAAAGTCTTCTATAAACGCCCTCGGTGTCGTGTAGATAAGCTCTTAGGATAGTTTTAGTATTTTTTACCTGCTTTGCATGGCGTATATGCTCGCAGACAGGTAAAAAATATTTAAACGTAGAAGTATAGTGATCAGGAAGAGAAGGGGAAGCCAGGCGATGACCAGAAATAGAGGTTTATCCCTACGACAAAAAGTATCTCATCTAGCCCGCCTTTACATTTTTAACCAGCTAAAAGCTTTTTTAGCCTGGTTAAAAATATAATGCTTTTTTTGCTATACATAACAAAGTTTTATCGGATAAGATAAGCGAGAAGTTGTTTCTTGTAGAATGTCCGATAGAGTCTTGTTATGTATTGGCAGACTTTCGAATAAGCTTCTTAGCAAAAAAAGCTACTGGCGGGCGGTCGTGGTAGAGTTATCTTCCTAAGTGGCTAAGTTAGACTGATGAGATCATATGGAATCGGCAGTGACAATTAGTAGGGATTACTCAAAGTAAAATAAATTGAGATAAAGCCTATAATTCTATGTAGTTTTTTAAAAAAAGGATTTTTGAGACAAATGTAGTATTTAGATAAAAAAGGACGAGAGAGGAAAATTTAAGAAGATTATTATAAAATAACAGAAAATATTGCTGTGCGAAAGAAAAAACTTTTATTGATTATCGATCATAAAAATAAGACAAACACTTAATTACTTTATAAAGGAAAGAAATGCAAAAAAAGCACTCTACATTTATTTTTAAAATATTTTATAAATCTTAGGGGGTTAAAAAACAATGAAAACATTTGAAAGAATTTTTCTTTATTCGGCATTAATGATATTAGTGTTTTATGTGTTCTTGGTAGATGGCACTGTTGAAAGCAAGGCGGTTATTCAGGAGGAAATCAGGGCTAGGAGTATATCAATCGTGAACGATGCGGGGCAAGTGGTTATTAATTTATATGCTGATGAAGATGGTGGAGTAATATCTATTTCCAACAAAGATAGCGCTCGTGTTGCTCTTATGGGAGCTTTAAAGGACGGTAATGGAGGAATAGGTATTTACAACAAAGCCGGCAATGCTGTTGCTGGTATAGTAGTTAGTGATGATAGTGGGTTTATAGGTGTTCACAACAAATACGGCATCTCTGTTGCTACTATGGGAGTTGCTGAAGACGGCGGTCGAATGTCTATTTACAACAAAGCCGGCACTCCTATTGCTGGTATTGCAGCTTATGAAAACGATGGAATGATAGCAGTTTATAACAGGCAGGGCGATCTTACTGGTAGTTTACCTTAGAATTATAAAGGTAGCAAAAAATAATTTATATTTTAGCATGACCATAAAAATATGATTATAAGTAAAAAAAGGTGGTGAAAACCATCATTTAATATAGCGATATTGGTATAAAAAAAGATATTGGGATATAAAAATTTAGATGATACCGTAAGGATCGAACCTTTTATGCTTTATTCGTCGAAGTTCGATTTAAATATTACGGATTTCTCATTCTATTATCCAATCGTTTAAGATAATAAAATGCAGTTAATATCACTAAATGAAGGCGAAATGTACTATCTTCTTCATCGGATAATCCTGGATGAGAACCTTGTGGATGTAACCGTTTCCAAAGTCCCGGCAAAAATCCGCCATTGCCACTTTTTTCCCACTCATTCAGATAAGGTATTAAAAATGGTGGTCTTAGTTTGGATAGGAGTTCACAACTCTTCCGAAATCTTGGTGGTGGCAAGGTTGTTTTACCAACAACTAATTTATTAGCAATTGAATCAAATAGGCTTTCTATGAATGACCTTAATTGTGCATTTGCTGACGCCCAATCACTCCTAGTATGTGCGCTTATTGCTTGATCTATATGTCCTTTTGTCGTTGTAAATCCAAATTTATTCAATAATGAATTTAACTCATTTTCTTTCTCAACAAGTTTAATGCCCTCTGGCAACATTATTTTAAGCTTGCACTTATTTGTAATGACATACCCGTCGCGTTTAAGAGAGTTTACTAATTTAGGAAAATGCTCCTTTACTATTGGAGGAGCATATATGTTGCGGGGAGATATAATACTCAGCTCATCTTCGATTATTTCAAAAGTTAGATTAGCCCCAAGAGGGCCTTTTTCATCAGGATTGTCAATAAGATATTTTATTACGGCATTTAGTTTAGCAGTCTTTGGCCTCAACTCCTGAGGAGCTATTCTCTCCAATCTATATTTCAATAAAAATCTATCAAGATCAGCATGAGTTAAGGATTCTTCTAATAGCTCAACGGCTTCAATTATTGTAATCCGTGAAAATTGGGGCAAAATTACCCACCTCACTTTAATTAGAGTGTGGTATATCTCTATAAATTCTTATACTTATCATAAACTAATTTTATTAATTCTACAAACAATAGGTTTATATATGGGTAAATCAAGGGGTTCTTCTTATATCAGGAAGGATCCCTTTATAGTTTTACCCTGTTTAGTAGATACTCACTTAACAGGGTTTATAAAATAAGGAGCATTTATAAGCAAATCGAAGAAAAATACACCTTTATATAGATACATCAAAGCGGACGCTTTAATATTGACTAATACATCCAGATATGTTAATATATTCATATAAGGCATAGTTTTACTTGATCCAAATCCCATAAAAAAGGAGGTGAAAAAAATGGCAACAGTAATAGCCGTCCCTCGTGATTCAAGCCTGCAATTTAGACTGGTAATAGGTACCAATCCGGAGACCGGAGCACCCATCATCAACAGCAAGACCTTTGCTAAGGTTAAATCAGCTGCTTTAGATCAAGATGTCTATGATACAGCTACCGCACTAACCGGCTTACAGAAGTACACTGTAGATGAAATCAGACGTGAAAATGAATCCCAACTTACTGAATAATCGTTAATAATTGTAAACCATAAACAAAAAAGGAGGTGAAAAAATAAATGGCAACCGAATTAGGAGAAATAACTAGTTATAAAAGACTCTATATGCAGTTTAGAGATAGTGCAGCTAAAACCATAAATCTAACTTTAAATAATCCTAAAAACTTAGATGATGGAGATTACGCTGATTTTGCGGCACAGGATGCAGCTATTGAAGGAGTTATGGACACTATTATCGCCAAGAATATCTTCCATAATAACGGCAATGACTTAGTAGCTAAAGTAAATGCCCGGATCCTTGATTATAAGTCTACTGATGTTATGGATGTATAATTTTAATATATTGTAATATTTCTCCTTGGAAGGGCCGCGGACCTTCCCCGGGAGAGAGAAAGGAGTAATAAATGTTAGAAGTATTTATCACGAAATATCTATTAGATTTCGCTCTTGTTTTTCTGGTTGGTCTGGCCTCTAAATTTATGATAGGCAAGTTTGGCCAGGACAGGGCAGACAAAATTAAAGAGGCCATTCTTTCCGCTATGCTCTGGGCAGAAGAAGAGCTGGGGATAGGGAATGGTGAGGAAAAATGGAAAATAGCCTGGGTAAAATTGATTGAAATATTAAGGAAACAAAAAGTTACCTTAAAAGAGGGTGAAATCTCCTATGTAAAGGATCTTATGAAAGCTACTGTCCCGGAGGTGAATGAAATTATATATAAGGCTATGCCGGATGTAGTAAGAAACGGCAGGACTTTAAGATATAAATAATGGATATAATTAATGATATAGAATTAACTGAATATTTTTCACTATATGAATTTGAGTGTCCCTGCTGTAAGCGGGTTATGTTATCTCCGGACCTTTTCGCCAGATTAAATCATTTAAGGATGGTTATAAATAGGCCAATATATGTAAATTCCGGTTACCGGTGTAAAGAAGAAAATCATAAGGTAGGGGGAGTTTCCGGTTCTTATCATCTCCAGGGTATGGCGGTAGACATTCACGTAAAAGATTTCTTGCTTTTTGATCTTCTCCTTTTTGCTCAGGAAATAGGTTTTAATGGTATTGGATTTTATGAAAAGAAGGATTTCTTACATCTGGATATTAGGCCTGGGCCAAAACGGGTTTGGAAAGGAAGTAAATTAATTGGATATTGAATATATGCTAAAATTAATAGCAAATAATGGCTTTCCCCTAGTGCTTTCTGTATACCTGGTGTGGAAATTAGAGTTTTTTATTAATGAAATAATCAAGAATCAAAAGGAATTTTCCCATAATGTTACTGCTGAAATCAAGGAAATCAAACAGACAATCAATGAATTGCGGGTTGATTTTGCTAAAAATCAATAAGACCGTTGTTATATAAGGTTTTTAGCGTTTTTGAAAAAACCTTCGTATTTGGCGTATATGAGGCGTATTTATCCTAACTTAATGAATCATACCAGCCACTTTAAAATAACCGCTTAAAACACGCTTTTATTGATGATAAAATTTCGAGGTTTCTGAAATACTCCGCTTTTATCCCTCTTTTCTCTAAAATACTCTCTTTTACTACTATATACTCCTATTATCTTGCATATCTACCATATTAACAAAGAAATCCTTAGGATTTAATAGCTTATATTTAACTACACATTATTTGGAACACTAATAGAAAGATTAATTAACTCCTTTAGCTTAAGGGCTTTTTTATTTTTATAAAAAGAAGGATTTTTGAAAGATTTGTCGTAATGTCTATTTAGAAGAAATTTAGGATTATTATTTATAATAGTTAAAAAATAAATTACTTTAATTGGTTATGTCAAATGTTGAGATCTAGCCCCCCTTATTCTTAAAGAATGGAAATCATATAAAAGATAAAATATTTTAGTTGTTAGAACACAATTAAAAAATGGAGATAAATTATGAGTACAATTAACCTTTCTGTTAAATACAGGCCTGTAAAAATTGGTTTTTTAGTAGAATACGGAGATATTGATGCTTTGGTAAGAACAGCTGGAATAAATAATTTATTATGGGGAGGTATTTACAACACAATTATTCCTGTTTCGAAAGATACAACATTTGCCGAAAAATTAATAAAACTGTTTTCTGTAGATGTACTTTGTCCTATTTGCCATACTGACGCAATTGACAACCTTATAAAAAAATATAAATTTCTAAAATTACCAGATTTTTATGGAAAAAGTATATTTTTAGATAACAATGAATCTCTTATTGCTTATTTAGATTCATATAATGTGATTTATAATGTTTATGAAAACAGTTTTAAGAATCAAACAGATAAGGATTTAAAAAGTAATTTCAGATTGGTGAAGTGGAAAGAAAATGATAAATTAGCAAATCTTTTTGCAATATGTTTTGGATATTTCCCAAAGAGCTATAATTTAAAAGTAAATTATGAGGAAGCATATTTAAAGGGATTACAAGCGAAAGAAGTAAATATAGATTCTAGTAAAAAAGTAAGTTTCGACCAATCTAAACATATTTATCAATTATTATTGACAGGACGCAAGTTAACTCCCATTTACGATAGATTTTATCCAGGTAATGGATTATTTATTGGAGACAAAGATAGTTTTAGCGATTTATTATGTTTTTGGAATTTAAGAGCTACAGGTTTCAATCTATTATTTTTGCCTCAAAAATATATTCAAGTATTTAACGGGAGTGTCAAGAAATATATAAAAATATTAGATAATACTCCATCCCAAATTAAAAATCTCGATGATTATATCTCTATTTATCACAACTCAATTAATGAGAATAAAATAAAGGAGATAATTAAAGAATTGAAAGCCAAAAAAGAGCTTTGCACGAGTTGTTGCAAAGATACATTTTGGAATAATGGGAATATAAGGCCAGCAAAGTATCATTTTAAAGAAGATAACATTTTAGGAATTGTTGATCAGCCAAACGGAAATTGTAACATTAATTTTAAGTTACCGGAAAAATCATTTATTAATAATTTCAGAAATATAAGATATCAAAAATTACTTGTTTCGATTAAACCTATAACAGAATTTGCATACCCAGAACATACAATTGTTCCCCCATTTATTTCCGATTTAAATGAGTTTTACGGTAGAGAAATAACATTTCATCCCGATGATATTAGAATTGATAAGAATAGTATTTCAAAAATTATAGATAGCCATGATGATTTCTTATCATTATATCCATTATCCTATAAGAAAATATTTAAAAAAATATTTGAATATGCACAGATTAAGACTAATATCAGCCAGGCTGGACTTATTACGAAAAGAATTATAGAAAACATGGGAAGTTTAGAAGGTGGTAGAGTATTTAAAATCAAAGGCGTGAGAGAATTATTTCGAAAATTAAAAACTGGTAAGGGTAAGATTAGGAAGGAAATTGAAAAAATATTATGCGATGAAGGAAATTTTGAAAAATATAAAGGGCTATTTATAGAACCCAGAGAGAGTAAAGAGTTAAAAACAAAAAATGTGTTCGATTTTTTACTGAAAAAAAATTTATTGAGAGCAGGATTAGAACTAACATGCGATCATTGCAAATTAAAAGAGTGGGTATCCTTAAAAGAGCTTGATGATTGGTGGAATTGTAGGTTTTGTGGATATAGGAATAGAGTTTCTATGCATTTGAATGATCAGGGAGAATGGAAATATAGAAAAAGTGGACTTTTCGCAAAAGACAATAACCAGGAAGGTGCTCTGCCAGTTATTTTGACCTTACAACAATTAAGAAGATTATATTTACATTCCTTAAAATTTTTATATAGTCCTTCTCTGGAGCTAAAATTTGATTCAACAAAATGCGAAACAGATTTTTGTATTATACAGAATGATATGAATGGAAACATAGAAATTGGCATTGCAGAGTGTAAAGATCAAGGAGGAGAAATAAATCAAGAAGATATAAAACATTTTAAATCAATAAGAAATAAATTTAAAAAAGTTCATATTGAATGTCATTTTATATTCTCTAAAACTGCTAAATTTACTCCTACAGAAATAAATTTATTTAAAAATTTAGAAAAGGAAAACATTGATTGTATTCTATTTACAGATAAGGAACTTGAGCCTTTTGATCCATATGAAGAATATAGAGAAAAAGAATTACCACGCAAACATCCAATGTCATTAAAAGAATTGTCCATTAATTCCAAATATTTATATCTAAATTACAAAAAGAAACAATCTACACCATATTATGAAATAAAATCATAATGATCCATTTTGTAATTCAAAATAAAGATAACTGACAGGGAGTGGCTGCAATAGTTAAATAATTCCGTAATTTTTTCTGGCTTTTCGAAGGGATTTGGAAATCGATGGTAATATCAAGCATTGATTACTTCTTCTAACTTACGATAAACCTTTTTCGTATCATCACTCATGCAAAAGTTGCGAAACTCGTCTACTAGCCTCCACCAAGTATAGCGATTTAGAACCATAAACAATTTACTAACAGGATTGCAAAATATATCCTTATACAGTTATAGATTATAGTGTTTGAAAATTACCCAGAATAATGAATTTTTAGCCTATTAATTTGATATTTTCTATTACGAATTCTCCCTTAAAAGTTCTAAACGTTTCCAATAGGGAGAGCCAAGAAAATCAAAAGGCAGGCCTTCATAATTGAAGTGTCTGCCTTTTTTAAATTCTTAACAAATGCTAATTACTTCTTCTAATTTACGACATACTTTTACAGTTTCCTCACTCATGCAAAAAGTTCGATAATCGTTCTGTCTGGCAGGGGGAGCTTGTCAATTTCCAGCCCTTTGGCAATTTTACTGAAGGGCTTTTTTCTTTTTTATGAATATTTTACAAATTATAATCTTTAGACATTACTTTGATATTGGAGAATTAACTGATTTAATTTAATATTTTCTATTCCTATATCCTCTTTAAAAGTTCTAAACCTTTCCAATAGGGGGAGCCAGACAGAACGCGTAAGCCCTTTGGCAAGCAAGTCGAAGGGCTTACGATAAATAGGATAAAGGTTTCCAGCGTTTAGAGAGCAGTTCGATAGTATAATATTTAGGATTTCTCTTTTCCCCTCATTATTTCTCTTTAAGTAAGTTGAATAAAGCTTTTGCGAGAGTTCTAAAATCTTTATTCCCTGTTCGAAGTAATTCACATTTGCCTTCTTATGTTTTTCAATCTGCTTTAATAATTTTTCCTGTTCTTCTTTCCATTGGTTGGTCATTTTTTGGTAGAATTTAGACGTAACAATTTCATCTAATTTATCAATATAGATTTTATCAATTCTACGTTGAAGTTTATCATACTGTTCCTGCAATAGTTTACATTGATGCTCATGATATTCTTTTTCGTCCTGGTGATCTAAATTTAAGGCGTCCCGAACCCAGTCGATTATATTGTTATCTATCTGTATTTTATTGACTAGCTCTCCCAATTTTTGGATTAATTTTTCCTCTCTTATTGCTTTATTCCCACATTTGCCTTTATAGCTGGTACAGTGATAATAAATGTATTTTTCTTTTTTTATCTCAGAAGTTATTGCACAGCCACATATACCGCAGGTTAATAACCCGGTAAATGCAAATTTATGCTTCTTGATTTGTTTTGGTCGATTGTAATTGTCTAATCGTTCTTGTACTAGCTCGAAAAGTTCTTTGCTGATAATTGGTTGATGTTTACCTTTACAGAGTTCATCTCTCCAGATGAAATTACCATAATAAATTGGATCTCGTAAGATTTTATGAATGGTGCTTTTATAGATCTTATAGCCTTTACGACTCCTTAATCCCTCTTGATTGGCAAATTTAGTAATTTGTTGAAGACCATGGTTTCTATTAGCATAGAGTTCAAATATTTTTTTAATGATATAGGAGCGAGATTTATCGATACTTATTGCTTTAATTTTTCTACCATTGATATTTTTTTCTACATTAAAATACCCTAAAGGAGCGAAAGAGGGATAGTAGCCTTCATGGCTTTTTGAAGCATCCCTTTTTTTGTCTCTTCGGATAAGTTATCGATATAATTTTTAGCCATCAAGACTTTAATACCGTGGATGAATTTTTGATGGGATTTGGATTCTTTTGATAAAATTTCATTT
>Ga0307428_1001465_pt1 | contig 11921 bp, 10 predicted proteins | sample SalMarWE160240MG_FD_202161 | JGI IMG/M metagenome (GOLD analysis project Ga0307428, IMG submission 202161) | Salt marsh sediment microbial communities from the Plum Island Ecosystem LTER, Massachusetts, United States - WE1603-240 | ecosystem: Environmental > Aquatic > Marine > Intertidal zone >...
GCCTTGCACATCGGCGCATGGACGACTCTCGGCCTCTTGTGGTGGGGTCACGGTCAGATCCGATATGCCGGCTGGACGGTGCTGGACTGGACGCACGTCACTATCATCCTGGGATGTGTACAAACGATGTGGGTCCGCCTGGCCCGGATCATGCGGGCCTTACGTGAAAAGACACATCATCCGGTAAAGGTATGAGACTATGTCACCGAGTGCCGCCATTCAAAATGATGCGTTTCGACTATACCTCCTAATCGTGAGCGGGCTGCTGATGACGGCTGGCGCGACGCTGACCATACTCACCTGGGGGCTCAAAAAGAACGTGCAGTCGATCTGGGCGACGTATCGCGGGTGGCTGATCATGACTCCAGCGGTCGTCCTGTGCATCTTCGCCGGCCGCGAAGCCATCATCGTCGCCTGCACCCTCGTGTCTATCCTCGGTCTGAAAGAATTTGCTCGGGCTACAGGGCTCTACCAAGACTGGTGGATGACGGGCAGCGTCTACGTGGCCATCATCGCTGTCGGCATCGTCACACTCGTAGCCCCTCCGTTCAGCGGGCTGCGTGGCTGGTTCGGCCTCTTTATGACCCTGCCTGTCTATGCGATCGCCCTTCTCTTGATGATTCCTATCCTGCGCAACCGGACGCAGGGTCAGCTCCAGGCGATTTCTCTGGCCGTCCTGGGCTTTGTTTATATCGGCTGGATGTTCGGCCATCTCGGATTCCTCGCCAACTCCAATCACCCTTTCGGATACCTGCTCTTTCTGATTTTCGCGGTGCAACTGAGCGATGTGGCCGCGTTCACGTTCGGCAGGTTCTTTGGTCGACGGCCGCTCCGCAGCCAGATCAGCCCCAACAAGACCTGGGAAGGGGCCTTGGGGGCGCTCGGCGTCTCGATGGCGCTGCCCTGGGTCTTGGGTTTTTCGTTCCCGCACTTTGGGGTGGTGCAGCGGCTACTCACGGGACTGATCGTGGGGATTGGAGGGCAACTGGGCGATCTTTCGATCAGCGTCATCAAACGCGACCTCGACATAAAAGACATGGGTGCGACCATCCCTGGCCACGGAGGGATCCTGGATAGAATCGACAGCCTGATTTTCACGGCGCCGATGTTCCTCCACATGGTCAATTACTTCTACGGACTCGGGTAGGCGGTCGGGAGCCACGAGACTGCCCAAGGGGGCGGGCCCACGGTGAAACACGACTGGCAATATGACACGATTCAGGATTCGAACCAGCCGCTCGTCGAACGCTGGCGCCAATTTCCGCGGCAGCCCGACATGTTCGTCTATGCCGTCCGCTCGTTAGCGGCACTGGGGATCCGCGCGTGGCTCAGCGTGTACCATCGAATCGAGGTGACAGGTCGCGCGCATTTGCCCGCCGAGGGCTCGTATGTGCTGGTGGCCAACCACACGAGCCACCTTGATGCCTTGAGCCTGCTGTCGGCCCTCCCCCTGAGCAAGATCCACCGTGCCTTTCCGGCGGCGGCGGCTGATTATTTCTTCACGAGCATTCCGCGCCTCGCGATTGCGACCGTGATCGTCAACGCACTTCCCTTCGACCGGAGGGCCCACTTCCGTCAGAGCCTCACTCTCTGCCAGGAGGTACTGGCGGATCCGGGGAACGTTCTGATATTGTTTCCGGAGGGGACCCGATCGACGACCGGCACCATCGGCGAGTTCAAGCCGGGTGTCGGCCTCTTGCTGGCGGGCACGTCGGTTCCGGTTCTGCCCTGCCATACATCAGGTGCGTTCGACGCCTGGCCCAAAGGAAAGATGTTGCCCCGCCCGAGGCGACTTCGGCTCATGATCGGTCCCCCCAGAAACTATGCGGCGCTCCAGCCCGGGAAGGGTGGAGCCCTGCACGTCTGCGAGGACCTCCGCCACGCCGTATTGGAGCTAGCGGCGATGAACGGGGCGAGCCGGTGAGTGCCAAAGACAGCGGAGGCTACAAACATCTTGTCACCTCTTTCGGTTTCCAGGCGTTCCTGTGGACCCAGTTCCTCGGAGCCTTCAACGACAACGTCTACAAAATCATCGTGGCGTTGCTTGCGGTGAATGTAGCAACCAGTGCCACCGAGAGGAGTGTCACTCTCTCCCTGGTGGGCGCAATCTTCATCCTGCCATTCTTCCTCTTCTCCGGCTATGCAGGCCATCTCGCCGATGTCTCGAGTAAACGCACCATTCTCGTCGCCACAAAAGCCCTCGAGATTGTCGCCATGACTCTGGGGCTCTTCGCGTTCGTGTCGGGGCGCATCGAACTCATGCTCGGCGTGCTGTTCCTGATGGCCCTGCAGTCGACGTTTTTCAGCCCGGCCAAATACGGCATCCTTCCCGAGATGCTTCCCGATAGGGACCTGTCCCGAGCGAACGGTCTCTTGGAGATGACCACTTTCCTGGCCATTATCCTGGGCACCTCTCTCGGAAGCGTGATGTTCGCCGCTTGGAAGGACCGGCTGGGGTGGATCAGTTTTATCTTGATCGGGATCGCGATCGCCGGGACTATCACCAGCCTGGGGATTTCACGGGTCCCACCCTCGGGTTCCGAAAAACCATTTCGCCTGAACCCGTGGGCCGAGATCGCCAAGGGGCTCAAGCGGCTGTACAGGGAAAAGAGGCTCTGGCTCACGGTGCTGGGGATTGCCTACTTCTGGTTCCTGGGGGCCTTGCTTCAGATGGACATCATCCTCTTGGGCAAGGAAGTCATGGGGCTCGATGACCTGCACATTGGCATCCTGGGAACATTCCTGGCCATCGGGATCGGCATCGGCAGCCTCGCGGCAGGGCGCCTCTCGGGGGACAAGGTGGAGCTGGGGCTGGTCCCGCTAGGTTCCATCGGCATGGGGGGCTTTTCGATTTTGCTGGCCGCATCCGCTCCCTCCTATGCTCACACGGTCACGGCCCTGATCCTGCTCGGATTCGCAGGTGGGATCTTCATCGTTCCATTGAATGCCTTCCTCCAGCAACAGAGCGGGCGTGAGGAGAAAGGTCGGTTGATTGCCACGGCCAACTTCCTCACGACCGTAGGGATCCTCCTGGCGTCCGGAGCACTCTGGGCACTCAGGGACCTGGCCGAGATTCAGGCGGACCGGATCATTCTCATCTTCGGTCTCTTCACACTTTTGGCGACGGCTTACATCCTGACCATTCTCCCTGAGTCTCTTATTCGATTCATCCTATGGGTGCTCACCCACACCATTTACCGCATCCGCATCGTGGACCAGGAGCACGTTCCTTTCCGTGGGCCGGCGCTGTTGGTTTGTAACCACATGTCCCACGTCGATGCTCTGCTCGTGGGGGCATGCGTACAGCGGCTCGTCCGCTTTATGATGTACCGACCGTATTACGAGCTCAAGGGTCTCCACTGGTTCTTTCGCCTCATGAAGGCCATCCCGGTCCAAGCCAGCCATCGAAAAGAGGTGATCGAATCGCTCGAGCGGGCCCGGCGCACACTCCGGAATGGGCATGTTGTCTGCATCTTTGCCGAGGGGGCCGTTAGCCGGACGGGAAACCTGCTCCCCTTTAAACGGGGGTTCGAGAGGATCATGCAGGGGTTAGACGTCCCCGTCATCCCGGTTCATCTCGACCGGTTATGGGGGAGTATCTTCAGCTTCAAAGACGGGAAATTCTTCTGGAAATGGCCTGAGCGCATCCCCTATCCCGTCACGGTGTCCTTTGGCCCTCCGTTGCCCTCCATGGCGAGGGCCGAGGAGGTCCGGCAGGCGATTATGGAGATGGGCAGCGCGGCCGTCGAGCACAGACGGACTCCGCGTGATCTGCTGCACCTCCGGTTTCTCAAGACCGCCAAACGGCGGTGGTTCTCGTTTGCGATGGCGGATTCCACCGGCAGACAACTCTCCTATGGGAAGGTACTGGTGGGCAGCCTGTTGCTCGCGCGCTGGGTCCGAAAACAGTATCCCGAAGACCGGATGATAGGCATCCTGCTCCCCTCGTCCATCCCGGGGGCGTTAGCAAACATTGCGACACTCATGACCGGAAAAGTCCCGGTCAACCTCAATTTCACGGCGGGTCACGAGGCGATGACCTCGGCCATCCAGCAGTGCAACATCAGGACGATCCTGACCTCCCAAACCTTTCTGGCAAAAGCGAAACTTCAGGAGATCGAGGGGATGGTCTTTCTGGAGGACGTCATGAAGGGGATCAGCCGCCTTGAGAAGGTCCAAACTACGCTGCTCGCCCTGCTTCTTCCCGGCCGTCTCCTTGAAGCGCTCTTCCGTCTGGGAGGCCGGACACCCGATGCCCTCGCCACGGTCGTCTTCACCAGCGGGAGCACCGGCATGCCGAAGGGCGCCATGCTCTCTCACCACAACATCCTTTCAAATCTCGAGGGATTGGCCCAGGTCTGTTGGGTGACGCGGAAGGACCGGCTCATGGGGGTCCTGCCATTCTTTCACTCCTTTGGATTTACCGGCACGCTGTGGCTTCCACTCGTTTCCGGCGTCGGGGTCATCTATCACGCGAATCCCTTGGATGCCAAGACCGTCGGCGAGATGGTGTCCAGATACCGTGCCACGGGAATTATGGGCACGCCGACGTTTTACGCGACCTATCTCCGGAAATGCTCGGCTGCGGAATTCTCCTCGCTCCGGCTCGCCATTGCGGGGGCCGAGAAACTGCGCGAACCGATTGCGAAGGCGTTTAAGGAAAAGTATGGTCTGGACCTCTTGGAGGGGTACGGGTGCACCGAGTTAGCGCCCGTGGTCTCCGTGAACATGCCGGACTTCAAGCAGGGGGTTCACCAACAGCTCGGTTACAAGGTCGGAACAGTGGGGCATCCGATCCCCGGTCTTGCCGTGAAAGTGGTCGATCCGGACACCGGCAGGCCTCTCGCCGCGGGAGAAGAGGGGATGCTTCTCGTGAAAGGCCCCAACCGGATGCTCGGGTATTTGGGGCAGCCCGAAAAGACGGCGGAGGTCCTGCGGGATGACTGGTACCTCACCGGCGACATCGCCTCTATCGACGAAGATGGTTTCATCCGCATCACGGATCGCCTCTCCCGGTTCAGTAAGATCGCGGGCGAGATGGTCCCCCACATCAAGGTCGAGGAGGCCCTCGGCACGATCCTCGGGGAAGCAGGTGCGGTAGTCGTCGGGGTCCCGGATGCACAGAAGGGCGAACGCCTCGTGGCTCTCTACACTCACAAGGAGGTTACGCCGGAGGCACTCTGGGAAGCGTTATGTCATACTACGCTGCCCAAACTCTGGATTCCCAAGCGAGAGAATCTCTACCTCGTCGAGGCCATTCCCACGCTCGGAACGGGAAAGGTGGACCTCAAACAGGTCAAGACTGTGGCGATGCACAGGACCGAAGGATGACGGCACGGCGCCCGGTGGCGCCGCTCCACAAGCAGGAGGATGTAATTCCCGTCGCTCCAGCGACGCTCACCCTCCTACATGCGTTTGAGAATCTTCCCTATTTCCGTAGCGGTGTATGCGCGCAGGGTCTCGGTGTGGACGTTGCCTATCGAGCCGGCCGCTAACAAGAGACGGGTTGCCGTGGCGTCGTCGGGGGCATCGATGATCGTAATGACATCGTATCGGCCCATTGTCCAGTAAATCTCTTTCACCTTTACTCCCATCCTTTTTGCGAGATTCCGAAAGGCCTCCGCGCGTTTGGTCGTTCCCTTGATCTTCCGGATCCCCTGGGCTGTATAGTTGCCGAGAATAACATACGTGGGCATGGTGTCTCCTCCTTTCACCGGTGGCATTCCGTGCCACACTGCGCCAACTAATATGAGGTAAGCCGAAACGAAGAGTACGCTCGACTCAGCCAATATCGGTTACAGAAAACCCTACGGCAAGAGAATTCCCCTTGACCGGTCCACATGGGTCCCTTAAGGTGACCCCGCTGGAGGTGACGGTGAACAAATTTGTCAAGGCCCACGGATTAGGGAACGATTACATCGTCCTGAATGAAGGCGACCTCAGCTTTCGTCTCACCCCAGAGGCCGTGCGCCTCCTCTGCCACCGACACTACGGCATCGGTTCAGATGGCCTTTTGGTTTTTGCCGGGTCCCGGACCCCTCCCTTTGGCCTCCGGATTTTCAACCCCGACGGGAGCGAGGCTGAAAAGAGTGGCAACGGAATTCGCATCTTTGCGAAGTACCTGTTCGAACACGGCTACACACGGGAGAGCGCCTTCTATATCGAAACAAAGGGAGGACTGGTGCGGGTCGAGTTAGACATAAAGGGGGATCGCGTGGCAGGCGTGACAGTTGAGATGGGCCGTGCGACCTTCCGGAGCGCGGAAATCCCCGTCACCGGGGAAGACCGCGAGGTGGTCAATGAGGAACTGAACCTGAGCGGGCAACACCTCCAATTTACCGCGGTCTCGGTCGGGAATCCTCACTGCGTCATCCTCGTCGATCACCTCGACCCGGAGCAGATTCGACGACTCGGACCCGAAATCGAGCACTATCCCTTGTTCCCGCAACGCACCAACGTCCAGTTCGTCAAGGTTGGTTCCCGGAGCCGGGTCGCGATGCTCATCTGGGAACGCGGGGCCGGCTACACCCTGGCCTCTGGATCGAGCGCCTGCGCAGTGGCTGCGACCTGTCGCCGTCTCGATCTGATCGATACCCAGGTGACGATTCAAATGCCGGGCGGTGATCTCTCCGTCACGATCCAGCCCGACTGGGAACTCACGATGCGGGGTCCGGTGAGTGCGGTCTATGCCGGTACCCTGAGCGCCGATCTCGTGGCCGAGATCCACAGTACGAGGCCTGATCACTCCTTTTCTTGAAGGATCCTCCACGCCTTCTCGGCGGTCTCTCGCTCGGTGCGATAGGTGAGCCGCATCAAGGCCTCTTTGATCGGAACCCAGCGGACCTCTTCCACCTCGAAGTCGTGCTCGTTCGTATCTCCCCCCGTGTGCTCGAAAAGGTAAAAGTGAACCCGCTTGTGGATCCGGTGTCGCGCTTCCCGGTCGACGAACCAGTATTCAATTTCTCCAATCTCCCCGACACACCGACCAGTCAAGCCCGTCTCTTCTCGCACTTCGCGCTGGGCCGTCTCGAGCGGATCTTCGCCGGGCTCAACCGTCCCCTTGGGCAAGGCCCACACTTTCCCCCCCTTCAGCCCGATCAGCGCAATCTCGAATCCATCAGAACCCTGACGGTAAACGACTCCTCCCGAAGAAACCCGCTGACGCACCGGCATGCGTGCCGCGCCAGCTTTCTCCCTGTCCTTCGCAATAGTCTTCTTTGATCCCTGAATCTTGGACACGGTTCTCCTTGTGGGAAGCACCGGGCCTTCCCCGGGCGGCACAGGCTCAGCGGGTCACCGCCCCCTCGCTGGCCGAGGAAACCAGGCGGGCGTATTTGGCCATCACGCCCCTCGCATACAGGGGCTTGGGCGGCTTCCACTTCGCCAGCCGTCGCTTGATCTCGGCACGGGAGAGCTCGACGTCGAGCCGACGCTTCTTGACATCGATGATGATCATATCCCCGTTCTTGACCACCGCGATGGGACCTCCCGCCGCCGCCTCCGGGGCCACATGACCCACCATGAAGCCGTAGGTGGCGCCGGAGAAGCGTCCATCGGTCATCAGGGCGACGGACTCTCCGAGGCCGGCACCAACGATTGCCCCGGTCACCGCGAGCATTTCCCGCATCCCGGGGCCACCCTTGGGGCCTTCATAGCGAATCACGATCACGTCCCCTCGCTTGATGCGTCCCTTCTTCACCGCCGCGAACGCATCCTCCTCTCGGTCAAACACCCGAGCCGGCCCGCGGTGGATCATCCGCTCGTGCCCGGCCAGCTTGATCACACACCCCTCCGGCGCCAGATTCCCGCGGAGCACAGCCATACCGCCCGTTGACTTCAGAGGTTTGTCGATGGGGTGAATGACCTCCTGCCCCGGGGGCTCCTGGACCGCACGCGCTTCCTCACCAATGGTCCGCCCGGTCACCGTCATCGCGCTCGCGTGGAGGCGCCCCGCGGTGAGCAGACGCCGCGCCACGACCGCCATCCCGCCGGCGCGGTACATCTCTGGGGCGGTAAACCGGCCCCACGGCTTGAGGTCCGCCAGCACCGGCGTCCTGCGCGAGATCTTGTCGAAGTCATCGAGAGAGAGGCGCACACCTGCCTCCCGCGCCACCGCCAGCAGGTGCAACACCGCATTGGTGGATCCGCCGGTCGCCAGGACGCCCGCGATGGCGTTTTCCATGGCCTTCCGAGTGATGATTTGCCTGGGGGTGATACCCCGGCGCAGGAGATTCATCACCAGCCGACCGCATTCGAAGGCGATCTCATCCTTGCGGAGATCCATGGCGGGGACGTCGCTAAAGCCCATCGGAGAGATGCCGAGCATCTCGAAGGCCGTCGCCATGGTGTTCGCCGTAAACTGGCCCCCGCATGCCCCAGCGCCGGGACAGGCGCGATTCTCAATCGCGCGGAGCTCCTCGGCTGAGATCTTTCCGGCATTGAAGGCTCCCACGGCTTCAAAAACGTCCTGAATGGTGAGCCGGCGCCCTCCATATTCGCCGTACATGATCGAGCCCCCGTACAACATCAGGCCTGGGACGTTGCAGCGGACGAGGGCCATGACCGTCCCGGGGATCGTCTTGTCGCAGCCGGAAAGGGCGACGACGGCATCAAAGAGATTCCCCCGAACCACCAGTTCGATGGAATCGGCAATGACTTCCCGGCTCACCAGGGATGTTTTCATCCCCTGGCTCCCCATGGTGATCCCATCGGAGATGGAAACCGTATTGAACTCCAGGGGTGTCCCGCCGGCCGCACGGATTCCCTCTTTGACTTTTGCCGCCAGCCCACGGAGGTGGTAATTACAGGGCCCGATCTCGATCCAGGTGTTGGCGACTCCGACCAGCGGCCGCTCGAGGTCCGCGTCCTTGAAGCCGATTGCCTTGAGCATGGCCCGTGCCGGCGCACGGTCGGGTCCCTGGGTGATGGCACGGCTCTGCTTTTTTGGATCCATCGTCATAGCACACCCCTTCCTCTGTCTGCTTCCTGCCGGCCCATTGATGGAATGGAATGAGGAGAACCGGTGCCAGTATAGCGGATCACCGGCGGCCGGTAAAGCTTAGGCAGCGGACTGCCATTAGCGGGCCACTTTCAACAGAGGAACTAGCGACCAATCAAAGCGGTGGGAGTGACCAGGGCCCAGACCCTCTACAAGGCTGCGGCACTTCTCGATGCGCTCGAGAAACTGCGTCAGCTCGACTCCGCAGTATCGCGGAGCATGGGGTGAGACCTTGGCCCATCCATTCCGAAACATGCTCATCGCCCCACGGTAGTTATTCCGTTGAATATGATAGAACGCGACACCCAGTTGAATGAGACCCTGGAGGAAGGGCCGCTCCGGGCCCCTCCAGTCCATCCAGACATCCTCCAAGATCTCATGGAATTCGAAGAAGAGCTGGTGCTCCCAGAGGAGCGCAGCTTTTTGAAGGGCGCCACGAAGCCCTCCGCTGGTACGCCGCCGATGCAGCTTCTTGAGGAATCCCCAATAGACGGCCGCCTTCTCGCAGATGAGAGGAAGCGCTTTCTGGTGCTGCGGGGCAATCGCCACGATCTCTCTGTCGTCCAGACCAAAGAGTCCCGAATCTGCGACGAGCTTGCGACCCCAAGCCGGACTTGATCCTCCACACCAACGAATCTCGTGCCGATGGCGTCGGACGAACTGCGCTAACCGGGAAAAAGAGACGGGGGAATCATGCCCGTGCGTCATTTGGCAGTACGCGCGAAGCCAGAAGAGAAGGATCGCCCGCTCGCGCCGATGGATCGCGTCCATCAAAAGCGCCGCCACCTTGTCCCGTAGTTCGGAGCGCATCACCACAGGTCCAATACCTCTAGCAGGCGAGCCAGGTCGAGCGACTTCTCCACGAGGGAGATGTCATACGGGGCTTCAGAAACATAGGGGAGGTAACCGAGCAGCGGAGTCGGAAGCCGCGTGGCAAGTGCCCGGAGGTTCGCATGCTCCGATGGGGTGATGGGACCCGTCGGACTATTGACGACCACCCCAAGGATGGGAAGCCCCAAGTGCCTCGCCCAATGGATGGAGAGCAGCGTGTGATTGATCGTCCCGAGAGAGGCCCGGGCCACCAACAGGACCGGAATGTCAAGCTTGCGCATGAGGTCGGTGTAATCGGCCGTCTCGGTGAGCGGAACCAACATCCCCCCAGCTCCCTCGACCAACGTTAATTGATGGCGCGCGGCCAACTCACGAAACCGTGCGGCGATCCAGTCCAGATCGAGGGTGATGTCTGCCGCATCCGCCGCGACCGACGGAGCGGCCGGCATCTCTAGGGCATAGGGACAGATCTCGTCCAGTGGATCCGTTGCGCCTGCCATCTCTTGTAAGTAGAGTGCATCCTGCGGCTGAAGACGCCCGTCCTGCCTGAGGCAGCCGGTCTCCACCGGCTTCATCACCCCCACATCAAACTGGCGGGCGCGGAGGAGGGTTGCCAAGGCCCCCGCCACGAAGGTCTTCCCCACACCCGTGTCGGTCCCGGTGATGAAGAGGCCCTTACCCATCTATCGGCTCCGTCGCTGTCAGCAATCAGCGGTCAGCCACCCGTCAGAATCCTGAGGCCGTCTGCTTGGATTCTCCACTCTCGTCTCGACCAAAAAGCGCCTCGCGGTAAGCCGCCCGAAGGGCCGCCGCCCAGGCAAACGGGCGGGTGCCGGTGAAAATCCCGGCAATTTCCTTGACCGGCAGAAGCTCCACAACCGCGTTCGAGACCATGATCTCCTCCGCCCCTTCGAGATCTGCAGCCGTGATGCGGCGTTCCTCTGCGCCGAGGCCGTTGTCCCCGGCACTCGCCAGGAGGAGATGGCGGGCAACCCCCGGGAGAAGACCGGCAGAAACGGGAGGGGTGATCAAGCCCTGCCCCCGGATCAGGAAGATGTTGGCGGTCGTGGTCTCGGTCACCTCTCCCCGCTCATTGAAGAACAACGCATCATCATACCCCCGATGCAGGGCCCACTGACGTGCGTAACTGTTTTCAAGATAGTTCGTCGTTTTGAAGGCCAACAGGGGAGAACCCGAGGGACGGACAAAAGGAGCGTTCACGAGACGCACGCCTTCCCGCGCGCGCTCATCCGACGCCATCAACGGTGACGAGTGAGTGAGAAACTGGATTTCCTCAGGCCCCTCATCTCCCCAGACCTCCAAGGTCACCCGGAGCCGAGCTTCCCCCTCCTCCGGAATCCGTTGGAGCTCTTCGTCGACAGCCCTGGCAAAGGCTGTCGACGAAAAAGGAAATCCGAAGAAAGCCGCCCCGCGGGCCATCCGGCGACAATGCGCGTCCATCAAAGGAACCTTCCGGCCTGGATAGGCCCGCAGGGTTTCAAAAAGCCCTTCGCCGTAAAGCAGCGTGCGATTGATCCCTGTGGCGTTCATGGTTCAGGGTTCACGGTTCAGGAGGCGTTTAAGACCAATAGTGAACGGTCATCAACACCGATGGCTCTGAGGAAGGCCGCCGCTTTAATGAGGCACTCTCGATATTCTTCCACGGGGTCGGAATCTCCAAGGATGGCGCCCCCCACGCCAAAGCACGCATTGGAGCCAACGACGGTGACCGTTCGAATGGCGACATTGAGGGTCATCGCACCCTCCGGCATGAGAATCCCGATGGCTCCGGTGTAGACGCCTCGTCGATAGCCTTCGAGTTCGTCAATGATTTCGCATGCTCGCTTTTTCGGTGCCCCGGTCACCGAGCCCGGCGGGAGGCACGCCCGAAGCACGTCAGCAATGCCGATACCCGATCGCAGGTGTGCCGTGACCTCCGAAATCATCTGATACACGGTCCGGTAGCCCTCCACACGGTAGAGGCGGGGAACCCCAACCGTCCCGATCGCAGCCACCTTGCCGACATCATGACGCATGAGGTCAACGATCATGACATTCTCCGCCCGGTCCTTGGGGCTCTCTCTCAGCTCGC
>Ga0307428_1001466_pt1 | contig 11920 bp, 10 predicted proteins | sample SalMarWE160240MG_FD_202161 | JGI IMG/M metagenome (GOLD analysis project Ga0307428, IMG submission 202161) | Salt marsh sediment microbial communities from the Plum Island Ecosystem LTER, Massachusetts, United States - WE1603-240 | ecosystem: Environmental > Aquatic > Marine > Intertidal zone >...
GAATCTGTGACAGCTACAACCTTGCTCCCTGCAAGCTCTTCCATCAGCTTCGCAGCAAAATATCCGGCGTTCCCGTACCCCTGCACAGCGACGGTCGCACCCTTCAGGTTGAGGCCGATTACCTTGGCAGCTTCGAGGATCGTGTAAACAGCACCACGAGCGGTAGCATCGCCACGCCCAAGCGATCCACCAAGCGGAATCGGTTTCCCGGTGAGGACCCCTGGCGCGTTGTACCCGACTATCTTGGAGTACTCATCCATCATCCAGGCCATGATCTGCGGTGTCGTGTAGACGTCGGGTGCCGGAATATCCCGCTCTGGACCAATGAAGCGACCGATGGCACGGATGTAACCGCGGGAGAGGCGTTCCAATTCTTCGGTGGAGAGTTCCTTAGGATTGCAGATTACCCCACCTTTGCTTCCACCGTACGGGATGTCGACAACGGCGCACTTCCACGTCATCCAAGCAGCAAGTGCCTTTACGGTGTCGATCGTCTCCTCAGGGTGAAAGCGAAGACCGCCCTTTGTGGGACCGCGTGCATCGTTGTACTGCACACGAAACCCGGTGAACATCTTCGTCGTTCCATCGTCCATCTTGACGGGGAAGTGAACCTCGAGGGTGCGCATCGGCTCGCGCAGAAGCGCGTGCACGCTCGGATCGAGGTTGAGTTTCTCCGCGGACTTATCCAACTGCCGTTGGGAAATCTCAAACGGGTTCAACGTTGGGCCATTGGCCATATCTACGACCTCCTAAAGTCGTCAAAGCGATTCGCCGCTGCAAAGGACTGGGGAGGGCCCCTACCTCTATCGCGGCGGCGAGATTATACAGAGGGACTTAAGCGATGCAAGGCACGCAATACCGCTATTCTTCTGATTCTTCACTGCTTTAGTGTAGAGAACCTGTCAAGAAGCACCGCAGCCCGAAAGAACCACTGCACATTGTCTACAGTTGATCGATCACCGCGAGCAACAGCTGTCGCATCGTCTTTCCCACGCGCCGGATCGTCTCGATCACTTCCTCATGGGAGAGAGATGCCTCAGGATCGACTCCCGCGGCGAGGTTCGTCGCACAGGAGATCCCGAGTACCTCCATGCCGGCGTGTGCGGCGACGATCACCTCGGGAACGGTCGACATCCCTACAAGGTCCGCTCCCAGGGCGCGGAAGGCACGAATCTCGGCCGGGGTCTCGTAAGAAGGTCCGAGTGCGGCAAGATATACTCCTTCTCGCAGCGCAATCTTCTCCTTTTTTGCTGTATCTTTGGCCAGTGTGCGCAGGCGTGGGCTGTAAGCGGCGGACATGTCGGAGAAACGCGGTCCGAGTCTATCCAGGTTACCTCCGCGTAATGGGTTTTCTCCCAACATGTTGATGTGATCGGAGATCAGTACAAGATCCCCGGCAGAGTACTCGCGGTTGATTGCGCCTGAGGCGTTGGTCACGATAAGAGTCTTGATCCCGAGGAGGGCGAAGAGCCGCGTGGCAAAAACGACCTCATCCAAGGAGTAGCCCTCGTAGAAATGTGTCCGTCCACGCTGGACGAGGACCATCTTCCCGTGGATCTCCCCGGCCCAGAATTCTCCGCTGTGTCCGGCCACGGTCGGAAGCGGAAATCCAGGGATCTCTCCCCATTGGATGCGCACTCCTCCCTCAGAAATACCGAACGCCTCGGAGAGGCCCGATCCGAGCACAAGCGCAACCTCTGGTTTCTTCGGGAGTCGCACCTTGAGCGTGGCGACCGCCTTCTCCAACGTCTCCATGCGAGTATCGTTCATTGCTCCCCCCTAGTCTATTTAGTGATTGAGTGATTGAATGATTTAGCGATTCCTTATGCATTAATCTTCCGCTCGTTCAATCGTCCATTCTCCCGATGATCCGATCACTCAATCCTCCGATCATTCAATCGCTAATCATCCTACCCAAGAGAAAGGGCGTCCATAGCTTCGTTGATCGTCGCCACCGGAACTATCTCCACCTTTGTTCGCGAGGAGGGTTTCCCTTTCGCTGGAATGATCACCTGTTCGTAACCGAGTTTTCCTGCCTCGGTGATTCGCTCGCGCAGTTTCTTCACCCCACGCACCTCTCCGGAAAGACCGACCTCCCCGATTACAACGGTCCGCTTGGGAAGGGGGCGGTTGCGGAGGCTGGAGATGACTGCCGCAACGACTCCAAGGTCGAGTGCGCGTTCCCGTGTCTCCAATCCTCCGGCGATACTCAGGTAGACATCGGAACCACCGGTGTGCACTCCAAGTTGGCGTTCGATGACCGCTAACAGTAACAGCACCCGGTTGTAATCCAAACCTGTGCAGCGTCGCTGTGGTGTGCCATAGCCTCCTGTCGGCGAGACCAGGGCTTGTAGCTCCACCAGGATCGGGCGCGTCCCTTCGAGAACAGGAACGACGACGGTCCCCACGCGAGACTCTGCCTGGTGCTCTTCGAGAAAGAAGCGGGACGGGTCGGTAATCGCCCTCAACCCGCTGGACTGCATCTGGAAGACAACGATCTCATTCGTCGCGCCGAACCGGTTCTTCACCGACCGGAGGATCCGCACGTCTTCTCCCCGGCTCCCCTCGAGGTAGAGCGCGACATCGACCAGGTGCTCGACCGTCTTTGGTCCAGCGAATGCTCCCCCTTTCGTAATATGTCCCACGAGGAAGGTCGTCATCTTGCGCGCCTTTGTAAGGCGGGTCAACTCGGCGCTCGTCTCCCGCATCTGCCGTATGCTCCCTGCCTCGCCGGGAACATCTGCAGAGAGGGTCGTCTGAATCGAGTCGACGATCAGGATATGTGGCGACACTTGCTCGACTGCGGCGAGAATGAGTCTCAGCTTCTGTTCGGAGAGGACGTAGAGGTGATCGTCTGTTACCCCTAGCCGACTCGCCCGCAGCTTGATCTGCGCTGCCGACTCCTCGCCCGAGATATAGAGGATATTCCCGTAGCGCGTAGCAAGCTCCTGGGCCACCTGTAGGAGGAGGGTCGATTTCCCCACCCCGGGCTCTCCCCCGAAAAGGATCACGGAACCAGGGACGAGTCCACCCCCCAACAAGCGATCGATCTCGTTGATTCCGGTCGTCAGGCGCTCGACCTTTCCTAGGTCGATCTGGCTGATGGGAAGAAGCTCCTCGCCGATCCATGAGGAGCTCTCCTGATCATCTCGACTCTCTTTGGTAAGGGGGAGCAAGGTGTCCCACTCGCCACAATTCGGGCAGCGGCCGAGCCACTTTACCGATTGATAGCCGCACTGGCTACACCTAAAGCCCACTCTACTCCCCTTTGGAGAACGCTATTTCTTCCCCATCCGCCGCAGCGAGAATAACCGAGCCGCGGCCGAACGTCCCTGAAAGGATCAGCTCCGAGATCGGGTTCTCGATCAGACGTTCGATCGTGCGGCGCATCGGGCGGGCGCCGTATCTTGCATCGTAACCCTTCTCGATCAAGACCTCGTTCGCTGAGTTATCAAAGGTGAGAGTGATCCCGTGCTCCTCCAACAGGCGCTCCTTCAACTCACCGAGCATAAGGTCGGCGATCTCCAATACCTGATCTTTTGTCAACTGATGGAAGACGATCAGGTCGTCGAGCCTGTTCATGAACTCCGGGCGGAATGACTTGTGCACTTCACCTAACACCCTATCTTTCATACCCTGGTAGGACTCCGCGGAATCGACCTCGGTGTCGCTGAACCCAAGGGTGTCTCGGTCGGTGATCATCTCGCTACCCACGTTCGAGGTCATGATAAGGACGGTGTTGCGGAAGTCTATCCTCCTTCCTTGTGAATCGGTGAGGATCCCGTCCTCCATCACCTGCAGTAGGATGTTGAACACGTCGTGGTGTGCCTTTTCGATCTCATCGAACAGGATCACCGAATAGGGGCGGTGGCGGACCTTTTCCGTCAGCTCGCCGGCCTCCTCGTAACCGACGTATCCCGGAGGGGCCCCGGTGAGGCGAGATACGGAAAAACGCTCCATATACTCTGACATATCGACGCGGATCAGTGCATCCTCATCCCCGAACAAAAACTCGGCCAAGGTCTTGGAGAGCTCGGTCTTCCCCACCCCGGTCGGGCCAAGGAACATGAAGACGCCGACTGGCCGCCGCGGGTTCTTCACCCCGGCGTAGGCGCGACGGATCGAGCGTGAGATCGCCTCCACCGCATCGCCCTGGCCGATCAGTCGCTCGTGGATCTTCTCTTCCATGTGGACCAATCGAATCGTCTCTTTCTCCTGCACATGGCCGATAGGCACACCGGTCCACATGGAGACGACCTGGGCAATATCCTTCCCAGTCGCCTGCAGGTCGGTTGCCTTAAATGAATTCTTGCCTGTATGGTCGATCGCGCGGGCAACATCCTTCTTTTGGTCACGTAGCTGGGCCGCGGTCTCGTACTCCTGCACGCTGACCGCCTGGTGCTCCTGCTCATCGAGGTCGTTCATATCCGCCAGTAATTCTCGCAGGTCATCGGGAAGGAGGGAGCTCTGAAGCTTGATCCGGGCGGCTGTCTCGTCGATCAGGTCGATCGCCTTGTCGGGGAGGAACTGATCGGTCACATAGCGATCGGAGAGACGGGCAGCTTGATAGAGAGCATCATCGGTAATAGTGACCCCATGGTGCCTTTCGTAATGAGGGCGCAGCCCTTCTAAGATCTTGACCGTCGCCTCAACCGTTGGTTCTTCAACGAGGATCGTCTTGAATCGTCGTTTTAGAGCGGGGTCCTTCTCCACCGATTTGCGATACTCGTCAAGGGTAGCCGTCCCGATGCACTGTAGCGCCCCGGAGGCGAGAGGCGGCTTCAGGATCGAGGAGGCGTCGATTGCCCCTTCGGCCCCACCGGCACCGACAACTGTCTGCATCTCGTCGAGGAAGAGGATGATATTATTGGACTCCATCACCTGATTGATCAGCGTCTTCAGCCGTTGCTCGAACTCCCCACGGTACTTCGTGCCGGCAACGATCGACGCCATATCGAGTTCGAGGATCTCCTTGGAGCGGAGGAGCGAGGGGACGTCTCCGTCCGCGATCCTCTGCGCCAGACCTTCGACGATCGCTGTCTTCCCCACCCCGGATTCACCGATCAGTACGGGGTTATTCTTCTTCCTCCGGGTGAGTGTCTGGATGATCCGTTCCATCTCCTCGTCACGGCCGATCACCGGATCAAGTCTCCCGGCTGCGGCCTCCTCGATCAGGTTGCGGCCGAAATCGGAGAGGTCCCCCTTTTTCTGCGGACGACGGGAGGAACGGAGAGCCATTCCCACCCCGGCAGAGGGGAGGAAGTACGCGCGGGTCTTGTTGAGATCGAGTCCCAGGTGGAGGAGGATCGCCGCCCCGGTCCCTTCCCCTTCGCGCAACATACCCATCAACAGGTGCTCGGGGCGGATCGTGTTCAACCCAGCGCGGCGCGCTTCCTCGAAGCTGATCTTCATCACGTGCTTCAGGCGGGGGGTCGGCTCAAGGTCGTCGGCGGAGAGGCGCACCTCTCCGTGTCCCTTCTCCGATTCCAACAGGGCCGCCACCTTGTCATAGGTCGTCCCGTGGGAGGTCAGGAAGCGCTGAACATCGCCTCCTTTCACCTTCAAGAAAGCAAGGAGAAGGTGTTCGGTACCCACATAGCTGTGGCGCCACTCCTCCGCTTCTTCCTGGGAGATCGCAATGATCTCCATCGACTCACGCGAGAACCGATCGTACATCTGCGCCTCCTAAGGAAAATCTCTTTTAGTCTTTAAAGTATAGTGTCCCCACCGTCGTTCACAACTGCGGGCCCCCGTTGATTGAAACGGGTCATCACCGTATCGATATCCTGAGTGCGAAAGGCCTCAATTGCATCGACGCTCCGTTCGAGGATCGGGGTAAGTTCCTCCCATTCACGGGGCATGAAACGGCCAAGGACGTAGTCAATCGTATCCTGAGATCTCGATTCCATACCAATACCGATCCGCAACCGTGGTATAGCCTCCGTTCCAAGAACTTCGAGGATGGAGAGCATCCCTTTGTGCGTTCCTGCGCCGCCTTTGGGGAGGATTCGCATCCGCCCGAGGGGCAGATCGAGGTCGTCGTAGATGATTAGCACGTCAGGAAAAGCGAGCTTGAACCGATCTATAATCTCCGAGACTGCCTCCCCGCTTGCGTTCATGTACGTCATTGGCTTGATCAGGAGAAGATTCTCGGTTTGATAGACAAGGGAGGAAGATAAGATCCTCCCTTTCTCGCCATGACAGAGTGCCTTGCGGTAGAGGTCGATCACCGAGAAACCGACATTATGCCGTGTGAGGGCGTACTCAATCCCTGGATTTCCCAGTCCGAAGACGGCCTTCAACCCGTCTTCTTTACGTGGACTCTTCGCTCTCCTCCTCGGCAGCAGCAGTCTCTTCACCCTCAGTCTCTTCCTCGAGGAGTTCTTCTTCGGCCGCGATTTCCTCAACTTCGATTCCGCGTGGGGCAACGATCGTTACCAGTGCTCGTTCCGGTGAGAGAAGTGGCGTCACCTCGCCAAGATCGACGTCTTTCACCCGAATCGCCTCCCCTAGATCGAGGTCACTCACATCGAGGGTGATCAAGCTCGGGATATCCTTGGCCATGCCGTGTACGCGTACCGTATCAAAAAGGACGTTCAGCACTCCACCCGCCTTGACCCCTACCGACTCCCCTACAACCTTGATAGGAACGTGGAGCCGCAGTGGTTTCTCGGTATCGGGATGGTAAAAATCGACGTGGAGCACCTTATCCGTGACCGAATCGTACTGAGTTCGCTTGACGAAGACGTCGAGATCCTTCTCATCTGCATGATCGCTGATCGAAAGATCGATGTGCGAGCTGCGCGTAATGTGAGAGAAGAGGGCCTGTAGCTTCTTGCGCTCGATCGCAATGGAGATCGTTTCCATGGTCGGCCCATAGACGACGGCCGGGATCCACCCCATCCTGCGCAGGGCATTCGCCTTTCCAACTGGTCGTACCTTTGCTTCCAATGTTGACATGTTGACTCCTGAACCTGACTAATTGTGAGGGAAAAGGTGGCTGACCGACTTGTTCTCGAAGATCCGGCGGATAGTCTTTGCCAGGTGTTCTCCCACCGGAATGTACTCTACAATGTCGCTCTTCTCCGCCCGCTGCTGAAAAATGGTATTGGTTACGACTACCTTTTTCAAGGGGGAGTTTACCAACGCATCGAGAGCGTCTCCAGAGAAGACCCCGTGGGCACAGTAGGCGGACGTCTCGGTTGCCCCGTGGTCGAGGAGAGTCTGTGCCCCACGGATCAGGGTACACCCGGAAGAGACGATATCGTCAATGAGGATTGCCCTTTTCCCCTCGACCTCGCCGATGACATTGACCACTTTTACCTCCGATCCATCAGCGGAACGCCTCTTCTCCAACACTGCCAATGGAAGGTTGACCCGCTCGGCAAGGAGTCGTGCGCGCGCCGTCCCGCCAGCATCCGGGGAGACGATCACCGTATCTTCAAGGTTCTTAACCGTCTCTTTGAGATAGCGAGCGAAGATCGGAGCGACCTCAAGGTTGTCGAGCGGGATATTGAAGAACCCCTGTATCTGGCCGGCGTGGAGGTCGAGCGTCAGCCCATGGTCAGCCCCAGCGGTCTCGATCAAGTTTGCAACGAGCCGAGCCGTAATCGGGACGCGCCCCGTGTGTTTCCGATCCTGGCGCGCGTAACCGTAATAAGGGACAACCGCGATAATCTTGCGCGCAGAGGCACGGCGCAAGGCGTCGATGATGATGAGGAGTTCCATCAAGTTATCGTTCACCGGTGGGCATGTCGGTTGGATGATAAAGACGTCTGCTCCTCGGACCGTCTTGCGAATCCGCACCCGGATCTCTCCGTCACTGAACCGCTCGATCGCGGTATCGCACAGCTCGATCCCAAGCGAGTGTGAGATCTCTTCCGCCAGAGGTCGATTCGCGTTTCCAGAGATCAACTTGAGTTTCTTACCGATCATCTCTCCTCTCCTTTATCCTCTTCGTGTTCCTTGTTCACCTGCCGGGCGCGCCCCAGGGCAAGGGTCCCCGGCGGAACATCTTCCGTGATTGTCGATCCCGCGCCGATAACCGCACCCTTGCCGATCGTGACCGGGGCGACGAGGGAGGTGTTGCTCCCGATGAACGCCCGATCCTCGATCGTCGTGCGGTGTTTCTCCACTCCATCGTAGTTACAGGTGATCGTCCCCGCACCGATGTTCACCTCTTCTCCCACCTCGCTATCCCCGAGGTAGGTGAGGTGCCCTGCCTTGGCCCCGCGCTTCACGCGGGATTCCTTCACCTCGACGAAGTTCCCGATTCGCACCTCCGGCCCGACATCCGCCCCTGGACGAAGGTGGGCGTAGGGACCTATGCGGCTCTTCGCGCGGATAAGGGATGCCTCCACCACCGAATATCGGATGTAGCACCCTTCCTCTATCGTCGAATTCGCGATAAAACAGTCGGGCCCGATGACGCACCGCGAACCGATCACGGTCCTCCCGCGCAGGTACGTACCGGGAAGGATCTCCGTATCCGAAGCAACTACCACCTCGGAATCGATGTAGGTTCGCTCCGGGTCGAGGATCGTCACCCCGGAAGTTAAGAGTTCTTCAACCTTTTGTTGGCGCATCAGGCGATCGGCAAGGACGAGCTGCGCTCGCGAGTTGATCCCCATCACCTCGTGAGAGTCCTGCACAGGCACCGCCAGGACACGTCGCCCCTTCGTGCTGTACCTTTCGACAAGAGCGGTCAGGTAGTACTCCCCTTGAGAATTCTTGGTCTTCAGTGAAGCGAGCGATTTCCACAGGAACGAATCGTTCTTCACACAGTAGATCCCGGTGTTCACCTCTGGAATCTCGAGCTCGTCCGAGGTTGCGTCGCGCGCCTCGACAATCCGGATCGGTCGTCCTCCCTTATCGCGCAGGAGACGCCCGTAGGCACCAGGATCCTCTGGATGCATCGATAGCACGGTGATATCGGCCCCATCTGCGTTATGGCGCTCACAGAGATCGGCAAGAAGATGTGGAGTAAGGAGAGGGAGATCACCCGGCACGATCAGGATCGTTCGCCCACGAGCCCTGCTGCGTGCCTGCAGGACGGCATGGCCGGTCCCGAGTTGCTCTTCCTGGAGGATAAATTCGACGTTTTCCCCCTGTAGCGCCAGCTTTAGTTCATCGTTATTCTCCCCAACGATGATGAGTATCTGTGAGGGGGTAATCTTAGAAACCGCGCGAAGGACATGGTCGATGATCGGCCGCCCGCCAACGCGGTGGAGGACCTTTGCCTGCGCCGAGCGCATGCGGGTTCCCTTTCCAGCGGCCAGGATGATTGCACTCAAGTCGTCTATCATCGAACTCCCACACGGATGATACGCGAGAAAGGAGGAGGTGTTCAAGTAAGTGGTTGCAGCCGAGGGATCAGCACCGGTATACTCCCGAAACGATAGGCTACAATGTTGCCACGAGAAAGCCTTCACCGCCGAGCACGCTGAGTACGCAGAGCGAGGGGAGGAGAAGACACTAGGACGCGGAGACGCGGGGATTCACACCTTCTCCGCGTGAGTTGCGAAGTAAGGCCGGAGGCCCGAACAGAAGCTTTCACCGCGGAGAACGCAGAGAGTAGCATGGAACTTTAATGCTTTATCTCAGCGATCTTTGCGCCCTCTGCGGTAAAATGTTTGACACTAGGAGCCAAGCTTGAAGACGATCGGTGAAAAAGGGTTGCGCAACAGGCTCTAAGGAGGCTCTGACAGAGATTCGTTTCTCTTACGAAAGAGAATCTTTCATCCCAGAGAGATTGCATGATCGGCCGCTGGCCCGGAGGGAAGATTGAGATGTTAAATCACTCAATCACTCACTCGCTAATTCACTCAATTCCTCTAGGGTTATAAGGAGGTGGACGATGACGACGAGGATCTTTTCCGGGATTCAACCGACCGGAACACTACACATCGGGAACTACTTTGGGGCGATCCGAAACTGGGTCGCGCTCCAGGACGACTATGAGTGCGTCTACTGCATCGTCGACTATCACGCGATCACGATCGACATCGATCCGAAGGTGTTGCGTGCCGCATCGCGTAACATGGCACTCGACCTGATCGCCTGCGGGATCGACCCGGAACGCGCAATCCTCTTTGTGCAGTCGGCCGTTCCTGAGCATACCGAACTCGCGTGGATCTTCGGTTGCGTCACCTCCTATGGCGACTTGGCCAGGATGACCCAGTTCAAGGATAAGTCCGCTGGCAAGAAGTTCGTCTCGGCAGGACTGTTCACCTATCCGATCCTGCAGGCAGCGGACATCCTCCTCTACCGAGCGGACGGGGTTCCTGTGGGCGAGGATCAAGTGCAGCACCTGGAGCTCTCCCGCCGCGTCGCGCGGCGGTTCAACGCCCGTTTCGGGGAGTTCTTTCCCGAGCCCGAGCCGATCGTGGGGAAGGGAGCGCGCATCATGTCCCTTGCCGATCCGACGATCAAGATGAGTAAGAGCGCCGGGGACGCCCACTATGTGGGCGTGATGGAGGAAGAGAGTTCGATCCGCAAGAAGGTTCGCTCTGCCGTCACCGACACCGGCCTCGCCGCCGGAGAGGAGATGTCCCCTGGTGTGGCGACCTTGTTTGAGATCCTCGAACTGGCCACCGAGCTCTCGGGCGATCCATCGATCGTCGCGAAACTGCACGCCGACTTCGAGGAGGGGAAACTCATGTACTCCCGCTTGAAGGATGTCGTGTTCGAGAACCTGATGGCGGTCCTGCGTCCGATTCAGGCCCGTCGAGCTGAGCTTGAGGCATCGGGTAAGGTAGAGGAGATCCTCCAACAAGGCGCAGAGAAGGCGCGCGCGATCGCAAGGGAGAACATCGTCCAGGTGCGGAAGCTAGCCGGGCTCACGTAGTCGAGTGTCGTTTGTCGGGGGTCATGAGTCAACTGCCGGCCCTTCAGGTGATTGATGAATCCTGTGAGCAGACGAACCACCTCGTCTGCAGCGTTGTGGCGCAGGTTGAAGTCATCGTCAGAAACATATCCCATTTCAAGGCAACATACGCAAGCCCGACGTACCCGATAGCGTTTGCGTTCATCGAGATCTCATTTGCCACGTCGGCGTTCGATGTCGTATAGGTCGCGCCGGCTTACACGTCGGCCTTTCCCAGGTTCGCGTTCTTATGGAGCGTGAACGTCCTGTAGTAATCGTTGAACAACTGCCGCAATTTCACTGATGCGCAATTCGTCAAACTTGCCATGAGGTCTATTGCACTTGAACGTAGCCCATGCCTCATCCATCGCTGCGATTGTTCCATCCGGAGAGATTATGATCGTTCCGTAGTTCCTGCGATACTGAGCTGTTAACGCCGGATCAACGACATAGTGAATCCGTCCGGATGGCAGTTGATACAGCTCCTCAGGGATCACACTAGTAGGAACCACCGCAAGGATAACGACATTGTCGAATGACTGAAGTGCATCATAGATGGAAACCAAACGCTTCAGAAATGGATCGTTCGATACACAGCTACTGCAATCCGCGCCCTCAAGAGATGGTAAGAACTACATTACAACCACGTCTTCTGAGAACATCGAAAGGCTTAGCTTTTCTCCTGTGACTGAGATGGTGGTGAATGCAGGTGCGGTCTCTCCTGCTGCAATGGGGCTTAATGGTGGTGCAGTTCCTATCGGTTCAAGTGAAAGGCTGCCGCCCCAGGCAGTTACTTGAGTGAGCCTGTACCTCATCGTGCCAATCTGGATATCTTCTCCGGGGCCAAAGACCTCATGAGATCCCGGCAGAGAATCTATGTATCCATCGAAATCGCCATCCACAGCCACGACCAACTGCGACACATCATAGGCCACATGACAGCGCTTCCTGGTCATCTGAGCGTTCGTTGATTGACAAGTGACAGCGCCTCCTGGTCACTCGTTGAACCTTCGCCTTGGGAGTATGTAAGGGACCTCACAAAGAAGTGGTTGCCAT
>Ga0307428_1001467_pt1 | contig 11916 bp, 11 predicted proteins | sample SalMarWE160240MG_FD_202161 | JGI IMG/M metagenome (GOLD analysis project Ga0307428, IMG submission 202161) | Salt marsh sediment microbial communities from the Plum Island Ecosystem LTER, Massachusetts, United States - WE1603-240 | ecosystem: Environmental > Aquatic > Marine > Intertidal zone >...
CAAAGAGATTGTACTCGCGCTTGAAGATGGCCGCTGTGGCCTTACCGGACAATCGCTCATTGGCACTGTCCAGTTCAGCCAACAGGAGCTGATCCTCTCTTGTATACTTGGTGGGGAAGGAGTGACGGTGGTAGGGCTGAATGCATACCTGGCCGCTACGGCGGAACTGAGCAATGAGCCTTGTCAATTGTGAGTTAGAGATTCCTGTCATCTTTCGCATGTAACGTCGAAGTAATCCTTTCTCCAAGCGAGGACGAGAGCGGTAGCTGTAGCCACGCAAGGTACGCTCGATCCAAGCGTAGACCTCTTCCCGCGAGTTTCCCTTGAACGTGAACACATCGCTCGAAGCGAGAAATGCGTTCAGTTCGTCGATACTCATCACGCGTGCATCTGTCATCATCAGAACCATGCCTCCTATGATTCGACACACGCGCCTGTATTACCAGTGATCCCTCATGCTCATCTCGCATGAGAAACACCACCTCGGTTCATGCTCATCTTGCGTGAGACAACTCTAGCGCTTCACATCCGTGTTGGAAACTGGTATGATAGAACGTACGGTTTTAGACTGACTGAATAAAGGGGTGATGAGTAATGCGTAGAGGTGCGTTTTTGACGGGTATCGTCGTCCTGTTTCTATTAATTGGGGTCATCGTAGTCGTTGTGAACGGGGACACGATCGAACGAGATCCCATCGTCATTACGAGTAACTACGAGTTTACAACCGAAAATGGCGTAGTAAGTGGTTCGGGGACGCTCGACGACCCATACATCATCGCGGGGTGGAAGATCGATGCTGGCTATAGCGACTATGGAATCCGCGTCCATCGGACGGATCGGGCGTTCATCATCCGAAACGTCACGATCAGCGGGGCTACCAAGGCCGCCATCTCCCTGAGCTATGTGAGGAACGCTCAGATTGAGACCTGCGATCTCACCGGAAACTGGATCGGGATCACGCTGAGTTTCTCCTCGCTTACCCGCATCAGCCGGTGTCGGCTTGCGAGTAACACCGACGGAATCCACTTTTACTTCTCGCACGATAACTGGATCCTGCAGAATATGATCGAGAAGAACGATACCGCTATCTGGCTCGACGCCTCGAACGAGAACGAGATCATCGGGAACACCCTTGCCGAGAACTACATGGGAATCTACCTTGACCTGGGGTCGGAGGGGAACCTTGTCTACCGTAATACCTTCCTCGATAACATCCACAACGCTCACAGCGTGGATGTAAATCGGTGGGATGAGGCCGGCGAGGGGAACTACTGGGCCGGTTACTGCGTTGTTGACGTTGACGAAAACGGTATTTGGGACTTTCCTTACGTTGTTCGGAGCGACGGCGATCAGGATAACTTCCCTCTTGTCAACCGTCCGAAGCTGGAGAGTGGTCTGAAACGCAAGTAGATCTGCAAGAAGATTGTAGGAGCGGTCCGCCCCCTTTACGCGGGCCGCTTCATTTCTCTTCGATCCAGGGAGAGAGGAAGGGGATGCGATGGTCGCCGAGAAGTTTTCACAGCACGTGAAAGGAGAGATCCCTTACCCGTTGATGCACGTTCTCATCGAGAACATGCGAAGCGGGCAACGGGTCTCGCAGTGCTTCCTCGTCCGTTTGAAGGCTCAACGGGCGACCCGTGCTGGGGATCCCTACCTGGAGATCACCCTTGCCGATCGCTCGGGGACGCTCCCTGCGCGTGCGTGGGCAGAGGCGACGCAACGGTATGCGTCTCAGTTCGATGAGGGGGATTTCGTCTACGTTGAGGGGCGGGCCGAGACGTATCGAAACACGCTTCAGATCATCGTGGAGTCGATCCGCCGCCTGGAGACGTACGAACACGATGCTGGGAAGCTCCCGGGGTTCGATCCCAGCCTCCTCGTGCCGACGAGCGAACGCCCGATCGATGAGATGTGGGGCGAGCTCCAGGATCTGGTTGCCAGCATCGAACCAGCTTCCCTCCAGCGGCTGACCCGCACGATCCTCGCCGACTACGAGACGGAGTTCAAGGAGTTTCCAGCGGCGGTTCAGTATCACCACGCCTACGTCGGCGGCCTCCTGGAACACACCCTGGAGGTGGCGAGTGGGGTCTCCTGCTTTGCCACTGGCCAGCCCGGCCTCAGGCTCGACCACGGCCTGGTCACTGCGGGAGCGCTCCTGCACGACATCGGAAAGATCGAGGAGTTCAAGAACCCCATCGCCCCATCCTACAGTTTTGACGGACAGTTGATAGGTCACCTCTTACTCGGGCGCGACATGCTTCGTGCAGGGGCGAGGAAGATTTCCTGGGAGGACGAGCACCTCCTGCGACTACTGGAGCACATCATCATCTCCCATCATGGGGAACTCGAGTTCGGGGCGGCGATCCTCCCCAAGACGGCCGAGGCAATCGCGGTCTACTACTTCGATAACCTGTCGGCCAAGCTGAACATGGTGCGAATGCACATCTCCAAGGACGGCGAACCAGGGGAGTTCACCGATTGGCACAAGCTCCTCGGGCGAAAGTTCTTCAAGGGGACGGTAACCGATGCGGCAGAGGGAAGTTCCTAAAGTTGGTTCTTTGTCGTTTCGAGTGGGCAGCTGAAGATACAGTACTTAACAGAGTACCTATCGCGAAGCAGCGATGCGTAATGAGTGACGAGTTATGAGATGGAGCGAGTGAATCTTGTGCTTCAAGCTGATTGCTGAGATCGCGTCTTGAGTGAGTGCAACGAACGGGCGAGAGAACGGCATTCCATCATTTGCGGTCAGGAGTTCTCTATCCACTCCAAACAACGGAGTTCCTAAAGTTGCTCTGTGGAATCTTGCAGCCCGGGAATCACCATATTCAGCGCTGTCTCCGCGATATTGAAGGCGTAGTCGCGGATACGGAGAAGACTGTCGAAGATGGTCCCTAACGGTTGCGTGTTCTCTTTCCCCTTGGCGAGGCGGACTCGCTCTTCCCACTCTGGTGTACGGTCGCGCGCGCTCAAAACCCGATCCGCCATAGCCATATCGGCGTTCAAGAACGCCTGTACACTCTCTTCGACCGCGGTACGCGCTGCTAGGGCGAGGGCGTTGATCTCCGTGATCGCCGAGGGGGAAAGCGGCACGGTGAGAGAGGGGACCGTACGCGAGACCTTGCCTGCGTGATCCCCGATCCGTTCGAGAATCTTAGCAATACCGTGGTACTCGTGGAAGAGGATGCGACTCATCCCGATCTCCTTCTCGAGCAAGAGGTCGCGCAACAGCAGGCCTAGCTCGCGCGACATGACGCGCGTCAGTCGGTCGGCCTCGGCATCACGCTCGATAACGTCCTTTGCGAGGTCGGTATCCCCATTGATGAACGCGCTTACCGCATCGCAGAGCATCTCCTGCGTGATGGCAAAGATCCGCTTGAGGCTCGTCGCGGCGGCGAAATCACGCATCCGCACCAAGCAGTGGAGGACGATCCTATCCTTAGCCTCGTCCATGATCTCAAGTCCCACGAGCGACTGGGCGGCCTGACGCACCGCGCGGCGCTGCGTGGGGGTGATCCGCGACCCGTTCACATCGATCACGTCGAACCCGGTGATGTAGCAGGAGATGATCGCCCGCTTGATCCACAGGGGATCCTTATCCTCAAGGGCGAGGGAGACTCTATTTTCCCCCGCAAGCGTCGGGGGCACGAGGATGAGACTCCCGGTCGCGTTCTCCTCGAGGGAGATCTCCGCACCGCGCCCGACTTTCATCCGGGTTGCCCATTGCTTGGGAAGGGTAACGAAGTACGTTCCCCCTCCGGTCAGTTGAACCTTTCGTTTATTCATAGCACCACCCGTTTCAGTATAGACGAAGGGGGAAGTTTATACAAAAAGGCCGCGGAGGCGCGTTGCGTCCCCTGCATAGCTCCCTATAATTTAGCGGCAGCACAGACTATCAGACCGGAGGAACGTTCCATGACCCGAACCGATTACTGTACACGCCTTTCAGCCAAGGATCTTGATCGCAGGGTGACCCTCTGCGGCTGGGTGAAACGCCGTCGCGACCTGGGCGCGCTCACGTTCGTCGATCTGCGCGACAGCTCAGGCGTAATCCAACTCCTCTTTTCCGGAGAAGATCCAAACCTCGCCGAGGCGCACACCCTGAACCGAGAGGACGTGATCACGGTGATCGGCACGATCGCTCCTCGCAGCACGGGGAACGTTAATCCGGAGATGGCGACTGGCGAGATCGAGGTTCAGGTGGAAGGACTGGAGATCCTCAACCGCTCGCTCACCCCCCCGTTCCTCACCGAGGGGGACGGATCGGACACGACCGAGGATACCCGTCTGCGGTACCGCTACATCGACCTGCGGCGAGAGAGGATGCAGCGGAACCTGATCTTGCGCCACCGTGTCCTCCACGGGACCCGCAACTACTTCTCCGACCAAAGGTTCATCGAGATCGAGACTCCGTTTCTCACCAAGTCGACCCCGGAAGGGGCGCGCGATTTCCTCGTACCGAGCCGCTTCTCACCCGGATCGTTCTACGCCCTCCCCCAGTCACCGCAGCTCTTCAAGCAGCTGTTTATGATCGGGGGGGTCGACCGCTACTTCCAGATCGTCAAGTGCTTCCGCGATGAGAACCTCCGCGCCGATAGGCAACCCGAGTTCACCCAGCTCGACCTGGAGGTCTCCTTCCCACAGGGGAAAGAAGAGATACTGGATCTCGTAGAGGGGATGTTGAGAACGGTCTTCAATGAGGTTTTCTCGATCGCTCTCCCTAAGCCATTCCCGCGCCTGTCCCACGCGGAGGCGCTTGCGCTCTACGGGTCCGATAAGCCAGATCTGCGTTTTGGAATGGAGATCCACGACCTCTCTCGCCTCGTGAGAGAGAGTGATTTCCGCGTCTTCACCGAGACAATTGAGCGTGGAGGGAGGGTCTCTGGGATCGTCGCCTCCGGGTGCGCAGGCTACTCACGATCGCGGATCGACCGCTTGCAGGAGGTCGTACGTCATGCCGGAGCCAAGGGCCTCTCCTTCATCAAGGTCGGGGACGAGATCGTCTCCCCTCTCTCCAAGTTCCTCGCTCCACCGATGCTAGAGGCGATCGTGCAGGCTTTCCATGCAAAGGAAGGGGACCTCATCCTCATCCTTGCTGGGGAGGGGATCGATGGAGCGTTGGGATCGCTCAGGTTGGCCGTCGCGCGCGAGGAGGGGCTGATACAGGAGGGATGGAACTTCCTGTGGGTGACGGACTTCCCCCTCTTCGGGCTCGATGAAGAAGGGAATATCACGAGCGAGCATCACCCGTTCACCTCTCCGCGTGAGGCTGAACTGGATCGTATCGAGACGTCGCCGCTCGATATCCTGTCGGACGCGTACGATCTTGTGCTGAACGGGGTCGAACTCGGGAGCGGGAGCATAAGAATCCATTCGCGAGCGCTTCAGGAGAGGATCTTCCGTGTCATCGGGATCTCCGAGGAAGAGGCGGACGCACGGTTCGGGTTCTTCCTCAAGGCGCTCGAGTACGGGGCCCCCCCGCACGGTGGGTTCGCCCTCGGCATCGATCGATTGGTGATGATGATGGCGCATGAGGAATCATTGCGTGACGTGATCGCATTCCCCAAGACCACGACCGGACTCTGCCCGTTGACCGAGGCACCGATGCCGGTCGATAGCGTCCAGCTGGAGGACCTGGGGATACGCCTGCGTGGGGACGCGTGAGCGCGGTGCAACGGCGGCGAATCCTTCTTGGCGGGGCTTTCGTCGTACTGTTCGGCATCCTGTTCGTGTTGATCGGCGGGTTGAACAGCACCGCCTTTCTGCCGGGGAAGCCCCTTCCGAACCCGTTTACAGCAGTAGATATCGCCCCTGCGCTCGGGCCGTCTTCACAGGGGGAATGGGGAGTGAACGCCGCCCGCCTCATCGTACAGGTCCTGTTCATCCTCGCGCTCGTCGTGATCGTGATCTTCGCCATCATCTCCTCGGAGTTCCGCTGGAGACTGCTCACCGTCGCGCTCATCTGCGCGGTGATCCTCGCCATCCTCTCCCAGATTGAGATCAAGCAGCGCGGCGAACAGGTGGAGGTGCAAGAGCAATCCGATATTACCTTTGGGGAGCCTCCGCCCTCTGTCCCACCGGTGCAGGTGGAGATCCCGGACGCGAGAGCGACCGACTGGCTCATGATACTGATGGCCCTTGGGAGCGCCGCGGTCTTGACTGGTATCGGGCTCTTTCTCCTCCTGCAAGTCTACCCAGCATTCCAAAAACGGAGGACAGAACGGAACCTTCTTCTCGATGAGCTAGGCCAACGTGCTCACGAGGCGGTAACGAGGATTCGCGCTGGGGACGACCCCCGCGCGGCGATCCTCCGCTGCTACAAAGAAATGAGCGAGATCGTCAGCAGAGAGGAACGAATCCCGAACTTCTCATACTTCACTCCGCGAGAGTTTGCCGCGCGGCTGCGCTCCAGAGGGATGATGGTAGCGCACGTCGACCGCTTGACCGCGATCTTCGAGCAGGTCCGTTACGGGGGGCGCCCGGGCGGAGCGTTCGTCGATGAAGCGATTGCCTCCCTGGAGGCAATCGAGGAAGCTTACAGCGGACGGAGGGCGGGATGAGAGCGAAGAGAGCGCTCTTCATCATTGTTGGGGCTGTCCTGATGGTTGCGATCACCCTTCTCTTCCTCTTCCCGCTGCGGGATTTCGTCCGCGTTGGCCTGGTCGAGCCTCTGATCACAGCCTATTACATCGCTCGCTGGTACCTTCGCCGCCTCCCGCAGCTTCTCCTGTGGGCGGGACTCGTCCTCGGCGCAACCTACTTCCTCTTCCGTGCGTATTACCGGGCCTTCCCCCCCGCTAAACAACGCGTGGCCATGCGACGCATCACTCCTCTGGAGAGCAACCTCGAATGGTTACAGCAGATGATAACGCGCGCGCGTAAACACTCGTTCTCACGGCGGCAGATCGCGAGCAACCTGGTGCACACGACAGTACGGCTGATCGCCCGGCGTGAGGGACTCTCACTCGATGAAGCCCGCGAGCGGTTTGAGACCTTCGAGTGGTGCGATGACTATGTGGTTAGGGACTTCTTCGGCTATCGCCGGCTTCACTATGGGTGGAGGCGCGGCGTCAATTTTTTCGATAAGCTGCAACGGGCGATCTCACTTTTAGAACGCTATCAACAGGGGGTATAGATGAAGTTAAATGATGTAGGCAAGCACGCGCGCGCGATCGTCGATGAGGTGGAGCACGCGATCGTAGGCAAAAAAGAGGTTTTGGAACAGGTGATGGTTGGGATCCTCGCCGGCGGGCACATCCTATTTGAGGACTACCCAGGCCTTGCAAAGACGCTTATCGCCCGCAGCTTCGCGCAGACCCTCGGGCTTGATTTTAAGCGCATCCAATTCACCCCCGACCTCCTCCCGAGCGATATCACCGGATCGCACATCTTCGACCGCAATACGGGCGAGTTTACCCTCGTGGTCGGCCCGATCTTCGCGCACATAATCCTCGCCGACGAGATCAATAGGGCGACCCCGAAGACGCAGTCGGCTCTTCTCGAAGCGATGCAAGAGTCTCAGGTGACGATCGACGGGGAGAGCCATCCTCTCCCCCCGCCGTTCATCGTCATCGCGACTCAGAATCCGATCGAGTACGAAGGGACATTCCCGTTGCCCGAGGCGCAGCTAGATCGGTTCATGATGCGCCTTGACGTGGGCTACCCCGATCTCGATGGAGAAGTGGAGATCCTCCGCCGCAGGCGCGAGCGAAAGGTGGATGAGATCGAACTCTCCCCGGTGAGCAACACAGAAGAACTACTGGCGATGCGCGCCGCTGTGGAGGAGGTCTTCGTTGAACCGGACGTCGAGACGTACATCGTCTCCCTCGTCTCGAAGACGCGCACCGACTCCAACGTCTACGTGGGGGCGAGCCCGCGCGGCTCACTCGCCCTGTTGAAGCTTGCCCGCGCTCACGCCGCCCTTGCTGGCCGTGACTATGTCCTCCCGGACGACGTCAAGGAGTTCGCGGTCCCTGCACTAGCGCACCGGCTCATCCTCAGCCCGGAGCTCTGGTCGAAGCGGATCACCGCCATCGATGTCGTGGAGAGCATCCTCCGCCGCGTTCCGGTTCCCAAGGTCGATTGAAGTGTCCTCACGCAGGAAGCTTGCCATTACCTCTGGGATTGCGATCGGGCTGATCGTCGTGGGAATACTCGTCCACGACGGGCGTCCGCTGGTACTATCCCTTCCGTTTCTCCTGTATAGCGCCGCCCTTCTGTTTCTGGAAGAGCCCTCAGCTTCGTTATCCCTGAGGATCGAGCGAAGGCTCGACGTCAGCCGTATCGAAGAGGGGGAGGAGATCCGCGTGATCCTCTCCGTGGAAAACCATGGAAAGGCGATTCCCACCGTTGGACTGAGCGATCGCTTACCAGCGGAGGCCACAGTTAGCGATGGGGAGAAAACGTACCTCGGCCCCCTCGCAGAGGGGGGACGGATCACTCTGCGCTACACCATGCACGTGGGGCGCGGCGGCTACACCCTTCCTGGGGTGGACGTGACAACCTATAGACGGCTTGCACTCTCGCCGACGAGGACCTTCATCGCGTGTGAGGACCATTCTCTTGTCCTCCCCCGCGCGGAGCGCCTCGAAGAGATCGAGATTCGTCCGCGCCGGACGCGTGCCTACGCCGGTATCGTTCGGTCGAACCGCGGTGGGAGCGGACTCGACTTCTTCGGGTGCCGCGCCTATACAACAGGGGACGAACTCCGACGCATCAACTGGCGGGTCTACGCCCGGCGAGGGGAGCTTGTCGTGAACGAGTACGAACAGGAGAGGATCGCCGACGTCTCCGTCCTCCTCGATGCGCGCGAGCGAGTCAATACCCACGTTGGGGAGGAGGAGTCCTTCACCTACGCCGTGCGTGCGGCGGCGAGCGTCGCCTCCCTCTTCCTTAAGCAGGGGAACAACGTCGGCCTCCTCATCTACGGGGACTACCTCAACTGGACCTTCCCCGGGTACGGGAAGAAGCAGCGCGAGAAGATCCTCGACTCCCTGGCCCACGCAAAGACCAGTGATAAGGAGATCTTCGAGGACCTACGCTTTGTCCCCACTCGCCTCTTTCCTCCTCAATCACAGCTCATCCTGGTGAGTCCGCTCGCCGGAGAGGACGATGTGGAGGTCCTCGGAATCCTAAGGGCTCGTGGCTACGAAATCATACTGATCGTTCCCGATCTCCTCCCGCTCGAACTCGAAGGGCTTCCCCCGGATGAGGAGCGCGACCTCGCCCGTCGCATCATCACGCTGCGCCGCAACCTTCTCCTTTCGACCCTCTCGGGAATCGGGGTGCGGGTTATCGATTGGGACGTCACAGAGCCCCTCTCCTATCCGATCAGTTGGAGGTTATCCCGGCGCGGAAGGAGGCTCGGATGAATCTATACTCGCTCCTATGTACCCTCCTCGGAAGCGCTATCCTGAGTGTAGCCGGTTTCCTCAGTGGTTCCCTCCTCCTCGGCATTGCAGGGATCGTCCTCATGTGCCTGAACATCATTCTCATCGGATGGGGTGCAGAAGATCGGGCGCGAAACATCTCTCTCCTCCTCGGATCGATCCTTGCCTTGATTGAGGTCCTGTACGGAGGCAGGACCATCCTTCTAGGCGGGGGGTTGACCCTGATCCTGATCGGCTGGGAGTTCTCTCACGCCACCCGAATGATCGCCCCCTTCTCCGAGGAGGCGAGGAGCCGCTTCGCGAGGAAACACCTGTGGCAGATGCTTCTCCTCGGTACGATTGGGGTCTTACTTGCCGCGCTTGCGCTCCAGGTTCACACACGCTTAAACTTCCGCCTCGCCCTCTCCCTTGGGCTGGGTATCCTCCTCCTACTTGTACTTCTTTTGCGCAGTATCGCTCAGCCCAAGACGAAAGGCCCGGCCAGTCACGGCTAGAAACTGGGAGGAGAGACAAGATCGGAAATTAGGAAGTTAATATCCGATTTTGGAGAGCCGCATCACCTATAAACCCTGGCAGTGCAGTCAGTCTTGACGATGTAAGAAAAAAGAGGTACTATTTCTTACATCACCGGAGGCAAGACGATGCCTAAAAGCATTAGCAGTAGGGTCTTAAGTAAGATCTATGGCATGGGTAGGGGTTGGGCATTCTCTGTAATCGATTTCTCGACCTTCGGCAGCCGTTCAGCCATCGATGTCACACTGCATCGACTTCTCAATAAAGGAACCATCCGAAGGGTCGTTCGTGGCATCTACGACTACCCGCGCCAGAGCGACATGCTGGGAGGCGAGCTGAGCCCAGACATTGACCAAGTCGCTCGGGCCCTCGCCCGCAAGTTCGGCTGGCGCGTTCAGCCCAGCGGTCCGGCTGCGCTGAATCTGCTCGGCCTGTCGACGCAGGTTCCTTCTCAGATGATGTACCTATCCGATGGACCGAACCGCACCTACACGATCGGCAAACAAACGCTTGCCTTCAAGCAGTCCCCGCTGAAAGAATCGAGTTTCAAACTGCGAGAGAGCGCCTTGATTGTCCAAGCTCTGAAATCATTGGAGTCACAACGAATTACGGAGGACGTAATCTCCAAGATCAGGAGGTGGCTGGATCCGGAGAAACGTTCACTCGTTTTGAAAGATGCGCGAACGGCAACCGGTTGGGTGTACGAAGTCATCCGGAAGATCTGCAGCGAGGAATCTCAATGGAACGAATAGCCGCTTGGACTGAGCAAGAACGCAATGATCTCTTTCGCGAGACGGGAGCGCGCAGGAACATGTCGCCCGCAATTGCCGAGAAGGATTTCTGGGTCTGCTGGACACTCGGAAGACTCTTCGCCTCGGAAGAGCTTGCCCCCAAGATCATGTTCAAAGGCGGGACATCACTCTCGAAGGTGTTCGGGTTGATCGAGAGGTTCTCGGAAGACATCGATCTGATTCTGGATTGGGAGCATTTGCCTTCAGACGACCCGTTTGCGGAGCGCTCGAAGACAAAGCAAGATGCGTTCAACAAGCGGATCGAGGAGCAGTCGCAGGAATACATTGCGAACCACCTCCTCCCGGAGGTTCGCGCGGTCCTCGGAGACCTCTGCACGGTCTCCGGAGCGGAAGACGAGCCCGACGTGATCCATCTGGGATACCCCGTCGGCTTCTCCGATGAGTACCTTCGCCCAGAGATTCGTCTGGAGATTGGACCGCTGGCGCAATGGACGCCGAACGATTCGTACCACATCCAACCGTATGCTGCCGAGGAGTTCCCTGAGGTATTTGATCAGCCGCGCTGTCGCGTACAAGCCGTACGAGCGGAACGGACCTTCTGGGAGAAAGCGACGATCCTGCATCGAGAAGCGCATCGGTCGGAGGACAAGCCCGTCCCTCTTCGCGTCTCGCGGCACTACTACGATCTGGCGCAAATGGCCGGGAATGATGTACGAGCGGCAGCGGTTGGGGATATGGAGCTTCTGCAATCGGTTGTTCAGTTCAAGATGCGGTTCTACCCACAGGGCTGGGCTCGGTACGACTTAGCGAAACCGGGGACACTGAGGCTGATTCCGCCTGAGCACGTGCTTGCTGAGATCAGAAAAGATTACGAAGAAATGCAGATCATGATCTACGGCGAGGTTCCCCCGCTCGATGATATCCTGGAAGTGCTAGGAGACCTCGAAGATGAGATCAATGCGCAAGGTGAACAGGGAGCATGACTATGGAGAAGTTGGATCCGCAGATGGATGGCACCAGTCGCCCCAAATCGGCTTGAGGATCATAAAGGCTCTCCGGTGGATACCCCCCAGCTCGCTGGGGGGAGGAAAGCGGAGATTCGCCGAAGGCGAATCAGCTTGTTGTTCGTACTAGCTACATGAGTTCTCTCAGGATTGTCCACCTCAACGTCGGAGACAAGCTCCGACGCTACGAAAAGAGGGGTGTAGCGTCGTACCTTGTGTGCGACGTTACTTCGGATGCAACAGAACTCTACATGAGATTGT
>Ga0307428_1001468_pt1 | contig 11908 bp, 14 predicted proteins | sample SalMarWE160240MG_FD_202161 | JGI IMG/M metagenome (GOLD analysis project Ga0307428, IMG submission 202161) | Salt marsh sediment microbial communities from the Plum Island Ecosystem LTER, Massachusetts, United States - WE1603-240 | ecosystem: Environmental > Aquatic > Marine > Intertidal zone >...
TATAGCTTGTATCAAATAGATTGAGCGGCATTGCATCGATTAAAATGGCGGTAGGTATTTGGGGGCAGGTAGCAAGTAGATTGACGAGTGCTTTTTTCATAGCAATAAGCGTTGCATGCCAGATATTGTGCTGATCAATCAGCCTATTGTGCACAATACCAATCCCATACCAGCAATGTTTTATAATCCATTTATTAGCTTTCAGTCGTTCTTGCTCATTTAATATTTTAGAATCTTTTAGGAGTCGACTGGCTCTATTTATTGGTAAAATAACTGCTGCGGTGACCAAAGGGCCTGCTAAGCAGCCACGGCCAACTTCATCGATGCCACAAACGACTTTTTCTTGTTGCCAAGCTGCTTTTTCAAAGGAGTTTTTTAAAAAATTTACTTTTTGTCTCTTTAAAGTCATATTGAGTATTTCCATTTGACAAGCGCGAATAAATGTGTACTATTAGAAAATAAGGCAGTTGTTTCAATTATACCAAGTATTTTATAATTTTATAGTATATTAAGAGGAGGAGAAAGTCATGCCGTCAATATCGACCCAATTGCGAGTTAAAGAGCTTTTAAGAGAAAAAGGTTGGACTACAAAAATTTTAGCAGAAAAAACGGGGATGTCTGAAAGTTATTTGACCCATATTAAAAATGGAACAAGGCGTTGGAATGAAGATTCATTAAAAAAATTAGCTTTAGCATTTGAAATAAGCCCAATTGAATTATTTGCAGAACGTCGTCAACGTACTGACAATATTGACAAAAATGTAAGTATGCCAGAACAATCAGACGTTGAATTAAAAATTCAAGTTGTACCGGTTGTCGGTGAAGTTCCATCAAACCCTTCCCCCTACAATAACCAATTAATGCAAATTACCACTGGTTACAAGGATATTTTTGTGCCCGTACTAAATTCAAGTGATAATGCTATGTTTTCTCTTTGCGTAGAAAATAATGCAATGGCGCCGACATTTATTAAGGGTGATTACTTGATTGTTTCGCCAGAAGTATGGACACGTTCTGGTGACATTGCTGCGGTGGAATATGGTAACGACACGCCAATTAAGGCAATCATGCAAGTTACGTATACTGAAGATTTTATTGTTCTTGAGTCAGTCAACCATAAGCAACCACCAATTGCGTTAGTTCGTGGGAAAGACCACTTTAGAGTTATTGGGCGTGTTATCCAGCGACAGCAAAAATTTATATAATTTTTGGATGAGGTTATAATGACTACCCGAATGATGAAGAAATGAATCATTCGGGTATTTTTATGCCTAAAAGTAGCTTTTCCCCTTATTTTTGATAATATAAAAAGTAGCACTGAATCTTTGTCTCCTATAATTTTTTTTATTAGCGGGATAAATTAAGAATGCTGCTAAATAAAGTTCTTTTTCCTAAAAGGGGCTTTATAGTGTTTATTATGTATGCACTTTCCAATTAGTAGAAGGTTTTTTATGACATTACAGCGTTATGAAGTATTATTATTAACTGTTCCAGAAATTACTTCGGATGAATCTAAAGACGTTGAAAAACGGTTAAATAAGCTTGTCAAAGACCACAAGGGGTCGGTTATTTCATTTGATAGGTGGGGGAAGTATCGCCTTGTTTATCCAGTAAAGAAAAATGATTATGGAATTTACTACCTCTTCAGATTCGAAATTCCGAAAGATACTGGTCTTATTCAAGACGCCAAGACTTTGTTTAAAGTTAAGCTAAATGACATTATTATGCGTTCTCTTTTTACCCATCTTGATCCAAAAGCATCCCTCGCATATCAACGGCCAAAATCTCTTGAAGAGGTACCGGCACGTGATGTGGAAACATTTTTAAAGGAAAATAAAATGGAAGGATTGCTTTCTGCCGTAGATTCACCAAAACAAAAATGGACAAAAGAAGGGCAAAAACCTACAAAAAAATTAGAAAAAATAGAAAACAACGATCAAGATGAGGATGAAGATAATGACAAAGAAAATTAAACTTAAAATTAGTGCACGTCTTTTAAAAAAACGACCACGTAAAGGGCAAGGAAGAGCGGGGAAACAATGTCGTTTTTGTGAAAGTGCTGAACAAGCACACAATATTGATTACAAAAATGCTACATTTTTAAAGGGGTTTTTGACAGAGCGAGGAAAAATTTTACCGGCACGTGTTTCAGGAGTTTGCTGTCTTCATCAACGAAAATTAGCCCGTGCAATTAAAAAATCTCGTACAATGGCATTACTTCCTTATTCAGGGCAATATTATTAATTAACATCTATATCTTTTTTAGTTTTTTTAATGCATTCGTATAAACTTACTATTGCCTATGATGGGACGGGTTATTGTGGTTGGCAGGAACAAAAAAATAAGCCATCAATAACAGGGGAATTAAAAAAAGTATTTAATCAAGCTTTTGGGAAAAAAGTAAGCATTGTTGGTGCATCGCGCACTGATGCCGGTGTGCATGCATTAGGACAGGTGGTGCTCTGTAGAACTGACCTTTACCTATCCCCACAACAGTTGCAGCGGGCATGGAATAATTTGCTGCCTAAGCACATAGTAATTCGCTCGCTTGAACAAGCGGTATTAACATTTCATCCTTTTTATGGTGTTGAACAAAAAACTTATTATTATCATTTTTTTGTAAACAGACCGTTACCATTTTTAGCACGGTATGGCTGGTACTATCCCTATCCTATTGACCATGCTATGCTTAAACAAGCATTGAATGTTTTTGTTGGTACCCATAATTTTGCCTCATTTCGCAATGGCAAGGATACAAGAGAAGATACTATGCGGACGATTGATGAGATAAGCTTAATCTATTTAAAACAATTTAATGTTTATCGAATTATCGTAAAAGGAAAAAAATTTCTGCGCCATATGATTAGAAGAATAGTGGGGGCAAGTATAGCAATTGCGTCAGTCAATAATAAAGCGTCGATTGATTTATTAAAAAAAATAATGTTAGCAGAAAATCCTAATCATTTTTTACCAAATGCGCCAGCGCATGGTCTTTTATTATACAATATAACTTATAATAATAGGGAACAACATTAATGAACCCACGAAAATCATGGAAAAAAAAGGGCATTTTTGCTAGTATCGCAGCAGCAATACTAGTTGGTATTGGTATTTTTTATTATGCTTCAATTAACTATGGTCCAATTTATGAATTTGATGAAGTGCGTGACACGCAAAAAATTTTGCAAATTTTTGATGATGATTGGTATTGGCTGATTGAAAGTGAAGATTATTCTCCTGAATTTATGCTTAAACATCGGGCGCCAAATAAAGATCCAATGTATGTTGGGAGCTTGCATATCAAAGTATTACGAGAGAAAAATAAGCTGGCTGGATTTACTGCTTATTATTTGAAAAAAAAGGGATTGTATCAAGTATTATTTCTTGCGGTAAATAAAAATTATCGTGGAAAGGGATATGGGGAGCAGTTACTGCGTTATGCATTACAAGATACAAAAAGATTAGGCGCAAAAAAGGTACGCCTTGTTACTCGTTCTGCTAACTTTCCTGCTCAACGGCTGTACAAGCGTGTTGGGTTTGAGCAAGTTGATGTTCGTGAGGATGGGAAATTTATCTATTTTGAATATGACCTCAGTTCTTTATAATTTTACTTAACAAAATTAACCTGATAACAATAATAAAAAGGACGATAGGTTTAACTTAATATAAAAAAGTGATAATGAAGTATATGCAACCTACAGTATTGGTTATTTTGGATGGTTTTGGCTACCGGAAAGAAAAAAAGTATAATGCTATTTATCATGCAAATACGCCACATCTAGATCATTGGTTTGCGGAATACCCCCATGCAATTCTTGCTGCTTCGGGAAAAGCAGTTGGTCTTTTAAAAGGTTATATTGGTAATTCTGAAGTAGGGCACCTAACAATTGGTGCTGGTAGAGTTATTCCACAGCCAGTTCGGATAATAAGTGAAGCAATTGATAGCGGAACTTTTTTTACAAATTCTTTGTTGATAGAGTCGTTAAAAAAACTGAAAAAAAATAATAGGGCGGTACATATTATTGGGCTGCTTTCTGATGCTGGTGTGCATGCACATGAAAAACATATACAAGCATTTGTGCAAGCAGCAGTGCAGCAATCAATCAAAACTATTGTAGTGCATGCAATTTTGGATGGGAGGGATACGCTGCCAAGATCTGCTCGTTATTATTTGCAACGGCTAACTGATTTTTTAACTAAAGTTGGGCATGGTGTTATTGGTTCAGTGCATGGAAGATTTTATGCGATGGATCGTGATAAACATTGGCAACGAATTGAAAAAAGTTACCGAGTACTGACCGAAATGCAACTGTTACAATATAACAGTTGGCAAGAAATAGTTGCTGAAAGTTATGCGCACAATATTACAGATGAGTTTGTTGTACCAGCACAACTTGCACCTGGACATATTATAAAGAATGGCGATGGCGTTATTTTTTGTAATTTTCGTCCTGATCGAGCACGGCAATTAACAGCAAGTTTTGTCGACCCACAGTTTAATCATTTCCCGACCAGAAAATTATATCTTGCTTTTTTTATAACACCAACGCTTTATGATAAAAAACTTAACACTACGGTGCTTTTTCCAACAGAACAAGTAAAAAATACACTCAAGGAAGTGCTAGCGAAAGAAGGTAAAACAATTTTTTCTATTGCAGAAACAGAAAAATATGCGCATGTTACTTATTTTTTTAATGGGGGAAAAGAAAAAATACTTCCTGGTGAAATACGTGTGCTTGTTCCATCACTTGCAATAAAAAATTATGTTGCTCATCCTGAAATGTCAGCATCAACAATTACGGCAAAAGTTCTTACATCGTTGCAAACAGACCCAAAAGATTTTTATTTAATAAACTATGCCAATGCAGACATGGTTGCTCATTCGGGTAATTTTGAAGCAACAGTAAAAGCAGTGTCTTGCTTGGATAAGGAACTTGCACTTTTATATGCGCAAGTAGTAAAAAAAATGGATGGTACATTATACATTATGGCAGATCATGGCAATGCAGAAGATATGTATGATGAAGTTTCGCAACAACCACGTACTGCTCATACAACAAATCCTGTACCATTTATTATGGTTCGTAAAAATTTAGCTGGTATTTCACAAGAGCTACCATTACAGCAACTTGCTGACGTTGCTCCCTTTGTGTTGCGTAATATGGGGTTAGCCATTCCACCAGAAATGGATAAAATGGAATAGCTGATTTTAATAAGAATATATAATACAACAAGAAACTAATTTTTTTAATCGCGATTAATTATTCCTTTTTTATATTGATTTTTTTATAATTATAAATTATTATTTTTGTTATAAATAATTTTAAATTAGCAATTATATTTTAACAAAAACATAAGGATGTTATGAAAAAATTCTCTATTTATTCTTTAATCATATTAAATAGTTTTGTAATCTTTACACAAGCAATGGAGAATGAATCTCAATCTGATAAAATAGTCCGCGAAATGCGTGAACAAGTCCAGGTTGTATCTTATGCATATAATAGGGCAATAAATATAGAAGGTAGTGCAAAAAGGTTGCAAGCTCTTAAAAATCTTGCTATGCATGCTGAAGATGTTGCTAATTTTCTTAAGAATAACCAGCAATATGGCATGGGTGGAATAAAAAGAATAAGAGATTTGAGAAGGCAGATTCACGAGGGGATTATGTTAGTAAACTCAGTAGCAATGGATACTGACGTAGCTGTAAGCAACGAATACTAATTAAAATTTAGTAAACTAAAAGCTTAAACCAAAAAAATTAAATTTCAGAATGGGCCCTTTCAACAAAGGGTCTGTTTTTTGGAAAAAAAAGGTGAAAAGCGTATACTAGAAAAAATGGTTGTTAATTAAAGACAAGGAGATATACCATGAGATTGTTAATACGCTATTTTTACTTAACTGGAATAATAGTAGTTACTTTTTTTGCGAATACGCACACAAAGCAAAAAAAAATAACGAGGTTTTTGCAAGTAAACAAAAAAGAAGCTCAAGTAGGCGAGAAAAAACAACTAAAAGATGAGACTGTTAATCAGATCATATGTGATGAAGATGATGAGGAAATGTGTGAATATATTGAGCAACAATACAAAGAATCACCATTAAAGTTATGGTTTTATGATGTAGGAATTACGGTAATGGTCAAGTTTATCCAGCTCAAAGAATATTTACACAAATGTAAGGGAAAATTTGATGCATTAGTAATAAAATTGCTCTGTTCCCGAAAAAAAAGCAGGAGTTAAAAAAATTGACTTATGTCACAGAAAAACCAAAAACATATCTTTGCGTTGTATGTTGAGCAACTTTCATCACTCGTAAGAACAAAGTCAGTAGGGGATACTTTTTTAGTTGAAGATAAGATAATTTATCATCGCATTGCACAAATACTTCGATTGCAACCAGGGGATAAGTGCCTATTTTTTGATTCAACGATGCATGTTGGTTGTTTAATTCAAAAATTAATCGCGAAAAAAGGGATTACTGGTATCATCACGAAAAAAAAAGATAATATTGTTTTTAAACCATCTATTACTGTTCTGTTACCTTTGTTAAAGCGAGATGATCTTGATGCAGCGTTATACTCATTAACTGCAATGGGTGTCAATACGATTCAATTGGTAATTACCAGTAAAGTGCAACGGAAATGGGGGGGAGAAAAGGAATACGAGCGACTAAAACGAGTAATGATTGCAGCAGCAGAGCAGTCAAAAAATTTTGCTTTTCCTCAATTGCAATTGCCGAAGCCGTTTGAAGATATCATGATGGTAAAAACAGCACCATCAATAAAAATATATTTTGATCCTCTTGGGAGCCCATTATTTCCCTTTCTTACTAAAATAAAAAAATCCTCTCCGCAATCTATTTTACTCATGATTGGTCCTGAAGGAGATCTTACTCCTCAAGAGAAAGAGCAATTAAAGGAAACAGCATTTAATTTCTGTACACTGACACCGACTATATTGCAGGCATCTGAGGCAATTGCCTTGGGAGTTGGAATTTTTCGATCAATTTTATAATAAAATTAATTAATACTCTATTCCAAATAGAATTTTCATTTTTTATTGCTTTTAAAACTTTTTGATTATTACAATATTGACAAAGGGGATATTTAGGCTGATTTTTTTTAAAAAAATTTTGCAATATTTTTAAAATTAATTTTTTCAATATTAGTAATTAGGGGCTGTAATGAAGGGTGAACAATTCGAGGGACGACTACTATCGGTATTAATAATTTTTGTTATCAGTATCGGAATCTTGCATGGAAGGAAAGGGGTTAAAATAGAAGTACAACCATTGGACATAGGGAGTAGCATTGCTGAGTTTAGTCCCTTATCTTTTGATCAAGTTTTTGATTATTTGCATAAAGTTATTATTTCCCGTAATTTGCCATTAGTTGGTAGAATTATAGCCCAATTTCCTGATAAACTAGCAAAAAATCTTGCACAAAAAATTATAGAGAGTAAAAAATTTTCATTAACTCCCCAAGAGTCATTGCAATTTCTTTTTACGCTTACGTACTACTTTTCAGAAAAAAAAGGAATGCAATTTGATTTATTCAATTTATTAGCCCATTATTCAGCAATGGAAGAAGAACCAGTACTATTATTATTAGCGCGTAGCCCTTACCATGATGTTATTCCAGAGTTTATACAATGGGTTAAAATGCAGGTAAATAGTACAAACAATAAAGAGTTAGTAGAGAAATATATTACACGCCCTCTGCGGTATGCTGTTGATGATAATGATCTTGCATCGCTTGAATTATTAGTAACTAAAAAGCTTCGCATGACACCACAGCAAGCAACTCGATTGTTGTGGTATGCTATAGATAAAAATAAAAATACTTATTTCGTTCCTTTTTTAATACAGTGTGGTGCTAATGTAAATTATGTTGATGAACAAGGAACAAGCCTTTTAGTTTGTGCAATAAAACAAAACAATGAAGCTATGGTACGTGCATTGCTTGAAGCCGGGGCACTTGTTAATCTCGATAATAATCCAATTCTTGATACTGCGTTGCAAATTGCTGTTAGCGATGGTAAAAATGGCATTATTTCTCTATTGCGTGAATATAGTTCATCGTAAAAGTTCCTAAGATTGGCTTGGATGTTTTTTTAAATGGAGTGGAAATAACTGATTAACAATTCCTTCTTTTTTTTCCCATTGGTGTAATCCCATTTTTGCAATTTGCTCTATTGAACAATGATGAGGCAAGGGAGAAGGAATGTAAGCATTATTACATTGTTTGTTAATTTTATCCTGATAAAGTTTGGTTCCATTTCCTAAAAATCGGATAGAATTTTTGGGAAAAAGAAAAGTTAGGCCCTGTAATAATTGATCTATTTTTTTATACCCCTTTTGTAGAGGTTTGTTTGGTTGCTGTAAAGCAAAGTAGACTTCATTATTAAATGCATTTAAAAGCACAACAGTGTAAGGGTAATCAGGATTGCTATATTGATTAATAAAAGCGTCAAGACCATCAATACCAATGAGCGGTATAGCACTAGCAAAATTAATACCGTTAATTGAAGAAATAACAACGCGTAATGTAGAAAAAGGCCCTGGTCCTTGGTTAGCTGTTATAAATGAAAATTCTTGTAATGATAATTTATTTTTCTTAAGAAGGTGTGCTAATAATGGTATTAACTCTTTGCTGGCTTGTTGATTGTTTGTATAAGATTTATCAATAAGCTTATTATTAACAAATAAAGCGAGTTCAAGATTTTGATACGTATTTTGTATGCTAATAAATGTTGTCATAAATTAGTTGCGATTTTTACATTTTTGCTGTTGATAAAAAGTACTAAACGAATCGTATTCAATTGTTTTTTCTTTTTTTACAATAATTTTACCACAATTTAAACATTTCCAACCTTGAAAATTAAGGAAATGATCAAAAAAAGATTGTAATACTAACAATCCTCCACATTTTTTACACTTCATACTACTCTCTCCTTACGCCACGGATCCCTTAATGACAGGCTAAAGGATGGAAGTGCCTTTTGTCAATAATGTAAGGATAAGCCTCTATTATATTGATTGTTTTTGAAAGTGAATATAGTCAAGATAACCAGTGAGTATAAATGCTGCTGCAATGGAGTGTGATATTATTTTTTCTTCTTTTGTTTTTGTTTTTTTTAATTTTTCTGCTTGTTTGCTTGTTAACCGTTCATCCCATAAGATCCATTCAATAGAAGGAAATGATTGTTTCAGCTCCTCTGCAATGAGCTTAACTTTTTTTGTTTGTTCACTTTCAGTTCCTCGTAAAGTACGTGGGTAGCCAATAACAATAGTTTTTATTGGTTCTTTGTTTATTATTTCTTGAATAAACACTGTTAATCGTGTTGTTTCTATTGTTTGATAAGGCTGAGCAAACATGCAAAGTACATCTGATAATGCAGTTCCTGTCCAGCGGTCTCCAACATCGAGTGCTAAAATTTTCATAATTATGGTAATTTCATTATTTTTTTTAACTTCAGTATACTGATGCTATTGCTATTGTAAATAACTACGTGTGTAAGGAAATTATTATGGATATTTCATTTTATATAAAAACAATAAGTAACTGGGCAATTGGTTGGCCGTTGATGATTTATGTTGCAGGAGCAAGTTTAGTTTTTACCATTGCGTTTCGTGCTATCCAGTTTCGCTATTTTATTACTGGCTGGAAAACAATATTATTTCCGCCGCAACATGCACCATTGGCCGTAGGCGATATGACACCTATTCAGGCATTTATTAACACATTGAGCGCAAGTATTGGGAATGGAAGTTTGGCAGGAATGGCTACGGCAATTTATGCAGGGGGTCCGGGATCAGCTTTTTGGGTAGTTATATTTGGACTTCTTCTTATGGCAGTTCGCTTTGCTGAAGTGTACACAAGTACATTGTATGGCACTTCTTCAATATCGAATAGCTCAACGTTAGGTGGCCCAATGCTTTACTTAAAGTATGTAATTGGTGGCAATGTTCTTTCATATTTTTATGCTATTTTTTGTTTATTTTTTGGATTATTTACTGGTAATGCAATGCAGGCAAATTCAATACGTTTGAGTATTACAACTACATGGGGAGTTCCTCCCCTGATAAGCGCTATAGCATTGCTTATTTTTGTTTTATATGTTGTTTGTGGTGGTGCGCCACGCATTATTAAAGCATCCGATAAAATTGTTCCGGTAAAAGTAGGTGTATTTTTTATTGCATCATTTATTATTCTTGTTTTTCACTATGCGGCATTATGGCAAGCGTTAATTCTTATTATTTCAAGTGCTTTTAAACCACTTGCTTTTGCTGGTGGTGTTATTGGTTTTACTGTCCAGCAAGCAATTAGTTATGGTTTGTTTCGTTCTATCGTTGCAACTGAATCTGGGCTTGGTACTGCAGCAATTTTATTTGGATTTACTGGAAGCGATAAACCAATGACAAGCGGTTTAATGGGAATGATAGGTACTTTTGTGAGTACTGGTGTTTGTTTTCTTGTTGCATTGTGTATTGTGTCAAGCGGGGTTTGGGACTCTGGTCTTAATAGTACCGCACTAACAATTGCTGCATATGGCACTGTTTTTGGTATGTTTGGCGGTTGGATTGTCAGTTTTTTATCTATTAGTTTTGGTATTGGTGTTTTAGTAACTTACGCGTATATTGTTCGTGCTGCATGGCTTTTTTTAACCAATGGTCGCTTTGAATTTGTGTTTGTTTTATTATATAGTTTTTTTTGCTTTGCTGGGGCATTAATGACTGTAGAAATTGTATGGGATATAATTAATATTGTTAATGCTGGGCTGCTCTTGATTAATCTTTTTGGTTTGCTTTATTTGCTCCCACGTATTCGTAAAGATGTGATTACACAAATGCAATAAATACTATTAATAAATAGGCTTTTAAATTAAATAATTTCCCGTTCGCCCTCCGTCTTCGTTAAAACTTTGTCGGACAAGTAAGTGCTACACGTAGTGCGATGTATCGAAGGGTGATCTAGTTCAATAAAAAATTTATTGTCGAAAAATGAAAGTACCTTATTCCCTTCAGTCGCCATTCCCTGTTGCCTGTCATACAGATAATATCGGTCCCGGCTCTACTTTTGTGGCTATTAATGGTTTCCAGGAGAATGGTCTAAATTATATTACACAGGCAATTGAGCAAGGTGCTTCTTGTATTGTAGTTCAAAATAATGTGATACTTCCAGAAGTAACGCTCAATTTAATTAAAAAGGCTGGTGCTACGATTAATTATGTTACTGATGCACGATTAGCATTAGCAGAGTTAAGTGCGCAAGCAGTTAGTTTTCCAGCAAAAAAATTAAAAATTATTGGAGTGACAGGGACAAAAGGAAAAACAACAACATCTTTTTTACTTGTCCATATCCTTCATTTTGCTGGGATTAAAACAGCATTGCTTAGCACGGTAATTAATAGTATTGATAAGCAACAATTTATATCACCATTAACAACGCCACAGCCAGATTATTTGCATCAATTTTTTCAACAGGCAGTTGCAAAAAATACAGAATACGTCGTGATGGAAGTTGCAGCGCAAGCTGTTACTATGCATCGTGTAGCAGATATTCAATTTGATGGCATCATTTTTTCTAACTTTTCTCAGGAACATTTAGAATTTTATAAAACATTGGATGATTATTTTCAGGCAAAATATTTGCTTTGCAAACAAATAAAATCACAAGCGCCACTTCTTATCAATGCTGATGATGAGTATTGTCAAACTTTACAACAACAATTTGCTAATATTATTTGGTTTAGTATGAAAAAAAGAGCGCCTATTCATGGTACTTTACTTAACAATCCTCTTGTTCAAGTTGACTTACAAATTAATTGGCAAAAAAAAATCTATACATTTTCTTGTCCACAATTGATTGGAAAATTTAATGGTTATAATCTACTGAATGCGATTG
>Ga0307428_1001469_pt1 | contig 11904 bp, 7 predicted proteins | sample SalMarWE160240MG_FD_202161 | JGI IMG/M metagenome (GOLD analysis project Ga0307428, IMG submission 202161) | Salt marsh sediment microbial communities from the Plum Island Ecosystem LTER, Massachusetts, United States - WE1603-240 | ecosystem: Environmental > Aquatic > Marine > Intertidal zone >...
AGGAGCACGCTTAAGGATGCCATGCAGGGCATACACACCGCGTACTATCTCGTACACTCGATGGGATCGGCTGGGGGTTTCGAGGAGGAAGATCGTCAGGGCGCGCAGAATTTTGCCGACACCGCAAGGGAAGCGGGTGTACATCGAATCATCTATTTGGGGGGCCTGGGCGAGCCCGGGCGGGTGTTGTCTCCCCACCTGCGCAGCCGGCATGAAGTGGGCGATGTACTCCGCTCCTCGGGAATCCAAGTCATCGAGTTCCGCGCATCCATCGTCATTGGCTCGGGGAGTCTTTCATTCGAGATGGTCCGCGCGCTCGTAGAGCGGCTGCCCGTAATGATTACTCCACGCTGGGTCTCTGTTCCGGCCCAACCGATAGGCATCGATGACCTTTTGCAGTACTTGGTCGCGGGGCTCGAGCTGAATGTTTCGGGAAATCAGATTTATGAAATCGGCGGCTCAGACAGAGTCTCGTATCGTGACCTAATGCGTGAGTATGCGAGGCAGCGCGGCCTGCGTCGCCTCATGATTTCGGTGCCGGTGCTTACTCCCCGGCTTTCCAGTCTTTGGTTGGGACTGGTGACGCCGCTGTATGCCCGCATCGGTCGCAAGTTGATCGACAGCATCAAACATCCTAGCGTGTGCTCCGATGATGCTGCGCTCACGGCGTTTCCCATCCGTCCCAAGGGCGTACGGGAGGCCATTGCGAGTGCGATGCGCCACGAGGATCGAGAATTTGCCGAGACGCGATGGTCGGACGCCCTGTCCGCGGCGGGGACGGCCCGGGGCTGGGCCGGCGTCCGCTTTGGGACCCGACTCGTCGACTCCCGCGTGGCGCAGGTAAACGTCTCCCGTGAACAGGCCTTTGCGCCGATTCGGCGCGTTGGTGGAACGACCGGCTGGTATTATGGCAATTGGTTATGGCACTTGCGGGGGTTTCTTGATCTCTTGGCGGGCGGCGTGGGAATGCGACGAGGCCGACGCGACCCCGACGCCGTATGGGTAGGGGACGTACTCGATTTTTGGCGTGTCGAGGCCTTTGACCCGAATCGCCGCCTCCGCCTTGTGGCTGAGATGAAGCTTCCCGGACGCGCGTGGCTCGAGTTCGAAGTCGAGGGTGATGACACGACGTCCCGCATTCGTCAAACGGCCATCTTCGATCCGCTCGGGCTCTCCGGCCTTGTCTACTGGTATCTTCTCTATCCGTTGCATCGATTAGTGTTCGCGGGGATGCTCCGCGGGATCGTCGCGGCGTGTTACCATGAGTGAGACAACATCCGGATTCGGTTTTGCCATGCATGGGGGACTTTCGATGTCGCGCGAGACGGGAAGTGAGCCGGGCGGACCAGCCATCCGCTTAGGAATTAGTAGCTGCCTGCTGGGCGAAAAGGTTCGATTCGACGGGGGGCATAAACAGGACCTCTTTTTGATCCAGACGCTCGGTTGCTTTGTCGAGTGGGTTCCCGTGTGTCCGGAGGTAGAGATTGGCCTCGGGACTCCGCGCGAGAGTCTTCGTCTGGTGGGCAGTCCGGAGTCCCCGCGCTTGGTGGCGCCAAAATCGGGGAGCGATCACACCACGGCCATGCGATCGTGGGCCCGAGTGCGCCTGGAAGAATTGGCCGCCCTCAACCTGCACGGCTATGTGCTCAAGAAGGACTCACCCAGTTGTGGGCTGTACCGGGTGCGTGTGTATGGAGAGAAAGGCATGCCGGCGCGCACGGGGCAGGGCATCTTTGCTCGTGAGCTTGTCAGCCGCCTGCCGTTGCTGCCGGTTGAGGAAGAGGGACGCCTGCACGATATGCGCCTCCGCGAGAATTTTGTCGAGCGGATCTTTGCCTACTATCGATGGCGCCGGATGGTCGAGGGCGATGCCACGGCGGCGGGACTGGTTCGCTTCCACACCGCGCACAAGCTGACCGTAATGGCGCACAGTCCCCGTCATCAGCAGGAGATGGGGCGCTTGGTGGCGCAGGCCGGATCGCGCTCGCGGAAGATAGTGGTGACTGCGTACGGTGACCTGCTGATGGATGCGCTGCGGGTCTTGGCGACGCCCAAGAAACATGCCAGCGTGCTTCACCATCTGATGGGGTATCTCAAAAAGGCGTTGAGCCGCCCGGAGAAGGCCGAGCTATTGGTCCTGATCGATGACTACAGGCATGGGATGGTACCGCTGGTGGTTCCGCTGACGTTGCTCCAGCATCATTTCCGTCGTCACCCAGTTCCCGATTGGGTGCATCAGCAGATCTATCTCAATCCGTATCCCAAGGAGCTAATGCTCCGCAACCACGTGTAGGGCGGGACGGGAAGAAAGCGGGCCGGAGGCATCGCGCATGACGCAGGTCCTGATCGCCGGGTGCGGCTATGTTGGCACGACCTTAGGGGTCCGCCTGGCGGCAGATGGACACGCGGTCTGGGGCTTGCGCCGCCACCCGGATCCACTGCCCCCGGGAATCTCCCCTCTGATCGCCGACCTGACGGACGCCAAGACGCTTTCGACCCTGCCCGCCGGGATGGATTTTGTGTTCTTCACCGCGGCGCCCGCAGTCTCAAGCGACGAGGATTACCGGGCCACCTACGTTGACGGCCTGCGCCATGTGCTCGATGTGTTGCAGCATCGACGGCAGCCCATCCGGCGCGTGTTTTTTACCTCGAGCACGGCGGTGTACGTCCAATCCGATGGCGACTGGGTCGATGAAGATTCGCCGACCGAACCGGTCCACTTCTCCGGCATTCGCATGTTGGAAGCTGAACGGCTCGTGTTAGGCGGCCCGTTTCCCGGTACGGTGCTCCGCCTGGGCGGCGTGTACGGTCCCGGACGGGGACGCCTGATCGAACGGGTGCGGCAAGGGGAGGCGGTTTGCCCTGAAGGATCCCCGCTGTACACCAACCGCATCCACCGCGACGACTGCGCCGGAGCCCTGCAGCATCTGATGACATTGTCGAAGCCGGAGGATCTGTATATCGGCGTGGACCACGAGCCGGCCGAAGAATGTGCGGTCTTGTGCTGGCTGGCGGCGCAGCTCGGCGTCGCGCCTCCTCGGGTTGGACCACCTTCGGGCGTGGACCCTAGGCGCCGCCGAGGCAATAAGCGCTGTCGAAACACCAAACTCGTTCAGTCAGGGTATCGCTTCCGATACCCCACCTATCGCGAGGGGTATGCCGCACTGTTAGGCGGGTCCGGAAATGCCCGTTGACGCCCCTTCGGGCCTCGGCTAGCATGGTGCCATTCACTCTGGAGGAAGGTCGTTGATCAAGAAGTCTGAACAGCGGTTGGTCGAGCTGATTCGGGAGCGCGCGTATCGGTACAGCCCGGATGCCCCATTTCAGCTTGCATCAGGGCGTGTCAGCCCGCATTACGTGGATCTCAGGGCTCTGCTCTGTGTACCCGAGGCGTTGGTGGCCACCGGGGTCGTCCTCTTCGATCGGATCAAGCAGTTCGAGCGTGAAGCCAACACCAAGGTGCACGCGATTGGTGGCCCGGCTGAAGGGGCGATTCCCATTGCGGCGGCGGTGGCATATTACAGCTACGAGGCGTCCGAGCCCATCGAGACTTTTTATGTTCGCAAGGAGCCCAAGGAACACGGGCTGAGAAAATGGGTGGAGGGACATAGCCGTCCCGGTTCTCACGTGGTGGTCGTGGATGACGTGGTCACCACGGGCAGTTCGACCGTGAAGGCAATTCAGGCCGCTCAGGACCACGGGTTTCGGGTTGTCAAGATCTTTGCCCTCGTTGACCGCCTCGAGGGCGGCAACGAAAAGCTCTCGGGTCTTGATGTCCCCTACGAGGCCATTTTTACCCTCCATGACATCGCGGCCGTTTCTTTGGATCGGCCCTAACAGCCAGCGTACAACACCCTCTTCTAGACCAGACGATCCTTCCGAGAGCGTCGTCGTTCCGTGTCGATGTCCGGCTCGACATGGACCACCATGTCCGTCACCCCGGGAAACTGTTCCTTGAGGTAAGACTCCACTTCGTGGGCGATCTCGTGTGCCTTGGCCACGGTGAGCGCGGGATCGACCAGGACGTGCAGGTCCATGTAGATCGCATCGGCGGTCCCTCGGCTTCGGACCGCGTGGACTTCTCTCACCCCGTCAACTTGTAAGGCGACCTTTTCGACGGTCCTCGGCGGCAGACGCGAGGCATCGGAAAGGACATAGAGGCTCTGGCCGATGATCCGTATGCCACTGCGCGCAATCAGCACAACGATGAAGAGGGCCGCGATGACATCAAGGCCGGGGTATCCGGCTTTGGCGGCCGCGAGGGAGACGAGAACGCTCAGCGAGGCGTAGAGATCGCTCCGCGTGTGCATGGCATCGGCGATCAGAACGTCACTGTGCTGTTGCTGGCCCACGCGATTTTCATACCAGCTGACGAAGAGGCTAACCACCATGGAGCTAACCATTACGACGAAGCTCGTGGACGTCACTTGGGGTGTCGTCGCTGTATGCCATCGGTGGAGGGCCCCTTGTCCAATCTCGTAGGCGGCGAGGAGCAGGAGGAAGGAGATGCCCAATGCGGCGAAGCTCTCGAATTTCCGGTGGCCGTACGGATGTAAGGGATCGGCTGGTGCCACGGCAAAGATCATGGCAATGAGGCCAATGACATTACCTGAGCCGTCCAGGACGGAATGAAAGCCGTCGGCCACCATGCTCAGGGTTTGGGACCAGACCCCGTATCCGATCTTGAGGGCGGCCACCGACCAGTTGAGGATGAGGGTGACCAACAGGACGGTTCGAATCTTGGCTGCTCGTTCCCGGTGGGATCCGGACATCTTTGTGGTGCTCTCACGCGCAACGGATAAGAGATGTTTTCTGCCAGAATGATTTGTCTTCCAGAATGAGTTGTATTCTAGTATAACGACCAGCAATCCCCCAAGCGATTCATCGACCGCAGCCTGTATCCCTTCGAGGCTCCGTTCCGGGAGTCGGCGACTTCGCCCGTCTTGCCTGATCAGCGTGGTACGACCGTGGTAAAATGGCACAACCGTCCTCCAGCCATCGGCCCGTCCGGATTGGCCGATGGGACAGCGAAACCACAACGCCTTTGTTTTTAATGGGTTGTGGAATCAATCGAGAAACCGCGTAGGTGCGGGTTTGGAGCGGTTCTTGCAACAGCTTTATAGAAACTCACGATAGTCTCCCCGCGATCAAGCGACCACGTAAGGGACCAACAGTGCATAAGCTTCAGGCGCGATGGATGGAATCGATCGGGCGGGCGCTCGAAGTTTTCGAGCGGTATGCCACGGCTGACCGAGATCGGATGGTGGGTGCGGTGACCTATGTGGATCCGCTGACTACGGAGCCTGAGCTGGTGGATGCCCATACGGCTCGGGTCTGTTACCGGCGGCTCGAGCGGGCACTGCAGGCCGCGCAGCTCGACTCTGCCGATGCAGACCGGTATCTCGTCTCCCGCGAGAGACTTCTCGCATCACCGAGACCTGAAGGGATGAGACAGGGTGACGACACCGTTTGTCGGGGACAGACGCTTGAGGGAGATGCCATTGCCGTCAACCCGTGGATGATCCAGGCCTTTGCGAAGGCCTTCCATCAAGCGAACACAATCACAGAGAATACCTCGAACGTGCATCGCTTCTTCAATGTCTGCCACACGCTCGCTAGCTTGGGCCGGCGCCTGCCCGCCTACGCCGTCGAGTCTCTCGAGGCCCACTTCCGGGTCCCGGTCTACTTCGGGGACAGCCTTACCCCTGTGGCCGAGGTGCAGGAGGCCTGGGACGGCGGCAAGGCCGTCCTGCGGTTCCGGGCCGTGAATCAGGACGGCGCGGTGGTCTGCGAGGGGACCGCGACCCTCCGCCCCGAGAAACCAAGCGATCTCCTGCCAACCCCCCCCGCGGAGCTGCAGTGGCTCAGGCGGTGGGCCCAGGATATGCGACCTGCCGTCCCGGCCCAGATCCATCATTTCAGGAACCTTGCGACTCCTCGCCAGCAGACCTCTACAACTACAAGAACCATCGGTCCGGAACTGGTACGGGCGACGCAGGTCCTCTTTGGTCCCCTGTATTCCCATCACCTGACTTCCCTTCTCGCCATCGGGATAATGAGCATGACATCGGCCGAGAGCACATCTGACCATTCGTTGCTCACGGCACGGGTGTCGCAATTTCACGAACCCATCGAGGCCGGCGAGGAACTGAGTCTGGTAGCCACGGCCCCGCCACCAGGCCAGATCCGCCATTTCGAAAGAAGGACAGGGACCCCGAGCGTCCCCCTCGAAATCGTGGCGACGAATCAGATGGGGGCACTGGTTCTTCAGGGACATCTCATTACCCAGGGAGACGAATCCTAGCCCGCCTCCTGGCCCCAGTCGGCCAACCCTCAAACCATAGCCCTTTCATTCTAGGCAGTTAGGCAAGTTCTAAGCGAATGGGGTGCATTCCGACTCTCCTTTTGGCCTTCAACCGACTGACGAGGTCGTCTATGTTGTACAATTTCTTAGGAAAAATACTTGACAGAGCCACGCTTATCCTTATAGATATAGGCGTTTTCCTACCTGGCAGTTGCACCTATCACTACGAGTAAGTACGGTGAATCCGATATTCATGTAAAACTGAACGGCGAATCCTAACACGGGGGCCAAGGCCATGGACGAGCGTGCGTGGGAAACGGTTGTCGCAGCCTTTGGAGGGAATGTGGAGGAGGCCGACGAAGAGATCCACGAGCGGTGGAAGGCGCTGCAGCGAGTTCAGCCTGGTGCGAGCCGCGCTGCGGCGACGCGGCAGCTCGCCTGGGAATTTGCTCCCCGGCCAATCGAACACATTTTTCCCGGAGACAACTGGTACTTCCTGATCAAGGCAGTCCAATCTCGCGCTCACATCCTGCTCCTCGACCTGGAAGACTCGGTCGCCACGAACCGCAAGGACGTCGCCCGCACCGTCCTGACCCTCTTCGTTCGCGCTTTCCGGGGCCGGTCCATGACGGAAAGGGAGATGGCATTTCTCAAAGCCCATGCGCTGCCGGTGGAAAGGACGGACCAGCTTGTGCAGCAGTTCATCAGGGAAGGGACGCGCTTTCACATCAAGCCGGAATGTCGCTTCCATGATGAGCAGATGATCGTGGTCCGGCCCAATAACCTCCGCACCAAATGGGTCGCCCGCGACTACTTCCACCTGATCCGCGAGATCGGCGATCTCATCGACGGGATTTACCTCCCCAAGGTGGAGGGGCCGGAAGACGTCCAGGTCGCCGTTCAGATCCTTCGCGCTCTGCAGCACGAGCGAGGCTGGGTTATCGGTGGCCACCGGGTCTTGGTGCAGACCGAGCTCCCCGGATCAATCCTGACGGCGGAGGAGATCCTGTCCGTCGCCCCCGAGGTAGAGGAGGTCAATCTGGGCATCGTGGACTACACGGCAGCCACCGGGGCACGCAGCGTGGTCCAGCGGGAGCAGTACACCTATATGCGCTACCCACTCCTCAAACTGGTCGAGGCGGCCCGGGTCACGGGCAAGGCCGCGGGGACGGGAATCACGGTGACGTTGAACGCCGACGACACCGAGGCGGATACCGTGCGGGCCATCGCGCTCGGGGTCCATCGCAAGTCGAGTGTACATCCCGCGCACATTGAGGGAATTGGGCGGCACGCCACCCGGTTCCCGTCCGTCATCCGCAAGCGTCTGCCGTACGCTGACATCCCTCCCTTCGACCTCGCGTGGCTCGAACGCCTGGCGTGGGAGCAACGTCCTATTCTTCCGCCCGTGGTCTTTGATCCTCGGCCTGTAACGCTCTGTCGGTCGGTCGTCACCGTCGGCGGGGACGATCTCGCGGACCTGCAGGCCGCCTTTGGCTCAGCGGCCGATATGGTGATCGTGGATGTAGACGGCATGGCAAGCTCGAATGTGCGAGCGCCTCTGCAAACACTGGCTCAGTTCTTTGGCGAGGGCGGGACCGCCAGCCAGATTCTTGCGCTGCAAGTAGACCTGGAAAGACCCGGCGCGGTTGAGGTTGTGCAGGAGCTCCTCGGACTCCTTCGCGAGCGGGTCCGGGGTCTCATTCTACCTGCCGTGGATGGGGCGCGCGCTGTCCGCCGTGCCGCAGCTCTCCTGACGGCCGTGGAACGGGAGGTGGGCCTTTCGGTTGGCTCTCTTGCCCTCGGGGCCCGGCTTACTCGGCCCGAGACCGTGGAGCGAGAGGCGTATGCCATTGCCACCGCGAGTCGGCGGATGATGTGGCTCATCCTCGATCTGCCAGGCGTGCAACCGAAGGAGGACTCCACTGATCCCATCACCAAAGGGTACTACTACTACCGATCGGCGCTCGTGGCCGCCGCGGCGACAGCAGACATCGACGCCGTGGATGGGATCAGTGCGGCCGCTCAACTCGAAGAAGAGACGCTCTTTGCCGCCAACCTGGGCTTTCAAGGCAAGCAAGTCACCTGGGAGCAGGCCGAACACGTCAACGCCATCATGAGTCCTCTCCAGGCGGGTGAGCAACCCACCCTCACGAAAGGGCCGACGGCAGAAGCGTTCAAGGCACGGTGGATCAACTCGGTCGAACGGGCTCTCGACATCCTTGAGCTGTACGCGGCCGCCGAGCAAGACCGCCACCTGGGCGCCGTCGCGTACTCCGATCCAGTGACCGGCCAGCGTGAGATGGTGGATGCCGCCACGGCGCGGATCTACTACAGGCAACTCGAGCGGGCGCTCAGGGCCGAGCAGCTCGCGGACGCCGAGGCGGCGCGGTATGCGGGGATCCCCGTGCTCTGGTCTGCGCCCGCATCCCGGGAACCACGGGCGATTTGGCCCGCTTCCGTGGAAGAGAATCGAGGGAGCGTGGGTAGTCCACGGCGAGGTGTGCTCGCCGCACCGCTGAGATCGGAAGACGCCGGCGCGACATACCGAGACAGGGTCCCCTGACCGCCGACCTTGGTCTGTCCAGCCCTTTCCCGCCCCATCGGTCTTACGTCCCCCTCGAAAAGCTGCTAGCCGGCTGGACGTCATTCCTTTTTCCCCAGGTCCTCTCGGTTGGGCGAGACGACAAAGAAAGATTTTGCCAGATGGGTTTGCCATGAGAGGGATAGCGAATGTACGAGCGGGCAGGGAGGACGTCACGCCGTAGTTCGCAGGATGCCGTCTGGCTCGTGGGCATTAGTACCGTTATGGCCCTGGTGCAGTTGCCCTTTGCCAGCTATATCGCTGCCCTCCCCTTGATTCGGGATGAGTGGGGGCTCAACAACACGCAGGCCGGGACGATTTATTCCACCTTTTTGGCGGGGTTGGCCCTGGCGGCCCTGATTGTCATCCCCCTCACCGATCGCTATCCCCCCAGGAAGCTCTTTGTGGCCTCCGTGTGGGGGAGCGTGGTTACCAACCTGCTTTTCCCCCTGTGGGCGACCGACTTTCTGAGCGGTGTCCTGCTACGGTTTGTGGCGGGGCCCTGTTTGGTGGGGGTCTATGTGCCGGGGATACGCATTGTCTCAGAGTACTTCGCCGAGGGCCGACGGGGGATGGCCGTCGGATTGTTTGTCAGCGCCTTCCACCTCGGGATCTCGCTCTCCCTAGCCTTGATGAGTCTCCTATTGCCACATTTCGGATGGAGGACGTCTTACCTCATTGCGGCACTCATGGCCTTCAGCGGAATCGTCATAGCGCACATACTGCTGCCTCCCGGCGTCGGCGAACTGACTGCCGCGCCACGGAGCTCGGGCTGGCTGAGTTTAGTGCCGCTGCGAAGTAAGCCGCTCGTGCTCATGACCACCAGCTATGCGTTACACGCCTGGGAGCTCTATGTGGTGCGCGTGTGGCTCCCCGCGTTCCTCGCGGCCGTGCTCTTCGCCAGGGGCATGGAGTCCACACAGGCGGCTGCTTTGGGGGCGGGCGCGGCGGCCCTCATGCTCGTCATGGCTGCCCCAGGCCCCGCTCTGGGTGGTATCCTCTCGGACCGGATTGGGCGGACGATGGCGGGGGTCCTACTTTTGAGTGTGAGCGGGACTATCTCCTTCCTCATCGGCTGGATGACGGACGCATCCTGGGGGGTGCTGTTGCTCTTTGGCGTGGTCTACGGCTTTGCGAGCGCCGCAGACTCCGGCGTCTACTCCACGGGCGTCACGGAGCTGGCAGACCCCGAAATCATGGGCTCCGCCCAGGCCTTCCAGATTTTTTTCGGATATGGGGGGGCGGTCCTCGGTCCCGTGATCTTCGGAAGCGTGCTGGATCTGGCCCCGCCGGGGCTCTCGTGGGGACTGGGCTTTTCGACAGCAGGACTTGCCGCTCTCCTAGGGGTGGGTGCTCTCTTGTGGCTCAAGCGGTTGCCGGAAAGCGCCCGCATGGCCCACGGCAAGCGGTAGGCTCAGACGTGCCTGATCGGAGCAGCGGGTTTCCGAGTACGCGATCTACGCCGTCCTTTTCTAATTCGCGGTACAATTTTATGATCCTCAGGGCGTATCCGACGCTACGTTCATCAATATCCCGTTTCCCAACTCGTAATTCTTCACTCATCACTTATCATGGCTCTAAATGCATCGAACGGTTGGATAAAGACTGGCTCACTCTCGGACGTGTGGGATTGGGAGCGAGCAGGGAAGGTGTCGGGTCCGTCCAACGGCAAGGTAATGGCAAAAGTACTCCCTTGACCTTCCCCGGGGGAATGGGCATGGACGGTTCCACCGTGCAGCTCCACGAGCTTCTTCGTCAGGGCTAAGCCCAGGCCCGTCCCCTGATGCCGCCGGGCGAACGATGCATCGAGCTGGGTGAACTCCTGAAACAGCTTTGGCAGGTTGTCCGCACTGATGCCGATCCCCGTATCCTGCACCTCGATTTCCACACAATCGCACTCCCGCCCACGGTCCACCGTCGTCGGTTCGTATGCAAGAACGGACCCGCGGTGACGCTGAACCAGGTGCGCGCTAACCCGGACCTGGCCACCCTCAAGACTAAACTTCACTGCGTTTGAGAGCAGGTTGAGGACAATTTGCGTGAAGCGGAGCGGGTCCGCCACGAGGCTTGGGGGGCAGGACTCCAGGGACCACTGGAACGTAATCCCCTTTGCCTCGGCCTGGGGACGGAAGCTCTCGACGGCCGCCTTCAGCGACTCGGGAAGGTCAAAGGGTCTCGGCTCGAGGCCCAGTCGATCCGCGTCGACCTTCGCGAGATCGAGGATGTCGTTGATGAGGTTCAGCAGATGTTGCCCGCTCGCTTGGACGTGACTCACATACCGCTGCTGTTTTGCGTTCAAGGGGCCGAATTGTTGGTCCTCGAGGAGTTCCGAGAAGCCAATGATCGCGTTCAGGGGGGTCCGGAGCTCGTGAGACATCGCGGCAAGGAACCTGGACTTGCTGCGGGAGGCTTCCTCGGCTCGACGGAGTGCTTCCTGGAGGCGGAGGTTCGTGGCCCGGAGCTCTTCGGTCCGGGTCGCGACCGTGCTCTCCAGTTGAAGGGCTGCCAGTCGTTGTTCCCCGTAGAGTCGCGCGTTCGCGAGGGCGGTGCCAATCTGGTTCCCGATGGCGGTGAGGAGATCGATTTCGGGGGGCGTGAAGCGCCGTTGGCCGTGGCTCAAGATGCTCATGACCCCGACCATCTTGTCGCGGGACCGGATGGGGATGCTAGCCACGGAGCGGACGCCTTCCCGTTGGGCCATCTCGTTCAAGTGCGGGTACTGGGCCATGTCCTCGACGAGGAAGGGCTCCCCACGCTGAAAGACCTTGCCCGCGACCCCCTCGGCGAGCTTAAAGTACCGCCGCTTCGCGATATACCCTTCACTCATCCCCCGGGAGGCGGCAATGGCCAGGACCCCTTCATGCTCATCCCACAGGCGGATATTGCCTGCCTCGACCTCGACCGCTTTCAGGGTCGCATCCAGGGCGGCCTCGAGGGTCTCCTGCAGGTTCAGCGACTGGTTGACGGTTTGAGCCACCTGATTCAGCGCAAACAGACGCCGGTTGGTCGATTCCATCTC
>Ga0307428_1001473_pt1 | contig 11894 bp, 4 predicted proteins | sample SalMarWE160240MG_FD_202161 | JGI IMG/M metagenome (GOLD analysis project Ga0307428, IMG submission 202161) | Salt marsh sediment microbial communities from the Plum Island Ecosystem LTER, Massachusetts, United States - WE1603-240 | ecosystem: Environmental > Aquatic > Marine > Intertidal zone >...
TGCCCCCATCGTCTAGTGGCTTAGGATATCAGGTTCTCATCCTGGAGACAGGGGTTCGACTCCCCTTGGGGGTATTGGATACGGGCTGTTGCGAAAAATGGGCACCGAGGCGCTTGATAACAAAGAAGATGAGCGGTTTATGCAGGCTGCCATTGCCGCGGCCAGGATAGCCGAGGACAACGGCGATGTCCCTATCGGAGCAGTAATTGTTCATCAAGGCAGGATAATTGCCAAGGCCTATAATCAACGAGAACAGCTCCAGGACCCAACGGCCCACGCGGAAATCATCGCACTGACGCAGGCCGCAGCATTCCTGAAGAACTGGCATTTGAACGGCTGCACCATTTATGTCACGCTCGAGCCGTGCCCGATGTGCGCCGGGGCGCTGGTTCTGGCCAGGATAGACAGATTGGTCTACGGCTGCGATGACCCCAAGGCCGGGGCCTGTGGCAGCCTGTATAATATCGTAACAGACGGCCGGCTCAATCACAGGCTCGATGTTACAAGTGGCGTTCTGGAAGACCAATGCCGAGAGCAGCTACAAGAATTCTTTGCTCGCCGACGCCAAGACAACAGCAACAGAAACAAACCAAGCGACTCTTAGTTATTTGTTTTTGACTGTCTGGTCCAACTCAGCGATGCGAAGCTCCAGCCTTTTTATTTCCCGCGTGACCCTATTCTGTGTATCGTCTGCCAATAGGCAATTTTCGCAACCCTTTTATGATGCCGAGCCAACTTTGCTGAGTAACGTCCCAGGCGGCCTGGCTATCTGAGGTTAATCTAAAAGCGTGCTGCCACAGGCGTTTCTGCCACCGGCTGACGAGTTTTTCCATAGCCTTAGCGTCGCCTTCCTGGGCATCCATTACCAGAAGCTGGTCGATAATCTGTTCTCTTGCCGGCTGCATCTTTGTTATTTTAGTCTTTTTGAGGACCTTAGCGGTTCATTTTATTGTAGAAAAGTGCAGTTATCGCTGTCCAGAATCCAATTGCAAAAACGCTTCTCAATTGATATATACTTGGGAAAAGCTCGAAGGTCCAAGAAAGACCAAGGACCATGACTAAATACCAGCGACTAATGACTATCAACTAATGATGGAGAGGTGTCGGAGTGGCTTATCGAGCAGCCTTGGAAAGGCTGTGTAGGACTTGTTCCTACCGCGGGTTCGAATCCCGCCCTCTCCGTTTTGTTCGTTTCAAAGCAAGATTGCAAATGTTCGCCGGGATTCGTATACAGAACGGAAGTCTTGGCGTGGTCAATCCGTTTGGCGGAAAAGATTTGCCCGAAATACCTCAGCCTGTATCTTACCCGGCAGCGAGTTCCAGAACGAGCTGCTCGATGGCAATCCGGGCCTTTGTCCGGCCGGTCTTTATCGCGTAATCTATTTCAGCCAGACGCTTGAGCGTATCACCGATTTTCCTGAGAGGCGTCCTCCGTACCTGTAGAAAGAAGCTGTCTTTGCCGCTCCATATTCCAAGTCGCGATGCAACCTCAGCAGGACGCACGCCTTCTTCAAGCAGTACCTTGGCGTTAAACATTCTGCGGAAATGATACGCAAAGGCGCCGACCACGGTGAACTCTGTGTTTTTGTCCTCGGCGAACATGCTTCTGAGCCGGTCCACGGCCTTTCCGGCATTGCCGGCGATAACAGCATCAATCACGGCAAAAGCATTGAAGAACCGATTATGGCCGACGAGAGATTCCACGTGCCCTGCGGTTATGGTCTTTTGGTCAGTCGCAAAGAGAGCAAGCTTGTCGATTTCCCCGTACAGCCGTCCTAACTCGTCACCGGTCAGCTCGATTAGAAGCTCGGCTGCATCCGTGGTGAGCTTTTTAGAGTGGGCATCGCTGGCATACTGGATAAGTCGGTGCGGCAGTTGCCAGGGTTTCGGCTGGACTATGTTGATTAATTTGCCGACTTCGGGCAGCTTCTTTGCCAGCTTGGTCCGGGCATCCCACTTGTTTACCATCAATATCAATATCCCCGTGCCACAGGGATTATCGAAATATTTTTCGAGCAGCGGGCGATTTTCAGAAACGAATTTGTCTGCGTCTTTTACAACGACCACTCGCCTGTCGGTTAAAAATGGAGCCGTTCGCAGCTCGTCCAACACATCGGAGATTACAACTTCAGCCACATCTGCCTTAAAAAGCCCTGTTGCTCTCTGCTGAGGCTCCAGAACTCTGCCGATAAGCTTTTCACACTCGGCGTTAAGAAGGGAAGCTTCTTTACCCGCGATTACGAAAATGGGTTCGCATTTTTCGCTTCCTTCGCCGACTGCGGTGTGAGTCGATTTTCGGTTTTTCTTTGCTTTAGTCTCAGGCATCATTGCTCGTCCGGTGACGATGTCCCGTGTCCTTGCGCCGGTCCGGAACACTTTAGTCGCTTTAGTTTTCAGGTTCAGACGTGCCGGGCCGGCCGGGGTCGCTCTCGTTCGGCGAATTATTCGTGACTTCGGTAACTATTTTTTCAGCCGCAACCAGTTTGTCGCCGGCCTTGAGCTTGATTAAGCGAACCCCCTGCGTATTCCTGCCGATTGAGCGAATCTGCTCCAGCCCGGTGCGAATTATTATTCCATTGGCGGTTATCATCATCAGCTCGTTGGCGTCCTGAACAGCCTTGAGGGCCACAACCTTACCGTTTCGCTCTGTCGTCTTTATGTTTATCAGGCCTATTCCACCTCGGCTTTGCGACCGGTAATCGTCGAGGCTCGTCCGCTTGCCGTAGCCGTTTTCACAAACTGTAAGCAGAGAGGCGTTTTTCTCGGCGACTATCATATCGACCACGGTGTCCCCGGAACGAAGCTTTATGCCTTTAACTCCCCGTGACACTCGGCCCATCGAACGAGCCTGTTTTTCCTCGAACCGTATCGCCATACCGTCTCGCGTGCCGAGTATGATATGATTGCTGCCCGTTGTCAGTGCGACGCCAATCACGTCGTCATTAGGGTCAAGCTTTATGGCCGTGACACCGGTTTTTCTGGGGTTGCTGTACGCGCTGAGCCTGGTCTTTTTAACAAGGCCGTTTCTTGTTGCCATAACAAGCTGACGCCGTGTGCTCTTGGACTCGTCCTGGTCCCCATCGAATCTGCGCACATTTATTATCGACGCCACGGTCTGGTTGCCCAGATTCAAAAGATTGACGATATTTCTGCCTTTGCTCTGCCTGGACATACTTGGCACGTCATAGACTTTCAGCCAGTAGCATCGCCCCCGGTTGGTGAAAATCAGCAGATAATCGTGAGTCGAGGCGGTGAAAAGATGCTCGATAAAATCTCCCTCCTTAGTGTCTGAGCCGATAATACCTCGTCCGCCCCTGCCCTGCCTGCGATATGCGTCAAGGGGCATTCTTTTTACGTATCCGCCGTGGCTCACCGTAACAATGACCTCTTCCTCGGCAATCAGGTCCTCGATATCAAAATCCTCCACCTTCGCGGCAATCCGGGTCCGCCTTTTGTCGCCGTATTTCTCCTTAATTTCGTAGATGTCTTCGCGAATAATATCCAGCAGGACTTCTTCGTTACCCAGTATTGCCTCGTAACCTTCTATCTGTTCCACCAGGCTGGTGTATTCGGCGGCGAGTTTTTTCATCTCCAGCCCGGTAAGCCGCTGCAACTGCATGGTCAGGATGGCATCTGCCTGCGGCCCGCTGAGGAACTGGTCTGATTTGCTTTTTGCCTCTACAAAAGCCTCCGGCAGAATCTCCCGCAGTGTTGCGCTCTCAGCCAACCGAAGTGGTTTCTTCATCAAATTCAGCTTCGCCGTCGGCGCATCGGCGGATTGTCTTATCAGCTCAATAATTTCGTCTATGTCGCTCACCGCCAGCAGAAGACCTTCGAGAATGTGGGTCCTGTTTCTGCATCTTTTCAGAAGGAACACAGTCCGCCTGCGGACCACAATCCTGCGGTGGTTGACGAAGCAATTGAGCAACTGCTTTATATTGAGGGTCTCAGGCCTGTTATCGACCAGCGCGATATTGGCGATTGCGAATGTATTTTGCAGCAGTGTGTAACGGAACAGTTTATTCAGGGCAATTTTCGGTTCGGCTTCCTTCTTCATGTCGACCACAATGCGCAGCCCGCGACGGTCCGATTCGTCCCGAACATCGGCGATTTCCGCTATTGTGCCGTTGCGGACGCAATCGGCAATCTTCGAGACGATTGTGGTCTTGACGACCATATACGGGATTTCGGTTATAACAATGCGAGTTCTGCCCTTTTTGGTCGTCTCAATGTCTGTTTTGGCACGTATCGTCAAATGTCCCCTGCCGGTCGTATATGCGTCGGCAACGCCTTTTTTGCCGCAAATCATGCCGCCGGTGGGAAAGTCGGGCCCGGGCAGGACTTTCATAATATCCTTGAACCCGCAGCCCGGGTCATTTATCACCAGCAGCAAGGCATCACAAATCTCGGAGATATTGTGCGGCGGAATGTTGGTGGCCATCCCCACGGCGATTCCCGTTGAGCCGTTGACGAGCAAACTCGGAAACTTCGACGGCAGCACTGTCGGCTCCTGCCGGGTCTCATCGTAGTTCGGCACAAAATCAACCGTATCGTGCTTGATATCCTCGAGCATATCAACAGCCGGCTGAGCCATTCTTGCCTCGGTATATCTCATCGCGGCAGGGGGGTCCCCGTCGATGCTGCCGAAGTTGCCCTGCGCATCGATAAGGGGATACCGCATATTCCAGTTCTGGCCCATTCGGACCAGCGTCGGATAAACCACCTGCTCGCCGTGCGGGTGGTAGTTTCCGCTCGTATCGCCGGCTATTTTGGCGCACTTGCGGTGCCGGCTTCGCGGGCCCAGATTCAAATCATTCATTGCCATCAGCACCCGTCGTTGAGAGGGTTTCAGCCCGTCACGAACGTCCGGCAAAGCACGCGATACTATTACGCTCATAGCGTAATTAAGATATGAATGCTTGAGCTCGTCGAGGATTTGCAGGTCCTCGAAGTGCTCCTCAATCTGCTTGGTTTTTCCCATAGAATCCTATTGTCCTTAACCTGAATTCAACAGGCCGTATAATACTGGCAGAAGCTGGAAATGTCAACAAGAGCATCCTGTCCGCAGCAATTCCGAAACAGTTGCAAAAACTCAATACTTGTGGTAAACAAGACAGGCTGCAAGGACCGGGCGACAAGAACAATTACGCAAAGCAGAGACGCAAGAAGGAAAAACCGGGCAAAGGTCAATCTTAATCCGGGACAAACCCCATGGCGGTACAGTTTATACTCGGCAGAAGCGGCACGGGCAAGACCAGCTACTGCATCGAAGCCGTTGTAAATGCGCTGCTGGCCGGCGGCAGAGAACCGCTTATTCTGCTGGTTCCGGAGCAGGCCACGTATCAGGCAGAAAATGCGATTCTCGCCGACAGCAGGGTCTCCGGCTACACCAGCGGCACACCTTTTTATGATGAAACCGCCGCCCGATGGCAGCCAAGCCTGAATGTGCTGTCGTTTGCCAGGCTGCAGTTTCTGCTCCTCGGCAAGAGCACAGCCCTGCCGGAGATTTCACGCATCGGCCGGCAAATGATAATCCATAAGCTGCTGCGCGATAATGTTGGCAAGTTAAAGGCTTTCTACTCAGCGGCCGCGTCACCGGGGCTTGCTCAGCAAATGGCTGTGACCATAAGCGAGCTGCACCAGTACGCCAAGACACCCGAGGATATCGACAGACTTTTGACCGAGCTGACCAGGGATGAACAGAATAGCCTGGCGGCGCTGAAGTTTGTCGACATTGCACTGATTTTCAAGGAATACCTAAAATCCATCGAAGAAAAGTTCACCGACCCTGATGTGCAGTTAAACCAATGCCGCCGGGCCGTTGGCGCGGCAGAGCTTGTAAAAGGGGCAAGGCTGTGGGTCGACGGCTTTGCAGGCTTTACTGCCGCCGAGCTTGCAATTCTGGCTGAGCTTCTGAAAAACGTTGCAGAAGCTCAAATCGCGCTGTGTCTGGACCCGGCCAGGCTGGATTTGAAAAACCCCGACCCGAACGGAAGCTTGCAAACCGAGCTTTTCAGTGCCACGGCGAAAACGTACGCTGAGCTTCTTGAAATAACAAGAAAGTGCAGGCTCAAAGCGGCAGAGCCGGTAATCCTTGAAAAGCCGCTGAGGTTCTCGAACTGTCCCGAGCTTGCACATATTGAACGCAGCATCTTCCAGGCCAGGCCGTCGAAGATGCCGGCGGCGAACCATATTCGAATTATATCGGCTGCAAACGCCCGCGCCGAAGTAAGCTTCCTCGCAAGACAAATACGCCGGTTGGTCGGCGACGGCAACTGCCGCTACCGTGACATTGCCGTTATCACCTCGAACGTCGAGCACTATCAGCATTACATAACGGCATATTTCGATGACTACGATATACCCTTTTTCATTGACAGGCGAAAACTGCTGAACCAGCACGGCGTCGTTGAACTAATCTGTTCAGCCCTGCAGGTTGTCACAGGTGGTTTTTCCGGCGCCGATATCTTCTCCTGCCTTAAGACCGACCTGGTCGGCGTCGAACGCCGCGAAGTTGACCTGCTTGAGAATTATTGCCTTGCCTTTGGTATAGGTGCAGACGACTGGCAAAGCAATGACGACTGGCATTTCGCAGGCAGAAGCGACGAGGACTTCGACCAAAAGCAGGTAAATCAAATCCGGCACAAGGCAAGTAAACCTTTGCTGGAGCTCCTGGACAGGCTTTCAAATGGCGATGGTTCTCCAAAGACAACAGGTCCTGTTCAGTTCACACAGATTGTCTTTGATTTTCTTGAGGGCTTGAAGGTCCGTGAAAGACTGGGCCGGTGGATTGAGCAGGCAACCAAAACGGGCAACTACTCAGCCGCCGACGAGCATCGCCAGTTCTACAATAAGCTCGTAAACATCTTTGACGAACTTGCCGAGGTCTTCACTGACCAGAAACTCACCTGCAAAGACTACCTTGCGATTCTCAAGTCGTCTTTCTCGCAGTTGACGCTGGCATTTATCCCCCCGAGCCTGGACCAGGTGCTTGTGGGCTCCATCGAGCGAAGCAGACACCCCAATTTAAAAGCGGTGTTTCTGATAGGCGCAACACAAAGTCAATTTCCAACGCCTTTGACTCTGTCAGGCGTACTAACCGACGATGACCGCCGGGCCGCCGGCTCTGCCGATTTCTTGCTGGCGGCAACCTCGGTTCAAAAGCTTATAGAGCGACAATATCTCGCTTATATCGCGTTCACCCGACCATCGGAGTTCCTGTGGATAACCTATCCCTTGTTAAACGACAAGGGCAGCCCGGAGATGCGCTCACAGTTTATAGACGACCTGGCATCGCTCTTTGACGACATCACCGAAGAATCCGCCCCGGCCCGGCAGACATCGGTCGAATCTATTAGCAGCGAGGCGCAGCTTGCCGAGTTTCTCTGCAGCCGGCTGGGCAGAGACGCAGCAGGTGACACTGCCGGCGCTTCGCGCGAACAGCTCGATATGCTGCTGGACGATATGTGTTCCGACGACCAGCTTGCTGAAGTCGGCTCAAGCGTGATATCGGCGACCAGTTACGAAAATACCGCACAGCTCGACAGCGATGTCGTCGAAACGCTTTTTCCCAAAAGACTTAACAGCTCGGCGACCAGGCTCGGCGCCTTTGCGGCGTGTCCATATCAGTACTTTGCCGCTTATGTTCTGGACCTCAAAGAACGCAGAGAGTTCAAATTCGAGCCCCTCGACGTCGGCATTTTCTATCATCAGGTTCTGGACAGACTCGCCAGGCAGCTTAACACCCAGAAAAAGGATTTTGCATCGATTGCAGACGATGAACTGTTGGGACTCCTGCGGGCGATACTCCGGGAGCTTAGGCAAAGTGACTCATTCATCTCGAACTTTGTGCGCCATTCGCCCCACAATGCCTACATCATAGATTCAGCCGGAGAGGCCCTTGAGGATTGCGTCTTGGCTATAGCCAAAATGGTGCGGGCAGGGAGTTTCAGACCTATGCTTTCCGAAGTCACTTTTGGCAGGGCCGAAGGAAGAACCCCTCTCCTTGGCCACTACGAGGTTCACCTTGCCGACGGTTGCATACTGTCGCTTGGTGGAAAAATCGACCGGCTCGATATCGCCGACATCGCCGACACAAAGCCGGCAATTATTTTCGACTATAAGCGCAGTGGCCGGCCTTTTAGCTGGTCGCGATTCTATCACGGCCTGGATATGCAACTGCCGATTTATATGCTGGCCGTTCGAAATGCATCCAATCCCCAGTATAGAACGCTTGATGCGGCAGGTGCTTTTTACATGCCGGTCGAAGTAACCCCCAAAAAAGGCGAAATTGAAGAGCTGGAAAAAAAGACGGATACTTCCGAGTACAAAGCAAAAGGAATATTCAACGGCGAATATGCCCCGCAGCTCGACCCAGCAGTTCAAGGCAAGTGGAGCAGTTTCTACAACTTTCGCGATACTAAGAACAACGGTCAGTACGGGGATTACGCGAAAAGCGGGGCACTGAAACCCAATGATTTCGACGCGTTTCTGCGCTTCACCGAAAAGAAAATCGCTGAGCTGGCCGAGCAGATTCTCTCCGGCGGCATCGATGTGCATCCTTACAGGCTTGGCACAAGTTCAGCCTGCACTTATTGCAAATACAGACCGGTCTGCAGATTCGACTGGCAGATAAACGACTATAACCCGCTGGAGACGGTCTCTAAAATCGCCTTCCTCGAAACCGCAGGCAGAGCCGATGGCTGACAAGCAGATAGAATGGACAAACCAGCAGTTGCGGGCGATTACGGCACGCGGCAGTGACGTTCTGGTAAGCGCCTCGGCAGGCACCGGCAAGACTGCCGTGCTTTCGGGAAGGTGCGTCGAGATTGTTTCAGACGAAACCGTATGCCCCGATGTGTCGGGCATCCTCGTGCTGACTTTTACCGACGCAGCCGCCGACCAGATGCGCTCTCGAATTCGTGGGCAATTGCTGGAAGCCTTCTTGAAAAACCACGCCCCACACCTTCGGCGTCAGCTCGTGCTCCTCCAGGGTGCCGACATCAGCACAATACATTCGTTCTGCAAACGCTTAATTACGGAATATTTTTATAAGCTCGGTCTCGACCCAACGTTCCGCGTAATCGACGCCGATGAGCAGAACCTCCTCAAGGCCGAAGTCCTGGACAAAACTATCGACTGGGCCTGGCAGCAGACAAACCTGGCCCAGGACCTCGGCGAGCTTCTGTACCGGCGAAACCTTCGAACCAATGATGGTTTCCTCACAAACGTAATAGCTGTCAGCGACTTTCTGGACGGCGTCGTTTCGCGCCAAAACTGGTATGAGCGGACCGTAAAACTCGCTGAAACAGTCAATCCCTTAACGAGTGAACTCGGCGAAAAGCAAAAGAATATCATCGCCAAAAAACTCCAGGAAATCCTCGAGCGAGTCCGCTACGCCCAGAAGCTCTATGAAAACCAGACCGGCAGTAGCCGCTGGTCGGAAAAATGGCAGGAGACTTTCGGAGAAACGATTTCGAAATGTATACAGCACCTCAGCGATGGTAATTGGGCACAATGTGCCGAGCAGATACGAAGCTTTGAGCAGCCGGCGCGATTCGAATACAAACCTCGAGACCTTAAAGGCCCGGTTGCCGAGGTTATTGCAGAAGCAGCCCACGGCGCCAAAAAGGACTTTGAAAAACTTTCCGACTTGGCGGTTCTGAATCCTGATTACATCAACAGAGTGGGTGCTTCCTCAGCCCGGCAGACAAAAATCCTGGTCGAACTTGTCAAAAAATTCGACCGGTTGTACTCCCAGGCGAAGCTTACGCTCAACTGCCTGGATTTCGCCGACCTTGAACATTACGCACTGAAGTTGTTGAGCAAGAATGAGCCGTCACCTGAGGACCTGTCGCCGTCGCAGACAGCTTTGGCGCTGCGTGAAAGATACAAATACATCTTTGTCGATGAATACCAGGACATAAACTCCGTCCAGAAGAGCATCCTCGATTTACTTGCCGGCGGCGATAATGTTTTTGTCGTGGGTGACGTCAAGCAAAGTATCTATGCCTGGCGCGGGGCCGAGCCGAATATCTTCCTCAGACATCTCGCAAGCGCCTCGTCCGAGCCCGACGCCAGGGCCATCGGCCTGAGAGTTGACCTCAATGCTAATTTCCGCTCAGCCAAGGGTATTCTTGACTTCGTCAACAAGGTATTTGAGCGGATAATGACCGCCTCTTTCGCAGATATAAACTATGACGAATCAGCTAAACTCAAACCGGCGATTGAGGATAAATCCAAAACCCCGCCGGGTGCTGTTGTAGAATTCCACATACTCGGCAAACAGCAGGAAGATGCAAAAAAGCAAGGCGACCCGCCGCAGGGCAGGGGTGACAAATCAGGCATCACCACCAGCCGTCAGCGCCAGGCAGTGCTAATAGCCCACCGAATTAGACAAATGGTCGGAGCAGAGACCGCCAGGGCGGAATTTCAGGTCTATGATAAGCACCAGGATAAATCCAGGGACGTCGAGTACCGCGACATTGTTGTCTTGATGCGGTCGCTGGCCGGCAAGGCCGATTTCATCGAGACGCTTCGGCTTGCGGGCGTACCCGTAAGCTGCGACGCGATAGCCGGGTATTTTGAAACCACCGAAATCAGCGATGTGCTCTGCCTGCTCAAAGTCCTCGACAATCCACAGCGTGACATCGAGCTGGCCGCAGTGCTCAGAAGCCCTTTCTTTAAGATAACTGATACAGAGCTGGCAAGAATACGACTCAACAGCAGAAAAAATAAACGGGGCGGAAATCTGTACAACAGCATATCGGGGTACTGTGTTTCGGGTCCGGATAAAGAACTTGCCGGCAAGCTCGCCCATACGCTTGAACGAATTGAGCAGTGGCGAACAATTGCCAGGCGCGGCAACCTCGCCGAGCTAATCTGGCAAATCTATCGCGAGACCGGCTTCTTGTCGTTTGTATCGGCGTTACCTAACGGCCTGGCACGTCGGGCCAACCTTCTTAAACTGCACGACAGAGCGATTCAGTTTGAGGGCTTTGCAAGCAGCACCGGCATTGCTTCCCTGACGCGATTTGTGGCCTTTATTGAAAAGCTGCAGGAGTTGGGCCAGGACTGGGCGCCCGCCGAGCCGGACAGTTCCGCCGAAAACACAGTACGGGTCATAAGTGTGCACAAAAGCAAGGGCCTCGAGTTTCCGGTCGTCTTTTTAGCGGAATTGAACACTAAGTTCAACAAAAGGGACACCTACGGCGACTGCCTGAGCGACGCCCATCACACTTTAGGCCTGCAAATCATAGACCACAGCTCAAACAGTAAGCTCTCCTGTCTGGCTCATCAGGTCATCGCCGAGCAAAGAGAAAAAACCCGTCTCGCTGAAGAGATGCGAATACTCTATGTTGCGATGACACGGGCCAGGGAGCGCCTGATTCTGACGGCAGCCGAAAACAAAAAACACTGCCAGACTATCCTTCGCGACGGATTTCTGTCCGGCGGGCAATCCGTAGCTCAGTGGCAGCTCCGCAGTTGCAAAAGCCCGCTCGACTGGCTCCTTTACGGTCTTTCCGGCCAGCGAAGCCTGCACACGGTCTTTGAAACCGACCTGGCAGAAGAAAAACGCGACGACAATTTGTTCAACGTCAGAGTCTACAACGAAACAGAGCTGCTGCGGTTCTCCGAAGACATCGAGAGCTTAAGGAAAAGCAAAGCCAAAGCTCGCAGGCCAAAGGCACAAAGGCCGAAGCCCCAGAGCCAGGAAAATAGCCTGCTTTCACAAATAAAGCAGTCACTCGCCTGGCAATATGGCTTTTCCGCCGCGACGTCCCTGCCGGCCAAACGCTCGGTGACACAACTGACGCACAGTAACGACGAGTACGTAAGATATGATTATTCGCACGCCCTTGAGCAAAAGCCGCAAGCCCTGCCCGGTCAAGCCG
>Ga0307428_1001476_pt1 | contig 11883 bp, 13 predicted proteins | sample SalMarWE160240MG_FD_202161 | JGI IMG/M metagenome (GOLD analysis project Ga0307428, IMG submission 202161) | Salt marsh sediment microbial communities from the Plum Island Ecosystem LTER, Massachusetts, United States - WE1603-240 | ecosystem: Environmental > Aquatic > Marine > Intertidal zone >...
CCTCACGATGGACACCCTTGTCTTAAGCTAATGGTTGCTACTGCCAACCCCATAGCAGACTTTCACTGCCAAGCTATTACCCATGCCTGGCGCACTAGATATCCACGGGCAAGCCCGTGGCACTTTAAAACAATTCAATCTTCGCTTGACCTAAATCCTGAGTTTTTTGCCATCTTACGTATTTCAATATGCTCTTTTCATCCAGGCCTATAGTAGAAACAAAGTATCCTGGTGACCAAACGATATTTTCTTTCCAATATACCTTGGATAGCCAGGAAAACTTTTTCCTTAGTCTACTTGCAGTTTGAGCTTTCATTCTACTTATCACTTCGGACACTTTATATTTGGGTGGTATTATCATCACCATATGTATGTGATCTACCTGGATATTGTATTCGATGATCTCGCAGCCGGGTAGACTTCTTATAATTTTGGGAAAAAGTTTTCTTAATTAAGTACCCCCGTAGACCAGGATTTAGGATACGGCGACGATATTTTTAGTATCCATACTATATATGATATTCGGTGCGATATACACTATGTCCTGATAGTCTTATTTCCATAAGTACATTGTAACATATCGCCGCCTACTCATTCATCCACGGGCAAGCCCGTGGTATTCTGCCCTTCGGGTTAATAAAAAAGACTGAAATTCTTTATATTTCTGATATATTTAATTGCTTTTTTTAATTACCTCGCTAAGCAAGTTAAAGTCCTCTATAATTGACTTGTTCGTTTAGCATTTATTAGAATATAAGTCAAAAAAGTCAGCATATCTCAACCATTTACAAAAAGGCTATTAATCTATTGGCCCGGTACTACTAAATCTATATCCTTCAACCTACAGAATTCTTCAAGGACATTAAGGCACCTGCCGAAACTGAGATGCATATGGTTTGACCGCAGATTCTGGACTAGAGCAGCTGTATTGCATTCCAGCCTGACAAAGGCATGGGGCCAGTATTCTCTTGCCTCCTTAAATTTTTTCTTAGGCTGTTTAAAGGTAGCTCCTTCAAAGGCTACCATACCGTATTTCCCACTGATCCTGAACAATCTCGCTCCTGTTACAGGAGAATCCTTAACTGCAAAGACAGTAGTAGCTCCACCTGCCTTGCTTAGATATTCATACTGGTTTGCCAGGTCAACATCCTTTCTACTTTCGGCCATTAAAGAAGGCATCGAGCCACAATTGACAATTCTCAGCACTTTTTCCTGTTGGTCGATATGGTTAACATCACCGAAAAGAGCTATACCTCCGGATGCTTCTTTAAGAATTTGCATGGTCAAGGCAGCATAAATATCCCCTTCACATGATATGGTGAATCCTTCATCATTAAGTAAAGAATTGGCCAAACAGAAGGAAGCATAGTTATTTATCATCTCATCCATGCATTTTACCGCAGCTATCTCATATCCTTCTTTAGAAAGAATTTTTTTTAGAGCAAAATACAGCCTGAGAGACCTATCAATAACCTGCTCATGCACGTCAACTCTACCATACTGGGGAAGCAGGGTGTTTTTCAGTTCTTCTATTTTTTCCGGAGCCACGTTTTTAGCCTCCAGATAAACCCTCAGTGAGTCCACATGCACTATTTCAACCCCGAAGACCTGCTTTACCTGTATAATATCAGCCATGGTGGTATACATACCCGGCACACGCCCACCGACCACACACAATCTCTGACCATTCAACTTTGTAACACACGAAGTAGCCTTTATGTAATCAGATACCTCATCCATCAAATCTGGTGAATCCGGTGAGCCATAGAAAAAGCGGTGACTCAGGCCCAGCTCATCCAGGGAGCCGTGAATAATACCACCGGCGGTCAGGGAAAAGGAAGCAGGGTTATCTTCTGCCCAGATACCAAAAGGAATCTTCACCTCTCTAATCGTATCTACTACAGTCGTTGAATTGACCCAAGTACCTAGAAGCAGCAATATTGAGCTGACCCCTTCCTTCTTCAGCTCACTGGCAGTCTCAATACATCTGTCTGTTTCGAAAATTAGGTCTTCGTGGGTATGGACTTCAAAACCGGCCACCTTTAAAGAAACGAGTGCATTGGCATGAAATTTTTCTGCCAAATCTATTCTCTCCCGCGGTAGACTCAAAGCAATAACTCCAACTTTCTTTTTTTCCATTTTTAAATCACCCCCGTAATTTTCAATACTTATTCGTTAATCTTTATTACCCTGGTAATCATTGATACGATATCTTCTGTCGAAACATCTTCCTTTCTGCCCACACCAACTACCTCACCATGCTTGAGCACAATGTATTTGTTGATTACTTGAAAGGCATGTTCAATATTATTGGTAATCAAAATAATTTACAGTCTTTTTGCACTTACCTCACGGATCAGCTTGAGGCCGTTTCTGGATTCTGCAACCCCCAGGGCGGCAAAAGGTTCATCGAGAAGGGCAATCTTTCCTCTCCAGTGGAGGAACCTGCTCAGGATTATTGCCTGCCTCTCTCCACCTGAAAGCAAACCCATCTTTGCCTTTATAGAGGGTATTGTAATCCCGATATCTTTTAATACTTCAAGGGTCTCTTCCTGCATCTCACGATTCCTGACTATCTTGAGCCCTATGAAATTGCTCACCAGTTCCCGGCCGATAAAGAAATTTTCGAAAACTGCTGCATTGGTACAAATTGGACTGTTCTGATAGACCGTCTCTATCCCGGCATATAAGCTTCGGTCGGTGTATTAAAATGGACTTCTTTCCCTTTCAGGTATATTTTACCTTCATCAGAAGGGAAGTTTCCAGAAATTATTTTTATCAGGGTCGATTTTCCTGCCCCATTATCCCCGAGTAGACCGACAACATCTCCTCTGTAAACCTTCATGCTTACATTATCTAAGGCCTGGACATGACTAAATCTTTTGCTGATATTTTTAACCTCCAGAACAGGTACATTCTGTTGAGTTTCAAACATATTTTCCACCATTACTTCACATCCTTCCTATTATGAGATTGCTCCTTTTATAGAGTTGAATTAAAAACTGATCCTGGATAGATGCTCTGGCAAGCCTTGAATTCCTGTATTTAATCTGAAGAGGGCTCCTGCCCCTGTCTCTTCTTCTGACATCTTATCCACGGTTGCACTGGTAATATATATGTCCTGATAATCCACGCCTGCAAAGGTCATACAGGTAATCTTTCTGGCCGGGAAAATAACCTCTAAAACCTCTTTGCCGTCTGGAGCAAACCGTTTGATACAACTCCCATTCCAGCGCGCAGACCAGACATACCCTTCAGCATCAACCGTCAGGCCGTCAGGCTCTATTCCCTCTTCCTCGACTTTCAGGAAGAGTCTCCGGTTACTGAGAGAACCATCTTCCACATTAAAGTCAAAAATATAGATTTCACCCTTTTTGGAATCTGTGTAGTACATCTGCTTTTTATCGGGAGTAAAACCCATTCCATTGGAGAGTCCTGCCCCATCAAAAATCAAGGTCAGCGTCCCGTCTGTATCCAGGCGGTAAAGATAGGCCTCCCCTCCTTCATCCGGCATTGTCCCGCAAAAAACCCTGCCTGCCGGGTCGGCAATCACGTCATTAAACCTGGTACCCTCAAGCGCGGGGAATTCAGCTATCAGAGTAATCAGCTTATTATCCTTCCAGAGCTTGACTGCTCCCTTTTCCATAAAGAGAAGCAGAGAGCCATCCTCCTGAATTGTAAATCCTCCAATTATATCTCCCCGGTAAACCTCCTCAACCATTCCAGTTTCCGGATCATACCGGTAGATAATTCCCTCAGGGATATCAAGCCAGTACAGCTTCTTCTCCAGGGGATGCCAAAGGGGACCCTCCCCGACCTTGCATTTAATATCAAGCACTATTTCCGGCCTCATATAATTCTCCCTTAATAATTGAGTATAACTACAGTTTTCTATCTTACAGCAGGTTCAATCGAAGAGGACAACTCCCTTCATATAATTCTCCCTTCTACTGGAGATAAAACCGCTTGAGAATAACTGAGGAAGGTCTTCCAGCTTAAAGGTATGTGAGATCAATTCCTTGACACTAATCTTACCGCTACTGATCAATTTGATGGTATCAGGATATTTAAATGGTGAGGCATTTAGTCCTTTGACGATCAGTTCATTGATCTGGATAGGTTGAATGTCTACCGGGACAGGTCCTCCCCCAAATACTCCGTAAATCAGTAGTTCTCCACCCTTTTTTAGAACCTCAAAGCTGCTGTTTAAGGCCTGGTGGGAACCTGCCGACTCAATCGCTAAATCTACTCCCCGGCCTTTGGTATCCTTTAAAATATAATCCTCAACATCATCATTATTTACATTAAGAGTTACATCTGCCCCATACTCTTCACCGAATGCAAGTCTGTTATCTCGAGTCCCCACAAGGTAGACCTTGCCAGCTCCCCTCAATTTAGCCAGCTTACAGAAGAAAAGTCCTGCCGGGCCTGGCCCGTAAACAATGACTGTGCTCCCCAGATGAAGATTGGTCTTCTCTATCCCGGCAACTGGGCCGGCCAATGTATCGATTAAGCCTGCTTCCGCCCAGCTTATATTTTCCGGAAGTTTATGGACATTTTTCTCCGGAGCTACGAAATATTCTGCATATTCGCCATCATGACCGATCATACCGATAACTTTATGGTTAGAGCATAGATTATACATACCCTTCCTGCAGTTTTCACACTCTCCACAGTAGAGAAGACATTCTACAATTACCTTGTCTCTGTTTTTAACTTTTGTAACTCCCTGACCCGTCTCCTCAACTATCCCCCCTCCCTCATGACCGATAATCAGAGGGGGTATGATCTGTTTAAAACGTCCATCAAATATCTCCAAGTCGCTACCACAGATACCGACTGCTTTTGTCTTAATTAAAACCTCTCCTCCTGAAGGAACAGGCTTCTTTACCTCTTTCAGTGAGAGCTTATAAGGTCCATCCCAGACTACTGCCTTCATATACTCCTTTTTTTCAGTCACACAGACCACCCTTTCTATTTATATCATTAAAAACTATTACACAACTCAGTTTAGCTTAAAGACTCATCACTTACCGACCCTTCAAGTTCGTGGAATTCATCGGTCACATCTGGATTTTCTACAATCAGCATTTCTGATCTCTCCGAGAGAGATATTACCCCGTGCCAGATTCCCCGGCTCAAAACAACAGGTTTATCAAGCTTGAAGGCAGTAATTTCTTCTTCCGGGTCAATAGCCAGTAGCAGAACGGCTTCTCCACTCAGAGGAATAAACACCTCCGGAGTAGTGGGGTGGCATTCCAGCACTTTTACGACCTTTCCTGTCTGCTCCAAATATCCGACCTGCCAGCCCTCAGCAAACTCTTTGAAAATAACAAAGAAGTTAAAAACCCCTTCTTCCGCAACTTTCGGAGTCTCTCCCGGCAGGGGCTTCAACACTCTACCAAAGGACTCAAACGACTCCTGCATTAATTTTAAAGTTAAAACCTTCATTATTTAACACTCCTTCACATAATTGAGATAACAATTTATGTAAGTCTGGGACGAATTTGTCTAATAATTGCATCCAGTAGAACTGCAATAATAATCAGTCCTCCTCTGATAATATTCATGTAAAAGGGATTCATGTCGAAAATAGTAATGAAGGTCGATATGCTGTTTAAAAGAATAGCTCAAGCAAAAACCCCGGTCAGTTTTCCGACTCCACCCTGCAGACTGACCCCGCCAATAACGACTGTAGCCATCGCATCAAATAACATGCCTATTCCCGCGCTGGGTGAGCAACCGTTTATTCTCGCAGCCAGTAGCCAGCCGGCAAAAGCAGATAGAACCCCACTCAATATAAAAATTCCAAATAAAACCTTGTTAACCCTTGTTTTTTAATTGTATTTAACAAATATTGTTTACTATAGTAGATTCTTTCATGCCAAATATAGCTATTTATAATTCAAATATATTTTATTTTTTATAGTTTTTATGCTTACTATTTTTTATAGAATCTTTAATTTTTAATATCATCTCTAATTCTACAGGAATGTTATTTGGTAAAATTGAAGTTCCTAAAGCTGATCGAGCATGCTTACCTTTTTCACCAAATAGCTTGACTAGTAACTCGGAGGCACCATTTATCACTTCTGGTTGTCTCGTAAATTCAGGCGCACTATTAACAAAACCCCTAATTTGTATAATTTCATCTATTCTATCTAAAGAACCAATCACTGACTTTACTGCTGATAAACAATTAATTGCACATATTTTTGCAGTCTCATATCCTTCTTCTACAGTTAATTCTTTGCCCAATCTCCCAATATAAACAGGTACTCCCTCTTTTATCGGACCTTGACCTGAACAAAAAACTAAATTACCAACTATTTTTGCAGGTATATATTCAGCAACTGGTTTAGGCACTTCTGGTAAGTTTAAACCTAGTTCTTTAAGTTTCGCTTCAATTTGCATTTACATATCTCCTTACTTTTATAAAATCAGAAATTCTTTTCTATCAAGCGCTTTTTTAGCTCAATAAAAAGAATAGCTACTATTTTTCATTTCTCTTTTGTTTAGTAAATTATAAAAATCGATTTTCTTACAGGCCTCTTTTCAAATTTTTAATCTAGTAAAATCATTTGCTTAAATTAGAACGTTTCTACTTTCCCCATAAAATTAATAAACTGCCCCCTCTTCTGCTTAAAGCTTATTTCTTATTTTATATTCTGAAATCTTCAAAAAAATCAAAAAATATCTTTAATTATTTTTTTTATTCCTTCAATTACAAAATCTTCTTCCCCTTCATTTAACATATGAGGATTTATGATAAGATACTTTTTATCAACTATAACTGCTATAGGAGGATCGCCTTTATACAACCTTTGTGCAACATCTTCTTTTGTTATTCCTAAAATATTTTTATCAAATTCAATAAAAACCCGAGGTATTATAGCCGGCTGAGTAAAAGGTTGGGTAGGTAATCCTTGTGAAACTTTAAGTCGAGGTAATGTGCTTAATTCCTTAACCATTTTCTCTACCTGTTCTTTCCATTTTTTCATTCGTGCTTGGTGATTTTTCTTTAAGTATAATTCAACTGCAGTTACTAAACCCATAATAGTTTCTTTATCTAATTTCATTGGTCTTCCAATAGCATGGTTAGGATAATTAATTAGTCGACAATTATTAATGATATTCTTTTCCCCTAACATTATTCCAGAAGACTGGGGTCCACAAATATCTTTCCCTCCACTAAATAAAACAACGTCTGCTCCCATTCTAATAAATTTCTGCAAGTTATCAGCAGGAGGTAATTCTGCTGCTGCATCAACTATTACAGGAATATCATGTTTATGTGCAATGTCAATAACTTCTGCCAAAGAAATAGAAGCTTCAACCATCTCTGACTGGGCAAAAAATGCTACCGCAGCGGTTTTTTCTCCTACTTCAACATCTAATTCCCAAGGCTGAGTTTTTTCTATAACATTTCCAATTTCTATAAGTTTAGCCCCGGCTGTTACCATTGCACTGTCGTATGGATTTCTATGGCAACGCATTATTATTACTTCATTCTTCATGCCTTCTGTATTAGGAAGAGAATGTATTAGTTTTAAATTCCCCCTAGTTATACATGCAGCTGTTGCTAAAATTAGACCAGCAGCAGCCCCTGAAGTAATTAATGCTGCCTCAACATTAAGGAGTTTGGCTAAATATTCCCCAGATTTTTGCATTAATTCATTAATATCTACAAAATTGTGTGAAGCTGTTTCCATAGCTTTTAATACTTCATGTGACATTAAAGAACCAGAAAATTTAGCATATGTTCCGGCTCCATTGATAATTCTTTTTACTCCCAGATCATTATAATCAACCATATTATAACCTTCTTTTTATTATTTCAATTATTAAATAATTAAAATAATTCTTTTTTTAAATTTACTGGGACAAATCAATAGCCCATTGACCTAACTAACATGTCTCTAAAGGCTTGGGTATTGATGATTCTTTATATTCTCTTAAATTTCCCTTTTCTAATTATATTTCATTAATATGTTAGAATATTTTTATATATTCTAATGTGAATGTTAGCTAAATTTCGAAAGTGGACTATTTAAAAATCAAAAATGGACTGAATTAAGGTTAGAATTTTTTACTTTTTGGACACTTAAAAGCTCTTTTTTATGCCAGAATCATACTTTAGATACACTGGATTATTTATCTGGTACAATCCGAAGCTGTATTTTCTCATGTAGTGGTGAACTAGTTTTCTCTTTAAGCTTTAGTTCTAGATTACATCTTTTTTACCCTTCCAGGTTAGTCCACTTTTAAACTTTAAATCATTAAAAAACAGTCCGGTTTTGATTTTTAAATGACAATATTCTAATGTGAATTGAAAATCTTAAATAAATTTAATATAATAAAATTTTATCAAAATAAATTAATATTTTAATTTATTCACAATAGTCTTACTAATATCGTAAAGAATACCTACATCAACAGAAAAAGCCATATATTGAACGCCTAATGAAATCCAAGTCCTGGCTGTTTCTATATCATCTGCAAAAGTCCCTGTAGCAACTTTGCTTTCCTTACATTTAGAAACCACTTTTTTCATCTTTTCTATTACTAAAGGATGTTTAACCTCTCCAGGAATACCTAAAGATTGAGAAAGGTCATAAGGCCCAATAAAAATAACATCTATCCCGGATACCGATAATATTTCATCCAGATTATTTATACCCTCAACTCCTTCTATATGAGCAATAATCATGGTCTCTTCGTTTGCTGATTTAAAATACTCAAATTTATCCATAGAAGAATAATTTGCTGCCCGCACATATCTACAAACCCCACGTTCACCTTGAGGAGAATACTTTACTGACTTTATTGCTCTTTCTGCATCAACTTTACTATTAATCTGAGGAATTTCAATCCCTTGAGCTCCAATATCCAATGCCCGTAAAATTAATATTTCTTCATTGTTCCCCACTCTAATAATAGGAGTAATACCTACAGATTCAGCAGCTCTAATTAAATTTTGGGAACTTTCATTAGATATAGGTCCATGTTCTTCGTCAATAATTACAAAATCAAATCCAGCAAACCTCATAATTTCAACTACCGCAGGATCGGTAAATTTTAAAAATGGCCCAAATACAACTTTACCACCCTGTAAGGTTTTCTTTAAATAATTTTTTTTCAATTTTTTTCACCACTTTATATTTTTCATTTTACTATCTCACTAATGATTATATGATGAGGATTAAAAATACTTCTTGTTCTAATAATGACCTCAAAATTAATACGACTATTTTTCATATGAATTTTATTTCTCTTTCTATGAAAAGCCAAATGCAAATTTTATTTTTTATGGGGTCGCATTGGATTTACATCTTTATTCTCCCCATCTTCACATTCTTGATCATCCTTGTATCTATGCCTATTTATAGTACACGTTGTATAAACTATCTTTAAAAGCCCTTGCCAAATAAAAATTAACTTAAGGGAAAATTCTAAAGTTCAATATATTTTTTAACTTTAGCAGTAATTCTATCTTTGAACTCTACCTGATGTTACTCCTTTAACTAAGCTTTCTACCTCCTTCACTGAAATTAAAGGTAAATCACCGGGAATGGAATGCATAAGACAAGAGGCTGCTACTGCAAATTCAAGAGCTTCTCTATCACTATGCAAGTTATTAAAACCATGGATTAAGCCTGAGGCAAAAGTATCCCCTCCTCCTACCCTATCTACAATATTATGAATTTCATACTTTTTTGAAATAAAAAACTCCTCCCGATTATTAAGCACTGCTGACCATCCGTTGTAGTTTGCAGAATGACTTTCTCTTAAGGTTATGGCAATTTTTTTGATATTAGAATATAAACCAAGAACTTTGTCAGTCAATTCTCTATACTTTTCTGCTTGAAGTCTTCCTGACTCAACATCTACACCCACTTTAACACCAAGAGACTCTTGGCAGTCTTCTTCGTTTCCTATAACAATATCAGTATACTTAACTAATTCACCCATTACCCCTGGGGCAGACTTTCCATGCTTCCATAACTTTTTTCTAAAGTTAAGATCACATGAAATGGTAATGCCTTTTTCTCTAGCTTTTTTTACTGCTTCTAAAGAAAGCTCTGAGGCCGAAAGGGAAATAGCTGGAGTAATACCAGTAATATGAAACCAACTCGCCCCATCAAATACCTTGTCCCAACTAATATCGCCAGATTTCGCCTCAGCAATAGCTGAATGAGAACGATCGTAAATAACCTTGGAGGCTCTCTGATTGGCTCCGGTTTCCAAAAAATAGATACCTAACCTGTTTCCCTTTCTCACAATAAGCGAAGTATCTACACCCTGTCTTCTTAATTCTCCAATACACGCATCTCCAATTGAGTTATTAGGGACTACAGAAACATAGGCTACATTTAAACCAAAACGAGCTAATCCCACTGCTACATTTGCTTCTCCTCCTCCAAAAGTAGCTTCCAAAAGGGGGCTCTGAAAAAATCTCTCACAGTTGGGTGGTTTAAGCCTTAACATTATTTCACCAAAAGTAATATATTTTTTCACTGTTTCTTTCCTTTTTAAAAATTATTTTTGCAAAAGATGAATAGCAAATCCTGATACTTCTTGATCTAAATAGATTGCTTTAAGTTTACCGTCCTTTTCTTTAGCAGTCTCGGGAAGAACTGAAATACCTTTCATTTTTAAGCAGGTTGTTGCTCTATAAATATCGTTAGTAGCTATGGCAATATGACCATGTTCTCCTATAAATTTGTTTTTGATAACCTCAAATCCTGGACCAGCAAAAATAGAACTCGTTCCCTCTTTTATAGGAAAATAAAAAAGATGTGAGAGTAGGTTTGCAGAATTAAGAGCTTTATTTTTATTTTCCTCATTTATCCCCAGATGAGCAAACTCAAAACCAAGCATTATAGAAACCGCTTCCTTTGTAAGTCTGGTAATCTCATCAAAATTGCCTGAAGAGATGAGTCCAGGCTTTACCATCCAACTACCGCCACAAGCAAGAACTTTATTATCGGAAAGGTAAGAACATAAGTTATTTTGATTAATCCCTCCTGTGGGAATAAATTTTATCCCGGTATAAGGTGCTGACATAGATTTTAGAAGTGGCAATCCCCCTGATGCTTCAGCAGGAAAATATTTTACTACCTCAATCCCTCTCTCCAGAGCCATCTCAATTTGGGTTGGGCTATTTATACCAGGAGTTACCGGAATGCCATTTTCTATACAATAATCCACTACTCTTGGGTTAAAACCTGGTGAAACAATAAATTTAGCACCTGCAGAAATTGCTTTTTTTACCTGTTCGATGGTTAGCACAGTCCCTGCTCCAACTAAAAGTTTCGGAAGTTCTCTAGTCAAGGTTTTAATTGACTCTTCTGCAACAGAAGTTCTGAAAGTAATTTCAGTAATAGGGAGATCGCCATCAATCAGTGCTCTTCCTAAAAGAAGCGCGTCTTCAGCTTTTTCGATTTTAACCACCGGAACAATGCCAAGCTCACCGATTTTCTCAAGGATTTCATTCATCTAAATAATCTCCTTTTTAAAGACATACTATGTATTACTGCAATCCTGATCATTAAGATTGGGTATAATGAATTTATGTTTTATATCGTTCAGAAATTACTTTTTCTTTTATTTATAACTAAAATCCTTTTATTGATTTTCGGTTATTTCTTTCTACAATTTACCATTATATCCCAATCTTTTAGATATCTTTTCACTTGTCTCGACAAGAGCTTCTTTTAGATTATTTTGTGCATTTTTATCTATCCTAAAAATAGGACTTGAAATACTAAGGGCAGCTATTACTTCCCCTTGATAATTCCTAATGGGGGCAGCTATACAGCGAACATCCTTTTCGTTTTCTTCTCTATCTAGGGCAAAACCCTGTTTTCTTACTTTACCAAA
>Ga0307428_1001477_pt1 | contig 11872 bp, 11 predicted proteins | sample SalMarWE160240MG_FD_202161 | JGI IMG/M metagenome (GOLD analysis project Ga0307428, IMG submission 202161) | Salt marsh sediment microbial communities from the Plum Island Ecosystem LTER, Massachusetts, United States - WE1603-240 | ecosystem: Environmental > Aquatic > Marine > Intertidal zone >...
TCTAAAGCGCTTAAGGAGCGGGGTAATGGTTCAGAATAAACAGTATCTGGTAAGCCCAAGCTTGCCTCCTCCCATAATTTCCTGGTGGTTACCAAGCGTGGTGAAATATCCTGGAGAAAGCGTGAGGGTGGGTTCGCTAAGCTACTGCCAAACAAGCTGCGGCGGTAACTGCGCAAGAGGTAGAGTCGTTTCTCAGCTCTAGTTATACCAACATAGCAAAGACGACGTTCCTCCTCCATGTCTCCTGGGTCATCAAAGGATTTCCTATGGGGCAAAACTCCCTCTTCCATGCCGACAATAAAAACTACGGGAAATTCCAATCCTTTAGCTTGGTGCAAAGTGATCAGGGTTACGGCATCGGCTCTTTTATCTAGTTCATCTATGTCCGATACCAGGCTAACCTTCTCCAAGAAGGCAGCTAAAGCCTCTTCAGGCTTAAACTCAGCATATTCTCTGGCAACGCTCTTCAACTCCATTATATTTTCCCATCTCTCCTCCCCACCCTCTTTCTCCAAAATGCATTCTCTATACCCAGTGTGCTCCAATATCTCATTCAACAGTTCAGCAAGATCTACCTCATGGCTTTTAGCAATAAGTCTGTCAACAAGAGCAACGAATCCGGTCAGAGCTTGAATAACACGAGGGAAGAGAGCATTACCATCCACCGTCTGCTTTAAAACATCGTAAAGGGAGGCATCCTGGGATATGGCCCAAGCCTGAAGCTTGCCGAGAGTTCCCTGACCAATGCCCCGCACAGGAGTATTTATAATACGAGTCAAGCTGACATTGTCATGTGGATTATGGATAACCCTGAGGTACGCAACAATATCCTTGACCTCCTGCCTGCGATAAAAGCGTGTGCCCCCAACAAGCTTGTAAGGCATACCATAGCGCATAAAAGTTTCCTCTAACGCTCGTGATTGAGCATTAACCCGATACATCACAGCGCAGCCTTTGAGCGACATTTGCTCCTGGCTGACTAGCTTTTCTATCTCACTGACTACAGATTGAGCCTCTTCTTCTTGGCTGTAGCTCTCAATAATAACCACCGCAGAGCCGACTTCATTTTCCGTCCACAAGTTTTTGGGCTTGCGCTGCACGTTTGTCGAGATAACGTCTGAAGCCACCTCTAGAATGATCTTGGTGGAGCGGTAATTCTGCTCCAAGAACATTACTTTGGCTTCAGGATAATCCCTCTCAAAGTTCAGAATATTGCGCAAATCGGCGAACCTCCAGGAGTAAATGGATTGGTCGGGGTCACCAACAACGCAGATATTGTGATATTTTCCGGCTAACTGTTTGATAAGCTCATATTGGGCAATATTGGTGTCCTGAAACTCATCAACTAAGACATGAACATAACGTGATTGGTATCTGCTCAGAACCTCGGAGTGGTCATTGAATAGCTGTACCGTTTTCATTAGCAAGTCATCAAAATCTACCGCCTCACTTTGACTGAGCAACTGTTGATAGCGCCGGTAGACCCTGTGCACTATCTCTTCAAAATAACTATTAACCTGCTGGGCGTAGCCCTGCGGAGTAATAAGGTGGCTCTTAGCAGCGCTAATGCCTGATTGTAGCGCGCGAGGAGCGTATTGCTTGGGGTCGAGATTTAATTCCTGAAGGCTCCGCTTTATCAAACTCAACTGGTCTTCATCATCGTAGATAACAAATCTGGAGTTAAGTCCTATGGCCTGGCCTTCACGATGCAGAATTCGGCTGCAGATAGCATGGAAAGTGCCCAGAGTCAATGCTTCGCTCTCTTGCCCCAAAAGTAGCTCTAACCTTTCTTTCATCTCACGAGCAGCCTTGTTAGTGAAGGTAACTGCCATAATGTGGTAGGGATTGACACCGCAATATTTGATCAGATAAGCAACTCGATGGATGATTACTCTGGTCTTGCCGCTGCCAGGGCCAGCTAAAATAAGCACCGGACCTTCAATGGCTTCTACGGCTTGTCTCTGGGCAGGATTGAGTGCAGCGAGCACATTCATGGGAGTTCATATGCATTATAATCTATTGCGGCTAAGCACTCAAAATGGCTTGACAGACCTAACATCTTACTCCTATGGCAGTTACCTCTCCGACCCTACTATAATAATTCGACACAAACAACCCGCTAATCCTCTTCTTCAAGTGTCTTTATACGCATACGCGATGATACTGTATGGTTAGAAACAAACCACATCACTGGCCACAGGTACCACCTCAGTATAGGCACAATAGGGGCACCAAAACTCTCTAGTGTTCCTAAAACAGCACTTGCCTGAACATCGGCCAGCTTTTCACTAAAGCTCTTACTTATGGATTACTAAGATTTGCCTTTGCCAAAATCTTCTAGATCCAGTGTATTTATGAAATTCTTATATGCTGACAGCCCTTTTTCTTCTTGCTCATCAACCTTGCCTTCAGAAACAGGTTTGCCTGTTTCTTCATCAAGCACAAAGCCTGCTTTATCTAACACTGGTTCCTCAGCATATATTGGCACTCCGACTCTTACTGCTAAAGCCAAGGCATCGCTAGGCCGACAATCAACCTCAACTTGCATGCCATCAAAGCTAAGGGAAAGCTCGGCATAGAAGGTATCATCCTGGAGCTCAGTCACCATAACAAAGTTAACCGAAGCCCCCAGGGTAGCAATCACAGATTGCAACAAATCATGAGTTAAAGGACGGGATAATTCAATGTTTTCCAGTTTTATTGCAATAGCCTTGGCTTCTGCAGGACCAATCCAAATGGGCAGATAGCGATTAGCCTCCTTTTCCTTCAAAATCACAACTTCCTGAAGAGTCCTCAGGCTCACTTGAATACTGTTAATCGTCATTTCTACCATGATGCTACCCCCAGTCAAGGATTCATTTTTGTTCCATAATCCTACTCGGTCAATAAGCTCCGTGTTGAGTGTTGCTGGAATGCAATCCACTATTGCCCTCTCAGCGATATTAAAACACTCAATACCGACAATGAGCACTTGTACCCCTCATACTCCACCACTTCATCGCCATGCAATTCGGTATCTATGGTCGATGCAAATCTACTACCGGGCTCGGCAGGAATCTCAGCTCTTCATCTGGCTCTACCTCACTAGTGATCAGCATGATTTTCAACTCCTCCTTAGGACACTCACTTACAGTTATCACTCTTGCTCCTGAGGTAGAATCCTTGCCTTACTTCTGCTCAATGTGGTTGACTCACCCTCGGTCTCAGGCAGTAAACCTTCACAAACTATCAAAGCCCTGGGCGATTAAGGATGGCTGATAAATCACAACAGCTTAAGTGGGCTATACATTGACTATGCTTTGTTTTGTAGCATGTTTGGCAAGTTACATATTTCCGCTGGATTCATCAAGGGCGATCTTCAGCTTTATCCTGGTGCTTGTCGCTTCAAGTACATCTTCAGGTGTTAAGAAAAGGTCCTTGTCAGGTGGCTTTCTATTAACGATAAATCTCCTTATTTCGCCGCTCCAGCCATCACGTGCCAAATGGTCCACAGATCCCAACACCTTGCCGTTCTTATCTATTACGCGGGCTCCAGGTTTTATTTTCATCGTTCCCCTCGTACTAGAGAAGCACCTCCAGCCCTTTGACAGTTAACAAGCCTTTCAGCATTCGCAGAATCTTCATGACACGGCCTATTATTATCACAACCCGCAACTCCGGTCTGTGCCTGCTGCCCTTGTCGTATATGTTGGCTATTCTTGAGGAGGGCTGCTGCGCATTACTAACTGAGGCCCGCCTGGCCTCTCCTCTGCGTCGATAAGCACATCACCAACCTCCTCCTCAACGCCCTGCTCAACAATCAGCGCAATGGCGTCTTGGTGCTTAATCACCCTGTCATTCTCGGCAGGGCTGTCAATTTCCAACGCGAACTTGTCTTGCTGTTTTCTTAGCCGAAACCCCTTGTCTGCGCCCACACCACTAGCGTGTACGCTCTGCACTAACGCGGTCGCTGCCAATTCGCTCAGTTCAATCATCTTTCCCTCCTTTTAACTGCCGATCTAATAACTTCACTGCCCACATCTAAGCAGGGGAAGCATCGCAACTCTGATTGTAACCCATGCAGCAAACCCAGCACATCGCCTATCCAGCTAATCTTAGGCCACCAAAAGGAGTATTAGAAGTTAATCCCTCCGGTTGCAGAGGGAGACGACTGCTCAAGGAGTGGATTCCGAGGGATTTTCAGATTTGATGTCTGTCACCAGTCCCTCTTGAACAGCATAGGCAGCGGCTTGTTGACGGTTGCGGAGATTTAGCTTGTCCAGAATATTTCGTAGGTGTGCCTTGACCGTGTGCTCTGACACGATGAGCGTTTCAGCGATTTCACGGTTGGTCGCGCCTCGGCTCACTAATTGCAGCACCTCCCGCTCGCGACCGCTTATGTCATCCTTGGTCTTCGCAGTCTGATCGGCAGCCAATTCCTCTTTGACACCTTTGACCATCTCCTCGGAGATAATAATATCGCCCTTCGCGAGCATCCGCAATGCTTCCACGAACTCCTGGGCTGAGAGGTTCACAGACAGGCAGCCTCTTGCTCCCGTCTGCATGGCCGGTAGGAAAGCGTCTGACGATTGCGGCCGTGTGAGGATGACGATAGTCGTACGTGGAAACTTCTCAGTAAGTCCACGGATGGTATCAAGGTCGACCTCCGAAGCCTCCCAATCCACCAGTATGATGTCAGGGTTATGCTGCGCCACCAGCCATAGGAGGCTTCGCTCAGTGTCTGCCTGCTCCACAACATGGAAGTCAGCTTCCTGCAGAATCCTGGCAATCCCTTCGCGGATAAGCGTGTGATGATGCACCACGACTATGGATTTGGGCTTGTTTGAGCCGTTAAAGCCTAAGCACGCCATATTTACATGATATCATGTCGGAAGACCCTCAACAATTGGAACAGATCCACGGTTTATCCTGGTTGCTGGATTGTGGATGAGCTTGCGCAGAACTGATACTTAGAGTCGATTTCGCGATCGGTTAGCCTATTGCAGGCTAAGAAGAGTAATTCAATAAGTAAAAATGGGTTCTTTGTCAGTGGCGATTTTTTTTGTTGCGGCTAGCTGCTGGCGAATGTGTTTGGGAATGGTAAACATGGCTTCGTGGGTGAGCCCATCATAGGACTTTAGCTCTTTTGATATTCTCACCCGGATTCTGGCATCAGTTTCCTCGGGTGCTAATTTGGTGGGGTCTAGGTTTTCGGAGGCAGAGATAAATCCCCATAAGCAGGTAAATGAAGGGATATGTGTCTGATAGGGGCGAATTACAGGGAAAACTGTTTTTAGGGTGCTGGCAAGAATAGTAAAATTTTCCAAATCAGTCCAGGTGGCAGATTCAGCTTGCACAGACATAATGCCCTCAGGCTCGATCCTCTGCTTAATTATTTGGTAGAACTCTCGGGTATATAAGAAGCGGGCTGGTCCTCCTGCCAAAGGGTCAGCTAAGTCGATAATGATTATGTCAAATTTATCATTGTTTTTCGCCAAGAATTGCCTGGCATCAGCGAAGTGGAGTTCGACACGAGGGTCATCAAAGGAGTTCTGATGAAAGGAGGGTAGAAATCGACGGCAGACATCTACCACTTCTTTGTCAAGATCTACCATAGTCACCTTTTTGACTGACCTGTGTCGCAACACCTCTCTCAGCGTGGCACCCTCCCCTCCACCTGCGATGAATATCCTCTCTGGTTTGGGATGAGTAAGCATGACAGGATGCACCAGAGCTTCGTGGTAAACAAATTCATCGCTCTCGCTGGACTGAATTTTCCCATCGAGAACCAAGCAGGTGCCAAAACTACCAGTGTTGATGACTTCTATCGACTGAAATTCACTTCGCCCGGAATATATCACCCCTTCAATACTATGCAGCATAGTAAGGTTGGGGCTGATATAATCATGAAACCACTTATGCTTACGTTGGTCTTCCTCTGTCATTTTACTGCACTACCGTCCCGGCTCTCTTCCATAATGCCTCTTCGCAGCTCAATTAAGGAGCGGTTCCCGGCTTCCAGTTTTTGCGCTATCAGCTTAGCAGCCTCTTCCGGCGCCACTTCGTCTCCACAGGTAAAAACATCAACGGCAGCATACCTGTACTCGGGCCACGTATGAATGGAGATGTGCGATTCGGCAATATTGACTACGCCACTTACTCCACAAGGAGAAAAATGATAGAAGGATTCGCCAACTACGGTAGCCCCACATTTAATAGCAGCTTCGTTAAGGCAATCTCTTAAGAAATCCGGGTCATCTAGCACCTCTTTGTTGCAGTTTTCCAATTCCAGTAATAGATGTCTTCCCAGTGCATACAAATCACCTTCCCTCCTTCAGATTTAACTCGACGATAAAGCATTCAACGCGGCAAAACAAATCTTATATTGCGCGCTACTTAGGGTCAAGGGCTTGCACCGAAGGAAGTTTTGAAGGAGTAAATTACTACTAAGAGCGGCGTTTGCCTTGAGCTAACCCTCCTGGCAAATTTGCTTTCCCCTTCAAAAGCTCAATCTCTCGGTCCAGCTTTTCTACTCTGGCAAGAAGCTCTTGCACATCAACACCGTGGCTATCCTCAATTCCGGTAAGGCCGCCTTGCATTTCAGTCCACAGCCGGGCACCAAATATTCCTGTGAATGGTGCATAGGGCTGCGCGTTTGCCTCGACACGCATGATATCCCATCGGTTATCCTTTCCATTCACATCCACAGCAGCCTTTCTCAACACAATTTGATCCAGGTCAATTTCTCCGTAAACAATCGCTTCTTCGTCGTAGACTGGCCCAGCTATGTACTCCCCTTCAGGGTTGATGATGCCGCTTCCACCAAAGAAAGTCCAGCTAGCATTTCCTAAATTGGCCTTCTCAGCCAGCCCCGGTGGTACGTAGATGGAAGAAAGTACCACAAAACATTGGCCCTCTAAAGCATACGCCCGCGAAGCTACATCAATGATAGACTTATTACTTCTGCCAGTTGGAAAGCTCGGCCATCCTGGCCAGCAAGCACAGTGTATCTGCTCTCCCTGGCAAATGAGCATATATTTCCACAGCGGCTGAAGGTGTTCATAACAGACGAGCCCACCAACCCTGCCGATTTGGGTATCATATACCCGCAAGGTCGTTCCGTCACCCCTAGCCCAAAAACACCTTTCCCGATTCGACGGAGTGAGCTTTCGATGCTTTCCGACTATCCGACCGTCGGGAGCAATAAAAACAAGTGAATTAAAAAGCATCCCTTCATACCTAGGTACGTACTCGTTTACTCCAAGGCAAACATATGCCCCAGCTTTCTTTGCTGCTGCGGTGACCCTATCAAGATCTTGCCCTGGGATTTGAATTGCGTTTCTCGTTAACTGTAGAAGGTTTCTCGCCCACACCTGTGGGTGGCTCAGATCAATAGACCAGTTTGGGTAAGCAGGCACAAAAGTTTCTGGGAAAACTATTAATTTTGCACCTTCCCGCCCGGCTTCTGCAATAAGTGCGCAGACTTTATCCAGGGAAGCCCGTTTATCTATAGGGTATACCGGTGACGCTTGAACTGCAGCTACTTTCATTTCTAGACTTGGCCTCCTTTCATTTCTCGATTCGACCTGAAATCCCGCTCTTGTGATTTCCTTTTGACAAGTGCCATCTCCCAACAAGAACTCGCTCCCTTCGCCATAAGTTCAACACAGGGCTAACCACATTGTCAAGTCGCAAGCAAAGGGGGAAGCAACATTGGAGCAAGTATGCGTTTCTGTTACAATATCAGCCTTAAGGCTTATGTCTGTAAAGGAACAATTGATTACTATCTGTACCGCCAGGCAAATGGAGGCGCAAATAATCCAGGGACGGCTGGAAAGCGAAGGCATACCTGCCCTTTTAAGCTATGAAAGCCTCGGTTTGGTTTATGGACTTACTATTGATGGCTTGGGCGAGGTAAAGATAATAGTGCCCAGTCATCTGGCCAAAGAAGCTAAGGAGGTCTTAGGAATTTAGCCTATGAGTTCAAGGTTAGAACGTATAACTGAGCAGCGCTTGGACAGTTTGAAAAGGATTGATTCCTACGGAGTAAACCCTTATCCCCATTCTTATCATCCTGGTCATACTACAACAGAGGCGCTGGCTCTTTTTGAACAGCAAAAGCAAAATTTACATGCTGTCTCCCTCGCCGGGCGCGTTATGGCTAAACGCTCAATGGGTAAGATGACTTTTCTTGATCTCCGTGACAGCTCAGGGAAAATACAGTTGTGTTTTCGCCGTGACCTTCTAGGCAAAGAGAGGTATGCGTTTCTCAAGGATATTGACATCGGTGACATCATGGGGGTGGAAGGCAAGCTTTTCCGAACAAAGACTGAAGAAATCACCCTTGAGGTATCCAATTTTACCATGCTGTGCAAGTCTCTTCGCCCACTACCGGAGAAGTGGCATGGCCTAGCTGATGTGGAGAAGCGCTATCGGCAGAGGTATCTTGACCTCATTGCCAATGAAGAGGCAAAAACTATATTTACGCTACGTAGTCGGATTATCACTGCGATAAGAAATTTCCTCAATGACCGTGGATTCCTAGAGGCAGAAACCCCCGTTCTCCAGCCACAGGCCGGAGGAGCTTTAGCACGTCCCTTTGTCACCCACCACCACACCTTCGGCGAAGACCTTTACCTACGCATTGCCCTGGAGCTTCCCCTCAAGAAGCTAATAGTAGGCGGTTTTGACAAGGTTTATGAGATGGGGCGTGTATTCCGGAATGAGGGCATTTCTATTAAACATAATCCTGAATTCACCCTGCTCGAGTGCTATCAGGCTTATGCTGATTACAATGACATAATGGATTTAGTTGAGGAAATGTTCTCTGACGTTGCTCAAGAAGTTCTAGGTAATACCAGGATTACCTGTAATGGGGAAACTATTGACCTTGCTCCTCCTTGGCAAAGGCTTTATCTACGTGAGGCTATTAAGAATTATTGTGGCATTGACTTTGAGGATTATCCTGACACCGTCTCCTTGAGGGCACGAATGGCAGAAATGGGAATGGAAGTCGACCCCAGCAAAGAAAGAGGCAGGCTCATAGATGAGTTGATTTCCTCTTTTGTTGAACCAAACCTTATCCAGCCAACTTTTCTTCTTGATTACCCGGTAGAAATGTCACCTCTGGCTAAGAGGAAGCGGGGCAATGACCGCCTGGCAGAGAGGTTTGAGACCTTTGTTAGCAGGGTAGAGGTTGCCAACGCCTTCACCGAACTCAATGACCCCTTAGAACAGAGAGAAAGGTTTCGACAACAGATGAAAGAGCAGGCCGAAAATGAAGAGGTTGAGATTGCTGACGAGGATTTTCTTCAAGCTCTAGAGTATGGCATGCCACCAACCGGTGGTCTAGGGGTAGGCATTGACCGCCTGGTAATGCTGCTGACTGGTCAGCAATCCATCCGTGAAGTTATACTCTTCCCCCAGCTAAAGACAAAGTAAAATGCTTGATATTAGGCTTATTCGCGAAAATCCTGGGCTCGTTCATCGGGCAATGGAGAAAAGAGGCAATGCTGCCTCCTTGGAAAACATCCTTAAGGTTGATGAACATTACCGCCAGTTACTTCGCCAGACCGAGGGACTGCGCGCTCAACATAACGAGACAAGCAAGCAACTGGGTAAAAGCAAAGAAAAGCCACCTGCGCTTATTGCTGAGATGCGCCAGTTGGGAGAGCAAATATCCTCCTTGCAGCAACAGACCAAAGAGGCTAAAGCCAACCTTGATTCCCTGCTGCTAGGATTGCCAAACATTCCTCACCCCGGTGTACCTTTAGGAGAAGACGAAAGTGACAATGTCATAGTGCGCACTTGGGGTGAGCCAAAAACCTTCTCTTTTAAGCCATTACCTCACTGGGAGATAGGGGAAAATTTAGACATAATAGATTTCTCTAAAGGCGTAAAACTCTCGGGAACCAGGTTCTATGTTCTTAAAGGATTAGGAGCGCATCTTCAGCGAGCACTTATTTCTTTTATGCTCGATTTGCATGTCAACGAGCATGGCTATAAAGAAATTTACCCTCCCTTCATGGTAAAACGAGAATGTATGCAAGGCTCAGGAAACCTGCCTAAATTCGCCGATAATCTCTACCACGACGATGAAGATGACTTTTGGTTCATACCTACAGCAGAGGTACCTTTAACCAACCTGCATCGTGATGAAATACTAGATGCCAAAGATTTGCCTCTTTATTATGTTGCCTATACTGCTTGCTTCCGCCGGGAAAAGCTGGCTGCTGGTAAAGATACCCGAGGCATCAAGAGGGGGCATCAGTTTGATAAAGTGGAGCTTTACAAGTTCACTGAGCCTGAGACATCCGATGAGGAGCTAGAGAAACTGGTAGCCAATGCCGAAGATGTATGCCGTAGATTAGCTATACCTTACCGTGTAGTGCAACTATGTACTGGAGACCTTGGTTTTGCTGCCGGCAAGACTTATGATATTGAAATGTGGGCTCCTGGTTCTAATGAGTGGCTCGAAGTCAGCTCCTGCAGCAATTGTGGCGACTTCCAGGCAAGGAGAGTTAATACTCGCTATCGCCCTGAACCTAGTGCTAAGCCTCGTTTTGTTCACACACTCAATGGCTCAGGATTGGCCCTACCACGAGTCCTTATCGCTGTGCTTGAGAATTACCAACAACCCGATGGCACGGTGTTAGTGCCTGAAGTACTACAGCCTTATTTTGCCAAAGGCAAAATTGCACCGGAGGTGCAAAGATGAGTTGAATAAATAATTTAAATTATTTTGCCAAAGGCAAAACTATGTTTCATAGGACTTTGGCATTCCAAGTACATGCTCCCCAATGTAATTCAAGGCCATCTGCTGTGTAATTGGAGCAAGTCTAATTAAGTTTATTTCCCTCCACCACCTTTCGACATCGTACTCCCGAGCATATCCATAGCCTCCCAAAGTCTGCATTGCCCAGTAAACAGCTTTAATGCCGCTTTCAACGGCTACAACCTTTGCCATGTTTGCAACGTCCCCTACCTCTCTAATGCTTGCTCCACCATCGTACAGGGTAGAAGCCTTAAAATTGAGGACTTTTGCTGCCTCGAGGTTAGCATAAGCTTCAGCTAAATTAAACTGTAAACCCTGGTAGCTTCCAATTGGCACACCGGCGAAAACTTTCCTTTCCTTGGAATAATCAATGGCCTTACTCATTGCCAGCCTGGCAATGCCGATAGCTGCCGCGGTAAAGGACATCCGCTCAGTATTTAGGGTATCAAGTAATGAATACCAACCACCATCCAACGGCGGCATTAAAGCGCTTTCTGACACCTTTAGATCACTAATGCCTATGTCACAGGAATGGGAGTAATTTATTCCATGCTTTGGGATAGGGGTCACCATAATAGCGGGATCCGGCAAATCTGCAAGGAAGATGCTCAATCCACTTGTTTTCTTGGGGGCTTTCTCCCTTGGTGTTGTTCTGGCTACTATCATCATTCCCTTTGCTCTGTCAGCCCCGCTAATGAACGTCTTGTTGCCATTTATTATCCACTCACCATCCACGCTCCTAGCGGTTGTTCTGGTATCGAGGGTGTTTGTGCCAGCGTCCGGCTCGGTGAGGCCCATGCAAAATTCGATATCTCCCGAGGCCATTCCAGGGAGATATTTTCGCCACTGCTCCTCAGTTCCATGCCGAATTATGCTTAAGCCACCGAAAATCTCGGTCAGGATGAGGTACCATGGGCCAGCCATCCCACATCCACCTGCAGCTAACTCCTCCATTGCTATAAGCAACTCTGTCATGCCTTTCCCCAAGCCACCATATTTCTCAGGAATTATCAGACCAGTAAATCCAGCCTTGCTTATCGCTTTCCAGAACTCCTCGCCAAATTCCTCCCTGAGATCTTTTTCTCGCCAATATTCTGGAGGAAAATCCTTAGCTATTTC
>Ga0307428_1001480_pt1 | contig 11851 bp, 11 predicted proteins | sample SalMarWE160240MG_FD_202161 | JGI IMG/M metagenome (GOLD analysis project Ga0307428, IMG submission 202161) | Salt marsh sediment microbial communities from the Plum Island Ecosystem LTER, Massachusetts, United States - WE1603-240 | ecosystem: Environmental > Aquatic > Marine > Intertidal zone >...
GCCCTGCTGGCCAAACCCGAGGCGTGGCGCAGGAAACTCGGCCCCGAGGTCCACGCCTTGCTGTTGCGGATGCACGAGTTGGCGATGATCCTGCGGCGCCGCCGCTTCGAGCGCGGGGCGCTGGAGTTGACCATGCCCGAGATCAAGATCGAGCTGGACGCCCAGGGCCGCGTCCGCGGCGCCCACGTGACCGAGAACACCGAGAGCCACCAGATCATCGAGGAATTCATGCTGTCGGCCAACGAGGCGGTGGCCGAGCGGCTGGCCGACGCCGGGCGGTTGTTTCTCCGCCGCGTCCACGGAAGTCCCGATCCGCGGAAGCTCAAAGCGCTGACCGAGTTCGTCCGCGAGCTGGGCTACGACGTCGACAGCCTGGAGAATCGCTTCGCCCTGCAGCGGCTCTTGGACCAGGTGAAGGGCGATCCGCGGGAGCACGCGGTCAATTACGCCGTGCTCCGATCAATGCAGCGGGCCGTCTATAGTCCGGAAGAAGAGGGCCACTACGCCCTGGCCAGCGATTGCTACTGCCACTTCACGTCGCCCATTCGCCGCTACCCGGACCTGACCGTGCATCGGCTGATCGATACGCTCAACCGCGGCAAGCGGCCGGAGCAGCACCTGAACGACCTCCTCGTTCTCGGCGACCACTGCAGCGAGCGGGAACAGCGGGCGACCGACGCTGAACGTGAACTGAACAAAGTGAAGCTGCTAGCGTATCTCGCCGACAAGATCGGCCTGGAATTGGAGGGCGTGATCACGGGCGTGGAAAGCTACGGCCTGTTCGTGACGGGCATCGAGCTGCCGGCCGAGGGGTTCGTCCACATCAGCGGCCTCACCGACGACACCTATCGCTACGACCGAGCCGGTCACGTGATCGAAGGCTTCCGCTCCGGCAACACGTACCGGCTGGGCGATTCGGTTCGCGTGTCCGTGGCGGCGGTTGACGTCGATGCACGGGAACTGGACTTCCGCCTCATCGCGCGGGCAGGCGCGGCAAAACGAGGCGGTGCAAAGAAGAAGCGCGCCGGAAAAAAGCGCGGTGAAAGAGCGGCGGGCAAATCACATGACAAGCCGACTAAGAAGTCAAGCGGCCAACGCGGCTCGACCGGCAAGAAAAAGAAGAAGAACCGACCGGGCAAACGCGACCGCCGCTCCAGGAAGGCGGGCAAGGACAGCGCCCGCGAGACTCGGCGGTGATCGCGGATCTTGCACTTGTAACCGGTAAGTCGTTGCTCCTGGTCCGGACCGTATTCACGACTTCGTCGGTGGAACCGCGCTCACGAGCGGGTACCTCTCTGGATGGGTGAGCGCTTCGACAGCAAGGTCGACGTCCAACTCAGGCCAATAGAGATGGTGATCGGCGGGCAATTCAACGTTCGTCAATTGACCGATCGTAGCGTCGCGAAACCACGGAAAATCGTCAAAAGGGAGGAAGTGCTCCCGTTCCTTGAGAAATAGCCAGAATCCATGAGATGAAACGTTTGTCACCTCAACCACCGAAATGGCCTTGCCATGCCTCGCGGATTTCATTTTCGTTTTCCTCGACCAGTTTGAGCAACGCGCTTACCTGCCGCGTTTTTAGCCCGTAGTTTTGCGCCAACTCGATCTCAGGTTCCAGCCAAAACTTTGCTTCACCGTCCGCGCACTGCACATGCACGTGCATTCTACTCTCTTCTCGAGAAAAGAAATAGAACCGATACGGTCCGTGGCGGAAAACAGTCGGGCTCATTCGCTGAACGCTTGTGAAACTCTTCCGGATCATCGCCGACCGACAGGAACGGTTGTCGCTCGTCATGTAAGCGGAAGGGGCACGTCGTGACGCGCCGGCTTACCAGACCAGCCCTCAAAACGGCACGTCATCCTCCCGGTCCGGCCCGCGCTTGCCGAACGGTGTTTCTTCGTCGATGAAGATTTCGTCCTGGTCGTCCAAATCTGCCTCGTCGAATTCCAGCGCGCTGTCGTCCTCGTCGAAAAACGCTTCGTCGTCCTCTTCGTCGAACTCCTCGTCGTCGTCGCACCAGATGAGTTCGCCGTTTTCGTCGCGGTACTCCGGATCGACCGGAAAGATGTCGAAGCAGAAGCCTTTGCCGTCGCAGCCGGGCATGGGGCAACACCAGAAGCCGTGCGGCTTGCCGTCGGCGTCCTGCTCCACGCGCCACTCGATGCGAAAGCTGTCGTATTCCTCGCCGCAGTGGATGCAATGGACAAGCGTCGAGATGGCCGGCGGGCCGAACGGATCGTTGTCGGGATTGAGCGGGTCGTAGGTCATGACTTGAGTCCTCCGCTGGTAGGCGTGGCAGTATCGTTCTGCTCGTCGCTATTATCAACGCTGCAAACAGAATTGACAACGCAAAATCTTGCTTTTCTGCGCAATGCGCTCAGGGAACGCAAGCCTTCCCGTGCGTGCCCTGGGGAAGCAGCCGGCGCGGCGGCAAATAGATGGCGAATTCCGTGCGATGCTGGATCAGGACGCTGTGGGGCGCTTGCTGCTCGGTATAGGGAACCAGTCCGAGACGGTCGAACAGCCCGATCCGCGCCCGCACGCAGCGGCCCACGTTGCATTGCAAGCGATCGTGCCAGATGCGATAGGTGCCGATGCCGCCGCCACGACGCGCGTAGACTCCCACGAGTGGGTGGGTCAGCGCGACCAGGCCGGCTTCAAAATCGGCCATGCCCCGTAATTCGCCCACCGGCTGGCCGGAGTCCTCCAAGTCCAGTTCGACCGGCGCCCAATCGCTCGTCGTCGTCATGCGATAACGGGAATACCGCCCGTCCGCCGGATCGTACGCGCAGTCGAACCGCATCCGCCCGAGATGCCACGGCATGCGCCACCCGTATCGCGGAACGACCACGGACCAGGAATCGAGCGTCGTGCCAAAGAACCACACGGCCCGCTCGCCCGTTTCCCGGTCGGTCACGTACGTGCGATAATTCGTCTGCCCGAAGCGATACTTCAGCCACGGCGCGGCGGCAAAGCGAAAATCCTGGTCCTCGAACGGGACCATCGAAACCAGCGCCAGCCAGCCGCCGGGAGAATCGACCAGGCAATCAATCTCAAAGCGCCGTGGGACAAGCGGGCGGACGCGGTCCGGATCGACTGCGTAGGAGACAATCGCAAAGTGTTCCAAGGTGGCTAACACGTCGATCCCCGCCAGCGGCGGCCGGACGAGCAGATCTTCGGTGAACCGCAGAGGGGAACAGGACTGCTTGACGCTCATGAATAAGTCCGCGTAACAATTTCTAGGGTGTGCTGAACAGTTCGGCCACTTGAAATATGCCACGTCGAAGCAAACTTTTCGACGTGATTTGTGCTCCCGGACGTTTCGCGATCCGCCCCCTGACAGGCCGGCGCTGGGCCGCTAGAATAACCGTGCGCCCGCTAAACTTAGAACATGTGTCCGCAGCCCGCCGCGATGGACCGCCGATGACGATGACCGCCGAACTAACTAAGACGCCGCTTTACGATTGGCACGTCGCGCACGGCGGCCGGATGGTCGATTTCGCCGGCTGGTCGATGCCCGTGCAATATACGTCGATCGCCGCAGAGCACGAAGCGACGCGCTCGGCCGTGGGCGTGTTCGATATCTCCCACATGGGCCGGCTGCAGTTTTTTGGCCCCGCCGCTGCCGAATTCCTCGACGCCATCGTCACCCGCCGCGTGACGGACATGAAGCCGGGCCAAGTCCGCTACGCGCTCGTCTGCAACGAGCAGGGCGGCATCCTGGACGACGTGCTCGTGTACCGGTTGGCCACGAATGGATCGGCGGCCGCACATCAGCAGGACGACGATTCGCCCGCGTTCCAGGTCGTCGTCAATGCATCGAACCGCTCAAAGGTAGTCGAGTGGTTTTCACGCCGCGTGCCCGATTATGCCGTCCGTCTGGCGGACGTCACGGCGGACACTGCCATGATCGCCATCCAAGGCCCCCGAGCGATCGGGCTGGTCAATCCGCGACTCGAGTGCGATTTGTCTACGATGCGCTATTACACGGGCGCGGACAGTCGCTTCAACGCGGCGCCCTGTTTCGTCAGCCGAACCGGTTACACGGGCGAAGACGGCTGCGAGATCATTTGTGCGAGCGACGATGCCGCCGTGATATGGGAGCAAATCATTGCCGGCGGCGATGAATCGGATGTGCAACCGGTCGGCCTCGGCGCCCGCGACACGCTGCGGCTCGAAGCGGCCATGCCACTCTACGGGCACGAATTGAACGAGTCGATCAATCCGTTTCAGGCCGGCTTGAGTTTCGCAGTCAACCTGGGCGGCCGCGACTTCGTCGGCCGTGAAGCGCTTGAGAGATTTTCGGCCGATCCGCGGCAGCCGGTGCGTGTGGGGTTGCAGCTCGATGGCCGGCGGGTGCCGCGGCAGGGATGCGCGGTCGTGCAGGGCGACGACGAAGTCGGCGACGTCACCAGCGGCACGTTCTCGCCGACGTTCGGGCGGCCGATCGCAATGGCCTACGTCCGCCCGTCGGCCCAGGCGGTCGGCACGCGGTTGGCCGTCGACATCCGCGGCGCCCCCCACGCCGCCGTCGTCGTGCCGTTGCCGTTTTATGAAAGAGGAAGTCAAGAGCTTAGAGTCAAGAGTGGAGAGCGAGGAACTTCTGACTCTTGACTCTCAGCTCTTGACTTGAAAGGAGCCGCGCCGTGAAGCCAGACAAGTTGTTGTTTACCAAGACGCACGAATGGGTATCCGTGGCCGACGAGGGTGGCCAGAAGGTGGCCACGATGGGCCTCTCCGCGTTTGCCGTCGAGGCGCTCACCGATCTGGTGTTCATCGAGCTGCCCAAGGTGGGCCGGCAAGTCGCGGCCGAGGAATCGTTTTGCGAGGTCGAGTCGGTCAAGGCCGTCAGCGACGTCTACGCCCCGGTGGCCGGCGAGGTCATCGCCGTCAACGAGTCGCTACCCGACCGTCTCGAAACACTCAGCAGCGATCCCTACGGCGAAGGCTGGATCGCAAAGATTCGCATCACCGACGAAGCGGCCCTGGCCGGTTTGCTGGATCACGCGGCCTATCAGAAACAATGCGCGGAGGAGACAAATTAACGACTTCTGCTAAGCCGCAAGCGGCGAATTGTGCCCGGCTCTTGACTCTTGACTCTCAGCTCTTGACTCCTCCCCATGCCCTATCTCTACAACACGCCCGAAGATCAACAGGTGATGCTCGAAGCGATCGGCGCCGCGTCGCTGGATGCGTTGTTTGAGTCGATTCCGGCCGACATGCGACTGCAGCGGCCGCTGGCGATTCCGCCCGCCCTTTCGGAAATGGAATTGACGCAAAACATGACGCGGCTGGCGGCGAAGAACGTACACGCCGGCCAAAAGGTCTGCTTCCTCGGTGGTGGCAGCTACGACCACTTCATCCCGGCCGTCGTCGACGAAATCGCCTCGCGCGGCGAATTCTACACGTCCTACACGCCCTACCAGGCCGAAGTCAGCCAGGGCAATTTGCAGGCCGTGTTCGAGTACCAGACGCTGATCACCCGGCTGACCGGCCTCGACGTGTCGAACGCCAGTCTTTACGACGGCGGCAGCGCGACGGCCGAGGCCGTGCTGATGGCCGTCAGCAGCAGCGGGCGGCTTGGCAAAGTGGTTGTGCCGGCCAGCCTGCATCCCGAATATCGCCAGACGATCGCCACGTATATCGAGAACCTCGGCGTCAATCTGGTGACGGTCGGCACGCCGCGCGGCGTGATGGAACCAAAAGAGCTGTCGGCCGCCGTCGATGACCAGACGGCATGCGTCGTCGTGCAGCAGCCCAACTTCTTCGGCTGCATTGAGGACGCGACCGCGTTGGCGAAGGTCGCCCACGACACGGGCGCGGTCGTGGTCGGCGTCTTCGATCCGATCAGCTTGGGATTGCTCAAGCGGCCGGGCGATTGGGGCGCCGACATCGCGGTCGCCGAAGGGCACACACTAGGCACGCCGATGCAGTACGGCGGGCCGTACCTGGGCATCATGGCCTGCCGCGAAGGCCTGGTCCGCCGCATGCCGGGTCGCATCGCCGGCCAAACCGTCGACCGCCGCGGGAAGCGTTGTTTCGTCCTTACGCTGCAAACCCGCGAGCAGCACATCCGCCGCGAAAAGGCCACCAGCAACGTCTGCACGAACCAGGGCCTGTTCGCCCTGCGGGCGACGATCTACCTGGCGCTGCTGGGTCCACAGGGCCTCCGCGAAACGGCCAACCTCTGTTTGCAGAAATCACGCTACGCGATCGAACAGTTGTGTAATAGCGGCCGTTTCGAGCTGGCCTTCGACCAGCTGACATTCAAAGAATTCGTCCTCCGCGACCGCGACGGCCGCGTCGACGAGATGCTGGCCGAAGCACTCGCCGACGGCTACCTGGCCGGCGTCCCGCTGGGGCAGTGGTATCCGGAGCTGGACGATTGCTTCCTCGTGGCAGTGACGGAGAAGCGGACGAAGGAGGAGATTGACACTTTGTTGCGCAGTTCAGCACGCATTGTCACGCATAGACCTCAACCGTCGATTGTCTCAGTTGGATGCTCCTGACGCATCGCGACAGAGAGAGATCGACTGACTCGCGCCGGCAGAAAGGAATACCTCATGACGGCCGCACATACCAATATATGGCGACCAATAGTAGATCTACCCTCTGATTGGAAGTTGACGTTACGGGATACACAAACTCTCACGATGGTTCAAACGTGGGAGGAACAAGCACACGAACTACGCGAAAAGGAGCTTTACAAGGAGTTCATTGCTCGCCTTCGGCGCCAATGGGCAATTGAGACAGGAGTTCTCGAGGGACTTTACAGTGTAAGTGAAGGAGCGACGATCGAGTTGATTAAGCACGGGCTTGATTCAGCGTTTATATCGTATGACGACACCAACGAGTCCCCTGACTTAGTACTTTCCCGAATAAAGGATCATCACCATGCCATACTTGGCCTCTACCAGTTCATATCGGGCGCACGGCCACTCGGAACGTCATACATCAAAGAACTACATACTGTAATCACAGAGCACCAAGAAACACATGTGGCGCGAGACACATTGGGAAACCTCGTGACTCGTCTACTTCCAAGCGGAATATACAAATCGCTACCAAATAATGTGGAACATCCCGACGGCAGCATCTTCGAGTATTGCCCCCCCGAACATGTAGACCGTGAGATGGAACGACTGGTTGAAATGTACTCCGAACATCAGGCTGCAGGAGTATCGGCCGATGTCGATGCTGCGTGGTTGCACCATCGCTTCACCTTGATTCATCCATTTGTCGATGGCAACGGCCGCGTTGCTCGGTGCTTGGCAACTTTGGTCCTCCTTAAGGCGAATTGGCTGCCGCTAGTGATCACGCGCCGTGACCGAAACGCGTATATTTCTGCATTGCGCACAGCGGACAACGGCGATTTGAAACCATTGGTCGAATTCATTGGCAGCTTGCAGCGCAGAGCGATTCGCGAGGCACTGAGCCTCAGCGAAGAGGTTCTGGAGGAAACAGCTAAGATTGATACGATCCTAACCGAAGTAAAGGCGAAACTTGAGCGGAGACGCGTTGCCGCGGTTAAAAGAGTACAGCGCGCTTTCCGTACAGCAGATTCGCTTCAAATCCTTGCGAGCCAACGGTTGGTAGAAATCGCATTAGAGGTCGACGCAACATTAAATAGTGAGAACCTTGCGTACAAAGCGTACACGTATGAAGGACAACGAGACTCACCAAAATCAAAATATCATTATCATCAGATAATTCAATGTGCTAAACAGTTGGAATATTTTGCAAATCTCCCGCTCTACCAATCATGGGCCGCCCTTGCCATCATAACCGACGAACGCACCGAGATCCTCTTTTCATTTCATGGGATTGGCCACGAGACGGCAGGTATCTTGGGCTGTTCGGCAATGTTCTACTCTAAGGAGACTACCGAAACGGGCGAGAATATTGCCAGGGAAGTTATGCCCTTGGCGGATTCCCCATTTGAATTCAATTATAACGATGAGTCGACAGACGTGCAAAAGCGCTTTCGCAAATGGCTAGATGCTTGTGTCATTCGCGGATTAGATCAATGGAGACAAAAGGTGGTGTAATCACCTTTGCATCGAACGGCCGGGGCAATGTATGCGGAATAACAGGGATACCAACGTACTCTTTGAACTTTCCAAACCGGGCGCCCGGGCCGCGCGGCTGCCGGCGTGCGACGTGCCGGAGCGGCCGGTGGCGGAGCTGCTGCCCGCGGCGGCGCTGGCCGACGCGCCCCCTGCCCTGCCGGAGTTGTCCGAACCGCAGGTCGTGCGGCATTTTGCGAATCTGTCGCAGCTCAACATGAGCGTCGATACGCATTTCTACCCGCTCGGCTCCTGCACGATGAAGTACAACCCGAAGCGGAACGAGCGGATCGCCCGCATGCCGGGCTTTGCCGACCTGCACCCCTATCAGCCGAAAGAGACGCTGCAAGGCATGTTGCAGCTTCTCTACGAATTGCAGGAGTATTTTCAGGAGATTGCGGGCCTCGACGCCTGTTCGCTGCAACCGGCTGCCGGCGCGCATGGCGAGCTCACCGCGCTGTGGGTGGCGGCCGCCTACTTCCGCGACGTGTCTTCGAAAACGGGTGGCGAAAAGCGGACCAAGGTCCTCGTCCCGGACAGCGCCCACGGCACGAACCCGGCCAGCGCGACGATGGCCGGCTTCCAAGCAGTGACGGTCAAGACGACCGCCGCGGGCACGGTCGACCTGGACGACTTCCGCCGGAAACTCGACGACCAGGTGGCCGTTTTCATGATCACCAACCCCAACACGGTCGGCATTTTCGAGCCGAGCATCCGCGAGCTGGCCGACGCCGTGCACGAAATCGGTGGCCTGGTGTACCTCGACGGCGCCAACATGAACGCGATCCTAGGCATCGCCCGACCGGGCGACTTCGGCGCCGACATGATGCACTTCAATCCCCACAAGACGTTCAGCGGCCCACACGGCGGCGGCGGTCCCGGCGCGGGGCCGATCTGCGTGATCGACAAGCTGGCGCCGTACTTGCCGGCGCCGATTGTCGCGAAGGATGGCGATGCATACCGATTGGATTACGCGCGGCCGAAGTCGATCGGCCGCGTGCGGGCGTTCTTCGGCAACACGGGCGTGCTGGTGCGGGCATATTGCTACATCCGCACGCATGGGCCGGACGGCCTGCGGCGCGTCAGCGAGAATGCGGTGCTCAATGCCAACTACTTGCTCAGCCGCGTGCGGCACATCTTGCCCGTGCCGCAGGGTGATCGCTGCATGCACGAATTCGTCGCGTCGGCCGCCCCGTTGAAAGCCGTCAAGGGAGTCTCGGCGATGGACCTGGCCAAGCGGCTGTTGGACTTCGGCTTCCACGCGCCGACGGTCTACTTCCCGCTGACGGTCAAGGAAGCGATCATGGTCGAGCCGACTGAAACGGAAAGCCGCGAGACGCTCGACGCCTTTGCCGAGACGCTGTTCCGCATCACGGAGGAGGATGCGGAATTACTGCACGACGCGCCCCACACGACGCCGATCAGCCGGCCCGACGAAGTGCGAGCTGCCCGCCAGCCGGTGCTCACCTGGCCCGAGTAGGGTGGGCATTGCCCACCATGTCCGATGACACGTCCGATGACACTGCTTCGATGGACCGCGATTCCTTCGAATGAAAGCATGGTGGGCAATGCCCACCCTACGGTCTGCCGCCTGATCATTGATCCGCCGGCGCCGGGCGCGTGGAACATGGCGGTCGACGAGGTCCTGTTGCAGGAAGCAGTGAATGCGGGTGTCGCTACGCTGCGCTTCTATCAGTGGAGCGAGCCGACGCTGTCGCTGGGATACTTCCAGCGATATAAGGATCGTCGCCCACACGCGGCCAGTGACGCGTGCGCGGTCGTGCGGCGGCAGACGGGCGGCGGCGCGATCCTCCACGACCGCGAATTGACCTACAGCCTCGCCCTGCCGGCCGGTCACTCATTCGTTCGCCGCGCCGAGCAACTGTACACGACCGTCCATCGGGCCTTCATCGCCGCGCTGGAGCGACTGCTGGCGCCGCACGGCAGTGCTTGGGCGCTGGATGTGAATGAGGAGGATTCCCCGTTGCGGCCGGCGGAAGAACCGTTCCTCTGTTTCCAGCGGCGCGCGCGGGGGGACGTGCTGCTAATCGCGCAGCAGGGACGGAACTCGTCCGCCACGACGAGTGGACCGCCTGTCTCCACGGTAAAGATTCTCGGCAGCGCGCAACGTCGCCGGCGCGGCGCAATCTTGCAGCACGGCAGTTTGCTGCTGGAAAGCTCGCCTGCCGCACCCGAACTGCCCGGATTGGGTGACCTGACGGGCGCCCATGTTTCCGCCGCACAGTTGGCCGCGGACTTGGCGATCCGCTTGTCCACCGCGTTGGGCGCGGCAATGAACGAATCGCGTTTGCCGGATAGGTTGCGCATGCCGATCGAGGGACTTATCGAGCGAAAGTACGGCTGGCCCGGTTGGACGATGCGACGTTAAGCCGGCGGCCGGGCAAATCCGAAATACAAGGTGGGGCCGTGGTCGTTGGCGAGCGGTAAATCCCCCGCCGCCGAAGGGGAAATCCCGCGGAAACGGCATCCACCGGGGCCGCGGCGTCACCGACCGGATCCCGCTCAAGGCGACCGGCTGCCAGGGTGTCCCCTGGCGCCCCAGATCAGCGACAGAGGGTTGTCACCACCCAATTGGGGAGGTATGCTGAACAGTTGGAATTCCTAGAATGCATCCGATTTTTTTCCTGGAATTCGGCCGAGTGTATATGATTCCATGAACACCTCGTCGCACGAGTGGCCGGTATTCATAGCGGATTCTTTCGGCGGCCATCGGTCGCCCCATCTATCTCTATCGCGGACGCCACTCGCGCCTTGCCTTCGCGCAGGTAGTGCGGTCTTTTCGTATCGGTATATCGTGACAGCGCAGTAGGGCAAACGATCATGGAGTTGAAGTTAGTAGTATTGGCCGGCGCCAAATTGGGCACCCAGATCCCTCTGAAGAAGGACGAGTTTACGATCGGGCGGTCCAAGGAGTGTACTCTGCGGGCCGGCAGCGAAGCCATTAGCCGGCGGCATTGCAGGCTTGCGCGCCGCGACGGCGTTTGGACGGCGCGCGATCTGAACAGTCGCAACGGCACGTACGTCAATGACGTGCGAATCGAGGGGAAGACGCCGCTCGAGGTGGGGGACGAGCTGCGGGTCGGCCCGTTAAGGTTTCGCGTCGAGTCGCTCAGCGCGCCGTCTGTTACACCGTCGGATATCCCCCGCGGTAAACGTCGGCCGGTCAAGGATGTCGCTGAGGCCGCGCAGCGCAGCGTCGGCCAGTCGGATGACGCGACGACCGAAGACGACATCTCCCGCTGGCTCCTGGACGTCGCCGACCCCAAGACCGACGAAAGCCTGAAGGAGACGCGTTCGATCCGCATGGAGGAAACGACGAAGCTCCACCCGCCGGCAGAGCCGGCCACGGCCGACACGCCGGCCAGCCGTCCCGGTGACGCTGAGGAACCGTCACCGCCGATCGAGGCGGACGGTCAAGAAGCTTCCACCGATGAGTCGGACGCCGCGAACAAGAGCAGCGGCTGGAACTGGCTCAAACTTGGCAAAGGCCCGGCGAAGAAGAAGCCCGGCAAATTGCCGCCCCGCTCGAACGGCTCATCCACCAAAGACAGCCGCGAGGCGGCCGCCGACATTCTCCGCGACTTGACGCGACGCCGCTGACTCCGGAATCTGTCTGTCCCTCGGCCTTGCCGTCAAGTATCATGCGCGGGGCCGAATGCGGCCCCTCGATGCGGCCCAACCATTCGCCGCAGCGGCTTTCGAGCCGTCCGCCGCGAACAACCCCTTGATCAGGCGAGCCATGAGTGCGAATCGAATCTCAGAT
>Ga0307428_1001481_pt1 | contig 11831 bp, 9 predicted proteins | sample SalMarWE160240MG_FD_202161 | JGI IMG/M metagenome (GOLD analysis project Ga0307428, IMG submission 202161) | Salt marsh sediment microbial communities from the Plum Island Ecosystem LTER, Massachusetts, United States - WE1603-240 | ecosystem: Environmental > Aquatic > Marine > Intertidal zone >...
GCCTGATCTGAGCATAGTTTAAAGGTAAAGCTTCGGCTGGGCTCCTCGGTATAGATGCGTGAGGAGTCGCTCTTGGAGTGGGTGCGGAGGAACAGGAAGAACGACTTGAGGATAAAAGAGGAACGAGTTTTTATTCGGGAGCGTCCCCGGAAGCCGCCGCGGCGTCCGGCGTAGCCGCGACTGCGTCGTGGTCGGGGAGCAGCGTCTCAACGTCCCTGACCTGCCTGAAGGCGTAGGCGCCGAAGCCGACGATGACTCCCATCAAACCCATCGTCACCATGAGCAGCGATATCCCGGTGCCGGGGCCGGTTCCGACGAGCCACCCGAATGCGGGTGCCAGCGCCCCGCCGGCCATCATCCCTGGCAGGAGAACTCTGTCCGCGAGGGGCCCGGTTATGAGCATCGCTACGGGTTGGCTGATCCGGGCTATCATGGCGCGGGTGCCGAAGACCCTGCCCTGCGTCTCGGGGGGCACCTTGCTCTGCCATATGGCCTGGTTGCTGCCGTTGACTATGGGGTTGAACAGCATCATGAAGAAGGCGCCGGCTGCCCATGTGGGCAGCCCCCTGCCGAGCCCTATGAGGGTGAGCCCGAGGAGGCTGCCCAGCGCCAGCCCGGAGAGGACGCCGTGCACCTTCCTCTTTGGGCCGCCCCACGCGCTGAGGAGGAGTCCCCCGGCGACGCCGCCCACGCCGAACGCTGACTGGACGGTGCCTAGGATCACTATGTTGTCGCCGGTTCTGCTCAGGATCATGGGCGCGAATAGGGGGAAGCACATGCTTCCCGTGAAGTTGAGGAAGAAGAAGACCAGTTGGAGGCCGAGGAGGCCTGGCCTCTCGAAGATGTACCTGAAGCCGAAGAGGCTGTCCTCGAGTAGGCTGCGTCTCTCGGTCTCCGTCACGGAAGGCTGAGGCTGAGGTATGTGAACGATGAGAAGGGCTCCGATGGCGACCGCGAAGGTGATGAGGTCGAAGAACAGTAGGCCGGAGGTGCCCACCAATGTGAGCAGTATGCCTGCCGCCACCGGGCCGAGTATGCCCGACGTGTTCTGGGCGAGGCTGAGCATCCCGCTGGCCCGCCCGTACTGGTCCTTGTGGAGCATGGTGGATATCGCGGCGCTGTACGCGGGGAACTGGAACGCCTGGAAGAGGCCAGCGAACGCCCCCGTGGCGTATAGGTGCCATATCTCAAGGCGTCCCGCGAGTAGCAGCGTCAAGACGACGGCGGTGGAGACGGCCGCGGCTAGGTCGCTGAGCATCATCACCAGCTTCCTGTTCCATCTGTCCACCAGAGCCCCGGCCACGGGGTAGAGAAGTATGTTGGGGAGGACGAAGGACAGCCCCGTCAAAGCTAGCACCGTGGCCTCGCCCGTCGTCTGCCAAGCCCATATGGTCAAGGCGAACTGGCTCATGAAGGTGCCGAGCATCGAGACGAACTGGCCCACCCAGACGACCGTGAACCCGCGCATACCAGAAAACCGTCTAGACTGCGATGTCATCTCCACTACGCCTCCCCTCAAGCCCCACCCTTATAATATAGACTCACCTATGCTGAACACCGTTTGCACTCACAACAAGTGACCTAGTCCAGGTCCTCGGGCTTAGGCCGAGGCGAGTCCTCGCCAACGTCTACGCGCTTGGCTATGCTGGACGCCATCTTTATGGCGAGCCTGCCGTTCATGGTGATGAGGTACCTGCCTCGCCTCCTCTCCTGGACGATGAGTCCCGCTTCCTGCAGCACGTCGAGGTGGCTGCTGAGGGTGCTGGGGCTGATCTCCTTGAGGGTGTCCTGTAGGTCGCTCGCGTATAGTCCGCCCCAGGTGAGCTCCTTCAGGACCTTTATCCTATGCTCGTTGCCCAGGGCGCTCATGACGGCGGCTGTGCGCTTGACCTCGCCGCCGCTCATCACGGTGGGCCTTTCCCTCGCCGGCCGGTGTTCCCAGAAGAGGCTTCTCTCCAGCTCGCTGGTCACCCCCTCCATGACGTCCTCCACGAAGTCGCCTATGTAGTCACCCAGACGGTCCCCGAAGTCTTCGCCCGGAAAGGGCCCCCTTATCTTGATCTTCTTCCGCGGCTTGCGGCGCCTGTAGTAGGGCTCACCCTCGTCAAACCACTCGTCCTCCGTTTCTGGCTCTTCCTCTTGAGGCTCCTCTTCCGGGACCTCGACGGGAACTTCTTGGCTCACGTCCTCCTCGTGGACCTCTTCGGCCTCTTCTTGGGGCTCTTCGAGCTGCTCGGATACCCTGAGTAGCTGTTCACGCAGGAGGTTGACCTCCTCCCTCAGCTTTTTCATCTTCTCATCATTGTTTTCAGACATCAAAACACATCCTATTCGTTTATCATCGATGTTTATTCGAATATTATCGAATTGAATACGAACGCAATCCTATTTAAGCCTTATGGGTGTAGAGATGAAAACCATGTATAGCGAATACAGGGTCAAGCCTCGACCAAGACTTGATCGTGGTCAGGTATTATCTCCTCGACGTTCCTGATGTGAGGCAGCTGGAACGTGGCGAGGGTGGTGGCCTAGACCGTGACATGCCAAGCCCATATAATCAACTCGAAGTTTGTCATCCATGTGCCTAGGAGGGACACGAACTTCCCAGCCTAGACCACGGTGAACCCCGTCCTTCCCCTGAGTGTGCTGTTCTGTCTCATTTTGATCGCCTTACCGGGGGTGAAGCCATGCCCCCGGGTTTCACGGAAGGAATAAGGCTTCCATGAGAGTACCCCGAGGATATAATTAAACGTATTTCCATTAACATACCGACAACGTATCAGAGAAACAATTGAGAAAAAAAGGAGGTTATGCCTCGAGGAGAACTCTGCGCTTATCCTCGGGTATCTTGCCGAGCTTCTCGATCTCCTGGACGTAGTCCTTGATGAACTTGGGCAGCACCTTGAAGATGGGCAGCACCATGGGCTTGAACATGACGCGCCCCGGCTCCACGCCCAGCCCCGAGAGCTCCACCCTGAGCCGCTCCGCCAGCTTCTCGCTCAGCTCCGCGGCGTGGCTCTCCTCGATGTCCATTATCATGACGCCGTCGGCGCCGTTGCCAAGCGCCTTCAGAACCACGTCCCTGTTCAGCAGCGCCGTGCTGGGGGTGCGGACTATCTTCATGTTCGTCGGGTAGTGGAGCCTAGCAGTGCCGGCGTTGTCCGCCGCCGTGTAGCTGATGTTGTCGTCGAAGAAACCCACCACAGCCACCTCGTCCCCGGCGTCCTCTACGAGGCCCTTCACCTCCTCCACGAGGGCCCGCTTCGTGTAGTTGGGGAGAAGCAGCCCTTCTCGCGGGCATATAGCGACGCAGGCGCCGCAGCCGTTACAGGAAACCGGGTCGACGACGGGGCCGCCCTCCTCCAGCCTTATGGCGTCGGTGGCGCAGACCTCGACGCACATGCCGCAGTGGTCACACCCGCCCACGTAGACGGGCTTGAACGGGTCCAGCGTAAGCTTGCCCTCGCCCAGGAAGTTGGTGACGTGGCTAGCCGCCGCCCTGGCGTCTATCACCGAGTCGTGGATGTCCTTGCAGCCGGTGGCGACGCCCGCCGCGAAGATGCCCTCCCGCAGGGTGCTGATGGGGTCAAGCTTCACGTGCTTTGCCGCGATGAACAGGTCCTCGCCCAGGGCTATCCCCAGCTTCCCCGCCAGCTCCCGGGTGCCCTCGCTGGGCACCATGGCGCTGCTGAGCACAGCCAGGTCCACGACGTTCCTGAACAGGAGCCCCGTGTCTATGTCCTCCACCATGATCTCAACGCCTCCCCCGGGCAGCGGCGTCAGCTCACCGGGTTTGCCGTGGATGAACTGGATGCCCTTCTCACGGGCCTCCCTGTAGAAGTCCTCGAAGCCCCTGCCCGTCATACGCATGTCGGTGTAGTAGACGTAGATCTTGAGGAAGGGCAGGTACTTCTTCAGCAGGATGGTCTGCTTGACGGAGTAGGGGCAGCAGACGCTGCTGCAGTAGCTGACGCCGCGGTGAGGGTCCCTGCTGCCCGCGCAGAGCACGTAGGCGATGCTCTTCACCCTGTCTCCGCCCTCCGTGTAGAGAATCTTTCCCTCGGTGAGCTCGTTCTCGATGAGCCGCTCCACCTGAAGCGCGTCCACGACCTGAGGGTGCTCCGGGCGGTAGCTCCTCAGCTTCCCGCGGTCGATCATGTCGAACCCCGTGGCGACTATCACGCTGCCGACGTCCATCTCCACGACGCTGTCCATGTCGTCCAGGTCTATGGCGTCCACGGGGCACGCGTCGACGCACTGCCTGCAGCCTATGCAGTTCTCGAAGTCGATGACGTAGCTGCTGGGCACCGCCTGCGGGAACGGCAGGTACGCCGCCTTACGCTTGTAGAGCCCCTCCTCGAACTCGCTTGGCACCTCCGTGGGGCAGACCTGGCTGCAGCGGCCGCACTTTAGGCACTTGTCGGCGTCCACGCCACGTGCCCTCAGCTTGACCGCGGCCCTGTAGTTGCCTGGGCCGCCCGTCAGGGTCTCCAGCTCCGCGTTTGTGTAGAGGGTGATGTTCTGGTCGTTATCGATCTCCGCCATCCGTGGGCTCAGTATGCATGGGCTGCAGTCGAGCGTCGGGAACGTCTTGCTGAGCTGAGCCATGCGGCCGCCGATGCTGGGGTTTCTCTCCACCATGTTGACCTTGAAGCCCGCCTCGCTGAGCTGCAGGGCGGCCGTGATGCCGGCGACGCCTCCCCCGATCACCATGACGTCCCTGCAGACGGATATCTCCCTGTCCTCCAGCGCCTCAAGGGTCTGGGCCCGCCTCACCCCGGCCTTGACGAGGCTGACGGCCTTCTCGGTGGCGCCCTTGTCGTGGATCCAGCTGCAGTGCTCACGTATGTTTACGTGGACCAGCTGGTACCTGTTGACGCCCTCCTCCTCGATGACGTTCTGGAACATCTTTTCGTGCATGTGGGGGCTGCAGCACGCCACGACTATGCGCTCCAGGCCGCGCCGCTTTATGCTGTCCCTGATCACCTGGAGACCTGGCTTGCTGCAGAGGAAGTCTGTGATCTGGGCGGTGGTTACTCCCTCCATGCCCTTGACGGCGTCCCGGACCTCCTCACAGTTCACGGTGCCGCTGATGTTGCCGCCGCACCTGCAGATGAACACTCCCGTGCTCATAGCTTGCTCACCTTCTCCAGCAGACTGTCCACTGGAACCGTGTTGACGTCGAACCCCAGCTCGTCGGGGGGTATGCCCAGCGCCAGCCCCAGCAGCTGGGTGTAGTAGAGCACGGGCAGTCCGTACTGTTTCCCCAGCTCGGCCTCCAGGGTCCTCTGGTACTTGTCGTACATGATCGCGCAGAACGGGCAAATCAAGACGAGTGCGTCCAGCCCCAGCTGTGAGAGGGTGTCCAGTTTCTTGCCGGTCATGGCCTTGGACGTTGACTCGCTAACCGCCAGGATGCCTCCGCCGCAGCAGTCGGTCTTGCCGACGTAGTCGACGGCCTCCGCCCCGGTGGCCTCGACGAGCCTGTCCAGGCTCACAGGGAACTCGGGGTCGTCGAACTCCTCGAAGAGTTCCTTGGGCCTGACATAGTGGCAGCCGGGATGCGTCGCTATTCGCAGCCCCTTCAGCGGCTTCACCACCTTCGCCCTGAGCCTGTCCAGCCCGTATGTCTCGTAGAGCATCCTCGCGAAGTGGAGCACCTCGGGGCTCTCGCCGCTGTATGAAGTGTTGAGGCTCTTCTGGAGGACCTTGTTCACGTTTTTGGCTACGTCATCGTCGCCGAGGAGCTTCTTGGCCTTGTTGAGCATCTCCCCGCAGGCGCTGCACAGGGTTACCACCGGCAGCCCCGTCTCCTCCGCCAGCCTCAGGTTGACCGCCGCCATGGCCAGGGCCTTGGTCTCGTCGATGGGCTCCACGGGGAAGCCGCAGCAGCCGTACTCGGCCTCCACGAGCTCTATGCCCAAGGCCTCGGAGACCTTCCGGGCCGACTGCTCGTAGTTGACCTGCCTGGCGGGGATGGTGCATCCCAGGAACACGCTGTACTTCAACACTCATGCCTCCGCTATCTTCTTGACGAACTCGGGCTCGGCCTCGAGCCCCGGTAGCTCCAAGTCGTCTCGCTCGTCCTCGGTGAAGTCGTCGATGGGGTAGACCCTGCCGTTCTCGGCGAGGATGTCCATGAGCTTCATGAGCGCCGGCGGCGCCAAGCCCTCCTTGGCGGCCATGTTCCTCAGGACCGTCATGACCTCGGGTGGGCTGACGCCCTGGGGGCAGCGCTCGTCGCACATGTAGCACATGCTGCAGAGCCAGATGAAGTCGCTCTGGAAGACCAGGTTCTTGAGGCCCAGCTTGGCCAGCTTCATGATCCTGCGTGGGCTGAACCGTTCCTCTATCTCCCTGACGGGGCAGCTGGCGGTGCACACCCCGCACTGGAAGCACTTGGATAGGTCGGCGGCGCCGAGCTCTCGTCCCAGGCTCCGTAGGAAGCGTGTGTCTGACTTCGAGAGGTCGACGATGGCGTCACTGTCAACCATGTTTATCCGTTTTTAGATGCTATCGATCATTAAAAACCTTGAGAGTGGCTCGGAAACCGTGAGGAGGCTGTGTCGTTTCCGCGCCGTGTCTGGGAGGTTTTCGCCGCGCGAAACACTTTTACCTTATTGACTTGTTGAACATGTTTGCGTGGCCGCTGTGGTGTAACGGTAGCATACGGGCCTGTGGAGCCCTCGGACGGGGTTCGACTCCCCGCTGCGGCCCCATCCCGTGCGGAGGTCGCCCAGCATGGTCAAAGGCGTAGGATTGAGGTTCCTATCTCTTAGGAGTTCGTGGGTTCAAATCCCACCCTCCGCACCATATTTCAAATAGATTGATGTACGGAATGATGAATCCTAGATATTTGTGCGTCAGCTCTTTTCCTTAACTGCTTTAACAATCATGCCTTTTGGAACAATGTGTCCCTTGAAGGGAAGCCAGAAACCTTTGTAATAAGTAAATTCTATGTCGCTGAACCCAGTTTCTTCAAGCATTCCCGTCAATTCGTCAGCGCTGTATATGATTAGATCCATTTTTTCCATATCCTCGCCGTGGTCTAACCCATCCTCCTTATTATATGACATTTCAAGCACCAACCTGCCACCCGGAGCCAACACTCGATATATCTCCCTAAGTGACGCCACGGGTTCCTGCCAGAAGAAAAACGTCTCAATCCCGACAACCACAGAAAACTCACCGTCATCATAGGGAAGAGACGACGCGTCTCCGTGTCTGAACTCGGCTTTACCTGATTCGACGAGTTTTTTATTAACGCTGCTCGCCAGATTCACCATGTCTTCAGACAGATCGATTCCAGCGATTCTAGCTACATGCCACGCGTAGTTTCTGATGAAAAACCCGGAGCCGAACCCTATTTCAAGGTACTTATCGTCTGGTTTGAGATCAAGTACCTTGGCGGTGTTGATATAGAAATCTCGGTGACCCCAAGCCATGCCTCTCGCCAAGAATCTACCAAAAAACCCGGTAGGTTTCCCAAACTGCGACGTACCCTCCTCACCTCCTAACTAAATTTTTCATCACTGTTTGTGTCGTCAAGTTCAGTATCACTACATTTTCTATAACTGTTAATAAAATATTCTAATACATACTCTACGTGTCATCCAGCAACTCCAGATAATCCAGTCCAGCGTCCGTGATCGAGATGGACGCCCATTCGCTCTTGTAGAACCCGGTGTGAAGCTCCACAAACCCCCTCGACTCAAGGTCATCGCACGCCTTCTCTATCTGTCTCGGCTTGTAGTTCACCGACTTGAACAATATTTTCCGCGAGACGTCACTCATGTCAGAGAAATCCTGGGGCAAGTTATCGGACAGATACCTCAGTATATCTTGATGGATTCGTTCAAGCGACATTCCATCATCAAAACCTGCGGGCAATAATATCTCTTCCCAATCACTCTCCGACAGAGTGAGTTAGAACATCGAGAACCAAGAGTTCTTCAATGGATAGCTGCGTCGTCAAAAAACCTACATTTAGATGGGATGATATAAGGAAAATATCGATACAACTGTTCCAGAAACTCGGATACCTCCGTGCGAGAGACCGTTTAGCATGGCCAAAGGCGTAGGATTGAGGTTCCTATCTCTCAGGAGTCCGTGGGTTCAAACCCCACCCTCCGCACCAGCCTTCAAAGCCCAGTGCCTCTCCGTCTTGACTGCCTCGTGGTACCCTGGCCACCGCGGCATGGTGGCGACGATGAGCTCAAGGGGCTCTTCACCTGTGTTTCTGAACTGGAAACGGGTATCGGGGGGAACGCTTACGCACACCTCGGGCTCGAACTCCGTCACCTCCTCCCTGTCCCCCTGCCTTCTCCACACCTCGCCTCGGCCTCGGACGCAGTACCAGATCTCCTCGACGGTCCTATGGTAGACGGCGTCCGCTGTCTCATATGGCGGCAGCGTGCAGTGGGTCAGCTGGCCGCCGCTCATCCTCATGAGAACTCTTATCTCGGAGCCGTCGGGGGCGAGCTCGTCGTACTCTCGCGGTAGCCGCTTGGTTCTGAAGTCCTGGGGTTCATCCATGAACCTCATAAGGGGCGAAGGCAGAGAAAAGGCTTCACACGCTAGTCCAGCCCGTGCATGGTCCGGGCGATTATCTCGTCCTGGTACTCCTTGGTGAGCGTCGTGAAGTAGGCGCTGAACCCCCACACACGCACCAGGAGCGACCTGTACTGCTCGGGGTTGGCCTGGGCGTCCCGGAGGGTCGCCGAGTCCACGACGTTGAACTGGACCACGGTGCCGCCCCCGCTCATGAACGCCTTTACGAAGCTCTCTAGCTTCTCCACCCCCTCCTCGCCCATGAGGGCCGTCGGGTGGAACCTGAGGTCCAGCGCCGTCCCCTCGGGGGGGAGCAGCGCGTAGACCTTGAGGGCCGAGTTCACCGTCAGCGTCGGCCCGGCCTTGTCGGTGCCGGCCACGGGGGAGAGGTGGGTCGACACGGGGTCGCCGGCGCGTCTCCCGTCCGGGCTGGCCGACGACCTGATGCCCCGGCTGACGTGGTGGAACGTGAATATGCCCGGGTAGTAGGGGCCGACGCGCAGCACCTGTGCGCTCAGGCCCTCATTGAAGGTCTCCAGGACCGCCTCGTCGACCGCTGATCCGCTCCTCTCCCTGACGTCGGGGCGGACCTCATCCAGCATCCCGGGGCTGATGAAGTCGGGCTGCCGGATCATCGACTTCCAGAACCACGCAAAAAACTGTGAGAAAAGACCACTTTACTCCGCTTACGTTTTCAGAGCTGAATGATCAGTTTCGCGCGCGCGGTTATATGTAAAATGGTTTTAACTCCTATTTGACAATTTGAGGACAGATGCGAGCCTCACATCCGAGCCTTTCGTCATTACAATGACAGCCCTTCTCGTGGCTGCAATGATGACGTGACCTTTCAAAGGGGATGATAGCAAGCCCCTTGCACGGGTCCAAGAAGGCGCGCGATGCTCAGCTATATGTACTTATAGTTGGGCGTATTGATTACAACTTGTAGGGAGCCATTATCTTTGCTTGAGAAACCAGGGTTCATAAGGAGACATTCGGTCTGGGTGTTCTTATCCGTAATATTAGCTGTAACCGTTCTTTTGTCGCTCTATGTCTTCTTGGAGTTCAACATCAATCAGACGATGTACCTTGAGAAGGCTAACTTGAACTGGTTCCAGACCGTCTTTTACAGCAACTACGTCTTTTACATCTCGGCGTTTCTGGCTCTTTTAGTGATCAATCCCTTTGTCGGGAAAAGTGACCTGTATGAAGCGTATGACAGCATCCAGCAATATGCCAAGATGATGTCAGCCACATCAGGCATAGAAATCGACGTCTCTATACCAAACCTGAAGATTAAATGGGGAAGGTCAACCTGGGCCCTCTGGCAGATGGTTAAATGGGTCACCGCTTTCGTGGTGATAGCAACATCCATGGAGATCCCCTTCGTCGGCCCTTTCATGAACGTCTTCTACATGATGGTCAAAGGTTTTGGTAGCTGGTCTCAGGTTCCAAGGATATTTCTGCTGGCTCTCCAGCCTGCGTCCGGTGCTGAGTTGATCAGTTTGATGCCGACGATCGAGGTGCAGTACCGCTTCCTGTTCATAATGATCCTAACGGTCTTCGGAGTGATATCGGTGCGGCTTGCCCTTAAGGCGTTTAAGGATTTCATCGATGCCAGGCCTGCGGCGGCGATGAGGAACGTCTTCATCATCTTGACTCTCATCACGTTCGCCTTCATCTTCGACGCTCCTTACTGGAGGATGGACATCACTACGCCGCACTATTACTACATCGCATTGACGCTTCTCATCAGCTTCCTGGCACTCTCCATAATATACCATCGGGGAGGCTCCCCACTGCAGCTCACCGACATTGGGAGGAAGAACATCTTCGCAACGGGGATTATCGTCGGGTTAATTGGAGTAATCGCGATAAACGGCGCCCTAATAGCGGTCTACAGCTTCAACTGGGACAACAACTGGGCCGCCTATGAGTGGCTCCCCTTCACCTCGAAGCAGATAGAGGTGACCAGGTGGGCCGCGGGCATCGACTCCATAGTCACCACCCCCATCGAGCAGTATCCGACGGGTAATGAGACCAAGATCCTGAGCCTCGTCCGGCAGTGGGACTATGATTCGGCCCTCACCCGGATGGTGAACATGATTCCTGTCAACTGGCTTAAGATTCCGACTCCGGACATCGTCTACGTTTACGGGAAGGAGTACTGGATCTCTCCAACCACCATAAAGTACCCGAGTGACGACTGGATCAGCAGGCAGCTCATCTACACTCATGCCTCGAATATCTTCGCGATCGAGAGCCACTCGGGAGAATCGGTCCCGATCACGGAGGCCTTCCATCTGAGCAAGGAGCCCAAGATATACTATGGGGAGGAGATCTCTGACATCGTTTATCCGAAGGTGAAGGGATTCAACGAGGTGGAGAACATCAGCTACGCCGGCGAGCCGGATTACGTTCTGTCGGGGTGGCAGAGGATGCTCTGGTTCCTCGCTCAGGGGCAGCTGGGCTTCGCCTTCGCCCCACCGCAGGAATCGATTGAGATGCTCTACAACCGAGAAGTCGTGAAGAGGGTCGAGAGAATACTGATCAGTGGCTTGAAGATCGATCCTGACCCCTACATCGTGGCCGGCAACGACAGGGTGTACTACGCGATGCAGGTCTACGCGCAGTACCCCATGAACTCCAGGTTCGTCGCCAGCGACTACTACAGGTTTTTCGCCATGATTCTCATCGACGTCGAAAACGGTGAGATGTCGTGCTACACCGTCGGTCAGGACGACGGGTTCCTCGTGTCATTCTACAAGCAGTACTACCCCGACTGGGGTCCCCCGCCGGACTGGCTTATACCCCAGCTGAGATACCCCGAAGCCCTCCTGGGAAGCGTTCTCTTCAGTATACCTGGACAGCTGGATATAGATTTCATCTACCATGTGAGAGACCCCTATGTGTGGCGTTCGGGATCGGACTTTTATGAGAGGCCGCCTGGAACAGAGGTGAACTACGTCATCCTCACAGAGAATGACAGCGCCCGTTTCGTCGGGGTTCAGCTGGCTGAGTACAGGGGCTCCGCCGGAAAGAACCTGGCCGGAATGTACATCATCGGCGGTGGCTCGGACCTGGGGGAGACCCAGCTGCTGAGGGTCTCCTCGGGCAACGGTACATCGTCCCTCATCGGCCCCACGGGGGCCGTGAGCGCCTTCCAGACGAACAGCGAGGTGAGGGAGAAGCTCACGCTCTACGGCAGCAACTACAAGCTCGGCAACAGGCTACTCTACCGCATCAATCAGCGCCTGTACTACTTCATCCCCGTTTACATCACC
>Ga0307428_1001482_pt1 | contig 11830 bp, 13 predicted proteins | sample SalMarWE160240MG_FD_202161 | JGI IMG/M metagenome (GOLD analysis project Ga0307428, IMG submission 202161) | Salt marsh sediment microbial communities from the Plum Island Ecosystem LTER, Massachusetts, United States - WE1603-240 | ecosystem: Environmental > Aquatic > Marine > Intertidal zone >...
GATGCGTCAGGCGATGGTGCAGGCGAAGGTGGGTGACGATGTCTACGACGAGGACCCCACGGTCAACCACCTGCAGGAGATGGCGGCCCAGATGCTCGGCAAGGAAGCGTGCCTGTTCGTCGCCAGTGGAACGATGGGAAACATTGTGGCCATTCTCACCCACGGCGGACGCGGCGATGAGATGATCCTGGGGAGCCTGTCACACACCTTCCTTTACGAGGGAGGTGCAGCGGCCGGGTTGGCAGGAATCCATTCTCATACCCTTTCAAACCGACCGGATGGAACGATCCCCGTTGCCGCTATCGAGGAGGCGATCCGCGCGGATAACGTCCACTTTCCCCGCACGCGATTGATCTGTCTTGAGAACACGCATAACCGCTGTGGAGGAACGATCCTCACGCCGGAGTACTGCGACGCGGTCGGCCAGCTTGCTCGCAGCCGCGGGATCGCCGTTCACCTTGATGGAGCGCGTCTGTTCAACGCCGCCATCGCCTTGGGAATCGAGCCATTGAAACTGACCCGCAGTGTCGATTCGGTGATGGTCTGTCTGTCCAAGGGATTGGGTGCTCCGGTTGGTTCCCTTTTGTGTGGGTCGCGCAAGTTCATCCTTAAAGCAAAACGGATGCGAAAGATCGTCGGGGGAGGAATGCGCCAGGTTGGGATCATCGCTGCTGCGGGGGTCTATTCGCTAGAGCATAACATCGACCGACTGGCAGAGGACCACAAGAATGCTTCCCGCCTTGCCGAAGGGATCGACGCACTCCATGGACTCACCTGTGGGGCAGAGGGTGATACCACACAGCCTGTAAAGACAAACCTCGTCTATTTTAAGGTCGACGGGGCGGCGGTGGGAGACCCCTCACTTGATGCCCGTGTACTATCCACGCGCCTGCGAACACGTGGGGTACTTGCCAATCCCCTCGGTAGCGATCCTAATCAGATGCGCATGGTTACCCACCTCGATGTGACGGCCCAGGACATCGAGGAGGCACTTTTAGCCCTCAAGTCATCCCTTAAAAAGACATAGGTCCGCACAAGTTAAGAGATAGATCTACTTACCTTGAGAACTATGGGCTACGCTCTACGGAAGAAAGCCCTTAGGCTAGCCTTACCGGGTGGTGAGGGTGCTTCCTTAAGAGGAGATGCCCTCCCCTAACTCCCAGACTGTGGAAAAGGGGGAGATGATGAAGGGGCTAGTGACTGCTTTAGCTGTTCTGATCCTATGGGCAGCCATGCTCACCGCAGGACCAGTCGAAGTCTACTTTAGCGGGGGCCCGTCTGCGGTCGCCCTTGATGAGATCAACGCGATCAAAGATCGAATAAACGCGATCATTACTCTGCTTAACGATGACATTGCCCTTCTGCCGGAGATCACCGGTGAGGTAGAGGAACTGGACAGTATAGGCAGTGGGATCGCCTACCAGGCAGGGGAGAGGTTCTGGCTGTCCGATCGGTTTGCCCTCGGTGGAAAGCTCGAGGGCTTCCGGACATCGACCTCGACCGCTGGGGTCTACACCTCGAGTGAAACCTCCGAGATCTCGATCGACCTTGATTGCTACACCGTCGGGTTCTTGCTGGGTGGCCGCTACGACTTTCTTGACGCTGGTGTGATCCTTTCGGCCGAGCTGGGAGCCGGTTATTACTACTCCGGCTTCAATAGGGCGATCACCTTCCAGATCCCCCCGGAGTATCCGGATGCCATATCAGGGCTCCCCCCGGAGGGCGAGGGCCGCTATAGCGGTTCCAGTCTTGGGTTTGAGGGGGGTCTGTCACTCTCCTTTCCCATCAACGATTGGTTGGTGGTTGGCTCATCGCTCTTCTACCGCTCCCTTACGCTAGGAGGGATGAGAGACCAGGAGGGAAACAGTTTAGATATAGATGGAAACGGTACCCCGGAGAAGGTCGATCTTGGTGGAATCACTGTGCAGTTCACCTTCTCCTTGCTCATTGATCTTACCCCTGAAGGGGGAAAGGAGTGATGTTATGAGGAGTGCGAGGTTCTACCTTCTTTCAGGATTGATCCTCCTCGTCGTTGTCGCCATTACCGGTTGCCTTGGGGTGAGATCGGGTGAGCCTCAGGCCCTGTTCACCGCTTCGCCGGTGGAGCACATGATTCCGTTCACGGCCAACTTCGACGGGACCCTCTCTTACGATCCCGATGGACGGATCGTCTCCTACCTGTGGAACTTTGGGGACGGCGCCGCCGGTGAGGGGCCACAGGCCGCACACGTATACGAGGAGGACGGAGAGTATACGGTTTTACTGACCGTGATCGACAACCAGGGAATCTCAGGATCGAGTTCCCTTGCGGTACAGGCGCTTAACCCTCCGCCAATGGCCACCTTCTCCTACAGCCCCAAGAGCAGGATGGAGGATAAGTACATCGTGGGGACGCTTGAGTGGATCACCTTCGACGCCTCGGAATCGACCGACGACGGTGAGGTTGTCGCCTACGACTGGAACTTTGGGGATGGGGAGACCGCTTCTGGCAAGGTTGTAGAGTACCGCTACCTCTACGCGGGCACCTACAACGTCGTCCTCACCGTCACTGACGACGACGGCGGAAAGACAAAATACGTTGAAGCGATAAGCATCCTTGGCGGGCCACCCTGTAACGCCGACGTCTGCCCAGGAGGAGGAAGGAGTTGCCGATGAAGAAAACGATTCTTGCCCTGCTCCTCCTTGTGCCACTGTTCCTGACTGGATGCAGCTTAAATGACATCATGAGCGGCCTGGTAAACCAGGTTCCAGAAGCGGTGATCGACGCATCTCCCCGGGAGGGGGATGCTCCACTGGCGGTGCAATTTAATGCCCATTACTCTCACGACGATGGAACGATCACCACCTACCGCTGGGACTTCGGCGATCCACATGACACTGTGCCGCTGTCAAGCATCGAGGCGACGCACACCTATACCCTCCCCGGAACCTACCTCGTCAAGCTGACCGTTACAGACGACAAAGGTGAGATGGACTACGAAAAGATGGCAATTATAGTTAAAAACCCCCCACCGGTGGCGAGCTTTGAGGTGAGCCACGATCTACCCCCTGTCGGTGAGGCTGTGATGTTCGATGCCTCCGAGGCCTACGACTCAAACGGCGAGATCATCGGTTACGCCTGGGAGTTCGGCGATGGCAACACCGGTAGCGGCGTTGAGACTAGCCACACCTACATGGAAGATGGTGACTACGTTGCCACTCTCACCGTCGCTGACAATGAGGGGGCGACGGGTCAAGCGCACCATGCCATCAGCGTGCAGGAGAATAGCGGCGGATGCCCTGGGGGTTCCTGCGGAGACTATGGCGACCTGCCACTTGCTGTAATCACTGGGCTGCCTTCCTGTCAAGGCGGGAGAGTCGGTGTCCCGATCGAGCTTGATGGGAGCGCTTCCCGTGCCGCTGAAGGAACGATCATCCGTCACGCTTGGGATTTCGGGGATGGCGAGAGCACTATTGGCATACGGGTGAGCCACACCTATCAGCAGACCGGCCGGTTCACAGTTACCCTTACTGTCACCGACGATGACGGGCGACGGTCATCAGCGTGGGGCTACGTGTCCATTATTAAGTGAAGGAGCGGTCAGCCCTGTAGCGTCGCACTTTATGTGCTTGGGGGGTGTAATAACCGGTTTGGGACTTATTACACCCCCCAGGTTCTCCTTCGTCGAGGACAAGCGTCGGACTTCATGTCCGACGTTCCCCCGGGTTTTATGTAGCGTCGCAGCTTGTCTGCGACGTTCTCATTCACGGCGGACACAGGTTCCGCCGCTACGAATGTCCTCCTTCGATGTTTTATTTCGTCGTGCAATAACAGGCCTTTTGACGTAGAATTTGTTCAGGTAACGAGGAGAGGGTGCATGATGAGGGTTCGATTGGCTCTTTTACTATTGGGCGTCGTGGTTGTCCTGACCGGCTGTCTCTTTCAAAACATTCCTCGCGCCGAGTTTAACCCTACTCCGTCAAGCGGCTACCCACCGCTTTTTGTGCACTTCGATGCGAGTGCCTCGCGGAGCCCCAACGGGCCCATCTTATCATACGATTGGGACTTTGACGATGGAGAAGAATCAAGCGGGGTGACGGTCGACCACACGTTTGCGGAGAAAGGGATATACAGTGTCACCCTCACCGTGACCGATTCCGAAGGCGAAGTGGGAACGCTCTGGCGCAATGTCCAGGCCCTGAGTCTTCCCCCTGTGGCTGACTTTGATCACTGGCCCTACTTGCCTACCAAGCAGACCCCGGTCGATTTCGACGCGCGTGACTCCTACGACCCCGATGGTGAGATCATGGAGTGGATCTGGTCTTTCGGTGACGGCACCTCGGGCTGGGGAGAGTTCACCGAGCACCTCTTTCCCACGGCAGGGATCACCTATTCCGTTACCCTGACCGTGATCGACGATGACAATGTGGAAAACTCCATAACGAAACCCGTGCGGGTCGGCGGCTGCGAGGGCTGTAGTAGCTAACCCGCTTCCACGTCTTATGTTTTTCTCGTCGGGGACAAGCCTTGTCCCGTGCAATACTATTTCATGGGGCCCGCCGCTACAACAATCTTATTATAAGGAACCCAGGAAGCCATGAGAAGGCAACAAGCCAGGAATGATATGCCAGAAATCCAAATCATTTCCTGGATTCCTGGTTTCCTAAGAGTTAAAAGGTTTCTTTCGGCGGACACAGGTTCCGCCGCTACGACAATTCTCTATAAGGAACCCAGGAAGCCATGAGGAATCCTAAAAGCCAGGAACGAGCGGCAAGAAGGGTAACAAGTCATAAAGCCAGACCATTTCCTGGATTCCTGGTTTCCTAAGAGTTAAAAGGTTTCTTTCGGCGGACACAGGTTCCGCCTTTTCTGACCCCTGAGAGCTGATTGCTGACGGCTGATAGCTAATCGCTAGTTTGTCAGCGTCACGTTGCGCACGGCCGTATTCCTAAATCCTTGGTCATCGATGACCGTGAGCGTCACGATGACGGTGCGGGTTTGTGACGCGACGGTGTAGACGTGCGTGACGATTTGGCCCGTCTCCATCGTTGCAGTCTCCCCATCGCCAAATTTCCACACGTAGTACTCGATGCTGTGTCCAGCGGCGGCCCTGGAACCGGAGGGATCGAACTGCACTTCGAACAGGGACGGCGGGCTGGGTAGCGACGGCGAGGCGAACATCTGATTCACCACGCTGACGAGAAGGTCGGCGCGCGGCGGGTCATCTGGGATCGCCGTGGGAACGGTCACCGTGACCACGACCGACGCGCTCGCCGTGCGGCCCTTGTCGTCGGTCACGGTCAACGTCGCCACGTAGTTGGTCGTTGAAAGCACGGTGTAGGTATGCGGCGCGGTCTCTCCGGTCCCAGTGGAATCGTCTCCGAAGTCCCAGCTGTAGAGGGTGATTATCCCGTCGACCGCCCGCGACAGCGAGCCGTTGAACGTCACGGCCAGTGGACTGCCCCCGTACGTGGGGCCTGCGGTGATCCGTGCGGTTGGGGCATCGGGATCCTCTGGGGGGCCCACGCGCACCTCGATGCTTTGGGATCGGGTGGTCACCCCGCTGTCATCGTCGGTAACCATCAGCGTCACGGTGAAGATAGTCGCGACCGTCGCTGTGAAGGTATGGGTCGTGGTGACGCCAGTCGCACTGTCTCCGTCACCGAAGTCCCATTTGTAGGAAATGATGCGGCCGTCCGGATCGGTAGATTCACTGGCATCGAACGCAACCGTCAACGGCGACGTCCCGGAAAGCAAGCTGGCCGTGAACCGCACGACCGGCGCCTGATTGAACAACGCGCAACCACCGATGGCCATCAGGCCAAGAAGAAACACCACAGCACAGGCAAGGTTTCGCATCATCGTTCTCTTCACTACCGTCGAGTCTAATCGGTCTTTCGCCGTTTGCACAAGATAAAGCGGCCCCGCTGTCTTGCGAGGCCGCCTAGCTGCCCAAGGCCAAGGTTTTGCACGCGCTAGAGCGTGCGGTTGATCGTGACCTGGCGCGAGTAGCTCGTCTCCGCCCCGAGGTAGTCGATCGCCGTCACCGTGATCGTGAAGTTGTTCACACCAATCACCAGATTGTCATAGACGTGGTTGATCAGCAGTCCGGGACCCGCAGCGTATAGTATGTACTGGGTATTCCCGTCGCCCCAGTTGACCTTGTACCACTCGATTCCCCAGGCGGTGTTCGGAAAGCCGAACGGATCGGCACCGGTCCAGCCCTGCCCTTCGGGGTCGTAGCACAGGTCGTGGTCGGTGTTCGCGCCGGGGTTCGCATCGCCGTAGTTGCCAGGCGCAGCGGTCTTCGGAAGGGGGTCAGCCTGCGTTCCATCGTTCGGAGCCGGCGTTGTGCCTTGCATTACCGTCGCCTCCGCGCGGATCAGCACGTTCGCAGAGTCTGTCTGCACGTTGTTGAATGTCACATTGTCTGCGAGCCAGTTCCCTCCACCGCCCAGTGTGTCGTTGATCTCGAACCCGGCGACCGGCTGCTTGTTCTCGACCGTCACCGTCCGCTGCTCGGTGTCGGTACCGCTTGCGTCGTCGATCACGATCAGCGTGATTGTGAACGTCTCGCTCGCCCGGTCCGTCACGTAGTTGTGCACGATCGGATTGTCGTTGTTCAGCGACTGGGGAGAGGTCCCGTCACCGAACCGCCAGATCCACTCGGTCAGCGTCCGACCGGCGGCCGCGCTCGAGTTTCCTCCGTCCGCGGTAATCCGCTGTGGCGCAACGACCTTGTTCGGCGCGGTGGTGAAGCTGGCGGTCGGGTTGTTCGTCCCCGGTATCACCGGAACCGCAGTGGCAATGACCGTCCGACTTGCCACGCCCGTCGTGTTGTCCGCGGCGATGATCCGCAGAACAACATTGTAGGTTCCCGCGGTCCCGTAGGTATGTGTCGGCGTAACTCCCGTTCCGGTGACGCCATCGCCAAAGTCCCACGTGTAGGAAGTAATCGCGTGGCCGAGATAGACGGTCGCCGAGGCGTTGAATTGCACAGTGAACGGCACCTGACCCGTCAGGGGCGTCGCGGTAAAGCTCGCCGTCGGCCCAGCTCCACCCGCGCCGGGTTCCTCGGCAGCCGTAACGGTGATCGTCTTGCTTGCCGTGTCGGTCGCGCCGTTATCGTCGGTCACGCGTAGCACAACGGTGAACGTGCCACTCCCCGTATACGTATGAGAGGCCGACTCGCCGGTGCCGCTCGATCCGTCGCCGAAGTCCCACTCGAATGTCACAATGAACCCGTCCTCATCGAAAGAGAGGATGGCACTGAAATTGATGGTCAGTGGTGCAGCCCCGGACGTCGCACTGGCCGTAAACGACGCTACAGGTACAACATTTAATAGCCAGCAGCCTGTCAGCATGACCAGAAGCGAAACAACTAGTCCCAAACCGATGAACGCCCGAATCATCCGCGCCTTATACCTCACGTCTTTCACCTTGGGCCTCCTTCATCATTCACTTAAAGTTGGACCAATACCCCACTAACATAGTAGCCCCTAAAGAAAAAGTCAACCGATTCAGGATACGCGCCGCCACCCCGCCTGTCCGAAAATAGGAGGACAAAAGGGTCTGTGGGGATTAGAAGGTAGTGATGAGTAACAGGAGAACGGGATTAGGGATTAGGGATTAAGGGGAAAAGCATTGCGAATTGCGGATGGCGAATTGTGGATAGTAAATGGTGAAACGTGAATGGTGAAGGGAAAAGCTGAACACTGATCGCTGAATGCTGATAGCTAGTGCTAATCAAAACACCTTTTCTAAATCGATGGAAAGTCCAGCAAGAAGGGGGGATTTAAGAGGTGCCTTTTCTTTGCAGGCGTAACGAGCGACCCGGGAAAATCCCTGTTCCTGCAGCTCTAGTACCTCGATCGTCTTTGTATCAGGATCGACCAGCCAGTACTCCTTAACGCCATAACGGGCATACAATGCCTTCTTGTAGGTACGATCACGTTCTGCTGTTGCCTCGGAGAGAATCTCGATAACCAAATCAGGAGCGCCGCGGATCCCTTCCTTAACAGCTATGCTAGCGCGCTCCTTGGCAACAAAGAGCATATCCGGTTGCAGCACGGTATCATCGCTGAGGATGACGTCAAGAGGAGCGTAGTAGACAGATCCTAAGCCATGCTTTTTGACAAACCCGCGCAAGATAAATCCCAGGTTTCCTGAAATGCGTTGGTGATATTCGCTTGGTGATGGAACCATGACTAACTCCCCCTCAAAAAGTTCATAGCGCTCCCGCTCTGACTCCGGTGCGTTTCGATAGTCTTTATAGGTAAGCTTGATTCTAGTAGCTGGCTTTTCCATCGCGCTCACCTCCGTTGAGTATTCTAGAACGTCCATGGTCCAAAGTCCAACGTCCATGGTGAGTGGGAGGTGGTGGGTAGTGGGTAGTGGGTGGAGAAGGCTGATAGCTGACAACTGATGGCTTCTTCTTCACTGGCTACTGATTACTGACAGGCTGATTGCCGATCGCTGAGCGCTTTCTTCCCTGAAAGCTGAGCGCTGAAGGCTGATCGCTTCTTTTCCTGAGTGCTGACCACTGATTGCTCCAAGGAAAACAGCACGGGGTCTTAGCAGCGGGCATGATATTAAGTGTCAAGTGCAGGCATGACCTCCAAGCGCGGTGAACTTACCCCCGATACGCCTCACGCCGAGGCTTGCAGGAATAGAGCACCACGTTCTTTTCGAGGACATCGTAGCGAATCCGGTAATCCCCCGCGGCAATTCTCCACTGCCCTTCCCCTTTCTTCATTCCCTTGAGCTTCTTGACGTTGTGCCGACCGCTCCGGGCGTAGGGATCTTCACGGAGAACTTCTACCATGGCCTCAACATGGGAGATCGCTCCGGGTGTCCGTCTGGCCAGACTCTTGTAGTCGCGGTCGAAGTGAGAGGTACTGAGGATGCGATAGGGCATGGGCAGGCTGTCACTTCGGCTGCTTGGTCGTCGTGCGCACTTCGGCTAAGACTTTCTCCACGGAACGGGTCTTGCCCGCCTGATACTCCCGGTAGCCCTGCCGAATCTGTGCCTTCAAAGACTCATCGTGCAGATCCAGGTAGTCCTCCAGCTCGTCGGCGTCGAGGATACCGAGCACCGGGAGTCCATCCCGCTCTACGATAATGTATTCCTTGCCTACTTTCACCCGGCGGATCAGCTCACCGAAGTGGGTCTTGGCCTCGGTCGCGGAGACGCGGGTCACTTTGGGAGCTCGTGTGGCCATTTCCCCTCCTCAATGGTCAACGTTGGTCAATTAGGAGGATAGCCGAAAGAAGAGCGGAAAGCAAGGCCTTACCGGGGGGACCTACCCGGTCCTTGACACTCGCCCATTGCCAGCATCTCGTCTCTTTCCGGTTTTGGATGCTAGATGTGAGGATATTAGGTGTTAGGCGCGGTGGGTGACGAATGGTGAAAGCGACCGCAGATGGTGGGTGATCCAAGGTCCAAAGTCCAAGATGAATGGTAAGTGGTGGATGGTGAATGGTCCAGAGTTCAGAGTCCACAGTCCAGAGCCAGTGATAAATTGTGAATTGCGAATGATGGAGGGCAGGTGTGTGCTGAAAGCTGACGGCTGATCACTGAAAGCTGATTGCTGAACGCCGCACCTTGACGTATCGGCTTGCTATCCGTACAATAGAGATTACAAACGTAATACAAAGAGTGTTCCTATGAAGACAATAACTGTGAAACTAGAAGACGAACTCGCAAACGCTGTAGAACGCGTACAGAAAGAGGCGGGTTTCCACACCAAGAGCGAGATGATTCGTGAAGGGCTGAGAGTGTTAATCGCACGGGAACGCCACCGGAAACTAGCAGAGAACCTCACGCGCTATCTGAGAGATCGCGAAGCCCTCGACGAAGCAGCCCAGGAGGTTGAAGAGCGAATACCGTCCACCGAAGAGGCGCTGAAACGGTCGGAGCCATGATCCAGCGCGGTGCGGTGTTTAACGTCAACTTCAGTCCAAGGCGTGGCCACGAAGGAGTGAGGCCGGCGATTGTCATACAAGCCGACCTTTACTGCCCTCTCTCAACCCTTCTCGTTATTCCCACCTCAACACACGCCCGCAAGGAGATTGACTTTCATGTCCCAGTGACCGTTCAAGGGATTCGCACCTATGCGTTGATCGAGCAGCTTACCGCGGTAGATAAAGCAAGACGTATAAAGAGTGAAAACTACCTGGGGAGGATCTCGCGAAAAGAGATGGAGAAGATCGACCGGATACTCAAGGTTTTCGTTGGCCTCGACCCAGATCTTTCGTTCTTTTAGCTAAAAGCGATCAGTAATCAGCTTTCAGCCAAAAGAAGAAAAGACGCTTTGAGCTTATAGCTGATTACTGATCGCTGAATGCTAATAGCTAGTCCCTGATTGCTGAAAGCCAGTAAAGTTCGCCGTCCACCGAGCGGGACGTTCTTCACGGTTCTGGTAAACTTGTGAGGCAGTGTATAATTAGAAAGATGGAGGTGTATACGATGACGAAACTCCTCAAAGAAGCGTTTGCCGAGGCTTCCAAGCTCCCCGAGAGTGAGCAGAATGTGTTTGCGGAATGGTTGCTAGAGGAGCTAGCATCCGAGCGTCGTTGGGAAAAAGCCTTTGCTGGATCTCACGAAGCACTTACACATTTGGCAGATGAAGCACTTGCCGAGCAGCGCGACGGCCGCACTCAAGTGCTTGAACCGGATAAACTGTGACATCCCACACGACGGAACGCTTCCGGAAGGCGTTTTCCCAGTTGCCCCGGGATGTTCAGCAGAACGCCAGAGAGTCTTACAAGCTATTCGCACAAAACGCGTATCATCCCAGTTTACGGGCTCCTCGCTGTTCCAAGTGGGTAATCTAAGGTCAAACTGGCTTACAATCTTATTATAAGGAAGCCAGGAAGCCATGAGAACTCAGGTATGAGGGATAACGGATGACACTGGAACATGGGGAACTGACCTCAAGAGTGATCGCAGCAGCTATCGAGGTGCATCGTCAGCTAGGGCCAGGCTTTATTGAATCCATATACGAACACGCCCTTGTCGTGGAGTTGCGCAAACGGGGGCTGAAGGTAGAACAACAGGTTGAAGTGCCTGTAGAGTATGAGGGAGTCGAAGTGGGACGACACCGGCTTGATCTTCTGGTTGCGGAAACGATCGTGGTGGAACTGAAGGCGATCAAGAACCTGGAGAATGTTCATTTTGCCATTGTGAAGTCGTATTTGAGAGCAATTGGGAGGGAGCATGGATTGCTTTTAAACTTTGCAAAGCCTACGCTAGAGGTGAAGAGGGTGATATGTCAAAAGACCAACCCCTTTTTTGGTTTCCTAAGAGCTCAAGATTCAAGCGGACAACCTTAAGGAAGCCATGAAGCCATGAGAACTCAGGTATGAGGGGTAAAAAATGAGAATCTTTCCTGGATTCCTGGCTTCCTAAGAGATCAAAAGAAGCCTTGAATTTATGAGGAACGCAGGAAGACAGCAAAGGTGGGGGTTGAAAAAGAATTCAGGCCTGGATTAGACAAAGTTCCTGGATTCCTGGCTTCCTAAGAGATCAAACGATCCTTGGTTTACGCGAGCAACCTAAGGTCAGACCTGTCTGCAACAGATATCTCTTGACAGGTTGCCTACACCTGTCTGCAGCAGGCAGGCTGAATAACGAAGAACCGAAAAAGCCATCTCTGATCTCTGCATTACAAGAAAAGCGGGGAGCGTTTAAGCCCCCCGCTTGTCGTTAAAGCGGAAATCTAGAACCCGTAGGTTACGGTGTCTCAGCCTCGGTCCATTCCTCCTCTTCGCCCCCGCCCAGGAGGTCACCGAGCGAGAACTCTGCCGAAAGGATGAGCGTGTAGCCTGTCTCCCCATAGGCAAACTCCT
>Ga0307428_1001486_pt1 | contig 11810 bp, 12 predicted proteins | sample SalMarWE160240MG_FD_202161 | JGI IMG/M metagenome (GOLD analysis project Ga0307428, IMG submission 202161) | Salt marsh sediment microbial communities from the Plum Island Ecosystem LTER, Massachusetts, United States - WE1603-240 | ecosystem: Environmental > Aquatic > Marine > Intertidal zone >...
AGCTGCTGCTGATTGCCCATGCTGTGTACAAGAGCAGCGAACACTTCCGCGTGCCAGAGGAGGTTCAGACTTGACTTTCAATACAGCATCTGACACCAGGCGCTCGGGGACGCGGAACAGGGAATGCGGGGAAAACTAAAGAGGGGGAGACGCGGGGACGCGGAGACACGGGGGGGGGGGAGACGTGGGGACGCTGAGGAGTTGAGAAGCTTCTTTCCGGCCTTGCTCCGCAACCCGCATGGAGAAGCGAGCGCTCGGACGACGAGTTTTTCGTAGCGGCGTAGCTTGCCTGCGCCAGTGGAAATGGGATCACGACGACGGGGATAAACCCCGCCGCTACAGAGGACGCCAAAGAATTGAGAGATCGGAAGATTAGGAGGTTCACTCAATCACTCACTCGCTCAATCCTGTCCCACTCTCTCTGTGCTCCGTGCCTCCGCTTCTCGCGTACGCCTTTGTAGTCGGGGGTAAGTCGATAAGATGAAGTTCATTGGGGAGGGTGGAATGGGGAAGTTCGCCACGGTCTTTCACTACCTGGGTATCGTGCTGATCGCCTTTTCTTTCCTGCAGGCGGCTCCCCTCATCATCAGTGCGATCTTCCTCGAGACCGTTACCTTCCCGTTCATGATCTACGCTGTCCCTGCCGCGGTAAGTGCCTTCCTCGGAGTGATCATGACCATGGTCTTCAAGCCTCAGCCCCTCACCGGGGGGAGTGCCATGGCGATCGGGACCTTGGGTTGGTTTACCCTCTCCCTGATCGGCGCGGTCCCTTACTGGATGGCGCTCAAGATTACCTACCTTGACGCCCTCTTCGAGACGGCGAGCGGTTTCACCACGACCGGGATGACCCTGTTCGTGGGTTTGGATGGCCTCCCGCACAGCATCCTCTTCTGGCGTGCCCTGACCCAATGGATCGGGGGATTGGGGATCTTCACTCTCTTCCTCCTCGTGGCGGTCCGCAGCGGCCTGCCCCACAATCTCCTTCAGGCGGAGTCGCACAAAGCAGCCGTCAAGCGGTTCTCCCCGGGGTTATTCAGCTCACTTCGCATCCTATGGGCAATCTACGTGATGCTCACCGCCGCCTGTGCTCTCCTCCTGTGGGGGGAGGGGCTGGCCCCGTTCGACGCGGTCGTGCACGCACTGGCGACGGTCTCCACCGGCGGCTTCTCCACGCACGACCTCAGCATCGGGTTCTTCGAACAGGGGGGGTTCCGGCACTACGTGGCGATCGAGTACACGATTATCCTGTTCATGTTCCTGGGAGGGACGAGCTTTCTCGTCCATTGGAACCTTATCAGGCGGCGGTGGCAAGGCCTGCGGAAGAACATGGAGCTACGACTGTGGATAGCCCTCTTGCTCGGGGCTACCCTCCTCGTCTTCCTCCACACTACTGGAGGCTTTCAAGATCGCATCCGAACGTCACTGTTCCAGGTGGTCTCCATCGCGACGACGACGGGCTTTGCGACTCGCGACATTGCTGGTTCCTTCTTCAGCCCGCTCGCCAAACAGGTCTTCCTCATCCTCATGGTCATCGGAGGTTGCGTCGGGTCGACTGCCGGCGGGGTGAAGGTGTTGCGGATCGGGGTGATGAGTAAGCTCGTCTGGCACCAGCTGAGACTCGTCTCCCGTCCCTCGCGGGAGGTCGTCCCGTTCGTCATTGATGGAGAGTTGATCCGCCCGGAGGAGGTCCAGAGCACAACAGCGATCTTCTTCGCCTGGGCTGGGTTGCTCGTCCTGGGGAGCCTGTTCACGGGGCTCCTCACCGGGTTCTCCCCCCTGGAGTCTCTATCGGGGATCGCCTCGGCGCTGGGGAACGTCGGGCCGACCTACATCAACCCAATGGCGTTCATCGCCATTAGCCCGGCGGTCAAGGTCTTCTATATAATAATGATGGTGGGAGGGCGTCTGGAGATCCTCCCGCTCTTACTGATCTTTTCTAGACGGGTGTGGAGGTAGGAGGAGCGATGCGTGTTATAGTAGCGGGAGCCGGGTTAGCGGGACGACGGTTGATCGCCAGGCTGGCGGCGGATCATCATGATGTGACGGCGATCGACCTCAATCGCGAGGTCTGCGAGCTGATCAGTTCGAAGCTGGGGGTCGCCGCTATCTGCGGGAATGCCACCGACATCACCACCCTGGAGGAGTCCGAGATCGGGAAGGCCGAGGTCGCGGTCGCGTTGATGCGACAGAGCGCGGATAACCTGGCCTTCTCCCTGTTGGCGAAGAGCGCTGGGGTCGGACGGATCATCGCTCGCATGGCGAACCCCAAGTACCGCGAGGCGTACGAACAGGCAGGGGTGACGAGCATCATCGACATCACCGGTCTCTTCCTCGATCAGCTTCTCCTGGAGATCGAGCGGCCACAGGTCCACGAGGTGGCGACGTTTGGAGCAGGACAAGGAATCATCCTCCAGGTGACGATCTCTAAAGACTCCCGCGCGGCCGGAAAGACGATTCGCGAGATCACGAGTGAGCGCCGATTCCCACGCGACTGGCTGATCGCGGGGATCTTCCGGGAAAGAGATGGGCAGCTTATCATCCCAACCGGGGCGGAACGTCTATTTCCCTGGGACCAGATCCTCCTCTGCGGAGCGGCAGCGAGGACCAAAGAGGCGGCGGACTACTTCGAGATCACCCATGGGCTCAGATCGATCATCGGCAGGCGAGTAAAGGCTCCGCTGCCGGATAAGGTCGAGCAACGGGCGCAGAACGAGATCGATTCCGCCCTCGAGAAGACAGGTAAAACGGACGAAGACTCCCCTTGATTAGGGATGTTTCTGCTCTTTGTCGTTTCGAGTGGGTAACTAAAGAGAAAGGGTGAAGCGCCAAGACTCTCGCAGAAGTACAAAACTGTTTCACCACGAAGGACACGAAGAGCACGAAGGAGGATGAAGCGCTTGATCCCGCTCTTAAGTTTGGTGACATTAAAGTTCATCAGAAGTCCGGGCTTTACCCCCGTCGGCAGCTCATCGAATTCCATTCTTCGTGTCCTTCGTGCTCTTCGTGGTGAATTCTTTCTGACCTCCGGGCTTGCTTCGCAACCGGCATCCGTCCCGTGTGAACCGAAATTAGATGTCACTACCAACTCGAAATGATAAGGACCCCTTTTCTTCTTTCTAGCTCAAGGCTTCAAACTCTTTTCCTCTCCTGGTTTCCTTAGAGCAAAACCGCAAACAAGCTTGACTCTCAAGTTACCCGCTCAAGAACAATCAGGGCCCCTGATTCGTAACCTTATTCGCTGATTCTCTCCTGCGCAGGCTCATTCTCGATCGTCACCTGTGTGAAGACGAGATGTAGTGCGAGAGTGTACGGAGGGTCATTCTCCGGGTCTGGAACCTCGGAGTGGAGGATCAGGGTGAACTCGATCTTTTCCGGATCGGAAAATCCTGTCTTGTTGCGCAAAAGAGGGCTATACACGAGCCCGCTCTGGCGGATTGCCCCATCATCCCGGCGCAGTGCCAATGCCGCCGCCCACTCCCCAGACAGGTTGGAGTAACGAATCTTGTCGTTCACGTAGAGGTCGAACCTGCTCCAGCCGGCGAGTATGGCGAGCGTGCGCGGAAGCTCGGGTCCGTCGTTTCCCGTGTCGCCGTATATGGGGATCCCTTCCTCTACGCGGTCCGATCGATCGATGCGCGAAACGAGTCGGAACGCTCCGCTCAACTCCTCGGATGAGGAGATCTGTAAGGAACCGCTCTCTTCGGTCGTCTCCAGCGAAACCATGAGCCTTCCTTCGTCCTGCGGGAGGTTAAGATGAAGGTAGAGCGAACCTTTGAGGGGGCGCACTCCATCGCCGGTGTAGGCGTAATTGTCTCCGTATCCCCCGATGATGAGGGGCTGATCTGCATGAACGACCCAGGTTGGGCCCTCGTCTTCCCCCGTTCCAAGGAGGAACCAGCCGACCAAAGCGATCACTCCGATAACCAGTAAGATTTTTTCGATCATCCGCCTCGTCTCCCAGTGCAGGGTTTATCTTGCACATCGAGGCGGGTGCCTTTCAACTCCATGGTGTTGAGCTTCCCCACAGTAACCCTTTGCCCCTTAATCCCTGTATTTTTATGCTCTTTGTCATTCCGAGTGGGTAACGCCTCCTAACTTTCAATCCCTCAGTGTAGCCAACCGCTCAAGGGATATTTCCGTGTAGGCCAAGCTCGATTTCAGATTGACCACTTGAAACACTGTCCTTTTGATCTCTTAGGAAACCAGGAATCCAGGAAAGAGGCATGAGATGGCGGTTCACTGTGAAGCCAGAGGAGACGCGTCTCGAGGAAACGCGTGTCTTTCTTGTTCCCAACTCAAGCCATTCTGGCCCTTTTTCTGGATTCCTGGTTTCCTTAGAGCAAAGACGCAGGCAAGCTTAACTTTCAGTTACCCACTCAAAATAATGAGGAACCTATTTTTAGGATGTGAGGAGTTGCTTTCACTGAATTGTCGAGGAAAGGCGATTGAATCACCTGGGAGATAAAGAAACTTTTATATACGTATCCGAGAACCACTAAGAATCTCGGCGTGCACCTTCAGGATTGCCTGTTCTAAGAACTTGAAGTTCTTTAGGACAGCAACAGTTCTTCTACATCTCGTACTTGTGTACAGGGCTAGAATTGTCCGCACAGAGCCTCTGAGGAAGGTTCTCCATTACGTAGGACGAGAGAGCGATGTTCAGCTCGTCCACAACAGAGCGGCTGTTTGCATTAGCGAGGATTGCCAATCCTGCGAGGAGGTTCCTGTCGATCACTTCGTCATTGCATAGCGCCCACTGCTGCTTCATCTTTGACGCTCCTCTTCTGTTTGTAAGCAAGCGAGCTGGGCAACATCCTCGATCTGCGCGTGGAAAACCTTCTCTGGGATGAGACATTTCGCGCTGGCGCCCAGCCCGAGAACCAATGTACAGTGATTCGGAAGGAGAATCAAGAGGTGCGAAACAGGGTTCGTCGGGACCCGTCGAGTTGAGCTAGTAGCGATATATAGGAGCTTTGCTGCTGGCGGCTCTGCCGATCCAAACGCGGTAACACGCACACCATGCCCTCTCCAGCGAGTGAGGGAACTTCATCACCTCTGAGGAAAGGAAACGAGGATGTTGGTTCTCTGACGGCTTTTGTAGAGGCGTAAAGCATCTTCTGTGTTACTGAATAAGAGGAATAATCAATAAGAGCTCCCAGATGTGATATCCTTTGATGGCATAGGCGCTGGTTCACCTCGCAGCTCTAACGGAGGACTACTTTGGCACTCCTTCCCAGTCCTTGAGGAAGCGCTCGATCCCCACGTCGGTGAGCGGGTGGTTGAAGAGTTTCTTCAAGATCGCGTAGGGGACGGTGGCGATCTCTGCGCCGAGGAGGGCGGCATCGAGCACGTGCTGCGGATGCCGCACGCTCGCTACGATCACTTCGGTCGAACAACCATAGACCGTGAAGATGTCGAGGATCTGCGAGACAAGGTCCATCCCATTTCCGCCGATGTCGTCGATCCGGCCAACAAAGGGAGAGACGAAGCTCGCCCCGCACTTTGCCGCGAGGAGTGCCTGATTCGCCGAGAAGACGAGAGTGACGTTGGTGCGGATCCCATCTTGGGTGAGGGCCTTGACTGCCTTCATCCCCTCCTCGGTCATCGGGATCTTGATGACGACGTTCTCGTGGATCTTCGCGAGGTCGCGCCCCTGTCCGATCATCTTATCTGCGTCGAGCGCTGTCGCCTCGGCGCTCACCGGGCCGTCCACGATCTCGCAGATCTCTCGAACGACCTCCTTGAACGGCCGCTTCTCCTTGGCGACGAGCGATGGGTTTGTCGTCACCCCGTCGATGAGCCAGGCCAATTCGCGAATCTCAGAGATGTTCGCCGTGTCGATGTAAAGATTCATCTTTCCTCCTTATTCGTGCCGCAGGGATCTCACAAGAGCCAAGTTTATCTTGTCGGCATCGGGGTTTCCATCGATCTCCTTCGGGGTCTCCAGGATGAACGGAAGGTCGCGCGACGCAGGATGGTTAACGATCAGGGAGAAGGCCTCCTCTCCGATCTCTCCTGCGCCGATGTGGTTGTGGCGATCGCGACGGGACCCGAGGGGAAACTTGGAGTCGTTCAGGTGGATGAGGCACAGGCGGTCGAGCCCGATCTCGCGATCGAACTCTTCCAGCGTCTCTGCGAGGCCATCCGGTGTGCGTAGCTCGTAGCCGGCGGCGAAGGCGTGACAGGTGTCGAAGCAGATACCGATGTAGCTTGCGTCAGAAAGGCCGTCGATGATCGCTCCCAGTTCAGAGAAGGTCGTTCCCATCGTCGTTCCGGCTCCAGCGGTATCTTCGAGGAGCACGTGCACGTGTGGGTACCTGCGGACGGAGTCAGAGGAAAGGACGCGGTCGAGAGCGGTGGTGATACGGGAAATCCCCGCGTCGATCCCACTCCCCTTATGCGCGCCGAGGTGGGTGACGATCTGATCGATCCCCAACAGTCCCGCCCGCCTGATCTCCTCCTCCAGCGAGGCGATCGAGCGCTCGAAGAGCGCCTCATCCGGGCTTGCCAGGTTCAACAGGTACATCGTATGGATGACTACGTACTCTACAGGTGATTCCGAGAAGTGTTGGCGGAACGAGGCGGCCGTCTCAGAGGTGATTTCCTTCATCCGCCACGAGGAGGCGTTGTGGGAGAAGATCTGAAGGGCATTAATGCCGAGATTCTCCGCCGCAACGAGCGCGCCGGTGAATCCCTTCCCGATCGATAGGTGACAGCCAAGGAGCATCGTTTCCTCCTACCCTTATAGCAGATCCAGATTATCGGAGAGATGAAGGGATGAGGCAACCCGCTTGGCTGAGATAGGAGTATGGGAATGAGTCTGCTTTTATGGTGCCTAACTCGTGCTTGCTACGGCTTTGCCGGCGTCGATCAGGCCGGCTCCGAACTGGCGATCATTCCCGCTGCTGCCTAGATCTACACTCGTCCGTTCGAGGAGGGCGATCGCCTGGCTGGGCGTGATCCCAGGGTGGGAGGAGAGAATGAGGGCGAGGGTTCCGCTGACGTGTGGGGCGGCGAATGATGTTCCCGAACTTGTCCCGGCGACGCCTCCAGGGAAGAGGGACGTGATCTTTTCACCCGGGGCGGTGACTGTAACCTCAGAGCCGTAATTACTGAAGTTTGCGAGGTGGTCCTCCCGGTCGGTCGCGGTGACAGCGAGAACGGATGAATACTTCGCCGGGTAGCACACCTGTGACTTACCGTCGTTCCCTGCGATTCCGACGACAACCACACCGTGCTGCCTTGCCCGTTGCATAGCTTGTTCGAGGATGAGGGGTGGTTTGCCGTTTGCGTACACGCTCAGGTTTATGATATCGGCACCGTTGTCGACGGCGTAGTCGATCGCCGCGACGAATTGCTTCCAGTCCGACCCGTAGAAGAGGTTCCGCGAGTCGAGGAAGCGGAGGTCCATGATGCGGATTCCGGGAGCGACGCTGGCGATGATCCCAGCGACGAACGTCCCGTGCCAATGTATCTTTGACCCGATTAAGGAGCTTGCGTCCTCATCGCGGAAGTCCCATCCATTGATGTCGTCGATGTAGCCGTTACGATCGTCGTCGATCTTGTTACCCGCGATCTCGCCGGGATTGGTCCAAATCTGCCCGGCGAGTTGGGGAACGGTCGTGTCGATTCCAGAGTCGATCACTGCCACCACGATGTCTTGCGAGCCGGTCGTTCGCTCCCAAGCCTGTGGGGCCTCGATCCGCTCAACCCCCCAGGAGAGTGAGCCAAGATCGTTCGAGGGAGTGGCATTGCTCTCTCCCCCTCCACCGGCGATGCGAGGTCCACTCATCCCCAGAAGGGAGAGCAACAGAACGGTGATTCCGAACAGCAGCCAACGGTTCTTACGGTTCATCTTCGGCGGCCCGGCTGCCCTCTTGGGGCCCGTGGCTTTGCGTCGCCTCCTTACGAAGGGTATGCCTTTATCGGATTGTTACTACTCTTCAAACTTAGAAAGTAGTTGTATCCATCACTTCAATTATACCTCTCTTAGGACGATGATAGACGTGGGCGCAGGGGGACATCCGTCTTTTCTCTCAATAGGTCATGTGCAGGAGCTTGATGAGTGCCCGCTGCAGCGGTACCGTTTCCTTCTAAGAACGGGAGGATGAAGGTCTATGAGATACGACGTGGCAGTGGTCGGTGGAGGTCCGGGTGGGTACGTCGCTGCCATCCGGATGGGGCAACTCGGATTAAAGGTCGCCCTGATCGAGGAGGGTGAACTCGGTGGGGTCTGCTTGAACCGTGGGTGTATTCCCACCAAGGCGCTCTACTCGGCGACCAAACTTCTGGAGCGGGCCGAGGATGCGCAGGCAATGGGGATCGAATTCACAGCGCCTGTGATCGATCTTGAGAAGCTCGCCTCCTGGAAGGACGGAGTTGTCTCCACCTTGGTAGACGGGATCTCATCTCTTTTGAAGGCGAACGGGGTGACGGTCTACCAGGCGCGGGGGAGGCTCGACGGAACAGGCCGGGTCGCTCTCTCTGCCGCGGAGACGGTCGATGCCGAGCGGATCGTGCTCGCCACCGGTTCCTCGCCGATCGAGATCCCTGGGTTCAGCTTCGATGATCCTCACGTTTGGTCCTCGGACGATGCCTTGGACCTTACAGAGATCCCGCGACGGCTCGTCGTGATCGGTGGGGGAGTAATCGGGCTGGAGATTGCCACGATCTACAACCGCTTGGGGAGCGCGGTGACAATCCTTGAGATGATGCCCGAGATCCTACCCGGGGTCGATCTCGATCGCCGCACGATCGCCACGCTGAAGCGTGCGCTCAAAGCGCAAGGGATCACCGTTCGAGTGAATACTGCCGCTAAGTCGATCGAGAAGACCTCGGAGGGACCGGTGGTGCAGATCGCTGACGGCGGCGACGTTGCGGCGGATAGAATCCTCCTTGCCGTTGGCCGTCGACCGAATTCAGCGGGTATCGGTCTGGAGACTGTGGGGATCGAACCAGATCGACGCGGGTTCGTCCCGGTCGATGAGGAGCTGCAGACGAGCGCTCCCGGCGTGTACGCGATCGGTGACCTCGTCCTTGGGCCGATGCTCGCGCATAAGGCCTCCCACGAGGGGATCCTGGTGGCGGAGGCACAACGTCGGACACAAGGTCCGACGCTACAAGTGTCGGAGACAAGGTCCGACGTTACAGAGTGGGTCATCCCGCAGGCGATCTTCACCGATCCTGAGATTGCATCGGTCGGTCTGTCGGAGAAGAAGGCGAAGGAAGAAGGGTGCGATATTATTGTCGGCCGCTTCCCGTACGCTGCTCTCGGGAAGGCTCAAGGGATGAGGGAGACAGAAGGGTTCTTCCAGGTCGTTGCCGATGCCAAGAGCGAGCGTCTCCTTGGGGCACAGATCATCGGAGCGGAGGCATCGGCATTGATTGCAGAGGCCGCGCTCGCTGTGCAGAACAAGCTTCCGCTCTTAGCGATCGCCGACGGCATCCATGCCCATCCGACCCTGCCCGAAGGGCTGAAGGAAGCGGCGGAGGCCGCCCTCGGCCGGGCGATCCACGCGGTCAATCGGTGACAGGAGATAGGATTACGGATTAACGGGGTAGGGATCAAGAAGGGTAGAGTGCCAAGACTCTCGCAGAGGTACAGAATTGTTTCACCACGAAGGACACGAAGAGCACGAAGGGGTCAAAGACACTGCTCATAGGGCGACTCCAACAATCCTGGACCTATTTTCCGGTGCGCTTTAATTGCACAGCCAATTACTCGATTCGAAAGCTCATCGAATTCCATTCTTCGTATCCTTCATGCTCTTCGTGGTGAATTCTCTTCGACCTCCGGTCTTGCTTCGCAACCGGCATCCGTCCCGTGCAAACCGAAATTAGAAGCTACTACCCACGCAAAACGACAAGGGACCAGAAAGTTAGAAACGAATCTTGATTTCTTCCGTATCTGCATGGTAAGATTTGCTGAGGTGATCTGCCATGAAGAAGAAACTCGGTACCGCCATAGAAGAGGGAGTCATCACCGAGCTGAAGGTCTTGGCGGCCAAGGAGGATAGAAAGCTTTCGCAGCTTATTGAGGAGGCCCTACGCCAGTATCTCAAGCGGAAGCAAGGGCGGGTGGTGAAAAAGACTGAAGGTGCATTGAGGGCTTCGCCCCAGGTTGTTCAAGCTGTCCTGGAGGAAGAGGAGTTCCATGCCGCCTGAAGAGAAGGCACTCCTACTTCCGGAGTTGCCCGCCGGGCAGACAGTCTTCATCGACGCCAACATCTTCATCTACCACTTCACCGGCCTCTCGCAGGAGTGTTCGAGCTTTCTGGAGCGTTGCGAGCGGGGAGGGCTTTGGGGCGTCACTGCAGTACACATCTCGTTGGAAGTCCTGCATCGGCTGATGATGATCGAGGCTGTGACCAAGAAGCTGGTGACGTCGGGGAATGTAGCGAAGAAGCTTCGGAAGAGACCCAATGTGGTGAAACAGCTCGCCGATTATCAGGCCCAGACCGAGGCCATCTTAGAAATGGGTATCGAGGTGGTAGGACTAACCTCAGATTCCCTGAAGATCAGCCATCCTTATCGCCGACGGGACGGTCTTTTGGTCAACGACTCTCTGACAGCGGCCGTGATGGAGGCGGAAGGAATCTTGTATTTAGCCACTGCCGATCTTGATTTTACGCGTGTGGAGGGACTTCGGGTCTATAGCCCCCTGGACCTTGCTGAAAGGTGAGACTACTAGCCCGCTTCCCGATAGACAGGGGTTTTCCGGGGACAGTTATTTTGCTGCTCAGTAGATTCCTCACTTTTTTCTTAACGGTTTTCCTCGAAAATTCTTCGCTCTTTCTTCAGGCTGGCACCGTGGCCTGGGGGATGTAGTATTCTTAAGAGGGTCTTACTCCATTCCGCGAGTGAGAAGCCGACAGGGTGATCGCTGAAAAGACGGCGGCCAAGAAGAAAACTTAAGAAGAAATAGGTGTTGTGTCCCCATCTCCCAGCCTCCCAGAATTGTGCATACTACTGGGATCTCAATCCCGATTGTCTCCAGTGGCGACATCCAGTATTATAGTTATACCCTACCTAAAGGAGGTGAAAGAATGGACAAAGGAACGAAGTCACGAACTGAGAAGGAGACCTTCTTTGAAGAACGGATTTTTGGTGGCCACCACTACAAAACGACAATCACTGATGGTGAAGAAAAAGTTGCAGGAAGAGGACGCACTGCAGAAGAAGCCGAGAAGGTAGCCAGCGACAAGTGGGACAAGAAAAGGTAAGAGCATACTAAGAACCAGTGAAGCTCCCTGCCAGCCCGCTTGTCGACGTAAATGTACTGGTAGATGTACTCATGGCTGATACGGATACCCTCTTTCGCCCCTGAGTCTTCCTGATATTTGTTCCGGGCTCCAATTCCTCTGGATCAGCAGTTCCACCTCCGTCCAGACGGAGTCACTAAAGCGAGGACGAACCTTAGCCTTCCTACGTTCCAACGCCAGGCGGTGCGCCTGTCGGGGTCGGTATCCTCTCATACCTCGATTGCGATCTAATTCCCTATTGATCGTTGATCTGTGACGGTCGATCAGCACAGCGATCGCGCTTTGGTTTTGATCGGCTTGCTTCAGCGCGTAGCTCTGGTATCGTTCTTCTCGGGTGAGCTGCGTGTACGTTCTTATTAGTGCTTCTTTGATTTAGTGGTCTGAGGGACACTGCTGATGCTACCGCAGCTCGTTTCTTAGACCGGATGTTCCCCTGAGTTGGAGTACGGGTATGCGGCTGGAACCCCGCATGGGTTACCGTTTCTTGCGACGAGAGGTCAGCTTCTTTCTAGTGGTCACAGTTACTCCTCTGCTGGGTAGCACCTCAGG
>Ga0307428_1001491_pt1 | contig 11791 bp, 15 predicted proteins | sample SalMarWE160240MG_FD_202161 | JGI IMG/M metagenome (GOLD analysis project Ga0307428, IMG submission 202161) | Salt marsh sediment microbial communities from the Plum Island Ecosystem LTER, Massachusetts, United States - WE1603-240 | ecosystem: Environmental > Aquatic > Marine > Intertidal zone >...
AGCCAAGCTGCCCACGCATTGTTTCGCCTATCCGTCAATTTGATCAAGCCCATTAGCGCCCGGCCTCGCAGCTTGCATCGGAACAAGTTCGGTGACGACGGCGTTTGACCACCACTTCTAGGACAATAACGCGGCTAGGTTCGGGCCGTCAGCGAAAGGAGCGATCTCCATGAATTGGGATCGCATCGAAGGCAATTGGAAGCAGTTCCGCGGGCAGGTTCAGCAGCAGTGGGGCAAGCTCACCAATGACGACCTCGACACCGTCGAGGGGCGCCGCACAGAGCTCGTCGGCAAGATCCAGGAGCGCTACGGCATCGCCAAGGACGAGGCGGAGAAGCAGGTCGACACCTGGATGCGCAACATTTAACGAACATGCGCGCCGCGCGATCTTCTAACGGCGAGAGGACGCGCGGCGCGCGGATAAGTTGGATCAGCCACGAGGCCCGGACACCGTCCCGCCTCAACCGAGGTGCTCCGGAGACCGGAGCCGTTAGGAGGACAGGATGCTCGGCACAATTCTCGTCATCATTCTGATCTTGGTTCTGGTTGGCGCCTTCCCGTCATGGCCGTATAGCCGGGGATGGGGCTACGGCCCATCAGGCGCTGTCGGACTGATCCTGGTGGTTCTGCTTATTCTGTTGCTGCTGGGGCGGATCTAGCCCCGGCGCCGGCCTCAGGCGCCGACGGACGGCTCGTCCTGGGGCTGCGCCTTGCGCTCGAAGAACAGCGCCTGGCTCACGATCGCCTTCACCGTATCCGGCTGATAGGGCTTGGTGATCAGGAACGCAGGCTCGGGCCGCTCGCCCGTCAACAGCCTGTCGGGATAGGCGGTGATAAAGATCACCGGCACCTGGAACGACCGCAGCATGTCGTTGACGGCGTCGAGTCCCGAACTGCCGTCGGCGAGCTGAATGTCGGCGAGGACCAGGCCCGGCTGCTCTTGCGACGTTGCTTTCAACGCCTCGGCATGGGTGCGGGCGACGCCCATGACGCGATGGCCGAGCCCTTCAAGGATGCCTTCGAGGTCCATGGCGATCATCGGCTCATCCTCGATGACGAGCACGTCGGTCGCCACCTGCGCCGCGATCTCCCGCCCGGCTTGATCGATAAAGCCTTTAACCTCGTCGGGATCACAATCGAGAATGCGGGCAATGTCCTCGTTGGAAAAGCCTTCGACCGAGCTGAGCAGAAAGGCCTGCCGCGGCAGCGGCGTGATGGATTCGAGCTTGCGGTCGGCCGCCGTCGCCACGCCAGCTTGCACCTCCGGTTTGAGGTTGAGGCCGATGGAACTCCACAGCCCGGTGAAGATGCGGAACAAGGCAATGCGCGGATCCAAGGTGCGGTCGAACAGCGATGGGTCCTCGATCAGGACCTGAAGCGTCGCGGCGACATAGGCGTCCCCGGCGCTCTGCGTGCCGGACAGCGCTCGCGCAAAACGCCGCAAGTAGGGAAGATGTGGTGCGATCGCCTTCGATATGGACATGCGCCTCTAGCTTTCGTGAGGGTCCGACAGCTTGCTTTGCACTACCGGGCTTAAGGTGCAACTGGAAACCTGCAACTCCTGGCGGCCAAAACGCCGCAAACGAGGAAAGGTTTCCTCGCGGGCGGGAACCAATTGAGGTTTTGGGCGTTTTCCCGACCCAGTATAGAGTGTATCCGCCGTTTTTGCGACGCCGAGCACGGCGGATAGGGGATCATTGTGGACGCAACCGAGAGCAAGGGACGCCGGCGGAAGGTGCCAAGCGCCGGAAAGAGAATGACGCAAACGACCGCTATCGCCGAGCGGGAAGGGCTGCAGCCGCACGCTGCCGACGAAGGCTTGTCCCCCAACCTGCAGGCCCATATCGGCCGCCATCTTCGCGCGGTGTTCGACGAGGTTGCGAACGAGCCGATTCCGGACCGCTTACTGCGACTTCTAAAAGACCTCGAGCGAAGCGGAGACAAATAGTGCCGCAAAAGGTGTCCGCGAGCCTGCGAGACGCTCTCGTCGGCGAAATGACCAATCTACGCGCCTTCGCCGTGTCGCTGTGCGGCGACCGCGAGCGCGCCGACGACCTGGTGCAGGAGACCCTGTTCAAGGCGTGGAACCATCTCGACTCGTTCCGCGAAGGCACCAATCTGAAGGCCTGGCTGTTTACCATCCTGCGCAACACCTATTTCTCCGAGCGGCGGAAGCGGCGGCGCGAGGTCGAGGACGCCGACGGCAGCTATGCCGACCAGTTGGCGAGCCGCCCCGAACAACACGGCCATATGGAGATGCAGGACTTCCGCGCGGCGCTGACCCGCCTCCCCGACGATCAGCGCGAGGCTCTGATCCTGGTCGGCGCGGCTGGCTTCTCCTACGAGGAGGCGGCCGAGATTTCGGGTTGCGCCGTCGGCACCATCAAGAGCCGCGTCAACCGCGCGCGCAACCGCCTCAGCGAGATGCTCGGCCTCGACGAGACCACGGACAACGAGACGCCATTGACCAAGAGCGCTTAGACCGGCGACACTCCGTCATGGCCACGGTCTCGAATATCGACCTCGATCAAGCGATGCTCGACCCTGCTTCGGTTTTCGCAGCGCCAAAGGACGTGCTCGCAGCGCAAGGCCTGTCGCCGGAAACCAAGAAGGCGATCCTGGTACGCTGGGAGGAGGACGCCGAGGCGCTGATCAGGGCCACCGAGGAGGGCATGCCGCCTGCAGACAATCGCCGCAATCCTGGCGAGTTGCTGCGCGCCGTGCAGGAGGCTCTCCAGTCGCTTTAGAGCGAGCCGTGCCGACCCTGCCCTTGGAACAAAACGCCTATTTCTCTGTTGTTTAGGGAGAGGGGCGCGCAAGTTCGCGCCGTCATTTCCCCCAAACCGCTGGAGAAAGGAGGCTTGCGATGGCCACGCAGCTTAATGCCACCGAAGCCCGACAAGCGACCAAGCGCCCGCGCGCCATGATCTGGGTGCTCGTGGTCTCACTCATGCTTTGCCTTATTGCCGGCTTGGCGCTCGGCGTCGGCTGGATCAGCCTGCCTTGGGGCAGCTAGCGACCTCGGTCCGCAACAGCGTGTCACGGCTGAACGGCTTGTGAACGCCGCTCTCAGCCAGGGTTCAGGCCCCCTCCCCTAAGAAACTGTCCATCTATTTCGGACAGAGTGCTTTCTCAGGAGGAGGTTCCCCGATGACATGGTTTCTTCGCCAAGCTTTCCTCGTCCTCGTCGCCTTCGCTACGCTCGTGCTCATCGTCATGATGGCGATGACCGCCGAGGCGAAGACTTCAAGGTCTGACGCGCCGGTCGTCTCAGTCGCCGACGAGTTCGGGCGCCTTGTGGCCCTCGACCGCTGACGGGATCAGCTCGGCTTTGACCAGGCCCCGTACCGAATTGCCGAGATAGATACGCTCGGCGCGGGCGAGATCGGCGAGGTTCAGCACCGCTTCGCTCGCGTGCGCCCGCGGCAGATCGATCAGCTCTTCTCGCAAGGTTCCAGGCAGCAATCCGCAGGTCAGCGCCGGCGTGAACAGGCGCCCGTCAAGCTCGATGAAGAGATTGGTGCGCGTCCCTTCCGTCAGCTCCCCCTTCTTGTTGAGGAACACCACCTCATCGCAGCCGGTCAGCGCCTTCTGCCGCTCCATCTCGCGGTCATAGAACTGGCGGCGCGTGGTCTTGTGGAAGAACAGCGGGTCCTTTTCGTCGACACGCTGGTCTGAAATGGCGAAGCGCCACACGGTCCCCTTGGCCGGAAGCTCGATCTGGGTCGAGGTCAGGGTCAGCGCGCCGTCCTCGGCAAGCAATAGCCTCAGCATGTGGACATCGCCGTCGAGCTTGGCGATCTCGGCGTCGAGCGCCGCGAGGACTTTGTCGCGATCGAACGGATAGCCAAAATGAGCGGCGGAGGATTGCAGCCTCGTGAGGTGGCGTTCGAGCAGATAGATGCCGAGCCCCCGCTCCCAGCGCATGGTCTCGATCAGCTCGAAGGGGGCATCGACCTTGGTGAGGAACTGGCCCTTGAGCAGGCATTCCTCGAACTCGGCGCCTGCCTTGGAGTCGGACACAACGCCCGAGCCGATGCCCATCTCGCCGCCCTTTTCGTCGACATAGAGCGTGCGGATGGCGACGTTGAACTGGGCATCGCCGTTGGGAGCGATATGGCCGATGGCGCCGGTGTAGACGCCGCGCGGCAAGGCCTCGAGCTCGCGAATGATCTCCATGGCCCGCACCTTGGGCGCCCCCGTCACCGAGCCGCAAGGGAACAGGGCATCGAGCATGTCGTTGAGGCCCATGTCGCCGCGAAGCTCGGCGGTGATGCCGGAGGTCATCTGATGCACGGTGCGGTAGGTCTCGACGGTGAAGAGATCGGTGACCTCGACCGAGCCGATCTTGGCGATGCGGCCGAGATCGTTGCGGAGCAGATCGACGATCATCAGGTTCTCGGCCCGCTGCTTCTCGTCGACCGTGAGCCAGGTCTTGAGCCGGGAGTCCTCGCGCGGCGTGCGTCCGCGAGGAGCGGTACCTTTCATCGGGCGCGCAAAAACGCGCCTTCCCTCGCGGCGGAAGAACAGCTCTGGCGAGAGCGACAGCACGTGGAAGTCTGGGGTGCCGATCAGCGCGCCATATTCGACGCGCTGCTTGCGCCTAAGCGCGGCGTAGAGCGCGACGGGATCGCCGGCAAAGTCGAACAGATATTTGAGCGTCAGGTTGATCTGATAGACGTCGCCGGCGGCGATATAGTCCTGCACCTCGGCGAAGGTCCGCGTGTATTGCTCGCGGGTCCAGGACAGCCGCAAGCCGGAGATGGTCGAGCGCTCGAGCGCGCCATGGGCATCGAGCCAGGCGCGCGTCGCGGCTTCGTCGAGGCGGCGCGGTTCGCGGAACAGCCCCATCCAGATCAGCGGCTGCCGGCGGTCTTGCGGCAGGAGGGCGTGCAGCTTGGGCTCGAGGCAATAGCCGAGTTCGTAAGCGAAGAAGCCGGCGGCGTGGAGGCCTTGGCCAAGCCCTTCGGTGATGGCCGCAAGGGCGCCGTCGACCTCGCCCGGCTCATAGGCGGTGACAACGCGTTCCGGCGCCTCGCACAACAGGCTATGGCCGGGACCGCCGGAGCCCGCAGGGCTCAAGCTGTCGTCGAGAAGGATGAAAGGCATTGGGGTCATCTTTAGAGGCCGTTCGCGGGCACCCAGCATAGCTCATATGGGACGACACGGCGTCAACGTCGACAGGGCGAGATCACGCCAGGATCAGCATCTCACCTTTGCCGAGCACGGCCATGTCGCCCATCAGCCGGCGGGCCCGGGCCTTAACCTTCACGCGCGCGCCGATCTCCCTGAGGTAACCGTCAAGCACGCGCAGCCAATTGAAATCGATAACGCCGCAATCGCCGAAGGTCGGCAGCATGTGCTCGGGCTCCTTGCTGAGGATCAGCGAGCCGCGGCGGAGACCATAACCGGCGAAGCGTCCGACCCTGCCTTTGAGCAGAATGGTACCCGCGATCATCCGCGCCCCGGCGTAATCACCTGCGCCACCGGCGACGATGACGAGGCCGCGGCGCATGCGCTCGCCGAGCATCGGACCGGCCTTGCCGCCGATGGCGAGGCGGCCGCCCCGCATACCGAAGGTCTCGCCGACGATGACACCCGCGGCGCGCTCGCCGGCGCTGCCGGCAATGTCGATGCTACCGCCGGCCATGCCGCCGCCGGCGAAGGGACCCGCCGAACCGTTGACGACGAGCGTGCCGCCGCGCATGGCGGCGCCGAGATAGGCCCCGGCATCGCCATCGACGAGGATCTCGCCTTGGGTGAGGCCCTGGCCAATGCGGTCGCAGCGCCCATCGGTGCCGATCAAACGAATCTTGGCGGCATCGTTGCCTTTGACCTTGAACATGTCGCCGACGGTGACCGGCTCGCGCGTGGTGCCGATGGGAAGCGCCTCGATCTCGCCGGCGCTCTTGCCCGCAAGCTCGTTCGGCGTGAGCGGTGACAGATCGAGCCGCTGCTCGGGCTTGGCCGCGAGCCTGAAAGAGAGCGCCGTCACGCTATGATCTCCTTGAGATGGAAATGATGCGGGCCAAGATTGCCGCCGTAATTGCCCGCCGTGACGTGAGTGATGCCTTCGGCGGCACCCTTCGTGCAGATGGCATTGATACCGGCGCGCATGGCCGCCGCGACGGAGTCGGCGGTGAGGCCGTCGATGACGATCTCCATCACCGCCTCGACCTCGAGGGGAAGCGCAGTCTTCACCGCGGCCTTGAGCGTCGGGCAATAGGCGTCATTGGTCGAGGCGATCTGGCCTTTGTATTTGGATCCGACCTTGGAGCCCGAGCGGACGATGCCGCCGGGGAACGGGGTGATCACGTCGGGGACGGCGTCCATGGCCTTGACCGCGCGGGTGCAGGCAGCCAGCACGGCGGCATAGGAGCGGCCGAGCACAAGGAGATTGCCGCCGCCCACGGCCTTCTTGGTGAGCCCGGTCTTGTCCTCGCAGACGAACTCGCCGTCCATCACCGGAAGGCGCCAGAACCGGCGCCCGCCGATCACCTTGGACATCTGCCAGCCGTCGCCGAAGAAGCGGAGCGACGAGCCGAGCTTCAGCGTCTTCTCGCCGTCGAGGCCGGCGAAACAGGCAGACCCTGCGCTGGTCAACACGCATTGACCAACGCGGTTGAGGAGCTGCTTCTGCAGCTTCCCGGTCTCCATGGCGAATAGCAGCACCGCGACGCCGGGGCGGCCGTCAAGGGTCTCGTTAGGTTTCAGGGTCCGCTCGATGCCGGCCTCGGCGCCGCAGGCGATCACCGAGGTGGCAAAGCCGGTCATGGTGCGCGCGGCGGTGAGCGCCCATTCCAAGGTCGGCGCGGTGATGATCACGCGCGTGCCGACCATGGGAAAGGCCTCGGCGAAGGTCTCGACAATTTCGACGCCTTTGAGCTTCAACTTAGACATGGCACCGTCTGGAACCGATCGGGGCGCGCGGCAATCGTCACCGGCACGCCGAAGCTTGAAGGATTGACACCGTAATAGCGGTCATAGAAATGCGCGAGCTTCCGTTCGATGGCGGCATCGAAGCCCGGCGCGACCTGGAAGGCCTGGCCGAAGCGGATGTCCACCACCTCACCATCCTTAACAACGAGACACCCGTCCTTGAAGACAAGATCCGCGCTTCCGAACATCGCGGTCTTATCGGCCTGATCGGTGTAGATCGCAACATCGGCGACGGCGCCTGCGCCAAGATGACCGCGATCGGCAAGGCCTAGACGCCGGGCGGGGCCGGCGCGGGTGACGATGGCAATTTCGGAAAGAGTGAACTCGCGGGCGATACCGGGCAGGTTCGAGAGCTCGCGCGCCTCCGGCGGCACGCTATCGAGCAACCGCGTGCGCTCATCCTTGTCCATCAGCAAATGGATGATCTCAGGATAACGCACGAACAAGGCGCCGTTCGGATGGTCGGTGGAGAACAGCACTCGCCACAGATCCTCGGCGAGGAGCATGATCTCGAGCCCGATCGACCATTGCATCGCGTTCACGAAATTCTTGGCGCGATATTTGTAGGGCACGATGCCGGTGCCGTTGCCTTCACCCTGGATGATCTCCCATTTGCGCGGACTTGCGGCGCCGCGGCCATCGAACTGGCGCAGGATGTCGGCGGACAGCGTCAGGGTCTGCCCGAACAGCACCTGGCCGATATCGACGCTGATGTTCGGGTGGCGCTTCAGCGCCTCGGCGAGACGCGGCGCTGCGGAAGAGAGGCCCTTCGGCCCCTCGGCCCCATAACCATAGAACTGGATATGGGCGAGATGCATCGGCAGGCCTTCGGCGGCCTCCATGGTGGCCACCGCGGTGTCGACATTGCCGGCAATGCCGAGATTGTTGCAGTGGACGTGGATCGGGTGCGGCACGCCGAGGGCCGTCACCGCGCGCTGCAGGCCCTGGAGAATAGCGCGCGAGGTGACGCCATAGGCCGGTACCTCGTCGTCGAGACCGAAGGTCCGAGCATTGAACTTGAAGGCGGCGCTGCCGCCGGCGTTGATGAGCTTGATCCCGAGGCATTTCGAGTGCGCGAGCGTCCAGGCGACGTAATCCTCGCCCTCGCTCGGGCCGGCGCGGTCGCGCAACAGGCCAAGGGTAAAATCGTCATTACCGAGAATGACGAGGCCGCCGACATCGATGATCGGGATGCGCGACAATTCGCGTTGGGCCTCGATGGCGTGGGTCGGGATTACGGCCGGCTCGATTACCGTGGTGTAGCCCATCTCGGCGTAGCGGATGCCGGTGGCGAACGCGCTCCAGGCGGCGGGCGTCGGCGCGATTGCCGCGCCTTTCTTCGCGGCGAGCGCCGGCAGCTCCGCCATCAGCAGGCGCGCCATGGTGACGTTGGATCCGGCGATATGGGAGTGGACGTCGACGGCGCCGGCCATCACCACCTTGCCGCTCACGTCATAGGTCTCGTCAGGCGCGCGACCATTCCCGGGCGCGGCCACGATGCGGCCATCGTCGATGAAGACGTCACCGACCGCGTCGCGGTCATGCGCGGGATCGATGACACGGCCCCCCTTGAGGCGGATCAGCACGGGCCCGCCTCCGCAAGGGGAACGAGATCGGCGATGCGGGTGAGCGTGGCGGCGACGGTCGGCGCCCCGCTTCCCGCTTGCGCCGCTTTGACCACGCCGATGCCCGAGATGCGCGGCAGATAAAGCTCGGCGTCATGGTCGCGCGCGGCGCTCGCGACCTCGATGACGATCTCCGCCGCCGCGCGGCGACCGTGATCGCGGGTCAGAAGCACCGTCGGCACGCCGCGGGGCGGCGTGGCGCCTTCGGCCTCGAGCGCATCGACATAGAGGAGCGCGTCGGCCTCGCCGCTGTCTATCAGGCGCGCGGCGGCGTAGAGCCAAGGATCATGCTCGGGCAGGCCATCGATGAAACGGGTGCGGACGGGCAAGCCGCAGGTCCAGGCGGAGCAAAGATTGACCCCGTCGCCATTGCCTGATGCAGCAAGCGTGAGCGTTGCCGCGCGCGTGGTGAGGCAGAGATGGCGCACCATGTCGAGGACGACATGGATGACAGGCTCCTCGAGATCGGCGGCGGAATAGACGAACACCGGGAAGGCTGCGCCGCGAAGGCGCTCCGCGAGCCGTGTGATCTTCGCATCAGCCTTCGCCTTGCCGCTGACGGGTCGGCCAGCAACGGCCATGGCGAGCCGTCCGACCAAGGTCGGCAGGTCCTCGTCCTCGAAAGGCAGCGCGGTGACCTCGACATCGCCGACGCCCCTCTGCTTCGCGCCGCCAAGCACCACGAGTTCGCGTGGATTGTCGCCAGGTCGCGGCAGTCCCTCTCCGGCGGGAAACAGCTCGTTGATGAGCCCGGGATCGCGCGCGAGCGGCGCATCGCCGATCAGCACCACGATGTCGGCGCGATTGCGGACCTCGCCGAAGCTCGCAGGGCACGCTCCGGTCTCGCGCATCAGCCGCGTGCTTCGCGTCAGCGCTTCGCCAGCGTCATGATCGATGACGCCGCTGAGCTTTCGCGCCAGCGCCAGCGCCGCCTCGGCCCCGGCGATGTCGGTGAGGAGACCACCGATCACGGGCAATCGCGCCTGGCCGAGCAGTTCGGCAGCGCGCTCCAGCGCGCTTGCCTCCTCCGCCCTCTCCCCCTTCAAGTACATCGCCATGGGGCCGCACCAATACCCAGGAGGCGCTGGGCGTGCAAGCGCGCAAGGTCAACGACATTAGAAGGTGCACGACGAGGGTTACGTCTTCGGCTTGTCGTATTTGATGTAAGCGAAGCGCATGTCCTCGGCTGGCGTGCCTTCGAGCGCACCCTCCTCGACGCCAGGCTGCCAATGCACCACCTCCTCGATCTTCTTGGCGAGTTCGAAGTCCTTGTCGGTGATGCCCTTGGCAGCGTGGTTCATCAGCCTGACCTCGACCCAGGCATAGGAGGCGGTGATGTCGGGATGGTGCCAAGCGGCCTCGGCCAAATGGCCGATGGTGTTGATCACCATCAGCGTGCCTTTCCAGCTGTTCGTCTTATATTTCCGCCTGATCCAGCCGCCTTCGAGATACCAATGCGGCAGCTCCTTCTTGAGCCGCTCCTCGACTTCCGCGTCGGTATAGGTCTTCTCTGACGTTGCCATTCGGCCCACCTTCATGGAAAAGTGAGGCATTATCCCGTTATCGATACAGTCTATCCCAGAGGCTCCGGACCAACAATGCAGGAAGCCTTCGGTCCCGTGCGGACGGATGCAGGACGCGCTGCGGAGGCTTGCGACCAGGTTTCGGTCGCGACCAGCGCGCGGCTCCATTTCGGCTTTCTCGATCCGAGCGGACGGGGTCCACGACCCTTCGGCAGCTTCGGCCTCGCGCTCGACCGGCCACGGACGCGGCTCACGCTCCGGCGCGGGGCCGAGATCAAGGTCACCGGCGTCGACTGCGCGCGGGCGCTGCCTTATCTCCGCTCCATTGCCTGGAGCTTCGGGCTCCGCGGCGCCTATCATCTCCAGCTCGACGAGGTGATCCCGAGCCATGCCGGGCTCGGCTCGGGCACCCAGCTCGCGCTCGCCATCGGCTCGGCGATCGCGACCCTCGAAGGCATTTCCCTCGATTTGACCGAAATCGCCAAGCGCCTCGACCGCGGCAAGCGATCGGGAATCGGCATCGGCACCTTCGGCCTAGGCGGTGCCGTGCTCGACGGCGGTCCCGGTGACGGCACCTTGCCGCCGATCCTCTCGCGCCTCGCGTTTCCGGAAGACTGGCGCGTGCTTCTGATCTTCGATCTGGCGGTGAAGGGGCTGCACGGGCACGGTGAGATTTCCGCTTTCGCCTCGCCGCCGCCGTTTCCAGAAGCCGAGACTGCCGAGCTTTGCCGCCGCATTGTGCTTGGGGCGCTGCCGGCGCTTGCCGAGCACAACTTCAAGGCCTTCTCGCAGCAGATCGGCTACCTCCAACTTCGCATGGGGTCCTATTTCGCGCCGATGCAGGGCGGGCCCTTTGTCAGCCCGAGCGTCGCCAAGGTGCTCGAGCGGTTGATCACCCAGGGCGTGACCGGGCTCGGGCAAAGCTCCTGGGGGCCGACCGGCTTTGCCTTTGCCGCGTCCCAAGCGGACGGCGAGGCTTTGCTGGCCGCCGCCCGCAACGGTCCGGAAGCGGCCAATCTTAACTTTGATCTGGTCGAGGCCAGGAACGAGCCCGCCCTGATCAAAACGGCCTGAAACGGCGGTTGGATAGGGCGTCCGGGTCCCTCCCCCTTGCGCTTAAGGGATGCTTCACGGCATATCGCGCGCAAAGTCCAGCGACACGACGGAGACCACAGGACATGGCGCATCCCCGCATCCTGCACATGATCACGCCGCTCAAGCATATGAGCCCGTTCGATGTGAACATGGCGCTCGACGCCGGCTACGATTCCGTCACGCCCTACACCAATGTCACCGTCGAGGACGTGACCGGCCTCGTGCAGGACGCGATCTTTTCCCGCGGGCCTGAGGGCGTGAAGCGCACCGGCATGTTCATCGGCGGCAAGCGCGCCATCGAAGCCCTCGACATGATGAAACGCGCCAAGGCGGCGATGGTGCCGCCGTTCGAGATCTCGGTGTTCGCCGACCCCGCAGGCTCCTTCACCACGGCCGCGGCCATGGTCGCCTGCGCCAAAAAGGCGCTTAACGACAAATTCGAGACCGACCTTAAGGGCAAGCGCGTGGTGGTGTTCGGCGGCACCGGCGTGGTCGCCTTCGCCTCCGCCGTGATCTGCGCCATCGAAGGCGCCGACGCGGTATTGGTCGGCTATGACGGACCTGAGCGTGTGCGCAAGCTCGCCGAAGAAGCGAATGCGCGCTTCTCCG
>Ga0307428_1001492_pt1 | contig 11778 bp, 10 predicted proteins | sample SalMarWE160240MG_FD_202161 | JGI IMG/M metagenome (GOLD analysis project Ga0307428, IMG submission 202161) | Salt marsh sediment microbial communities from the Plum Island Ecosystem LTER, Massachusetts, United States - WE1603-240 | ecosystem: Environmental > Aquatic > Marine > Intertidal zone >...
CACAGCATAGGGCCCACCGTCTCGCGGCCCTACCCCTTGAGATACCTTCCAAGTCTTTCTTTTTAATGATAAACCGCGCAAATGTCAAGGGCAAAAACGCCATCTCGGCGTCATTATTATTACTTTTATTATTTATTATTACTTTTGGTGCTCACGATCGGTCGCCTACCAAAGGCCTCCCGGAAAGGTGCAGACGCGTTGGTCCTTTCCTGCTGGCTTGTACATCCGCGGAGGCCGCCATGGCCTCTGAAGGATGCCGTCGTGGATGGCCCAGCTTCGCCCCCGAACGGTCCGGTCCGCCCCAGGCTGGCGGAACGGAGTGGAGCCGTCCAGCCGGCCGTACAGTTCCCCCCCCGGTTGGAATTCCCGGTGGATCCCCTCCATGTCCTCCAAGCCAACCGCATATCCGAAGCCGTATCGTTCGTAGAGAATGGCGTTGTGATAGAACAATGCCTCGAGGACGAAGAGGTCATGCCCCATCCAGCCAACGAACTCTTCCAAGAGCCGGACGGTTTCCTTCATGAGACTGAGCCCACGACGGGTCTGACCCGGGGCCAATCCCGTCTGCATCGCTCGGATTTCCTCCGGAAGGTTTCGACTTCGGGTGCCGAGGTGCGTGCTCCGTCCCTCCGCGTCTCGGTCAATGTTGAATCGCTGGGATCGCGCATCGGCGATGATGATAAAGGCAAGCTCGATCTCGTTGTGCAAGGTCGTCTGGAGTTTGAGGAGATAGCACCAGTCGGGATCCTGGTGTCGCCCTCGCACAGCGATCCGCACCATTCCCTCTTCCGGGGGGCATTCAAACTCCACCAGGTGATTTCCTGCCGGATCGGTCAACGTGGCCCGATCGATATCAAAGGCGGTAAAGATCACCTCAGGGATGAGGCGCCGATAGATCTCTTCCCGCTCCTCCCGCGGGAGCTGATTAATCTCGAGGAGGGACCGGGGTTCTGATGGCTCCAGCACGGCTTGAAACCGCCGAAGCCGGGCCCGGTCCACGCGGGCACCCACCCGCACCAGAAAGAGGCTCGAGGGATCGTGGCTCAGACCGGCATCCAAGAGACGCGGATAATCGGCAAATCCCACCCCCCGGAACACGGTCAGGAGCATCTGCCGGCAGGCCCTCTTAGAAAGCCCCATGCCCAGCGTGTCCCACTCCTCAGGATCAAATAAGCCCAAGAGGATCCGCTCTTCCCATTCGGAGGTGAGTGCCGTTTTCAAGAGTCCCGTTCCGATCCCTCGGCCGCGACAGGGACGCGCCACCTCAAAGGCCGCCACTTCGGACAGGCCCTCGAGTGCCACGCGACTCCACCGACTTTGCGGATGCGGCTCACTCAGGAGCAAAAAGCCCACGATCTGCCCTTCCGCGAAAGCGATCGTAAGCTGCGCTCCTGCCATCTGCCTCATGCCGATGAGCGTCGAGCGGACGGCGTCCGCTTGGTAGTCGAAATCTTTCCCCAATCCCTCTGCAATGCCGAGCCGTTCCAGGGCGTCGGACGCGGGTTGGGTTTGATAGTGGATCGTTGACAGGGGGAGAGAGGCGAACACGATGACGGGAAAGCCTCTTACTTGCGTGTCGTTTTCCGCGGGGTTTTCCGGGCTCTCTTGCGGGAGGTTGGGCGCGGGCGGCTCTCCTCGTGCCGGTGGATGAGCGCCCGCACCAGGTCAGTTTTTGTAATGATGCCGACGAGGGTTTCCCCTTTCACGACCGGGAGACCCCCGATCCGATACTTCAAGAGCAGACGGGCGGCCTCTTCGATGGGCGCCTCGCGATGGATGGTGACGACCGCCCGGGCCATCACCTCCCAGATGCTGATCTTTTCAGCGAGATGCGGGAGTTCGTGCGTCTCGAGGCCCACCGCCCGGGAGGGGAGCGCATGCCTGAGATCTCGGTCGGTGACGAACCCAACCAATCGACCCCGTTCCACAACCGGCAGATGCCGGATCCGGCGCTCCCGAATAACCCGCCACGCGTTTCGGAGAGACTCCTGGGGGGAAACGGTTACCGGTCTTCGCTGCATCCAATCTGCCACCCGCACTGTAGGCCTCCCGAAACGGTTGCCCCGTCTTCACCAGCCCCGAGTGAACGACGGGGGCGCCGACGCTCCGGCCCCTGCCTCGTTCGGTCCGGGCGTAGCATACCCCTGTCCCCCGCGAGACACAAGACTCATTTGCGGACCCATCTCATATTTCTTGTAAAGCACGAGGAGATCATTACACTGCTTCTAGTACCGTTCCAACTATTCCGGGCTATTTCTCCTGAGTCCTACGGCGAGCCGCTTAAGCGTCATACATGGACGCATCAAGTTGGAACGGCACTAGACAGTTTTCCCCATACAGACCTCTATGCGAGCTGAGACAGGGGCGTGGGGTGACAAAGATTATGGCGATAAGCGGGGTGATCCTGGCCGGCGGGACATCGACCCGGATGGGCCGCAATAAGGCCGTCCTGGACCTCGGGGGGAGGCGCCTCATCGACCGACTGGTCGAGGGACTTCAGCAGATCTTCCGAGAGGTCATCATCGTCGCCAACACGCCGGGCCTCTACGATATCCCGGGTGTGCGGGTCGTCCCGGACTTGATCCCCAATAAGGGAGCTCTGGGGGGTATCTATACGGCGGCCGCCATCGCCAGCCACCCGTGGGCCTTCGTGATGGCCTGCGATATGCCATTCTTCAGCCCTGGATTGATTCGGTACCTGGCGACTCTCACCGAGGACTGGGATGCGGTCGTTCCTTACACCGACGACTGGGAACCCCTGTATGCCCTGTACGCGAAGACCTGTCTCCCTGCGATGGAGCGACAGATCCACTCCGACAACCTGAAGGTCTCCCTGTTCTTTCCCTCCATCCGGGTCCGGCGAGTCGGTCGGGAAGAACTCGGGCCCTATGATCCCCAGGGGCTTAGCCTTTACAATGTGAACACGCCGGAGGAGTTCGCGCAGGCCGAGGAATGGTGGCGTCGACTCTTCGCAAGGGGGTAGCACGCATGTCCTCGCTCATGAGCGGCGCCCCACCTTACCTTCAGGTCGAGGCGTCCGGCGGTCCACGAGCGACTTGCGGCGGGAGGCCGGGCCCTTCCCCTGCGCAACCGTCGGCGCGCGATCCTCTCCAGCCATGGCTCGGAGCAGATCAACGGTCGTCACAATGCCCACGAGCGCTGATCCGCGGAGTACCGGGAGACAGCCAATCCGACGCTCCACCATGAGCCGCGCCGCCCTCTGGACCCGCGTGTCTGGCGTCACCGAGACGACTTGCCGGGTCATGACCTCGCCCACCTTGACGCGGGCTCCCCACGTGCGGAACCGGTCCAGCTCTTCGGGGACGGAGAGGGACGAGGGAAGCATCTGACGGATATCGCGATCGCTGATGATCCCCACGAGTCGCTTCCCGTGCACGACCGGGAGGTGTCGGATCCGATGGCTCTCTAACAGCTCGAGAGCCTTCCGAAGGCTGGTGCTGGGACTGGCCGCAATCGGCTTCGCAGTCATAAACCGTTCGACGTCCATCTCCCCTCCTTTACCTAGGTAAGCAGGGCCGGGATTGTGATTGATTCGCGTCCGACGCGACCGACTGCGCTCGCTCCTCATGCATTCTTCTGAAGAAGAAGAGGGGCGAGCCCTCGACGGCTCACCCCCTTTGCTTCCGCCCCTGTAAGGTCGGCCGCGTGCTCGCGCATGCTGCCCTTACTTGATGGCCCAGACCTCCTGCTCATCCAGCTGCCTGAGCAGGCTGCGGAAGGCGCGCACCATCAACACCGGCCGCGGCGAGCCTTTGAGGATCTTCTCTGCGACGCTCCCACGGTCGAACTTGTTGAACCCGGTTGCACCGTGGCTCATCATCGCGATCAGATCCACATTCTCCTTCTCGGCCACCGTCAGGATTTCGATCGCCGGCTCACCCACGAACACATCCAGTTTCGTCGTGATGCCGACGTCGGTCAGCCGCTTGGCCACGCCCTCAAGGTACTTGCCCGCGGTTGCCTGATCGGTTTCGTACCACTTCCGGGCTTCCGTCGGAGCCTCGGTCGTAATCTCGAAGTGCCGTGGCACAGCCCGAAAGAGGTAAACTGTCGCTCCGGTGCCTTTGGCGATCGCTTCGACATGCGGCAGGATCCGCTCGGCAAGCGCCGACCCATCAAGGGGTACTAAGATCCTCTTATACATGATCTTCCCTCCTTTCCGCCCTAGGTCCTCGCGACCTAGTTAGTAGCCGCCCGCCTCCAGAGACACTAGACGGCCTGCATCCAGACATAAACTGAAGCAAAGATCATTCCGAGGCCTATGAAGCTCTAACCAGTTGTTGTTAAAGGGATTATCAAACTGTCGGGACACGGGGATGGGGCACCTTTGTCCTCATAACAGTCCCCGTCATGCGGCGAAACACTCATTATCACTTCGTGAAAGCCGGTGGGGCTCTTTCTCCTCAGTGGGACAGCATCGCCCCAGACTCAAGGGCTCAAGGCGGCGAGTCGAGAGTCGAGAGTTAAGAACAGTTTCGGATTTGGAATTGCGAACTTAGGTCGAGGGTTGAGGGTTGAGAGATAGCGGATAGTTGAGAGTGGAGGGTTGAGAGCAGCTAAGAGCGAGGAGGCAAGAGCGTGGGGGAATTTCGGATTTCGGAACTCGAATTTCGGATTTGATGATCGGTCGTCGGCCTGCGGTGAGCCCAGTCGAGCCGTTAACGGAGAAAGATGCGGGCGTCAACGACCACCGCGCCGTGACTCTCAGGGAAGACAACGAGGGGATTGATGTCTAACTCGTGAAGGGGTGGAAAGTCTAACGCGAGCTGGGACAGCCGCTCTAGACATTCCCGAACGGCCTCAAGGTCCGACGGGGGCTCTCCCCGGTAGCCGGAGAGGATCTGAAAACCCTTGAGCTGTTCCACCATCTGCTGCGCATCGAGCTCTGTGATCGGCGCGACCCTGACGGTGATATCCCGCAAGATCTCGACGTACGTCCCTCCCAGCCCAAACAGCAGCAAGGGACCGAACTGAGGGTCGCGCTTCATTCCCAGAATCGTCTCCTTTCCCCCCCGAATCATCTTCTGGACGACAACCCCCTGCTGCCTGGCGTCTGGGCGAGCCGCCCTCACCGCACCCAGCAGCTCCGCGTACCCTCGACGCACCTCCCCATCGGTCGCGAGGTTCAACCGGACTCCCCCGACGTCCACCTTGTGATGGACGTCCGGCGAGACGATTTTCATCACAACGGGATAGCCGATCTCTTTGGCCGCCTGAACCGCCTCGTTCTCGTCGTGGGCCCACCGGAACGGAAGCACCGGGAAGCGGTAGGCCTGGAGGACCTCGTAGGCCTCGGGCTCCGGGAGGAACTCCCTCTCTTCGTGGCGAGCCCGTTCAAGCACCCGCTTCACAGTCCCTCGGTCCACGTCGCCAAAGGTCTTCACTTCCGCCTGAGGTCGATGGACCCACGAAGCGTACGTGGCCATGACGGCCAAGGCCCTGGCCGCATCGGTGGGAAACCGATAATGCGGTAGGTGCGCCGCCGTCAGTGTGACCACGGCTCGCTCCATCGTCGGTCCGGTCGAGATCAAAGAAACGAGGATCGGCTTCCCGTACTTCGGCGCGACCTCGGCAACGCTGGAGGCGATGGCCGAAAGGTCCGTCATGATCTGGGGTGTTGAGATGACAATCGCCCCGTCCACGCCCTCGTCCCCCAGGACGCCATCGAGGGCAACAGCGTAACGATCCTCGCCAGCATCCCCCATCACGTCAACAGGGTTATTCACGTTGGCGGCGGGAGGGAGTGCCTTCGCAAGCCTCGTGTGGGTTGTGTCGTGGAAGGAGGCGAGAGTCAGGCCGTGGCGGATGCAGGCATCGGTCGTCATGATGCCGGGGCCCCCGGCATTCGTCACGATGGCCACCCGATTTCCCCGGGGGAGCGGCTGCGTCGCAAAGGCCATGGCGTAACCGAACAACTCCTCCAGGGATTCGACCCGCAAGACCCCACACTGCGCAAATAAGGAGTCGTAGGCCTCGTCCGAGCCGGCCAAGGCGCCGGTATGGGAGGAGGCGGCTTTGGCCCCTTCCGCTGTCCGCCCCGCCTTAATGGCGAGGAGCGGCTTTTGCTTCGAGATCGCTCGGGCCCGCTCGACGAATCCTTTCGGATCGGTCAAGTCTTCGAGGTACAGGAGAATGACATCGGTCTGGGGATCATCTTTGAGATAGGCAAGGAGGTCGTTCTCGTTGACATCGGCCTTGTTTCCCACGGAGACGAACTTGGACAGGCCGATTTGCTCAGCCTGGGCGTACTCCAATGCCGCAACCCCGATGGCCCCACTCTGAGAGATCAACGCGATGTTCCCCGGCAGTGGCATCCTCCGCGCGAAGCTCGCGTTTAACGAGACCTGAGGATCGGCATTGATGATCCCAAGACAGTTGGGACCGATGAGCGCAATGCCGAATTTCTGCGCCGCATCGACGACGGCCCCTTCTTTCTTCGCTCCCTCAGTCCCGAGCTCCTTGAAGCCGGCCGAGATGATGACAGCCCCCTTGATCCCCTTCTGCCCACATTCCTCCAGGACCTGGGGGATCGCCCCGCTCGGCACGACAATCACCGCCAGGTCTACTTCCCCGGGGATTTCGAGGACTGAAGGATACGCCTTGACGGCCAGGACGCTTGTGGCCTTGGGGTTGACGGGGTACACCACACCGGCATAGCCGTGGAGGAGAATATTCGAAAAAACCGCCCTTCCCACCCTGTCCGCGCGGGTGGAGGCGCCGATGACCGCCACCGATCTGGGGGCGAAAAATGCCCGCAAGTTTGAGCTCTCTCTCATACCTCCCCAGAAGCGTCCTTCAGGGCCCGAATAATCAGGACCGGGTCTTCGGCATGCCGCACGACGCGATCGGTGACGCTGCCCCGGAGCCAGCGATCCATGCCGGAACCCCCGTGCGTCGTCATGACGACGATGGCGTCCCGGACCTCGCCGGCCATGCCAATGATGGCACTTGCCGGGTCACCGTGCAACACACGCCGATCCACCGAGGACACCCCCTGCCGGCGCAACCCTTCACAGACCCCCTTCAGATACTCTGCCGCCTCCGCATCGGCCCGCTTGCTCAGGGCCTGAATGTGAGCCAATGAATAACTCACCCGGCCGGCGAAATGCAACGTGTAATCCTGCTGCGACGGCGTGGCCTTGACCACGATTACCTTGAGCCCCAAACCTTCCGCAAGCGCAACCGCGTGTGGGAGGGCCTGCTCCGCCAGGGATGAGCCATCGAGCGGAACGAGAACGGCGCTCAGCGTGACGTCTGGCCCAACAGCGTGGCGGTCCCGAGACCGCACAACCAGAACTGGTTGGCTGGTGGCGTGGAGCACTTTGTCTGTCGTGCTCCCCAAGAGCCACCGGGTGATCCCAGACCGGCCGTGACTACACATAGCGACCAGCGTCGCTGGCACCATCTCCGCTTCCTGCACGATGGCCGCAGCAGGATGCCCCTCGCGTGCTACCGATGACACCGTCAGACCAGCCCTCCTCAGGTGCACTGCCACGCCCTCGAGGTGATCTTCCGCGTGGCTCCGCGCGCTCTCGACGATCTGGTCAAGGTACAGCCCGTGAACTGGATCTGCGAGGCTCGGCGATATCGGCTCGAATATCCGCAGCAGTTCAACCTGAGCTTGAAAGCCCATCGCCAAGACGCGCACATAAGGCAGAACCTGATGTGCCAACTCTGACCCGTCCAGAGGAACAAGAACCCGAGCATACATGCGATCCACCCCCTCTCAGCACCGTTCCGCACGCCCCTTACCGCAGCACGATTTCTTGCCGTTCCTTGTCGATCCCGGCCACGACCGCCCGTCCCAGACCGGCGATTTCCTCGCCAAGCACAACCAATATGTCGTCGAGGGTGTGAATGTTCACGAGGCCCCCTTTCTCGTCGACGACTGGCAGCCGCCGGATACCGCGCGCGCGCATCTCCTCGATCGCCTCCCTGAGCGGTGTTCCCTCTCGAGCGGTCAACGGATCGGGGGTCATCACATCACGCGCCAGAACCGTCAGGGGGTCTCGCTCCGGCGCCATCAGCCGGCACACGAGGTCCCGGTCAGTCACGATGCCCACCGGCCGGTCCTTCTCGGTGATGACAACGGCCCCGACGTGGCGGTCCCGCATGAGGATTGCCAGCGTCCGTGCGCTCGTTTCGGGAGTCGCCGTCACCAGACTCTTTTGAGTCATTCGCTTGGTGTCCATGATCTCAGTCCTCCCCTCCTCGCCGTCCTTCAGTCCAGAATCTCTCGTAGTTCAGGACCTTCGATCACCTCCCGATCCAGGAGGATCTTGGCCAGCCGATGGAGCGTCTCTTGCTTTTTCTGGAGGATCATCCGCGCCTTTCCGCAGGCCTCATCCAACAACCCCTTCACTTCCTGGTCAATGGCCCGAGCCGTCTCTTCGGCATACTCCCGACTCGTGGGCAGGCCCTCTGGCAGGAAGAAGGGGCGACGCTTGTGCTCGAACGAGACCGGGCCAAGCTTCTCGCTCATCCCATACTCGGTCACCATCCGCCGCGCCGTATCCGTCGCCTTCATGAGATCGTCCTGGGCGCCGGTCGACACCTCGTGGAAAATGAGCTCCTCGGCACATCGCCCACCCACGAGGACGGCCAGGCGGTCTAACAGTTCGGATCGGGTCAAGAGATACCGATCCTCGGTCGGAAGCTGCAGGGTGTAGCCCAAGGCGGCGATCCCCCTCGGGATGATGGAGATCTTATGGACGGGATCGGCGTTCGGCAGGGAGGCCGCCACGAGGGCGTGACCCGATTCGTGATAGGCGACGATCTCCTTCTCCTTGGCGCTGATCACCCGGGCCTTTTTCTCGAGGCCTGTCAATACCCGGTCAATAGCCTCCTCGAGGTCAGCCATCTCCACCTCGGCCTTGTTTCGTCGAGCGGCCAAGAGAGCTGCTTCGTTCAAGACATTGGCCAAGTCCGCCCCGGCAAAACCAGGGGTCCTTGCCGCAATGATCTTGAGATCCACCTTGGGCGAGAGCTTGACGTCTCGTGCATGAACCCTCAGGATCGCCTCGCGGCCCGTCACGTCAGGGCGGTCCACGAGAATCTGGCGGTCAAACCGGCCGGGCCTCAGCAGCGCCGGATCCAGGATCTCGGGCCGGTTGGTGGCCGCCATGATGATCACCCCTTTGCGGGGGTCAAATCCGTCCATCTCGGCCAAGAGCTGGTTCAATGTCTGCTCCCGCTCATCGTGGCTCATCTGCGGGCTGATACCGCGGGCTTTGCCGAGGGCATCCAGCTCGTCCACGAAGACGATACAGGGAGCTTTCGCCACGGCCTGCTGGAACAGGTCGCGCACGCGCGCCGCGCCCACCCCGACAAACATCTCCACGAACTCAGAACCCGAGATCGAGAAGAAGGGAACCTTGGCCTCACCGGCTACGGCCCGGGCCAACAGGGTCTTCCCGGTTCCGGGCGGACCGACGAGCAAAACGCCCTTGGGGATCTTCCCTCCCAGGACCTGGAACTTTTGGGGATTTCGCAGAAACTCCACCACCTCTTGCAGCTCCTCCTTGGCCTCATCAACACCCGCCGCATCGTCGAAGGTCGTTTTGACCTCATCGTGCACATACAGCTTGGCCCGGCTCTGGCCCCACGACAGGAGCCCCTGAGGTGGCCCGATCCGCTGAAAGAGGAACCTGAATACGACAAAAAGCAACAAGAAGGGGAGGACCCAGAGGAGGAGATTCCCAATCCAGGAGGTTTCGGGGGTTCCGACAAAGTTGATGTTCTTCTCTTCAAGAGTCTTCACCAGGCTCGGGTCTTCGACCCGGAAGGTGTAAAACGCTTTGCCCTCGCCCGGTGGCTGCTCCCGTTGTTTGATCTTTCCCTGGATGGATGTGGATGAAATGGTGAGATCCCCTACCTTCTCGGCTGCCACGAGCTGCTTGAACTCGCTATAGGAGATCCGTTCCCCCTGTCGCTCCGCCAGCAGGTGCATGCCGATCAAGAGCGCCAGGAGGGGGAGAAACAAATACCAGAGGGGAATTTGTGTGTTCTTATTCATGGGCTTCCCCCGCTCCTCTGCCCCGTGACCCCGGTCCTTCTCAGACCACCGTACAGAGACACGCCCGGCGCACTTGGCTATGCACGCTCGGAGAACTTGAGCACGGTCGGCTTCACCAGCCGCTCAAAGTCGACGAAGCCCAACTTGACCACTTCGGCGTGTGACCCGGCGTTGAAAGCGATCTCTGTATTGTTCTTCAGGCTCTCGGCGACAATCACGGGCAACCCGTACAGATTTCCAAACGGTGGCATCGCGCCGGTCTCACAATCCGGAAAGAACTCTTTGAATTCCCCCTCGGTGGCCAGCTGCGCCTTGGACGCGCCGACCGCCTTCCTCAGGAGACTCATATCGACCTTGTACGCAGCGGGAAGGACCAACATGGTCATGCGGCCGTCCAATTTGGCCATGACAGACTTCGCCATCGCTTTCCCGGGGATGTGGGTCGCCGCGGCAATCTCCTGCGCGGTGTAGGCCGAGGAATGGCTCATCGTGACGTACCGGACCTTGTTCTCATCCAAAAACGCCTTGAGTCTCTTGACCGGCATGGCCCACCTCCTCTTCTCTGAGACCCCGGCAGGCCCGCCAGCACCCGACTTCTCGCCTGGCGAGCCGCGTTCATCCCATGGAAGAACATACCCATACATAATATAGTGCAAGAGCAAGAGCTGTACCCGCCTGAGCGGACCGTGGATGCCTCCTATGACCGTCGATGTAATCCGTTGAAAACAAAAAGCTTTTGGGGGACGGACTGCGGGGGGCACATCCTGATGCCGGCCGATGCGGCGTGCGCTGGTGGGACAAGCCTGCCTCAGGGTCCGAACCCAGCACGAAACAAGTCCACGTGCACGCAACTGATTCAACCTGTGACCGGATTGCCCCAAATCCCACTCGTGCCACACCGCCGAAGAAGACGGGAAAGGGCCCTGCTGCTGACAACGGCGTGAGGCACGACGACGCCATGGGGCAACCGGGTCACAGATTGTCCATCCCTATCTCACGGGACGTTAGGCAACCCACAACGGACTCCCTGGGGCATCGATGCCCCTCACTAGGAGCTCCCATGACGACGGCCCCCCCCTCGCAGAAAGTGCGGGGCGAAAAGCAGTACTTATTTTTCAGCAGATTAGACGCCCCCGGCGTGAGACAGGGAAGAAATCGGCAATTCGGCATTTGTCTTGCTCATGACGCAGGTCATTCATTGCCATGCGCCAAGGGCAGACAACTCCAGTCTCAAGCGCTCTGAACCACCGGATGACCACCCGTGACCGTTAACCGGCGATCCGAACACCGAGACGCCGGGAAAAGATATCCACGAAGGGAGGAGATGATGGCCGGGCCCAAAGTCACCATTGACGGAAACGAGGCCGTAGCGGACGTAGCGTACCAAGTCCACGAAGTCATTGCCATCTATCCGATCACGCCATCCTCGCCCATGGGTGAGTGGGCGGATCAATGGGCGGCCGAAGGACGACCGAACATTTGGGGCAGCGTGCCCCTCGTCGTCGAAATGCAGAGCGAAGGGGGAGCCGCGGGGGCCGTGCACGGGGCGCTCCAGGGCGGCTCCCTCACGACCACCTTCACCGCTTCGCAGGGTCTGCTCCTGATGATCCCCAACATGTACAAGATCGCGGGGGAGCTTACCGCGACCGCCTTTCACGTGGCCGCCCGCTCGGTGGCCGCCCAGGCCCTCTCCATCTTCGGCGATCACAGCGACGTCATGGCAACCCGGAACACTGGGTTCG
>Ga0307428_1001493_pt1 | contig 11776 bp, 15 predicted proteins | sample SalMarWE160240MG_FD_202161 | JGI IMG/M metagenome (GOLD analysis project Ga0307428, IMG submission 202161) | Salt marsh sediment microbial communities from the Plum Island Ecosystem LTER, Massachusetts, United States - WE1603-240 | ecosystem: Environmental > Aquatic > Marine > Intertidal zone >...
TCGCATTGAAGGAAGGCGGATCGAGAGAGCCATAATTATCCTGCGTTTGTTTCGCCCAGGGGGCATATAATTATCGCGGTTTCGTACTCAAAAGAGATCGATGCCGAGATCTAAAGTAAACAAACAAAGCGTCTACGCGTCCCGACAACACAACGAACTCATTCAACGTGAATTTCAACAACGGGAACGTGAACAACAACAATAAGCAGACGAATAAGTATTACGTTCGTCTGTGCCGAGGATGTCCAGGGATGTTAACATATAAACAGCTTTACGGCAGTTATCTCAAGTGCCGTAAAAATAAAAGAAACACCATCAACCAGCTCGCCTTTGAAATCGATGCGGAGCAAAACTTGCTGCGCCTGGAAGAAGAGTTGAACGCCCGGACATATCGCCCGTCAAGATCCATATGTTTTGTGGTGGACCGGCCCAAGCTCAGAGAGATATTCGCTGCGGACTTCCGGGACCGCGTGGTTCATCATGTATTGGTGGATCATTTGGAGCCGATGGCAGAGCCCAAATTTATTTATGACAGCTATGCGTGTCGCAAAGATAAAGGCACCCACGCAGCAGTTAAGCGATTGCAGGGATTTACCCGGAGCGTAACCCGAAACAATTCGCGCATGGCATATTGTCTGCAACTGGATGTGAGATCCTTTTTCGTTACTATTAACAAAAATATTCTGTTCGGACTGTTGAAAAAATATACTGACGATTCGGACATGATCTGGCTGTCCGAAATAATTATTTTCAATGACTGTACTGAAAATTGCCGGATGACCAGGGGAAATGATCTGCTTCAGTATGTGCCTAAACACAAATCGCTCTTCTGGCAGGATAAAAACAAGGGGCTGCCGATCGGCAATTTAACGAGTCAATTTTTTGCGAACGCGTATTTAAACGAGCTGGATCAATTTGTAAAGCATGATCTGAAATGCCGGTATTACATGCGCTATTCGGACGATGCTCTGATTCTACACGAAAATAAAGAGCAACTGAAAGTATGGAACGAAAAGGTCGATGCGTTTTTGAAAAGTATCCTGGATCTTGATCTTAACGAAAAGAAAACGGCCATCATCCCGATCGGTAATGGCATCGATTATCTTGGGTATATCGTCAGGCCGTTTTATATTCTCGTGCGGCGGCGCGTGGTGAATCATCTGAAGCAGAAGATATTCGACCGGAGTGCTACAAGAGAATCGATCATGTCCTATTTGGGACACTTTAAGCATGCGAATGCATATCGTTTAACTCAAAACCTGGTACCGACAAATGGAGGATTGCTCAATGATCTGCCCGTACTGTCATAAGGAAATCGAGTCTGTGGAAGAATTTACATCATCAATCAATGTTGTCAAGGATAAGGACGGAAAGGTTCAGACCTGGATCGAAGAAACAAGAGATGTAGACGGCATCCTGATATCAAAGCGCGTGGATGAGTATGGATATTTCGATGGACATGTTATCGACACTATTCGCCAGCAGGTTTATGATGGCGAAGGTGCACTTTTGTCTGAAAAGACAATAAAACATTTTGAAGATGGGAGCCCGCCGATGGTAACCGACAATGGGGTTAGGGGGAAAAATGGACTTTAAAGGCTTTGGCGACTGGATAGAAATTTTTCGCGGGGGCAAACAGATTGACAGTGGCGGAAGAGAACATGACGGTAACGCGCTGATTGCGCGGGCCGTTGAAACGTTCAATCCGTCATATCACGAACCGCCCATTGTGGTGGGCCATCCCAAAGATAATGCCCCTGCGTTCGGATGGGTGCAGGGACTGAAACAATCCGGAAATAGGCTGCTGGCCAAAGTCAGAGACGTGGTTCCGGAATTCGAGGCAATCGCCAAACAGGGTCTTTTCAAGAAGCGGTCGGCCAGTTTTTATCCGGACGGCAGGCTCAGGCATGTGGGATTTTTGGGCGCTGCGCCGCCTGCAGTCAAGGGATTGGCGGATCTAAAATTCGATGACGGTGAAACCATGCTCACATTTGAGTTCTCGGCATCCAAAGAAGACAAAGCCGCGCAGGATGCCAGATCCGAAAAATACAAAATCGCCGTCAAAGACGGCGGCCACGTGACCAAACCGGGCCAGTGGAAAAACGTGCCCGACGATCAGTTTCTGGACCCGGTGAATTATCGGTATCCGTGCCCGGATGCAAACCAGACCCGGACAGCCGCAAGCTACTGGGGCCAGGCGGACAACCTGGCTCAGTATACTTCTCAGGAACGCTCTATTATCAATGAGCGATTAAATAAATTTCGTAAAAAATTTAACATCGGTGAATACCGAAAGGAGGCCAAGATGAAATTTAGTGAATTTATGGAGCTTTTCAAATTTTGGAAGCAGGCCGAAGAAGATCCGGACGTGGAAGTGCCGGACCTTTTTAAGTCAAAATCCACCGGCAAGGAGAAAGTTTCCTCATTTACAGAGGCGGACATCGAAAAGGCCAAAAAAGAAGCGGCGGATGCGGAACGGGAAAAAGTAATCGCCGAGTTCGCCGAAAAAACCAAGCAGGCGCAGCGTGAGGCCCATAATCAAGATATCTCGACCTGGTGCGAGGATATGGTTAAGAAAGGCAAGATCGCGCCCGCCTGGGTTAAATCTGGGCTTCCTCAAATCATGGAATTCCTGGCGGCCGGCAGCGATGTTATCGAGTTCGGAGAGGAAAAGAAAAAATCGAGCCATTATGACTGGCTCAAGGACTTTTTCGAAAACCAGATTCCTAAGCTCATTACGTTTAAAGAGATCGCCAAACGTGATCTCGATGTCGGCGACGGGAGCGATGCGGAAAAACGCGATCAATTGATCGCGGATTTTCAGGAGAAAAACAAAGAAGTATCCTACAAAGACGCTGTTATCGCGGTGTCGGGAAAACATCCGGATCTTTTTAAAAACCGCTGATAAAAATTATCAGCTCATTAAGGAGGAGAAATCATGATAGGTCAAACATCGGGAATCGAGAAAAAAGTCAAATGTACGGCGGCGATTGCCACGGCATTTACCATTGCCAAGTTCGGGGCGGATGATGACACCATGAGCGTCGCCACGGGTGCTACCGACAACCTGCTGGCAATATTTCAGCATATCACGGACACTGCGGACGATCCGGTTCGGGTGATGATGTCCGGTATCAGCCGGTTGAAACTGGGCGGTACGGTGACCAGGGGAGGCCCAATCACATCGGACGCCAACGCCAAAGGCGTTGCCGCCATATTGGGTCAAAATATTATCGGGTTTGCCTGCGCATCGGGCGTGGCCGACGACATCATACCGGTCTTGCTGGCACAGGGAGTGCTTAATTCTCCGGCCGGAGTCGATGGAATAACATTTAAGGGGTTGGCCCGGGCCACTTATGATTTCGACGAACACGGCGGCGCAGTGGGCGATATCAGCCTGGAAGTTGACCTGCCGGACAATGCCATTGTCGTCAGGGGATTCGGCGATGTCATCACGGCATGCGAAAGTGAGAGCAACGATGGCACCATAGCCCTGAAGGCCAATACCGGTAACGATCTGCTGTCCGCAGTGGATGCCGATACCCTGTCTGGCCAGTTCGAGTTGGTCCCGGTTGGTACGGCTGCTACAATGGTAAAATTGACGGCAGCACGGACGCTCACCTTAACTATCGCCACACATGATCTGACCGCCGGAAAAATCATATTTTTCCTGGAATATGTCATGAGCGAATAAATTAACCCGGGCGAAAAGCCCAAGAGGAGGAAAATATCATGCCTGAACCAACCGATCTGCACGTAGATGCGGTATTGTCGAATCTGTCGATAAAATACCGGAATGAGGAAATGATCTGGACGGAAGTAATGCCCACTGTGAAAGTGGGAAAGCGTTCGGATATCATCATTAAATACAACAAAGAAGACAGCTTCAAACTGGTGGATGATTCCATAGGCCCCAAAGCGCTTCCCAATGAAGTGGACTGGGGAACCGCTGAAGACAATTATTCGGTTAAAGATCATGCCCTGGGAGACTGGCTGCCCCAGGAGACCATCGACAATGCGGACAATCCGCTCTCTCCGGAAGTCGATACCAACGATTTCGTAAACTTGCTCATGGATGTCGCCCAGGAAAAAAGGGTTGTGGACATTGTGTTCAGTGCGGCGACGTATCCGGTGGGCAACAAGACTCAACTTTCGGGCACTGGCCAGTGGGGCGGCAATGCGGACGACCCGGTCCAGGATGTTCTCACAGCCGTGGAGACCTGCTTTCTTCGGGCCAACACCTTGGTGTTCGGGGCCGAAGCCTGGATGAAATACAGAGCCCTTCCGGAAGTTCTGGACGCGGTCAAGGGCGCTACCCGGTACCAGGGATCTCCGGGCGGATTGGCTACCAAGTCGGAAGTTGCGTCTTTGATGGAAGTTGAACGGATTCTGGTGGGCCGGGGCCGGTATATTACCTCCAAAGAGGGTCAGACGGCGACGTATACCCGGCTTTGGGGGAAACATTGCGCGGCGCTCCATGTTATGAGAAATCCAGGAATCAAATCTATTACATTCGGCTTAACGATTTGCGAAATGCTGCGTCAGACCCAGCGGGACTTCGACAAAAAACGCGGGATTAAAGGTGCCCATTACTTCAAGGTGGCCTGGAATTCGGACGAGCATGTCATTGCCAGCGACCTGGGATATTTCATCGAGGATGCCGTGGCATAAAAACTCAAACCGCACCGATGAAACCTTAAATCTGAAAGGAGAAAAAATGCCGAGATACATTGTGCAGGGAACCCATATTAAGCATGGGGAAAAAGGCGATAAAAAAGCCAAAATTTACGCTCCGGGTGTTGAAATCGAGTTGACCGAAGAACAAGCGAAATTGCTTGGAAAGAGCGTCAGGCCGGTTCAGGAGAAAAAGTCCTCCGAACAATCGGCGGGCAAGCCCAAGGATAAGAAATAATGCCCTATTGCGAACTGAGTGACATAGAGAAACAGATTCCCGAAGAGATCCTGATCGAGCTGACCGATGACGACGGTGTCGGCGCGGTGGATACCGGCAATGTGGATCGCGCTATCGAAGATGCGGACGACGAGATCGATTCGTTTTTGTCTCTTCGATACAGTCTGCCCCTGGCATCTACGCCCGGTATGGTTCGCCGAATGAGCGTGGATCTGGCCATCTGCAACCTGTACGGACGGCGGCCGCATCTCACGATTCCGGAAACACGAAAAGAGCGCTGCGATACGGACCGGAAACTGCTGGGGGAAATCGCCAAAGGCAAACTGTCCCTGGGAAGCGATTCCCCGGACCCGTCATCGGATGCCGGTGTGGAAACCACCCGAAGCAAAAGCGACCGCATTTTTTCCATCGGCAGGGAATCGGACAGCTCTGCGGGCAGCCTGGATAATTACTAGAAAGCGAGAAACCAGATGGCCAGCTATACCGTCGAACAGATCGAAGACGCCGTCATCACGGCGGTTGACGTGCTCAAGGCGTCCCTGGGCGTGCGCACTGTAAAATCCTACCAGGGAGAGCTGGAAGAAGAGGATATCAAGCGCCTGGTGGCCCTGTTTCCCGCCATATATGTGGTCTACGGCGGGTCAACGTACACGGAACACGGATCGCGGAAAACCGAGAAGATGACGTATTATATTTTCGTGTGCGACAAGAATTTGCGAAAAGAGGAAGAGGCCCGGCGCGGCGGTACCGGCAATCCCGGAACTTACGCCATGCTCGATGCCGTCCGGGATGTGCTGTATGCGAAGCAGCTTTCTCTGGAGATTTTTCCGTTCAAGCTGATCCGGCAAGCGGCCGTATGGTTCGGGGGCGGGATTTCCGTATATTCGGCGGAGTATGAGACCGGGCAGTCGCTGCTTTACTCTGCAACGTAGGACGGGTGTCAGGTGTCAGGTGTCAGGAAATACTGAAACCTGAAAACTAAAGGAGGGCACAATGGCCGATAATTCGCAGAAAATCAAGGATGAGAGTCGGGAAGGAGTTACTACGGTGATCGATAAAAAAGATGAACGTCCAACATCGAACGTTCAACATCGAACATCGAATGAAAATAAACCGGACAAACAAGAGGTAAACTGAATCAACTATAAACCAAAGGGAGTTTCATTATGTTAGAAGCAAAAACCCAGTTGGCGATCAAATTGGAAAGCGAAGAGGGCACCGCCGAAACCTTGGCTGCTGCTGACGCGATATTGCACGCCAACGGAAAATTCACGCCGGATACGCCCATGTTCCAGCGGCCCATGCGCAGCTCGTCATTGTCACCGTTTTCTTCGGTGCCGGGCGCCAGATCCGCGACCATCGAGTTCGACATAGAACTCAAAGGGTCCGGGACGGCGGGCACGGCCCCGGAATGGGGCAAGGCACTCATGGGCTGCGGATTTGCTGAAGATGTTGAGACGGGTGTGTCCGTAACCTATACGCCGGCATCCTCGTCCATCGGCTCCTATACGGTGGCCCTGTACGAGGACGGCATGATCCACAAGATCTGGGGCGCCCGGGGTACGGTCAAGGTGACTTTGAAAAACGGGGAGCCGGGCATGCTCAGCTTTGCGTTCACGGGAGCGGATTTTAGTGTGGTTGACGGCGCACTGCTGTCCGGGGTGTCCTATGATTCCACCAAGCCCCCGGCGTTTCTGGCGGCTCAGTTCACCATCGATTCTTATGCGGCCCTGCTTTCTTCATTGGAGATCGACATGGCCAACGCCGTGGCATTGCGCCCCGACGCCAACCGGGACAGCGGATATAAATCAACGATCATTTCCAGCCGGGCGCCGGTCATGACTTTCGATCCCGAAAAAGTACTGGTGGCCACCTATGATTTTTACGGGAAATTACGATCCGGAAGCGAGGGCGCTCTGTCCACGGTTGTGGGCAGTACTGCCGGGAACATCTGCACCATTAGCGCGCCCAAAGCGCAGTACACCAAGATCGACGAGGCCGAGCGGGACGGCATCCGGAGCTTAGGCATCGATTGCCAGTTGAACCGGGATTCCGGGGATGATGAGCTATCGCTGGCATTTACGTAAAAAGCATAGAGTAGAGCAGAGAGGAAATCATGGAAGAAAATGCACAAGTAAAGCCGGAAGTCGATCTGGATGAAAAATACGGGCTTCGGCCGCTGACCCGGGGGGAATTCAAAGGCCTGCGAAAAGACGGATATTCCCTTGCCAAGATGGATAAGCTGGACCCGGACCAGGTCGATGATCTGATTGACCGGGTGATCGACATGGTCATGGGGGACCGGGCAGCGGAACTGGACGACGAGCCCAATACCACGGTCCACCAGGTGTTTCAGCGGATTGTGGCGCTGACCTACGGGGATGAGAAATCGGAAAAAAACTCGTCCAAGCCTGGCGCTGGATCAAAGAAGGCCGGGCAGCAAAAGAAAACCAAAAAGCACCGGAAGTGATGGAGGAAAATGAAGACGCGCTGGCGTTGTTTTGCGCGTGCGCGACCCAGTGGCGGCGGGATCTTTTAGGTCATCCCACGGGACTGGATTATGCCGGGGTGCTGGCAGCGGCGAACATGCTGGGAATAAAGGTGGACTGGGTGATGCTGAGAAAGCTGCAGGTTTTGGAGCTCGATGTTTTGGGCGATGGAAAAACGGCCGGGCCCGGGATCGGCACGAAACCCTGCCGCAACGCCCATGCCTGCGCCATGTGCACCAAACACTGCGACGAGAGAATCGGACATGCCGAGTAATACCGTTGAAATTGCGATCAAGGCCAAAAATCTGGCCGGAAAAGCCCTGGGCCAGGTGACCAAAAACGTGGAAAGCATGGCGAAAAAATCCATCTCCCATGTGAAAAAACTAGCCAAGCAGATCACGGCGGGCCTGGGCGGGGCCCTGTCCAAAATCGCCAAAAGCCTGACCAGCCTCAAGGCCCTGGCTATCACCTCCCTGGCCGGATGGGGGCTGAAAAAACTGGCAGACGGGTTTATCGAGACCGGGTCCGGGATGGACCAAATGCGCATATCCCTGGACACCATTACCAAGGGCGAGGGGGACGAGTGGTTCGAAAAGCTCAACCAGTGGGCCTTGAAAATGCCGGTCAACACGGCCGAAGCCATTAAATCGTTCACCATGATGCGGGCAATGGGGCTGAAGCCCGCCATCGCCGACATGACCGTGCTGGTGGACACGACCAGCGCCCTGGGGGGACAGGCGGGCACGTTGGAAGGTATTGCCCGGGCCCTGGGCCAGATCAAGACCAAGGGTAAGGTCAGCGCCGAAGAGCTGATGCAGTTAGCCGAACGGGGGGTCCCGGCCTACGAGATTCTCCGGGAGCAACTCGGGCTCACCGCCGAACAGGTGGCCAACATCGGCAACCAGGGAATCGATGCGGGCAAGGCCGTGGAGGCGCTGATCGCGGGCATGGGCGAGCGGTTCGGCGGACAGTCAGAGAAAATCCAGAGCAAGTGGGCGGGATTAACGGAGTCGCTCAAGTCTTATTGGACCGAGTTCAAGCGCCTGGTTATGGAGTCCGGCGTCATGGCGTTTTTGGAAGAAAAGCTGGGCGCCCTGGTGGCACGAATCGACAGCATGGCCGCATCCGGTCAACTCAGGGAATGGGCGGAATCAACCGCCGAGGTCATAACCTATGTGCTGTCGGAAGCCATCGACTGGATTACCCGGATCGCATCGACTATCGGCTCGGTGATGCCCGCGTTCGACGAGCTGCGCTGGCGCATCACGGACTGGTACGAGGCCAACAAGGAACTCATAAAGGTCCAGGTTGTGGGATTTCTAAAAGGGGTTGGAGAGGCCATCGTTTCGATTGCCGAAAATATCGATATCCTGACGGCCCCGCTCCGGGGGTTGATCTGGTTATTCAAAGAGGTGGCCCAGGGCGCCATATGGTGCGCGGGAAAAATTGCCGATCTCGTGAGGTGGATCTCGAAACTCTCCGCCACCAAAGCGGTTTTGAACTTCGTGGGCATCGGATCTCCGGAACTGCCCCTGTCCGAAAAAATCGACCAGATCAAAAAACAGGTGACCGACTTGTCTGTCCATGTGTCCGGCCAGGCCGCCAAATATACCATTGACGGCGGCGGAACCACCCGGGCCCTGGCCGCCATGACCGGCGCGGAGCAAGGGAGCGGCGGCGTACTGTCCGGCCAAACCACCGCTTATTACGGCGGATCGACCACCAACAAATCAATGGGCGATATCATCATCAACCTGCCCCAGGGCGCAGCGGCTTCCACGGGCCGGGACTGGCGGGAGACCGTTCGCCAGTATATTATCCCGGAATTGCAGAGTGCGGGAGTCATTTGATGGCCAAAATGAAATTCACCAAAGGCGCGTCCACCTTCACCTTTGTGGACGGCCGGAAATATCCCATCGACGACCAGCCCCGGGTCAATGTCGTGGTGGATTATTCCGAGGGCCGACAGTTGTATGCATACGACAAGGGCGTGCAGGAAAATTTCATATACCTGGACCTGGAGCGGGTTTGTCAGGCCGACCATGACAACCTGGAGTCCTGGTTTACGGATACGGCCGTTGGCCCCAAAAAGACGTTTACGTTCACGGACGAGAATTCCGAGGATCATACCGTTCGGTGGATGGATACGAAATATCCGCTCCAGGAAGTCAGCTCCGGCCGGTTTTCCGGGTTGATCACCCTGAGAGAAGAAATATAGGAAAAATGAACATCCAACATCGAACGTCCAACATCGAACATCGAATAAAAACAAGAGGCGAATCATGAAAAGCATACAACTTTTTAAGCTGCTTCAGCAGCATGCGGCCAAGATCAACAGCCTGGCCACACAGCTCTATAACGCCGGGATCGAGACTGAGGAAGCATTCGATCAGGCCCTGGCCGAGGTTGAGCGGGTGCGGCATATTATGACAGAGGCGGATATGGAAGGGTAGGCTTGTAGGGCAGGCTTTCAAGCCTGCCGCAACCTGCCGCAACCTGTCATCAAATGGCAGACAGAAATGTCTGCCCCACAAAGATATGAGATCATTTAACGCCAATTTTATAACGGAAAAGAACCAGCGGAGCGACGGGCCGACGCCCATCAACCTGCTTAAATTCGGCTTTTCCGCGCCGGTATATTTATCGGACCGGGATGTGACGCCCTCGGGCGGGTCCGCCCATTCGGGATTGATCAAGTCCTGGGGGTTCATTGATAGTTCCATTAAGCAGACCCCGGGCCGGGGCGTTCTGGGAAATATCGAGGTATCGGATCTGCAACTGGTGATCATTAATATAGAGCCGTCCCGGTTCTCGGATAATTTCACGGAGGACGACCCGCCGGAAAACGTAGTGGTGGAACTATACCAATGGTTCGACGGCCTTTTGGACAGCGAAAAAGAAATTATTTTCAAGGGCGTGATCCGGGGCCAGCCCGAATACGATCTTTATGAGTGCAGGATTACGGTTCGCGGAATCTGGGAAAAATACAACAAAAAAATCGGTGAAGATTTGTTGATTTCCGCCGACGATTTCGCGGACGCGGACCCGGACCATATCGGCAAAATGCAGAATATCGGGTACGGCGCCCTGGTCCATGTGCCCTGCCGGTGCGTGGAAGCCGGGGGCGTGGACAATCTGGAATCCGAGATCAATGATTCGGTGACCTCCATCGAGCTGTCGAACGCTTCGGAATTCGCATCTTCCGGGACCATCGGCATTGATGAAGAGGAAATCACCTATACCGGCAAGTCCTCCAATACGCTCACGGGATGCACCCGGGGCGCCAACGGCACGGACGCTCAGGCCCATGCCGACGGCGCGGCCGTGTGGCAAGTCAAGACCCGGTTCGTGTACCAGATTTGCGGCCATCCGGTCAAATCCATCGGAAACATCTATGTGGATAATTTCAGGATAACATCTATCGCCACCACATATACGGGCCAGACCGGAAACCAACTGACCGGCTATGAAGGCCTGGCCGTGTTCACGGTGCCCTATAAATTGACCCGGCAGCAGGCCGTGGATTTGATTCTTGATGATGCCATCGCCATCCATGACACCATCGACGTGAACGACACCATCGACGTGAACGACACCATCGGCGTAAACGATACCATCAACGTGAATGACGCCATCGCCGTGGTGGACACTATCGACGTGAATGACGGCATTTCCATATCCGACACCATAGCGGTGAGCGACACCATCGCAGTGAGCGACACCATCGGGGTTTCCACCGGCAGCCACGACCACATCAGCGCCGCGCATATCGTCAATTTTATGTATGATGTGGGAGAAGAGCTGACGGGCGATGTGCTGTATATATACGCGATGCTGGATCACGATTATGAAACGTCCGCCCGGTTCGGCAACGTGAATGCCGAAGCCAAAGTGGAAAAAACCTACTACGAGGACTATGGATGCCCGCCCACGCACGTCAGGATGTGCATGTATCTCCCCGATTATTTCGGTACCGGGACCGTATGGGCCCAGCTGTACGACAGCGGCTCGGTGTACCTGTCCGGATGTTCTGTGGCCGGAAATGCGACCGGGGTGTTCAAAAGTTCATGGATCGCGGTCAACAGCTATTTTAACACGTGGGCCAAGCTGAACGCCGGCAAAATTATCCTCCAATGCTCCAGTTACGGTTCGAACGTTCGAGTGTCTGAAGTCTGGCTGGAAGTGAAATTTACCCCGACCACTGACTCGGGGCCCGCTACGGGAGTTGCCAAAACCGGAGCGGCCAGCAAGACCGGGTCCGCCACCAAAACCGGGGCGGCCAGCAAAGACGGCACCGCCACAAAGACCGGTTCGGCCAGTAAAGACGGCACCGCCACCAAAACCGGAGCGGCCACTAAAACCGGATCAGCCACCA
>Ga0307428_1001497_pt1 | contig 11753 bp, 23 predicted proteins | sample SalMarWE160240MG_FD_202161 | JGI IMG/M metagenome (GOLD analysis project Ga0307428, IMG submission 202161) | Salt marsh sediment microbial communities from the Plum Island Ecosystem LTER, Massachusetts, United States - WE1603-240 | ecosystem: Environmental > Aquatic > Marine > Intertidal zone >...
TAATGGCAATAAAGAAAAGAAAGCCTCGTAATCCATCATTACGATTTCAATCTTATTTGGTTTCTACTGATATTACGAAAAAAAAGCCAGAAAAAAAATTAACTACCGGGTTGTGTAAATCAAAAGGTGGCCGTAATAGTTACGGAAGAATAACATCACGATATCGTGGTGGTGGTGCTGCAAAAAAATATCGCCTTATTGATTTTAAGCGGGCTGAAAGAGATGTGTTAGGAAAAATAGCTGCAGTTGAGTACGATCCAAATCGTAATGTTCGTATTGGGTTAGTTGTTTATGCAAATGGAGCAAAACGTTACATATTACTTCCAACAAGTTTGGCAGTTAATAGTACGGTAATAGCTAGTGAGCAAGCAGATGCGAAAATTGGTAATGCAATGCCACTTAAAAATATCCCAGATGGATTTATGGTACATAACATTGAAATTCGTCCCGGTTCAGGTGGTACTTTTGCAAGAAGTGCGGGAACAGCGGCGCAAATTTTTGGTAAAAGTGATGGTTTTGTAACATTAAAGATGCCATCAGGAGAAATCCGTATGGTGTTAGGAAATTGCTGGGCAACAATTGGTGAACTTGGTAATGCTGATTATAAAAATATTTCGTGGGGAAAAGCTGGCCGTCGTAGATATTTAGGTATTCGTCCGCATGTTCGTGGTATGGCAATGAATCCAGTAGATCATCCACATGGTGGTGGTGAAGGGCGTTCAAAGTCTGGATCACATCCTCAATCACCTTGGGGAAAGGGATGCAAGGGAACTCGTACTCGACATAAAAGAAGAAAAAATTCATTAATTTTAAGAAGAAGAAAATCGTAACAAGGAAAATTATGATTTTTTATAATTTTTAGATTGAGAGGAAAAGGTAAGGTATATGACTCGTTCTGCAAAAAAAGGGCCTTATGTTCAAGGGCCATTATATAAAAAAGTTAAAAAAGTTAAGGCGAGTGGTAAGCGAGAAGTAATAAAAACATGGTCAAGACGGAGCATGGTTACCCCTGATTTTGTTGGATTAACTATTGCTGTTCATAATGGTAAAAAATTTGTTTCTGTTTTTATTACGGAAAATATGGTTGGTCATTATTTAGGTGAATTTGCACCTACTCGTATGTTTCGTTTGCATAGTGGTCAGCGTAAAGCTGGAGTAACTGCTTCATAACAGAGTTGCCACTTGTCAATAATTACGGTAAAATAATTGTATTATAGCTATTTTGTTTTTTAATTTGAAAAGTTTTTGATAAATATGGGATTCAGGCAATGCAATTTGTAGCAAAAACTCGATATATTCGTTTTTCTCCATATAAGTTACGGCCATTGGTTAACATGATTCGTGGTAAAAATGCTCGTTATGCATTGCATTGGCTTGCAACAGCTTCTTTAAAACGAGCAATTCCTTTACAAAAGATGCTTAAATCTGCGGTAGCAAATGCAAAATATTTGAAAAATGTAGAGCCAGTAAATCTTATTATAAAAGACATACGGATTGATCAAGGACCAACCTACCGCTATTTTAAACCAGGGGCAATGGGACGGTCGCGTATATTGAGGAAGCGACTAAGTCATGCGAGTATTGTTTTAGAATCTGTTGAAAAGAAAGAGGCATAACGTGGGACAAAAAGTTAATCCAATAGGATTTCGAGTAGGGATTTATCGTGATTGGGATGCTCGATGGTTTGCCCGAGATATTTCATATGGTAAGCAGGTAATAGAAGACTTAAAAATTAGAAAATTTTTACTTAATAGTCTTGAAAGTGCTGAAATTGCACGTATAGAAATTGAAAAAGCAGGTGATAGTGTTCGCATTATTATTCATTCTGGGCGTCCTGGCTACATTATTGGTAAACGTGGGCAAGAAATTGAAACATTGCGTAATCAATTAGCGGCTATGCTTAAAAAGCGTAATATAGAAATTTCAGTACAAGAAGTAGCAAAACCAGAATTAGATGCAACATTAATTGCAAAAAGTATTGCAGATCAGATTGTAAAAAGAGTCAGTTACAAGCGTGCAATGAAGCGAGCAGCACAGACAGCAATGAGAACGGGGGCAAAAGGAATTAAAATTTGTTGTTCTGGTCGTTTACATGGGGCTGAAATTGCACGTGTTGAATGGACAAGAATAGGTTCAGTTCCACTGCAAACATTGCGTGCAGATATAGATTATGGTTTTGCGCAAGCAAAAACTACCTATGGAATTATTGGTGTTAAGGTTTGGATTTGTAAAGGTGAATACCAGCATATTAGATAGAAAGAATTGTTATGTTAATGCCGAAAAAAATTAAATTTAGAAAAGTTCAACGAGGAAGATTAAAAGGACAGTCAAAGGGAGCTAAAACAATGTCGTTTGGCACTTATGGCTTACGTGCAATAGAACCTTCTTATTTAAGTGCTCAACAAATAGAGGCGATGCGGGTAACGATTTCTCGAAATCTTAAAAAAGTTGGAAAATTATTTTTGAGGGTATTTCCGAGCAAGCCAATAACTAAAAAACCAGCAGAAACAAGAATGGGAAAAGGTAAAGGTAATGTTGAAAATTGGGTTGCAGTAGTAAAAAGAGATCGCATAATATGTGAAATAATAGGTCTTGATGAACCAACAGCAAAAAAAGTTTTGCATTCAGCTTCACATAAATTACCAATGAAAACAAGGATTGTGAAAAGGGATTAACTCTCATTGATTAAATAACATGAGCAGATGAAATATGAAAAACGTGGAATTTAAAAAAGAATTAAAAAGCTTAACTGTTGAGCAATTAAAAGAAAAACTTGAAGATTTACGAAAAAAGTTATTTAGTCTGAGACTTAATGCAACAACAGCACATGTTAAAGATTATTCACAGTTTAAGAAGCTGAAAAAAAATATTGCATGTGTATTAACAGTTATGAATCAAAATAATTATGGCGTAAAAGGCTTATAAAAAATGATAAATGAGAAGAAAAAATTATACATTGGTAAAGTTGTCTCAGATAAAATGGACAAAACAATTGTTGTAGAGACGGAACGAATTTTTAAACATCCACGATTTCATAAAATATTAAAAAAAATAAAAAAATATAAAGTCCATGATGAGCAGGGAAAAACAAAAATAGGAGACACGGTTGAATTTTACGAAGGAAAACCAATTTCTAAAACAAAATATATGTATCTTTTTCGGGTTGTAGAAAAATAATTTTTTACTTCATGAAAAGAATAAGGAAGCGTTTATGATTCAAAAAGAATCCTATTTAGATGTAGCAGATAATTCAGGGGCAAAAGCATTACAATGCATTCATATAATTGGAAGTACCAGAAAACGGTATGCCTATTTAGGTGATAAAATAAAATGTTCAGTTAAAAAAGCGATTCCGGGGGGGATGGTTAAAAAAGGTGAAGTAGTGACAGCTGTTATTGTTCGAACAAAAAAAGAATTTCGTCGAGCTGATGGAAGTTATATTCGTTTTGGTGATAATGCAGCGGTAGTTATTAAAGATAATGAATTAATTGGAACGCGAGTTTTTGGTCCAATTGCCCGTGAATTGAGAGCAAAAGGTTTTGGGAAATTGGCTTCTTTAGCACCAGAGGTTCTATAAATAAGGTATAATTATGGTGGCGCGAATAAAGAAAAATGATACGGTTATTGTTTTGACTGGTAAAGATAAAGGAAAACAGGGGGAAGTTGTTGCAATTTCAAGAAAAAAAGATAAAGTTTTAGTTAAGGGTATAGCTGTGATAACGCGTCATGCAAAAGCACGAAAAACGGGAGAAGTGGCGGGTATTCGAAAAGAAGAAAGCTTTATCAATTTTTCAAATATCATGCCCATATGTACGGCATGTAAAAAACCGTCTCGTGTTAATATTAAAATTATTGACGCAAAAAAAAGAGCACGTATTTGTAATCGCTGTAAAGAAATTTTTTGAATGATGTTGATTTGGGTATAATATTATGGAAAAATCACGGTTAGAAGAGTTATATGTTAATGATATTCGTCCTTCATTAAAAAAACAATTGAAATTAAATAATATTATGCAAGTTCCCCGAATTGCAAAAATTGTTTTGAATGTTGGTGTTAAAGAAGCGATTAATGATAATAAAGTTTTGTCCTTAGTAACAAATACACTTGGGTTAATTGCTGGCCAACGACCAGTAAAAAGATTAGCACGGAAGTCTATTGCTGGCTTCAAAATGAGAAAAGGTATGCCAATTGGGGTAATGGTTACGTTACGCCGAAAAAAAATGTACGAATTTTTAGATAGGTTGATAAGTTTAGCATTACCAAAGGTACGAGATTTTCAAGGCTTATCTTCCCAATTTGATGGCCATGGCAATTATAATTTGGGAATAAAGGAATGGATTGTATTTCCTGAAGTTGAATATGATGTTGGCAAAAAGGTATATGGTTTCAATATTACTATTCAGACAACAGCAAAAAATGATGAACAAGGACGTGCGTTGTTAGAGTCTTTTAAAGCACCATTTCGCAAAGTAGAAAAATAATATTGAAAGGATATCATGGCTAAAAAATCATTAATTGAAAAAGCAAAGAGAAAACCAAAGTTTGCAGTGCAAAAATATAATCGGTGCTCAATTTGTGGGAGGCCACGTGGCTATATGCGGTTGTTTATGTTATGTCGTATTTGCTTTAGAAAAAATGCATTAGAAGGGTTTCTTCCAGGCATTAAAAAAGCAAGTTGGTAAATTGATTGAGGAAGAAGAAATGTCTGTTGATTCAATAGGTGATTTTTTAACTGTTATTAGAAATGCAACTATGATATCAAAACCCGTGGTTGTTGTTCCCTATTCAAAAATGAAGTTTTCTATAGCACAAATTTTAAAAGAAGAGGGCTTTATTAAGGATGTTGTCGTATTAGATGATGATAGTTTTAAAAAAAAGCTAAAACTATTTTTAAAATATGTTAATGGCGAATCAGTAATTCATGAAATAAAAAGAGTAAGTAAGCTTGGTAGAAGATTTTATACAGGGGTAAAAGGTATAAAGCCAGTTATCGGTGGGTTAGGCCTTTCAATTATAAACACAAATCGGGGTGTTATTTCGCATCAAAAAGCAAAGCAGCTTAATGTTGGGGGCGAAATAATATGTACCATTTGGTAAAAGGAACTGAATATGTCAAAAATTGGTAGAAAATCTATTAGTCTTGATGGTGTACATGTTGAAGTTTCTGGAAATAAGATAAATTATAAAGGTCCCCATGCAATGGGAACGTATGAATTACCAGCAGATTTGAAAGCAGTTATTGAAAATAATCAACTTACAATTGTTCCAGCAAAAGAATATTCGTCAATTTCTAAAAAATTAAAAAGAAAAATTAATCGAATTTGGGGATTGCACCGTGCATTACTCTCTAATGAGATAAAGGGAGCAGCCCAAGAGTTTACTAAAAAAATTGAAATTGATGGATTAGGTTATAAAGCGACAAAATCAGGATCAGGTAAAAAATTAGAATTTAGTTTGGGATATAGCCATAAAATTGATTTTGATTTGCCAGAAGCAGTTTCAGTAGAAATAGATAAATCTGGAAAAAAATTAACGGTCAAATCTTTTGATAAATTTTTGATGGGAAAAATTTGTAGTGATATTCAGTCATTGCGATTGCCAGAGCCATATAAAGGGACTGGAATAAAATTAGAGAATCAAGAAATTAGACGAAAAGCAGGAAAAACAAAAGCGGCTTAATTAGTTAATTAGGATAAAGTGTGGCAGTAAATAAGAAAGATAGAATTCGTGCAAAAAGACGAGCATTTCGGGTACGACATGGCTTAAAAAAATATGGCGCACCACGAGTAAGTGTATTTAGAAGCCTGAAAAATATTTATGCACAAATTATAGATGACATTGCTGGTCATACTCTCGTAGCCTGTTCGTCATTAGAATTAAAAAATATTGAAAATGGAAAAAAAGCAGTAGCGCATGCTATTGGTATAGAACTGGCTAAACGAGCGAAAGAAAAAAATATTGAGACCGTTATATTTGATAGAGGTCGTTTTCATTATCATGGCAGGGTAAAATCTCTTGCAGATGGTTTACGAGAAGGCGGTATTAAATTTTAAAATAGGTAATACGGTCAATAAGTAGGAAAATAAATATGGTTGCAAATAAAAACGATAAAAAAAACATAGCAGAGAAAGAAACTGATTTTGTTGACCACGTTATCAGTGTTAAACGGGTAACAAAAGTTACTAAAGGTGGTAAGCGTTTCTCTTTTACAGCATGTGTTGCCTCTGGTGATAAAAAAGGTAATATTGGTCTTGGGTTAGGAAAAAGCCGAGAAGTATCATTAGCTATAGCAAAAGCAACAAGCAGGGCCCGTAAAAAAATTATTAATGTTTGTTTGCGTGATTCTACTATTCCCTATAGTGTGCATGGAAAACATGGCGCAGCAAGAGTTATTATTCATCCAGCTTCAAAGGGAACGGGCAACATTGCTGGTGGTGCTGTGCGATCAATATTAGATGCAGTTGGCGTGACAGATATTTTAACAAAGTCTGTAGGATCAACTACTTGTCAGCAAAATGTTGCAAAGGCAACGTTAAATGCATTAGCGAAATTGCGCTCTGCAAGTTATTTGGCAAAATTAAGAGGAAAAACAATTCAAGAAATAGTAAAAGGTACGTAATGTTTCGATTAGAAAATTTGGTGCCATTAGGTAAAAAAAGAAAAAGAATTGGTCGCGGAGGTAGTAGAGGTGGGACGTCTGGCAAAGGACATAAAGGTCAAAAGGCTCGTTCAGGAGGTGGCATAGCAATTGCTTTTGAAGGAGGGCAAATGCCATTGTATCGCCGATTGCCTAAGCGTGGATTTTCAAATGCTCGTTTTAAAAATCTAATTGAAATTGTTAATCTTAGTCACCTGGATAAAGTATTTAATGATGGTGAAACTGTTTCTAAAGAAACATTAATGGCAAAAGGGATTATTAAAGGAAAGTCAAGTAAAGGTAAGTTCATACTTAAAATTCTTGGCAATGGGCCGTTGACTAAAAAGTTAATTATATCGGCTGATCGATTTAGTAAGACAGCAATAAAAATAATAAAAGAGAATGGGGGGCAAGTAATACAGGAGAGTTCCTCGTGATACTGTTAAGAAACTTTGCTAACATTTTTTCTATTTCTGAGTTGCGTAGAAAGCTTTTTTTTACGTTGGGTGTGTTAATTATTCATCGTTTAGGGAATCATATACCAGTTATTGGTATTGATATTGGCAAATTAGCAACATTAATGACCCAAAAAACTGGTTTAAGTGGGCTATTTTCTTATTTAGACATGTTTTCTGGCGGAAATTTAAGTCGGTGTACCTTGTTTGCTCTTGGTATTATGCCATACATTACTTCATCAATTATGATGCAGATGCTGAGCTTGTCGATTCCTCAACTTGAACAGCTGGTGAAAGAAGGTGAGTATGGTCGTAAAATAATTAATCAATATACTCGCTATTTGGCTATTGGTGTTAGTCTTATCCAGTCATTTGGCTTAGCAATGGTTATTGAGCAGTGGAATTTAGCTATAAATCCAGGGTGGGGATTCCGTTTAATGTTCATGTTATCACTGACCACCGGCTCTATTTTTGTAATGTGGTTGGGGGAGCAGATTTCTCTTTTTGGGCTTGGAAATGGAAGTTCTATGATTATTTTTTCAGAAATTGTTTCTCGGTTTCCTGATGATATTCTTAAAACAATAGGGGCAGTACAAGAAGGATATATTGATCCAATTATTGCCGTCTTTTTATTTGCACTTGCTATTGCTATTGCTGCTTGTATTGTTTTTCTTGAAAAAGGAGAACGAAAGATTCCGGTGCAATATTCAAGAAGAATTGTTGGGCAACGGATGTATGGGGGGCAAAGTACCTACATACCATTCAAAATTAATACTGCTGGGGTAATGCCAGTTATTTTTGCAAATGCAGTATTAAACTTGCCTGTTTTTTTATCTTCGATAATAGCAGCCCGATTTTCATCATTTAAATGGTTTGCCGAAAGTTTATCGCCAGCTGGACTTTTATATGGGATTGTAAACTTTATACTGATTATTTTCTTTTCATTTTTCTACACGGCAATAATGTTTAATCCCGAAGAGCTTGCTGATAATATTAAAAAAGGTGGTGGTTTTATTCCTGGTATTCGCCCGGGGAAAAAAACTGCTGAATTTTTTAATTATATTTTAACTCGTATCGGATTGGTGGGTGCAATTTATTTAGCGATGCTTGCTTTGTTACCGAATATAATTCATGGGCTCATTGCGCTTCCTTTTTATTTGAGTGGTATTTTGAGCGGTACAGCAATGCTTATTGTGGTGGGGGTTGCTCTTGAAACAGCTTCTCAAATTGAATCATATCTCATTGAAAATCGCTATGAGGGCTTTTTATCAACAGGTAGACTTAAAAGTAGATAAGGGTATATTTTTGCAATCACAAGAGAAAATTTTTATTTTTATTGGGCCTCCTGGGGCAGGTAAAGGGTCATTATCACATTTGTGTATTCAAGAATTTGGTTGGAAGCAGCTTTCTACTGGAAACCTGTGTAGAAAGCATATTTCAAAAAAAACTGCTGTAGGTAAAAAGATGGATTTTGCTATAAAATCTGGTAAACTAATAGCAGATGAGCTTATTACACAAATGATAATTGAATGGTTTTTGGACTTTTCTGTAAATGGACGTACTATTATTTTAGATGGGTATCCTCGGACCATAGGTCAGGCACGGTTTTTTGATGATTTTTTTAAGAAAAAATTTGCAACATCGCAATTGCAAGTTATTAAGTTTTTAATACCAGATAATAAGGTGATTAAAAGATTGTGTTATCGATATGTGTGTCAAAATAGTGATTGCCAAGCTATTTATTCCTTGAAACCAGCTTCATTAAATCAGGAAAAAAAGCTTCATATATGTAATTATTGTTCGAGTAAAGTAGGTCGAAGAAGTGATGATAAAGAACAAACAATATATGATCGACTAAAAACTTATTATAAGTTTGAAACTGAATTATTAAATTTTTATCAAAACAGGGGACAACTGGTAAAAAAAATTAATGCTGATAAGCCATTAAATGATGTGTTTGAAGATTTTAAGCAATTGGTGCATAAAATTTATGATTAATATAAAAAATAAAGTATCAATTAATAAAATGCAGGAAGCAGGACGTTTGTTAGGTAACATGTTTGATAATGTGTTAGCTCCATCGATTCGCCCCGGCATAAATACTTTAGCTATTGATTCTTTAATTGAAAACTATTTGAATGATAATGGTCTTGTTTCTAAAACAAAAGGATACAAAGGTTATCAACATGTTTGTTGTGTATCAGTTAATGATGAAGTAGTCCATGGTATACCAAATGCGAACAAGATCATAAAGATAGGTGATCTTGTTAAAGTGGATGTTTGTGCTTCTTGGAAAGGTTATTGTGCTGATATGGCTCGCTCATTTTTAGTTGGTGAGGAGCAACCATCCTCAAAAAAAGTACAATTAATTGAAGTAGCACAAAAAGCATTGGATAAAGGAATTGCACAAGCACGAGTAGGTAATCGGCTTTCTGATATTTCGGCAGCAATCCAACATGAAGTTGAACAACATGGATTTGGTGTAATTCGGGATTTTGCTGGGCATGGCATTGGTAAGCAAATGCATGAAGAGCCTGAAATTCTTAATTATGGTAAACCTGGTCAAGGGATGGTACTTCAAGCTGGAATGACATTTGCTATAGAACCGATGATTACAATGGGAAATTATCAAGTTTACATAACAAGAGATGGATGGACAGTAAAAACAGCTGATAAGAGTTTAGCTGCTCATGTAGAGGATACAATAGTGATAACAGAAAATGGGCCAAAAATTTTAACACGAACTGAATTAGGAAAATAGGATTTCATGAAGCATAAAAGAGATAAACAAAAAAAAGAAGATGTTATTCGTGTTGATGGTGTTGTGAAGGAAACACTCCCAAATGCTATGTTTCGAGTAGAAATTGAAGGGGGGCATGAGGTATTGGCGCATGTATCAGGTAAAATGAGAATGTATTATATTCGTATTTTGCCAGGAGATAAAGTTGCATTAGAACTTTCTCCCTACGATTTAACTCGTGGTAGAATAGTGTTGCGATATAAAGATTAAGAAGAACCGGGAGGAAAATAATATGAAAGTCCGAACATCAATAAAAAAAATGTGTAATGATTGCCGTATTATTAAGCGAAAAAGAGTTGTACGGATTATTTGCAAAAAGAATCCAAGACATAAACAACGGCAGGGTTAACAAATAAAGTAATAGGTAAGCTTATGATTAGAATTGAAGGTACAAATTTACCGCAAGATAAAAGAATTGAATATGCATTAACCTATATTTTTGGTATAGGGTTAACTTCTTCTCAAAATATATTAAAAAAGCTAAATATAAATTTTGATAAAAGAGTTAAAAATCTTACTGATAGTGAAGTTGCTAAAATTCAAAAAGAAGTAGCTGCGAATTATCCAGTAGAGGGTGAATTACGCAAAAGAATTAGAATGGATATACAACGATTGCAAGAAACTGGTTCCTATCGTGGGTTACGGCATAAAAAGGGGTTGCCAGTATGGGGACAGCGAACAAAGACAAATGCACGTACAAGAAAAGGACCAAAAAAGCCGCCAGTAGCATTAAAGCGTAAAATAACCAAAAAATAATTATTTAGGATAGAATGAATGGCATATAAAAAGAAATCGAAAAAAAAGATTAAACGTCAGGTAGATTCAGTTATTGCAAATGTTAAATCGACATTTAACAATACCATTGTTTCGGTAACAACAATGGACGGTGATGTTTTATTGCGTGGAAGCTCTGGTAAATTTGGTTTTAAAGGATCACGAAAAGGAACACCATTTGCAGCGTCACAAATAGCATCTTCTCTTGCAAAGGAAATGCAAACATTTGGTGTTAAAACAATGGAAGTGAATTTACAAGGTCCTGGTTCTGGTAGAGATTCCGTGGTACGTACATTCCAATCAGCAGGTTTTCGTATTTCAGTTTTGCGAGATGTAACTCCTTTACCACATAATGGTCCTCGACCTCCAAAAAAGCGTCGTGTTTAATAAAATGGTTTTAGGTATTTTATAGGAAAATAAGGTTGTTATGGAAAAAAGATCAGGAAAGATGGATAAATCAGAATCAACATCAAAAAGTCCTCGCAAAAAGCTTACTGAATATGGGAAGCAACTTGCTGAAAAACAAAAAGTAAAGCAAATGTATGGCTTGCGAGAACGACAGTTTAGACGCTTTTTTGCTATGGCAATTAAAAGTGAGGGTACTCCTGGAGACAACTTGTTAAGTTTGTTGGAGCGGCGATTAGACAATACGGTATACCGTTTAAAAATGACTAAATCAAGAGCACAAGCACGACAAATTATTGTTCATGGTCATATAAGAGTAAACAATAAAAAAGTTTCATCACCATCATTTCTTGTTTCTCCGCATGATGAAATTTCTCTTAATCCACGAGATGATGAAAAAAAAGAATTTTTAGAAAATGTTATTGAAAAAAGAATGAAAATAGCTATTAAGGTACCAGAATGGCTTGAACTTGATAAAAAAAAGAGAGAAGGGCGGGTGTTACGTAAGCCAGTTCGTTCTGATATACAAGTACCAATAGAAGAACATTTAATTGTTGAGCTTTATTCGAAATAATAATAATGACGATAATTGTAGATTTTCAAGGCCAGGAGGTTGGATGAATAATAAAGAGTACAAATCCCTCACTATCCCACGTTTAATATGGGAAAAGAAAACATTAA
>Ga0307428_1001498_pt1 | contig 11749 bp, 9 predicted proteins | sample SalMarWE160240MG_FD_202161 | JGI IMG/M metagenome (GOLD analysis project Ga0307428, IMG submission 202161) | Salt marsh sediment microbial communities from the Plum Island Ecosystem LTER, Massachusetts, United States - WE1603-240 | ecosystem: Environmental > Aquatic > Marine > Intertidal zone >...
CCTCGCACGGACATCTGCAAAAGTACTGTGGTCAACAGGGCTGAGACCATATTCCGTCGGGCTGTACTCTGCCGAGCTGTCGCCAGCGGCGCCGTAGTAGTTGTACGTATAATAGTTATAGGTGTCGCCTGCCACCTCGCGAGCAACGGGGTAGTAACCATACCAGTCATAAGGATGACAACCGTACCAGTAGTACCGCATATACCTGTAGCGAACCGGCCAATAGCCACCCAGACTCACAAACACGTACCTGCGGTGATAATAAGGGTATACCCAACGAAACGCCCAGTTACCCCCCCACCTGTAGCGAACAAGGCAGCGATAATCAGGCCGCACAATCGTGCGGCGGACCCTGTTATGATGGTCGACGTATACCTGCTCGTGCCGCCGGGCATTGCTGACAATCTCAGCTCGCTCCCGGTATGCCGGCCGAGAAGAACGTCGGCTCTGTCGGCGCTGCTCAAGACGACCGCCAATAAGTCTTCTTTGCTCGTGAAATCCTGCTCTGCCCGCTTCAAAAGCCTTTCTGCTTTCTGCTCGCTGACGCCCGCTCTTTCCGCCGGCTGTTAGCACAGACCCGGCCTTTCTGATTACAGGTGACTTGACGCCGGCGTCTCTGGGCAAACCCGCGCCGTAGCTTTGCCTTATACCTGACTGCTTTATCGTCTTTGCAGCTTCGTGAACCGCCACGCTTCTTTTCGACGTCCGGACAATTGACCCGGAATCCCTGATAACTCGGCTGCTGCCTGCCTTGGCCGTCTTTTTGACCGCTACCTTGGCCCGGCCCAGGATGCTGCCGGTACCATCTGAAGAACGCCCTGCCTCCCTGCCGATTTTGATTGTCTGTCCGATACGAGAACGCTTCAATGTCGCAATTCGACCTTTACCGATGGACTTTTCAGCACGTTCAGCCTTACCGGCTTTTCGGATGTTCACCTTCGCCGCATTTGCCTGGCCCGTACCGCTCGACTCGCCCTTGCCGCCAATAATGACGACCCTTCCCAAGCGCGACCGCCCTGCTATGGCGACGCTGCTGCCGGCATTTGCAGTGCCTTGAGAATTCCCTGAAATCGCGCTGCCTGCATTGACTGCACCTTGACCGGCGTACGGGGTCCTCATCTCGCCGCTATTTTCCTTCGCCCCGGCAGCAACTCGGATAGTGCCGCCAATTGTCGTGCCGATACGCGATACCTTACCCTCACTAATGCCGCTCTTACCGGCATCTGCGCCGGCTCTACTCTGACCTATCACGGCGCCTATACGCGAGGCATTGTTCACGCTCACACGGTTGCTGCCGGGAGCCGATACCGATGGAGCTTTAACGGCGGAAATGCCCGTAGGCGCCCCGCCGCGATAAACACGGACGCTGGTGCCGCCCGATGCCGAAGTAATCCTCGAACGCGCGACGACGCTGTGTACTACTCTGCTGCGACTCGCACGCACCGCCGACTGCCTCGGCGCCGCCCGGCTGACCGTAGGCCGGCTGCGAGTGATGCTCTTGCCGGAACGGCTCGTCTGCGGAACTCTTGGACTCGTCGTCGCCCTGGGTGGTCGTACACTCCTCGACGGAGCAGATGACGTGATACGAGTTCTGCCGGCGCTGCTCGGCCGGCTCACAGCCGAAGGAGAACGGCTGCTTTTCGCCGTCGCCGCCTTAGGCCGACTGCGAGCCGCCGGACTCGCTGCCTTGCCTGCGGATTTCTTTGCCGCCGCCGGAGCACTACACACCATCAGCACAAAGCCCGCCGCCACCAGAACAACGAATACTTTTCGGTAATTCAGCCGGAACATGATATGTCTCCTTCCATAAAAACGCTTGTCAAAATACCATTCAACAAATCTTTTAGCCTGCAACTTCACCGAAAAGGCCGCCTCGGCCCTTCGGCTCCACAAATAAGAGGCACCAAAGTGCGGGTCCGGTAACGATAATTAGTGCTACGCCGCTTGTATTGCCACACCTTAAAAAAGGCTTTTTTTCTAAAATGCCGAAAAGTTGCGTCCCGCTTTCACCGATTTTACGTTTGTGACCCTGTAGGCAAGGAAAATCGAATGATATCATTCAAAGGCTTCGTGTGCCGTACTATGACAACTCGCCAGGTCGATTGAATAAATGGATACCGTGATTTCCGCACATAAACTCGTCGGAAGAACACTCAAAGTGCTCGAAGCAGTTGCAGAGCAGGCCGACGAAGCAATCGTCGTGCTCGACCCCGCCGGAACCGTCAGGTTCGCCAATCACGCCTGGGCGATGATTCACGGATACGATAACACCGCTGAGCTGCTGGGCAAACGTATCGACATCTTTCATACCGACGACGACCTGCGAGCCGACGTGTTCCCGTTCCTCGAAGAGACCAAACGCAGAGGACAGCTCACGGGAACCATAAGACACGTCCGCCAGGACGGGTCAACATTCTCGGCAGAAACAAAAATGGTCGCCGTCCGCAACGAGCAGGCGGAAACCATCGGCCTTGTACTTTTTGCCGTGGATGTTACCAGGCAGAACCAGGTCGAGCAGGAACTCAAACAGCAGTGCGACCGGCTCAGCCGACAGGCCACGCAGTTGCGCTGCGAATTGACCGCGGCAGGTCATAAACTCAGGCACGAAACAGACGAGCGCCGCCGCGCCGAGGAAAAACTCCGCCAATATCGTGACCGGCTCCAACACGAATTGATAACAGGAGACCGACAGCAGGACCAGGGCTCCCCGGCTCAGGACCTTTCGGATAAGGCGCTGCTCGAAAGCATCGCCCACGCTCGCACTTAAAACCACCTCGCAAGAAGACAGCACTTCAGAACTTTAATTGGCGTATTTTACTCCTTCCGGTCGATACTACGAAAGAGTACTTTGAACTTACACTGACCCGGAAAGAGTATTCTATGCAGCGCGCCGTCAGCCTACTCGGACTGCTCGTAATGATTGTGCTCGCCTGGGCAATGTCAGTTGAGCGCAGGCGGATGAACGTGCGCCTCATCGTCAGCGGCCTGATACTTCAGTTCGCACTAGCGCTGCTTATGCTCCACACTTCTGCAGGCCAAGCGATATTCGCCGCCGCCCGCACAATCGTCAGCCAGCTCGTCGCATTTTCGCAGACAGGAGCAAAATTTGTCTTCGGCGAAAAGTTGGTCTCAGGCCTTGAACCGAACCGCCCCATCCTGGCTTTTTCAGCCCTGCCTGCAATCATCTTTGTCTCTTCCTTAATGGCCGTGCTGTTTCACCTCCGCATCATCCAAAAGGTTGTTGGATTCATGGCCAGAGGGATGGTCTACATTATGGACGTCAGCGGCTCCGAATCGCTTGCCTCCGCCGCCAATGTCTTTGTAGGAATGGCCGAGGCGCCTCTCGTCATCAAGCCATACATCAAAACGATGACGCGCTCGGAGCTGATGGCTATGATGACAGGTGGTATGGCCACTATCTCAGGGGCACTCCTGGCGACATACGCGAGCTTTGGCGCCGACGCCGGACACCTTCTGACCGCTTCGATAATATCTGCGCCCGCGGCTCTGGTCATCGCCAAAATCATGGTCCCGGAAGCAGGCCAGTCCCCCACAAAAGGCATTGTCAGGGTCGAAGTCCCCAGGCAGGACTTCAATGTGCTCGACGCCGCCTGCCGCGGCGCTTCCGAAGGTGCGAAACTCGCGCTGAACATCGCCGCCGTGCTGATATGCTTTGTCGCGTTCGTGGCCCTATTCAACTGGGTGCTGGCATTACTGCCCGACATAGCGGACCAGCCGTTGACTCTCGAACGCATGCTCGGCTGGCTTATGGCGCCGCTGGCCTGGGTGATGGGGGTCGAAGCCAAAGACGCAGGCACAGTCGGCATGCTGCTCGGCGAAAAAACCATTATCAATGAGTTCGTCGCTTATGCCGACCTGGTCAAATACAAGGACGTAATCTCGGCAAGGTCATTCACTATCGCCACCTACGCACTGTGCGGATTCGCAAATTTCGGTTCAATTGCCATCCAGATTGGCGGCTACAGCTCACTTGCGCCGGAACGCAGAAAAGACTTCGCAAAGCTCGGCTTCCGGGCAATGGTCGGCGGCACGCTCGCCGCATTTATGACCGCCGCTATCGCAGGAATACTCATTTGACCCGCGCCCCACGAAAAAACAAACAAGTCGGCACAGCCGGCGGCAATCGCCCGCATAGGCAGTCTCAGAAATTCGCCTGTATGTACTTAACGGCGTTGCTGAAGATTGTCATTCCATCGGTATCTGCCGTGCGTTCCTGCCGCGTCCAGTGCGGATGCTGCGTGGGGTGGATGTGTCGTTCCGGATGAGGCATAAGGCCTAACACCCGGCCGGTCTCATCGACCAGCCCGGCAATCGAATCCATCGAACCGTTCGGGTTTATCGGGTAATCGCCTTCTCGGCCATCCTTATCGACATACTTAAAACCTATATGCGCCTCGGTCCTCAGCATTTCCAGCGTCTGCTCATCTTTGGCCACAACCTTGCCTTCGCCGTGGGCAACCGGCAGATAAATCTGTCTGCCCGGCTCGATAAATACGCATTTGTCACTCTGCGGAGCAAGGTACACCCATCTGTCCTCGAACTTGCCGCTGTCGTTATAAGTTATCGTCACAGGTCCCTGCCGAGCCGCCGAGCCGTCACCGGGTAAAATGCCCGCCTTTACCAGCACCTGAAAACCGTTGCAGATACCAAGCACCAGCTTTCCGGCATCGATGAATTTCCGCACCGGCTCGTAAAGATGATGTATGATTTGATTGGCCAGAATCTTGCCTGCCGACACATCATCGCCGTAGCTGAACCCACCGGGTATAACCAGTATCTGGTATTTATCGAGCAGCGACTTATCCTCGATTACCCTGTTTATATGCACCCGCTGCGTCTCGCCCCCCGCCAGTTCAAGCGCATACTCGGTCTCCATATCGCAATTTATCCCGGCCGCACGCAAAACTATCGCTCTAACTTGTGCCATTTTTTACCTTTTTTAACCTCTGTCATTCCCATTCTTAATGTTTGTCATTCCCGCGAAAGCGGGAATCCATATCAGACCTATGTATTTATGCTAATTCTGTTTATGCCCGCAGGGGTCAATGCCATTATTGTGTCAACCGCATTGGTATCCGCCGGCGCTATATGATTAGTGCGAATTAGCTTGATATTCAGATAACCAAACGGTGTTTTATCCCATTCACCAGCATTTAGTTTTCGGTATAGGTAAAGTCGTATTCCATCCGTGAGCAGAATTTTCGTACATTTATCGAGTTTTAGCTTTTTAGCATAGCTTGTGGCCTGAGCAAAAGTATCCTGTAACCCATGCTCGAAGGGCTTAGCCTCACAAACAAGACAACAATTCTCTGGCGTTGTAGGTGTACCGGAAAAAGCGGCAAGGTCAATTCTTTTCCACTCCACAGCGAGTAGTTGTTCCGACCACCCCAAAGCCAGCAGAAACGGCAATATCATATGAGCTACAACTTCGTGCTCTTTAGGTCTTTTGGATTTTTCACCATGTTCTTCATACCACTTCGCAAGTCGCCGTTGCCTCTGTATTGCTAAGATCACCTTATTAACTGCTTCATTGGGTAAACCTCTTGAGAACAATTCTTCGCCCAGTTCTTCTAAAGTTAGCGGCTCAGGTACTTTTATAGGCATCGGTTTCAGTGGTCGAGATTGGCATAGACCACACAAAGGTGCTATTCGGTCAAGAATTTTCTGGTCTTTCACGGCTGTGAACGTGGGTATTTGCAATCTGCCGCCGAAAATCTCTTTCGCCTTCTGGATTTTCTCCAACTCTTCGTTCAACTGGTGTTGCCAGATAACCCGATGTGTATGCTGAAGGTCCCATCCAAAGACATCGTCAAAGGTTTCATCGTGCTCATATCCACCTTTAACGATCCCTATGGAAACTACTCGATACGTATTCCTTAGAAGGACGATGTCTCCATGCTTAACCTTCGTAACAAATTGCTTAATCCAGCTAATCTTTTGTCTTGTCCACAACCCTTTGTCAATCAGTGGGTGATAAACATCATCATGATATGGCCCGTATCGACCTGGACCTAAAAACATGCAGTCGTGATCGAGAAAAATGTATGTATAGTTTCTTGTGCTGTCACCCGCCGCTATTTGCCATATCTGTCTCATTTACTACCTTTTTTTAATACTTGCCATGCCTGCGAAAGTGCCGAATCTATTCCTTTTATCTCTGTGCTCTCTGTGGCTAATTATTTGCTACCAATTAAGCGGTTCTTGCCACGCCGCCTTTAATGAATCTATATCCACCTCGATAACTGCTTTGCCGTCTTCTGCTTTTATGACAAGCTTCTTTTCCTTAGTAACCTCACCTATTTGTCCGAACGGTAAATTGAGCATCAACTTCACAAAGGCATCGTAGTTCCCCGGCTCAACTTCGACGATATACCGCGAATTTGATTCGCTAAAGAGCTGCGCATCTGTCCGCGAGCAGTCTTTACTCCTGGCCAGCCCCCGCAGGTCCGCCTCGATACCAAGTCCGCCGCCAAACGCCATCTCCGCCAGCGCAACGGCAAGGCCACCTTCCGAACAATCGTGACAGCTAACCACAAGACCTTCACTTATCGCCTCGCAAATCTTGGCGGCGACCCTGGGCGCCAGCTCGAGGTCCACCTTCGGAACATTCGCGCCAAGATGTCGGCGGATTCTGTAATAATGTGAGCCGCCCAGCTCATTTCTCGTTTCGCCCACAACAAAAAGCAGGTTGGAAGCCTTCTTTGCGTCCATCGTCACGCACCTGTTGACGTCATCAACTATCGATATTGCACTTATCAGAAGAGTAGGCGGTATCGAAATCTTCGTGCCGTCTTCGCATGCGAATTCATTGTTGAGCGAGTCCTTGCCCGATATAAACGGCGCCTCGAACGCCATCGCGCCATCGTAACACGCCTGAGACGCTCGCACCAATGGCCCCAGCGTTTCCGGCTTCGCGCAATTGCCCCACGAAAAATTGTCCAGCAGCGCAATGCGGTCGGCTCGACCGCCCACACATATCAAATTCCTGACTGCCTCATCGATTCCCGACAGCGCCATCCAGTACGGGTCAATATCCCCGTAAACCGGATTCATCCCGCAGCTAATTGCAAGCCCCCTGTCGGAGTCAAGCTTGGGCTTTATCACCGCCGCATCACCGGGACCGTCGTTATCCACACCTACCAGCGGCTTGACAACCGAACCTCCCTGGACTTCATGGTCGTACTGCCGTATGACCCATTCCTTGCTGGCGACGTTATAAGATGACAGAATTTCCAGCAGCTCATCGTTATAGCTGCTTTTCTCCGGCATACTCGGCTCACTAAGCGCCGGAGTTTTCCAGACCGCCTTGCGAGAGTACTTGGGCACGCCGTCATGCAGGAAATCCATATCCAATTCACCGACTTGCTGCCCGTTATATCTTAATATCAGCTTCTTGTCCTCGGTGAACCGGCCTATTACCGTTGACTCAACATTCTCGTCGTCGAAAATCTTCGTTATGGCTTGCACGTTTTCGGGCTTGACCGCTATGACCATTCTTTCCTGAGCTTCACTAATCCAGATTTCGTTATAGTTAAGCCCGGCATACTTCAACGGCACCTTTTCCAAATCGACTTCCGCCCCGAGGTCTCTGCCCATCTCACCTACCGCGCTGCTCAGTCCCCCCGCACCGCAATCCGTAATTGCCCCGTATAACCCGGCTTCGTTTGCCTGAAGCAATACGTCCAGCATCTTCTTTTCTATTATCGGATTGCCGATTTGCACGGCGTGCGAAAAAATCGTTTCGTACTCATGAGTTATTTCGCCGCTCGAAAAAGTCGCTCCGTGTATCCCATCTCGGCCCGTCCGACCGCCAACCACTATAATGATATCGGCCGCCTGTGGATTCTTGAAGCACTTGTTCTTGTCCATCAACCCGATATTGCCACAATAAACCAACGGATTACCCACGTATCTCTCGTCGAAATAGATGGCGCCATTAACCGTAGGTATGCCCATTCTGTTGCCGTAGTCGCGAACGCCGGCCACAACGCCTTTCATAATCCTTCTCGGATGCAGAACGCCCTTGGGAATATCCTCGAGTTTCTTGTCCGGCGGCCCGAAGCAAAATATATCCGTGTTAGCGATGGGTTTTGCACCCAGGCCCGTTCCCATCGGGTCGCGAATTACCCCGCCAATGCCCGTCGCAGAACCACCGTAGGGGTCCAGGGCCGACGGACGATTATGCGTCTCAACCTTGAAGCAAATCGCCGAATCCTCGTCAAATTCCACCACGCCGGCGTTGTCGGCAAAAACCGATATGCACCACTTCTTGTCCAATTGCTTGGTAGACTTGAAAACCGTCTCTTTCAAGAGGTTGGCGAAATGTATCTCCTCACCGTTGACCGACATATCCACCGAACTCTTGAGCGTCTTATGAACGCAATGCTCACTCCAGGTCTGGGCAAGGCTCTCCAGCTCAATATCGGTCGGCTCTCTGCCAAGCTGTCGGTAGTAGCTCTGGATGGTCTGCATCTCGACCAGATTGAGAAAGAGATCCTTTTGCTTGCTCAGGTTAATCAGCCCATCATCGTCCATCTCACATATCGGCCAGTGCACTACCTCAAGCTCATAGGGTTTCACGTGCGGACTCGGCGGCTCGGTCTCATTGCCAATAACACAAACCTCGATGCAGTCGTTGGCCAGAATCTTCTTTGCAATCGTATCGGCCTGGCTTTGGCTAATATCGCCCAGCAGCACATATTTGCGGGCGGTTCTCACCTGCTCAGCCCTGCCGCCCATATCCGCTATTGCAGCCATTACAGACTCAGCCACAGGGTCGGTAACACCGCTTTTCAGATGCACCTCAATAAGTGTCGCCTTTGCAAGGCCCGCGGGCGCGCCGCTTCTGCCTGTATAAAACTCCTCGCAAACGGGGTCAGCCAGAAGCTCGCCGCCTAAATGCTTTGCAAAAGCCTCATCGAAATCGGCCTCAATCAGAAAAACTTTAGCCGACTGAACCGCCTCGACCGAACCAATGCCCAACTCTTTGATGTCTTCCAGCACGCTCGTGCCGTGAACGTCTGGAAAACCGGCCCGATTGAAAACCTCGAAACGCCACTGTTTCACGATATGAGTTCCTCACTTTTTATACTGCTCAGTTAGTCTGCATTATAGATATTGGACCTATGGCCGTCAAGAAATGAGGCAGATGACCGAGTTTTTGGTTACACCGTTTGAAATTGTAGTGATGAAAGTTCTTCCCAGGTGGCACGTGAGCTAATTCCAAGAAACTCAACCCCAACAACCCGGCCTTCGGTATCGAAGTCGAGGAGCACACCAGGACGTACTTCTTCCGACTCAACTACTTTGCTTTCATCCAAACGCAGATAAAGGGTATCACTTTCTTTATCAACTTTCAGTCTCATTACTCACCTCTAAATCTTCGGTCAAAAAATGCTGTAACAGCTTTATTGGGCGCCGCGGTAGTATTAACAATAATACGCAACCAACGGTTGCCATGTTCTGGTATTCGGCGTAAGAAGTGTTTTGTGCCATCAGGATGGTCTTCAGTTTTTTCCGGCTCAGCCAGGGCGCGATTAATCATCGACATTGAAATCGAGCGTTCTTTGAGCATATCCTTGAAATGTCGTGTATATTGCATCACGATATTAATTCCTTCTTTCCCATCCTGCCCAATTAAATTCCACTCGGTTACATCTTCTAATTACTCCATTCGGCCCACCGTTGCAAAGTCTCTTTATCCGGCAAACGACATTTCTTAAGCCATCTAAGCAGTGCGTCTCGATGGTTAGGTTTGTTAAGGTCACACTGAGACTTAGTTTTTCCCCGGAATTCTTTGTATGCTCTATCCTTGTAAATACCAGGATAAACAAAACACGCGAATGCTAATCCACTAAGTGTTATGCGGTCCTGTCTCATGATACTATCTGCTTCTTCTTAATCTTATAGTTTATCATTTTACTACGTTTACTCCTTGCCGTCTCCAGCAGCTTCTGAATCTGTTTTTCATCGCCGCTCTTTACCGCCTTTTTGAGCTTCGTCAACTCAGCCACTACGTTGTCGATACCCCTGGTGACGTTGCCGGAATTTGCCAGCAGCACGTCGGTCCATATATTGGCCGGGCCTGAGGCTATTCTCGAACTGTCTATGAATCCCGCGCCGGCAAATTTGAGTTCGCTGTCATTGTTGGCATTTATCAATGCCGCCGACGCCACATGCGGCACATGACTTACATTTGCAAAAATACGGTCGTGCTGTGCCGGCGTCATCGACTCCACGTGGCAGCCAAGCTGTGACCAGAATCGCCTCAGCGTCGTCACCGCCTTGCTGCTCGTCTTCTTCGTGCGCGTCAGAATACAAAGCGCCCGGTCAAATAAATCGTCTCTTGCAAACTCAACTCCTCTCTGCTCAGAGCCCGCAATCGGATGCGAACCTACGTAATGAACCTCGTCGGGCAGCTTCGACGCCGCCCAGCGGTGAGGCAGAACCTTCGCAGAGCCCACGTCGGTAACAACACAACCGGCCGGCAGCGACTTGCTTATCGTGCCGAAGATTTCCTCGAACGTATATATCGGAGTCGCCAGAATCACTATATCCGCATCACGTACGGCAGCGCCTATATCATCACAAACCTCACTGGCGACGCCTAATTGCCTTGCCTTTTTGCGCGTAGCGGCACGGTGAGTGTAACCTACGGCTTTCACACCGGAAAAACACCGCAAAACCGCCAAAGTCACAGAACCGCCCAAAAGGCCCAGTCCGACTACCGTTATTTGCCTTAACCTTCTCAAAACAAAGACCTTACAAAAAACGACAAAGAGAAATACACCGATAAAAACTTATATTAGCCACGCGCAAATGTCAATTTTTTTCTTGAATTTATGCTGACAAAATGGTAATATTCCGATTTAACAGTTAAGCTCAAGAACGAACAAAAGACAAGACGCCTGAGCCCCGTATTGGGGGCAGGCTTTATTTTTGGAGAAGATAAGCGCGTTTGTGCATATGCAGCTTTGACGCATATGGACAGGCGCGATTTGGCTATGGCTAACGTACCGCCCAACAGCAGCAACGGCTATTATCTTGAGTTTGAGCAAAAGGTTGCCGACCTTGACCGCCAGATTAACGAGCTGCGAAAGCTCAGTACGGCCAAGGGTATCGACTATTCAGCCGAGATTCGCCAGCTACAGAAACACCAGGTTGCCGAACTTAAGCGTACCTACTCGAACCTTTCCGCCTGGCAGACTGTTCAAGTCGCCCGCCATCCACAAAGGCCGGTGCTGCAGGACTATCTGAACCTTATGGTGAAAGATTTCCGAGAACTGCATGGGGACAGATGCTTCGGAGATGACCGTGCGATACTGACAGGACTCGGGCATATCGGCAGAGAAAAAGTGCTCGTGGTCGGACAAAACAAAGGCAAAACCACCAAAGAAAAAATCGCCTGCAATTTCGGCTGTCCTAATCCGGAAGGCTACCGCAAGGCAATGGCCAGGATGAAGTTTGCCGAAAAGTACGGTATCCCCGTTGTTACCCTGATTGATACGCCGGGCGCACATCCCGGAATTGGGGCCGAAGAGCGAGGCCAGGCGCAGGCGATAGCAACCAATCTTACGAAAATGTCCCGCCTGAAAGTGCCGGTCGTCTGTATCTGCATCGGCGAGGGCGGCTCAGGCGGCGCGCTCGGAATAAGCGTCGGCGACAGGCTGGCGATCCTCGAGTTCGCATATTACTCGGTTATATCTCCCGAAGGCTGTGCGGCAATCCT
>Ga0307428_1001501_pt1 | contig 11727 bp, 9 predicted proteins | sample SalMarWE160240MG_FD_202161 | JGI IMG/M metagenome (GOLD analysis project Ga0307428, IMG submission 202161) | Salt marsh sediment microbial communities from the Plum Island Ecosystem LTER, Massachusetts, United States - WE1603-240 | ecosystem: Environmental > Aquatic > Marine > Intertidal zone >...
GACCCTCGATCCTCGACCTTTTTTCTGCTTTCCCTTCACCACGCAATCTCCCGAGCGTCGAACGCCGGTCCATCCTTACAGCACAGCTTATACCCAAAATCGTTCATGGCTAATGATTCATAGTTTATAGGTTGTTTTGAACTCTCAACTCTCAACGGCTCGACTGAGCTCGCCGAAGTCCCTGAACTCTTAACTGGTATCACGCACCCCATGCAGGCCCCGAACCCGCACGCCATCTCGGCCTCCAAGGAGACCTGGCAGGGGATCTGGAATCGCTCGGCGATCCGGGCGACGGCGTGGAGCATCGGATGGGGACCGCAGGCGTAAATTGTTGGGGGTGGCCCGGTGCCCCGGGAGCTGAGATGCGCTTCCACAAGGTCGGTCACCAGCCCGCGATGACCAAGGCTGCCATCTTCCGTGGCGACGTGCAGCGTCGCCCCCGCCTTTCGAAAGTCGGTGAGGCACAGGGCGTCAGCAGCGGTTTTTCCTCCGACAAACGCCACTATCTTTCGAGGACTGAGGACTGGGCGCCGCCCTTCGGATCTTTTCCGTGAACCGTGAACTGCGAACCGTGAACGGCCTAATCTCTCGGCGAGCGCTACTACGGGAGGAACCCCGATGCCTCCCGCCACCAGGAGGGCGGTGGTGAGGTGGGCGGGCACGTCGTAGCCGTGTCCTAAGGGACCCAGGAGATCCACGCGATCTCCCGCCTTGAGCTGAGAGAGGGCGGTCGTCCCCTTTCCCAACACCCTATAAAGGATCTCGACCACATGCGCACTTCTCGCGCGGCGCCCGTTCGAAAGGCGCTGGACTCGCAGGATGCTATACGCCCGCGGCAGAAAGGGATCAAGCGATCCCGAGGGCTTCACCATGACAAACTGCCCTGGCTGAAAGGTGAGGGGGGGTGCGATGAAGCGCTGGAGGAAATAATCCGGTTCAAATCTGAGGAGGGAATGGACCTCAGCGTGCACGATCCATCCCCCATCCTTCCCCGTTATACTCCTGCAATGTCTTGACCTGCATGCCTTCCGCCTTCAGGGCTTGAACCCCTTGCACGGCCGCGTGGGCCGCCGCCATGGTCGTAAAGCATGGGATACCCTGCGTGACTGCCGTGCGCCGAATGGAATAGGAGTCGAGGCGCGAAGCGCGTCCCTCCGGGGTGTTGACCACCAAGACGACCTCGCCGCTCTCCATCCGGTCCACGATGTGAGGACGGACCCCCTCGATCACCTTGTAGACCCGCTCTGCGGGGATGCCCGCGTCCTGGAGGCAGCGGGCCGTGCCTTCCGTGGCCAGGATGTGGAAGCCGAGTTCGGCAAAGGCCTGCCCGAGCGGGGGGAGGTGGGATTTATCTGAATCCCGCACGCTCAGGAAGACCGTGCCCTGCAGCGGCAGCGTGCCGTTGGCTGCGATTTGGGACTTGGCGAAGGCGCGGCCAAAGTCCCGATCGATACCCATCACCTCGCCGGTGGATTTCATCTCGGGTCCCAGGATGGCATCGACCCCGGGAAACTTGGCAAAGGGCAATACAGCTTCTTTCACGGCCACGTGTTTCAAGCGTGGCTCCTCGGTGAATCCCAACTGTTCTAACGTCATGCCAGCCATCACCTTCGTGGCCAGCTTAGCCAAGGGGATTCCCGTGCCCTTGCTGACGAAAGGAATGGTCCGGGAGGCGCGGGGATTCACCTCGAGAACGTGGACGGTCGAATTCTTGATGGCGAACTGGATATTGATGAGGCCCACCACCTGTAGCTCCAGGGCTAACGCCGTCGTCTGCTCTCGGATTTCATCCAGAATCTTTGGGGGCACTGACCGCGACGGGAGGGAGCACGCAGAATCTCCGGAATGGATACCTGCCTCTTCGATATGTTCCATGATGCCGCCGATCACGACCCGACGCCCATCCGCAATGGCGTCTACGTCCATCTCGACGGCGTCTTCCAGGAACTTGTCAATCAAGATCGGATGATCAGGGGAGGCCTGAACGGCCCGCTCCATGAAGTTGAGGAGGCTCGGATCGTCATAGACGATCTCCATGGCGCGCCCGCCAAGGACGTAGGACGGGCGGACGAGGACCGGATAGCCGATCTGTTTCGCGATGCGGGCTGCCTCACTCACCGAGCTGGCCGTCCCGCTGGGGGCCTGGTTCAGCCCGAGATGGCTGAGGAGTTGTCGGAACCGCTCCCGATCTTCCGCTCGGTCAATGGCCTCCGAGGACGTGCCCCAGATGGGAACCCCGGCCCGCTGGAGAGGGACCGCGAGTTTCAATGGGGTCTGGCCACCGAACTGAACGATGACACCCTCCGGCTGTTCCCTATCGATGATGTTCAGAACATCTTCGAGCGTCAGGGGCTCGAAGTAGAGCCGGTCGGACGTGTCGTAGTCCGTCGAGACCGTCTCGGGGTTACAATTCATCATGATGGCTTCGTAACCGAGCTCCTTCAAGGCAAAGGCGGCGTGGACACAGCAGTAATCAAATTCAATACCTTGGCCGATCCGATTGGGGCCAGATCCCAGGATCACCACCTTCTTCCGGGTCGTGGGGTTGGCCTCGCATTCCTGCTCGTATGTGGAGTAGAGATAGGGCGTGAAGGCCTCGAATTCGGCCGCACAGGTGTCTACCATCTTGAAGGTGGCCTGGATCCCCAGCTTCCGTCGAAGATCCCGGATGGTGAGTTCGTCGGAGCCGGTGAGCTGTGCCAACCGCCGGTCGGAGAAACCCATCGCCTTGGCCGTCCGCAATGTCTGAGGAGTCAAGAGGCGAAGGAGGGATTTGGACTTGTCGTTTCCTAGGTCTGCTTCCAGATCGACGATCTCCAGGATATTCTCCAAAAACCAGGGATCGATCTGGGTTAATTCGTGAATCTCGTGGACACCCATCTTGAGGAGGAAAGCCTCCGCGATGTAGAATAGCCGTTCCCAGTTCGGGACCCGCAGCCGCTCACGAACCGCCTCCCGCCAGGCGTCGCTGTTCCGATCGGTGAACCGTGAACCGTGCACCAGAAACCGACTCTCCAGGCCATGGAGGTCGATCTCCAATGAGCGGATCGCCTTCTGCAGCGCTTCCTTGAAGGTGCGGCCGATGGCCATCGCCTCGCCCACCGACTTCATTTGCGTCGTGAGGACTTCATTCGCCTCCGGGAATTTCTCGAAATTGAAGCGGGGGACCTTCACCACGCAGTAGTCGAGTGTGGGCTCGAACGAGGCCGGCGTGGATCGGGTAATGTCATTCCGGATCTCATCCAAGGTGTAGCCAACCGAAAGGAGAGCGGCGATCTTGGCGATGGGGAATCCCGTGGCCTTGCTGGCGAGCGCGGAGGAGCGAGACACCCGGGGGTTCATCTCGATCACGAGCAGTCGCCCATCAGCGGGATCCACGGCGAACTGGATGTTGGAACCGCCGGTCTCCACGCCGATCTCACGAATGATCGCGATCGCGGCGTCCCGCATGATCTGGTATTCCTTGTCTGTCAGTGTCTGGGCGGGGGCGACGGTAATCGAGTCTCCGGTGTGGATCCCCATGGGGTCGAAGTTTTCGATGGAACAGACGATGACCACGTTGTCTTTCCGGTCCCGCATCACCTCGAGTTCGAACTCTTTCCACCCGATGACCGAGGCCTCGATCAAGACCTGATGGACCGGGCTCGTGTTCATGCCCCACTGCACATGCTCGTGAAATTCCTTGCGGTTGTACGCGATGCTGCCGCCGGTCCCCCCCAAGGTAAACGAGGGGCGGATGATGGTGGGAAAGCCGACGCGTTCGATGATGGCGTCGGCCTCTGCGATCGACTTGGCATACCCACTTTCCGGCACCTCGAGGCCGATCCGGGTCATGGCTTGCCTAAATAAGTCTCGGTCCTCGGCTTTCTTGATGGTTTCCAGCGTGGCCCCAATCAGCTCGACCTGATACTTGTCCAGGATCCCGGTTTCGGCGAGCTCCACGGCCATGTTGAGCCCGGTCTGCCCCCCGAGCGTGGGGAGCAAGGCATCGGGGCGCTCCCGCTCGATGACCCGCTCCAGGATTTCCCGCGTCAAGGGTTCCACATAGGTGCGGTCGGCCATCTCGGGATCGGTCATGATGGTGGCGGGATTCGAATTGACGAGGACGATCTCGAAGTTTTCCTGCCGCAGGACCTTGCAGGCCTGCGTCCCGGAATAGTCGAACTCGCAGGCCTGCCCAATGATGATCGGCCCGGAGCCGATGATCAAGATCTTCTGTATGTCCGTCCGCTTCGGCATCCCTACTGCTCGGACATCAGTTTGCCGCTTTTGGCCCAGCTGGTCCGCGGATAGTCATCCATGACGATGACGACCGCCTCAGGTGTGGTTTGGGCGATGCTGACCATCGCAGCGGTGATGGCCTCGGCCAACTGTTTCTTCTGTTCGACGCTCCGTCCTTGGAGCATGTGAATGTGCACCACCGGCATAATGCCCTCCTGCGTCCTTACGTTGCAACGTCCTCGCGCTGGCGGACCCGGGATCGTTCGACCCCTGGAAGCTCGAGGGATTCGGGTGCGCCGCGCTCTTGCTTCATCAAGGTGAGAAAGCGGTGAAACAGATACCGCGAATCGTGGGGACCCGGCGAGGCCTCGGGATGGTACTGGACGGAGAAGAGGGGGAGGCGTGTATGCCGCATCCCCTCGACAGTCCCATCGTTCAAATTCACGTGGGTCAGCTCCATCTCACCGCCCGGGATGGACCCGATATCGACGGCAAAGCCGTGATTCTGGGTGGTGATCTCGACTCTCCCAGTCTGCAGATCCTTGACGGGATGATTCGCCCCATGGTGGCCGAATTTGAGTTTGTACGTCCGGCCTCCGAGGGCCAGCCCGAGAATCTGGTGCCCGAGACAGATCCCGAAGATCGGCTTTCTTCCGATCAGCTTCGCGGTCGTCTCGACGAGGTACGGAACGCCCTCGGGATCGCCGGGTCCGTTGCTCAGAAAGATGCCATCCGGGTCAAAGGCGAGGATCTCGTCGGCAGTGGTTGTGGCCGGGACCACCACGACGTTGCAGCCGATACTCACCAACTGCCGCAGGATGTTGTATTTGATCCCGCAGTCAATCGCCATCACCAGAAACCGGCGATCCATGTCCGGCGCTCGTTGACCAAACAGATCAAGCTGCATTCTCTGACCTTCGGAGTCATCGGAGGTCGACAACCGGAGGTCGGAATAGCCATAGCCCAGCCGCCATTCCCCCTGGTACCATCGGAACGGCTCGCTGCAGGCAACCTCCCTGACCAGATCGCGTCCAATAAGACCGGGAGAGGATCGGGCCTTCTCGATCAGGCTCTGGGGGGAAAGATCGACCGTCGAGATCACCCCCTCCATCGCTCCGTGGTCACGGATGTGCTTGGTGAGGGCGCGCGTATCGATCCCCTGAATGCCGACGATACCCCGTTCCTTGAGGTATGCCTCGAGCGTCTGTGCCTTGCGCCAGCTGCTGGGATAGGGGGACCCCTCTTTCACGATGAACCCTTCCACGAAGGGACGCCGCGATTCGATGTCCTCGGGATTGATCCCGTAATTGCCGATGAGGGGGTACGTCATGCAGACGATCTGGCCTTTGTAGGATGGGTCGGTTAGGACTTCCTGATAGCCGGTCATGGCGGTGTTGAAGACTACCTCACCGACGCACTCCCCGTCCGCACCAAAGGCGTTGCCTTCAAAGACGGTTCCGTCCACTAGGGCCAGGATCGCGGGCTTCATGGCGTCTCCCAGACCACCCGGCCGGCAACGATGGTCATGACCGCTTGCCCCTTGAGCTTCCAGCCGATGAACGGCGAGTTCTTGCTCTTGGATTGCATATCCCGCTCCTCGACGATCCATTCTCGGTCCGGGTCGATGATCGTGATGTCCGCGTCCGCCCCAGGGGCGAGCGTCCCCTTGTGTTTGAGCTTGAGGATCCGGGCAGGATTCGCCGCCATGCGCGCGACGATCATGGGCAGGGTGAGGAGACCGGTATGATAGAACTCGGTGAGCATGAGGCCTAACGCTGTCTCGAGCCCGATAATGCCGAAGGGGGCATAGTCGAACTCCATCTCTTTTTCGGCGTGGGCGTGCGGGGCGTGATCGGTGGCGATTACCTCGATGGTGCCATCGATGAGCGCCTCGCGCAGGGTAGCGACGTCCTCGGGTGACCGAAGGGGCGGATTCATCTTGGCATTCGTGTGAAAGCCTCGGACGGCCTCGTCCGTGAGAATCAGGTGATGGGGGGTCGCCTCGCCGCTCACGCGCACGCCCCGGGCCTTGGCGTCCCGGATCAGACGGGTCGACTCCGCGGTACTCACGTGACAGATGTGGACGTGGGCCCCCGTGTACTCACTCAGCAAGATGTCTCTTCCCACCATGACCGCCTCGGCCGGAGACGGAATACCCTGGAGGCCCAATTCGGTGCTCACGCGTCCCTCGTGCATGACCCCTTCTGCGGAGAGCGCGAGGTCCTCGCAGTGAGGAAGCAAGGGGAGATCGAACATGGTGGCGTACTCCATCGCGCGGCGCATCAGTTCGCCGTTCATCACCGGCTTGCCGTCATCAGACAGCCCCACACACCCGGCGGCCATGAGGTCGCCGATCTCCGTCAGCTCTTGGCCTTTTTGCTCTCTCGAGATGCATCCGATGGGGAAGACGTGCACGCGGCCGACCTTCTCGGCCTGCTCCCGGATGTATTCGGTGACCGATGCGGTATCGTTGACCGGCTCGGTATTCGGCATGCAGCAGATCGCGGTAAACCCGCCACGGGCTGCGGCGGCGGTCCCGGAGGCAATGGTCTCCTCATCTTCGCGTCCCGGCTCACGCAGATGCACATGCATATCAATGAGACCGGGTGTGACGATCTTGCCGGTCGCATCGATGACTCGATCTTCGTTTGCCGGCTTTTCGTTCTTTTTCCTCTCGACTCTTCCCACCTGAAGGACCTGTCCTTCCTCGACGACGACATCGAGGATGTCGTCCAGCCCGCTGGCCGGATCGATCACGCGTCCTCCTCTAATCACTAAGCGCATGTTACCGCTCCGTTGCATGGCCGCCGGTCAGCAAATACAGAAGCGCCATGCGGATAGCCAATCCGTTGGTCACCTGATCCAAGATGAGGCTGTACGGGCCGTCGGCCACATCCGGCGCGATCTCGACACCGCGATTGAGCGGCCCGGGGTGCATGATCAAGACCCCGTCCTTCGCTTTCTTCAGGCGCTCGACCGTGAGGCCAAAGAGGCGGCTATACTCGCGGAGCGACGGCAGAAGCGTCGGCCCCTGCCGCTCTCGCTGGATCCGGAGCATCATGATGACGTCGGCATCCGCGATGGCGGCCTCCACATCGGTGGTGACCCGGGCTCCGAGCTGCTCCGAAAAGCGCGGCAGCAGCGTGGAGGGCCCCGCCAGCCGGACGTCTATGCCGACCTTGCGCATCGCCTGGATGTTCGATCGCGCCACCCGGCTGTGACTGATGTCTCCGACAATGGCGACCTTCAGGCCGTCCAGCCGCCCGAGCCGCTCCCGAATCGTGAAGAGGTCGAGGAGGGCCTGGGTGGGATGCTCATGGGCCCCGTCACCTGCGTTGATGATCGCCGCCTGGAGACGATCGGCCAAGAGCTTGGGCGCCCCCGGCGCCGGATGCCGGATGATGACGACATCCGGCCGCATGGCCTGCAGGGTCTTGCCCGTGTCAAGCAGCGACTCGCCCTTGGTTACGGAAGAGACGGTCGAGGCAATGTTGATGACGTCGGCGCTCAGCCACTTCCCCGCAATCTCGAAAGAGGTCCGCGTCCGCGTACTCGCTTCGTAGAAGAGGTTGATCACGGTCTTCCCTCGAAGCGCGGGGACCTTCTTGATCTCTCGGGACCCGATCTCTTTCATCGAGTCGGCGGTGTCCAGGATCAGAAGGATTTCCTCCGGCTCCAGTTCGCGGATCGATAACAGGTCTTTGCGCTTCAGCGTCATTCTATGCTCCGTTCACCGATCACTGATGTCCGATGACCGCAAGAGCTCCATGACCGTTGCCCGTTTTCCGATAACCCTGATAAAGCCTCTTTTCGGTCGTCGGTCATCGGTCGTCGGTGTTGTTCAAGATCACCACGCCGTCCACGCCATCCTCTTCTTGGAGCATGACCTGAACTTGCTCGGACTTCGCCGTCGGAACGTTCTTGCCGACGTAATCGGCCCGGATCGGCAGCTCGCGGTGCCCGCGATCGACGAGGACCGCGAGTTGAATCACCCGCGGACGTCCCAGATCCATGAGGCCGTCCAGCGCCGCGCGGATCGTCCGGCCGGTGTACAGGACGTCGTCGACCAAGATCACCTTCCTGTTCTCGATAGCAAAGGGCATCTCGGTTTTTCGTACCGTCGGCTGGGGGCCGGCCTTGCTCAGATCATCTCGATACAGGGTGATATCGAGGGCCCCGACCGGGACATCCACCCCATCGATCTGCTTCAGACGCTGGGAGAGCCGGCGGGCGAGATCCACCCCCCGACTGCGGAGGCCAACCAGGACCAGGTCGGCTGTCCCCTTGTTTTTCTCCACGATTTCGTGGGCGACGCGCGTGAGGGCTCGTTGAATCGCCGTCGCGTCCATGATCTGTGCCTTTTTGCGGACATCCATGACGGCCTCAGCAGGCATAAAAAAACCCCCTCACCGCCTGGTGAGGAGGTCTCACATACACTTCCCGACAGTTGGGATTTCCATTCGTGCTCCTTTACGAACCTCGCAGGGTCCGTTTAAAAGGCACACAGAGCATAAATCAATCGGTCCCCCCCTGTCAAGGGGCTTTTTGTCGCCCCCGCGCTCGGCGATCCCTCATACGTACACCAGGAGTGAGGGGTGGGGTCGTTGCATCCTCAGGGATACTCTGGTAATACTCAGAAAGCACAGACTGGGAGCAAGGGCAGGGGTAGGGGGATGACGGATCTCAGGAAGGCAAAGGCCAGGGTGGAGGAGCTGCGACGGCTCATCCGCCACCACGACTACCTGTATTATGTCCTCGCCCGCCCCGAGATTTCCGATGCCGCGTATGACCGCTTGTTCAAGGAACTCAAGCGGTTAGAGTTGCAGCATCCGAAACTCGTCACGCCCGATTCTCCCACTCAACGGATCGGCGGGGAGGTGGCCGAGGGTTTTGCGCCGGTCACGCACAGTAGCCCCATGCTTTCCTTGGACAATGCGACCACCGAAGAAGAGATTCGAGAGTTCGAGGCTCGTCTGCAGCGCATCATCCCCGGCGCGGCGTTCCAGTACGTTGGCGAGCCGAAGATCGACGGCGTGGGCGTGGCCTTGGTGTACCACAACGGGGAGTTCGTGCGCGGCGCTACGCGGGGGGACGGCCGCGTGGGGGAAGACATTACACACAACTTGCGCACGATTCGAAACCTGCCAAAGGTCTTACGGGGACCGCTCGCCAAGTACGGCCAGCTCGAGGTCCGGGGCGAGGTCTTCATGTGGGAGACCGCGTTTCAGAAACTCAACCGCGATCTGGAAGAGGCGGGAGAAGCGGGCTTCGCCAACCCGCGGAACGCCGCGGCCGGTTCGCTGCGTCAGAAGGATAGCACCATCACGGCCACACGGCCGCTGGACATCGTGCTATACCAGCTTGGTGGTGACCCGCGGTCCACTCGGTTCGCCACCCATTGGGAGATCCTCGAGGCGTTTCGGGACTCAGGGTTCCCCGTGAGTCGCGAAGTGAGGCTTTGTGGAGATTTGGACGCGGCCATTGCCTATCACCGCGAAATGGAGTCCAAGAGAAATGAACTCGGTTACGAGACAGACGGCGTCGTCTTCAAAGTGAACAGCCTCGATCAGCGTGCAGCGCTGGGTTTCACCACGCATCACCCTCGCTGGGCCATTGCCTTCAAGTTCAAGTCGCAGCAGGCCCAGACGCGGATCCGGCGCATCTTAATCAATGTTGGCCGGACCGGGGCGTTGACGCCGTCGGCCGAGGTGGATCCGGTGGAAATCGCCGGGGCCACCATCAGCCGAACGACGCTCCATAATGCGGACGAGATCGCGCGCCTCGATGTGCGTGAGGGAGACCTGGTTCTCATCGAGCGGGCCGGGGATGTGATCCCGCACGTGGTCGAGGTCGTGTCCGAGCCAAAGCATAAGTCCCGCCCCGAGTTTAGGATGCCGACCCGGTGCCCGGTCTGTGGCGGTCACGCCTATCGGGCTGAGGGGGAGGTCGTTTGGAGGTGCAGCAATGCGGCCTGCCCGGCGCAGCTCAAGGAACGCTTACTCCATTATGGTTCGCGGCGGGCCATGGACATCGAGCACCTCGGCGAAAAGGTCGTCAATCAGTTGGTCGACCGCGGGTTGGTCAAGGATTTCGCCGACCTCTACCACCTAAAAGTCGAGACGCTGGCAAACCTCGAGCGCCTCGCCCAAAAGTCGGCAACGAACCTGTACGACGCCATTCAGGGGAGCAACAAGCGAGGGCTGGCGCGGTTGTTGTTTGCTCTCGGCATTCGCTACGTCGGCGAGCACGCGGCTTCGCTCTTTGCCCAACATTACGGAAGCATGGAGAAGCTCCGCGCGGGCACTGAAGAGGAACTGGCCGGTATTTACGGCATCGGTCCGCGCATCGCGGCGGCCGCAGCCGAGTTTTTCGCACAGAAGGAGAACCGGCGGGTCATCGAGCGCTTGCAGGCCGTCGGGCTGAAGATGACTGAAGAAACGACCATACTCACAGAGGGGCCGCTCGCCGGCAAGACTTTCGTGCTCACCGGAACACTCGAGGGCTTCAGCCGCGACGAGGCGCGAGTGGTCATTACGCGCCTCGGGGGACGCATCACGTCTTCTGTGAGCAAGAAGACAGACTATGTCATTGTGGGCAAGGATCCCGGCTCGAAATACGATGACGCCCGACGATTGGGCGTCCCCATCCTGGACGAGACGGCGTTCCGAAATCTGATCGGCGCGGCGTGAGCTTGTCCTCGTGTGGCCATCCAAGAAGGAGGATTATGATGATCTGGCAATGTGTACATCGAGGTGTCGTCGTCACAGTCCTTTCCGCCGCCCTGTTGGGTTTCGTCGCGGCAGAGGCGGGTGCCGCCGCGAGAATTGAGCGCGCGCTGGAGAATGCGCGGTACGATCTTGAGGAAGTGGCCAAGGCCACCTCGCTCAGTGGTGTATTTGACCCGTTGGTACTGGGTGACCGAAAGCTCGTGAAGGCCGACGAGATTCAGTATCTCAGTAATATTCGATTTAATCTGGAAAAGTATCTGAATCCGGGAGGTCCAACCACTGCGGCCGATCGCAAAGCCCAAGACGTCGTGAAGGACCTGAACGTGGTTATCCAAAGATACAAGAACGATGGCCATCTCCGTTGGCAGGATGTTCAGAAGATGGTTGGAGACATTCTGGACAAACACTGGCCCGGGTGGAAAGATGGACATCAATGAAGACGTTTCGAGGATGGGGTGGAGTCTCTGCGATGGGTACCGCGGTCGCTGCGATCGGCGTCCTCTGTCTCGGCCTGGTGCTGTCGGAGATGGCCTTTGGCGGCTCTGTTCCCTCGACCAAGGACATGGCACTCCGGTACTTTACACCCGAAGAGATCGCGCGGGGTAAGAGTTACATGGGAGGGCGATACGCCCTCTTCGGGGTCGGCAACGCGCTTTCGCTCGGCTTCTTCATTCTGCTCATCTTCACTCCACTTGGTCGGGCCCTGCGGGATCTTGCCGCGGCATGGGCCGGCCATCGCCCGTGGCTCACCCTGACCCTGTATGCCGCGTGCCTCTTG
>Ga0307428_1001504_pt1 | contig 11705 bp, 15 predicted proteins | sample SalMarWE160240MG_FD_202161 | JGI IMG/M metagenome (GOLD analysis project Ga0307428, IMG submission 202161) | Salt marsh sediment microbial communities from the Plum Island Ecosystem LTER, Massachusetts, United States - WE1603-240 | ecosystem: Environmental > Aquatic > Marine > Intertidal zone >...
TGACCATTCCATTGTCGCCCAAGTTCTCTCAGATATGTATGTACAAATCTGGGAGTCATTGCTGGTATGTTATTTATTGTGTTCATTCTTTTTGTAAATATGAAATAAAAGCATCATAGGAATTAATCTCTTCGCGAGCAATCATATCTCGAATTTTCATCTGTTCAGAAAAGTCCAGTTTTATAAATATACCTTCCTGCATTGCTTGTGCTATCTTCCTACTATCTTCTGGTGTCATTGTAATACATTTAAAATTGAACGATTGATCACAACCCAATAACTATTTCCTCCCATAGCCATATTAGGAATTTCAATAACATCATATCCTTTTAATACAGCATATCTTCCTGGATCTGAAGCAAAGTTTTTGAAAGACATCCAGATGGAAGCTTCCTCCTCAGTAATCTTCCCCGCCTCCACCAATTTATTTATCTTACTAAATCCAACCTCTTTCCCTACTTCATCTGACCATACTTCCATTTCTGCTCGTAGGTTATCCCACTTAATTACTTTAGCATTACTTGGTAATTTCATTCTAATCAAATTAGCATCCTCCCCCAATGCAAAACCTTTTGCAGAACGATATCCTGCTTGAGCATCGACTCCTCCCACAAAATAATGTCCACTTCCATATACCCCAGTTCCCCCGTAATATTTCCCTGTTTTGAAAGCACTCACGTATTCACTTTGTGTCACCCCTCTAAATAACACATTTCCTTCAAGTTTATCAAAAGCTGCTTGGGAAAGTACGTTTGGCGTTCCATCTATTCCCCTCAATTCTACTAATTTCTCCAACCAACTATCAGCCAATTTAGAACCTCCTTCCACCAGTTCTGCTGAACGAGTAGATGATTGTTTAAGGATGTCATATAATTTCCTATCCTTTTCTATATTAGGATGTGTCATATCAATTTTCTTAGGCTCAATTTCTTCTCCTACCTCTCCTCCCAAATAAGGCAAAGCCACACACCGACATTGCGGGTGTAATGGTATCATCGGTTCAATTTCATCCAATGTGTAAATAATATTATTTCCATTTGAATCTTTTGTTTTTTCTTCACATTTTTTACAAACCCTATCGTCTCCTGCCGTAACCCACTCAGCCTGTACATACACCCCCTCCAACGCCCAATTACGATACTCCTGAATGGTCGCCTGATGATGGGCTCGTATGATTTCAGTACGTGCCAGGATTTCTGCCCGTCTACGGGCTGGAATAAACCTTCCCAGTGTATCTGTAATGCCCAACTCACCCATTCCAGTACCATTAATTACACTGACCAGTTTCCGAGCCAGTAACCGTGGATTGTCCCCATCGGCAATGCCCTGTGCCAGAATACGACTAATCTGTTGATCCATTATGGCAGTAATACCTTTCAACTCTGAAAACACCCGGCTGTACAACAACCCCAACCGATCAATGTGAAACGGGGTTGACATTGAAATTATAATTCCTCCTGTTGCATCGATGTCAGGAACACTGAACCCAGCTTTCTTCAATTCATATCGTGCCCGGATCACTCCACGCTTGTACGAATCAAACACATATCGGTTTGTCCATGCTCCTTCAATACCCACTCCAACCTGTTCAATGGTACGCACCTCTAACCACCCACGTTCCTGTTGTATTTCTAACCAACGTATAAATGCCTCAACCTTATCCGCACTACGTGGAAAGGCAAACTGCCCCGCTCCGGGGGAGGTCAACTGGAATGTACGGACTGTTCCAGGACGCAACCCAAAACAATCCTCTTCATCTACTGCCCGTCGTATGACAGTGGTCAGCTCATCAAACCTACGTCTCACATCCCGAACAAACATATTACGCAACACCGTGGTGCGGGTTGGATCGTACGTATTAATGTTAATGCTGGTATGTGTTGTCGTTTTCATTTTTTAATCACCCCTTCAGATATTAACTTGGTAAAAAAAGCACGTCCCTCTGAAGAAAAAACCTCTGATGTCTTTATACTGTACCCACTTTTTACTTCAGATGTTAATTTTTTCACCAAAAAACTCCCAATCCCTTTTCTTTTCAGTTGATCATCCACACGAATCAAAGTAATCTCGAATACTTTATTTCTTTCTCGATACGCTCCGTGTATGTGAGCTGAAGCTCCTCCTACTTCTAAAACTTTACCATCTGCAAACTTCCCTACGATCGGATAATTAATATCAATGTTTATATAAGCATTCGAAGTATTTGCTGGATCTTCTTTATCTATTTTAAGAGTCGGTTCCCCTCTTTCAAATTCTACATTTTCACTAACCACATCCAAATAATCCGATTCAATCTGAATCTTTTTTATTTCAGTCCAATCCCCTTGTAATTCTCCTCCACCACCTCCTGAACCTCCAACCTCACCAGGACGACCTTCGTGACCAAAATTACCTGATCCTTTACCTCCTTGAGTAATCATCCCCTGTTCCTGTTGTTCTTTCAACAAAGCAGCTTCCTCCTCTGGTGTAGGACGATTTTTCTCCTCTTCCTTCATGTGAGATTCCAACTGTTCCTGTATCAATTCAACTTCCTCTTCTGTCAGACCAAGAAACTTCTCCAGGAATGCATCCGGTGGAACAATGCCTTCAGCCATAGGTGATGCGGCATATTTAGCCAGTGCCTCGGCACGTCCTTTACCAATCTCAACCTTATCCTTTTCACTCGGGGCAAACAGATCCTGCCACTTCACATAGTATTCCCCTTCAACAACAGGTTTTGGTAACACCCCGTATTTTATCAGCCGGTCAACAAACGGACGTACCACACGTGGTTCAGCATACTCCTCCCTGCGGGATTGTACAAACGAATTCCATTCCTCCTGATCCTGGGTGGATGACAATTCTCCACGCTCACTACCAGTCAGTATTCGTTTCGGTATACCGGTAACGGCAGAAATCATCTGCATCTGTATGTCCACATGGTTTTTAGGATCCGCAATTTGTGAAGCCAATGAGTGTAAATCAAGTCCTTCACTTACCAGTATTCGTCTCAGATTGTGTTCATACTCATCAATCTGGTTTATGAGATCTGCCTTTGTATCTGCTGTCATGGTAAAATCTTGATCCAGTTTGCCTTGAAACCCAGGACGTGCCCCACGCCAAAACATCTCGGCATCTCCACCGACCAGCTTCTCCAAATCCATCAACCTGTTATACACCGCTTGCAAACGTGGAGTGCCGTCAACTTCTGATTCCAACATTTCATCAACTATGTGAATAACCCGGCTCCAATGTACAGCAAGCACCGAACTGGTATTGCTCGTGGCATCTGTAATTGTTATTTCATATTCCAAAGGCATGCCATAACGTTCATTGGCAGTATGGGATTCCCACTTGGTAATCTTGGCATGGTTTTGTCCCAATGGTTTCACATACAATAACTTTTTACCAGCCCCAACAACCGGAGTGGCATAGTCTTCTCTTTTGCGTACATCACTCAACCCCAGTAACAACACTCCATAATTACCAATACCAGTCAGTTTGTCCAATCGCATTAACCGAGATTTGATGCCAAGCCGATCGTCCAGTGCCTTCCATTCCTTTTCCAGGGATGTTTCCTTGTCATCATCTGATTCAACAATCTCCAGTGGTCCACGCCACGTTACTTTCACCGGACGGTCAATGATGGCACGAGCAATGTCCAGACGGGAATACTTGACGTAAAAATCCGCATAGGTCAAATCTACCGGGTATCCCAGGGCCTGGTACAAATCCCTGTCCGTGCCGTATTGGTAACCAAGTTTTGCTGCCAATACTGCCCGATTGACCACCTCACTGAAAGTCTGTAACTGCTGAGGGGTCATCTGCCCATTCCCACCATCAGGGGAACGGGTACGCTTGACGGTCTTTTCACTTTCACCCATTGTTATTGTTATTTCCCATTCCTGATCATTTCATTCTTATCGGATGAACCTTTGCTGGATCCAAAAAAGTAATTGGCAACTCCAACTGTGATTGTTCCCAACACTCCCACCATTGCATTCAGGACGGGGTTGTCAGCAGGTTGTTGATAAATGAGCAGGGTGAGTGTGGCAAAAAATGCCAACACTACCAACGCTCCCAATACATACTGATAAATCTCTTTCCAGGTTTTCATAGCTTTACGTTTTTATGTTGAATCGTTTGGTTCTCTTAATACAATACCATATTTGTCCATTTTTTTCTCCATTGTCCTGTACCAATTCACTTTGTTCATTCCCCAACTCACTAATCCAATTAAAATAAGCAGGGCTACCAGGATTTTGTACTTGTGACTCCATATCCCAGTCATAATGTGTCGATGGGTACGACAAGCTGATGCAGACTTCTGCAACTGAAGTATTTGATTCTCGTGACTCTGTAACATCCCGTTCTGCCGCTCGTTGTGTTCCATGATCTTGTCCACTTTCACAGCAACCTTACTGGTTTCACTTTCCAGTGTCACCATCAAAGCCTGGTTGTTGGATTTCATGAAGTCCTTCAAATCATTCTTCAGTTCCCGATTCTTTTCATCCAGTGTCTTTAGTATTTCTACATCTGTCATGCTCATATTTGTTCGATTTAAGAGATTATTTACACACCACCCTTAAATCAGTCTGCTCATTTGATCACTTCACCCCCCAGCTTCCCTATCACTTTTTTGAACTCCCGTTTCTCCGGAATTGTTACCGGTGCAGTATACTTCCCGTCAACAATCTTTATCAGTTTCATTTTGCCTGACACAACCCCGTACACTTCCCGGTAAACAATAACGTCCATCCACTCAAAGCCCCTGATGTAACCTTTGTAAGTGATGACCAGGTTAGCCCCATCAATATCAACGCTCAACACTTCCTGTGAGTAATACAGGTAAGGACTGACGACGGTTGCCGGGTCTGGTTTGGGAACGTTAACAATAACCATAGAATCCCCTATCATTATGGTATCTGTAGGGATGTGAATTAATGTCAAATCCGGTTCCAATGGAATAACTGTATTATCAAACTTCTCCCAGGTTTGAGAAAAGCAATTACCCAATACAAAAGTGAGTAAAGTGAGAATCATTAATTTTTTCATGTTCTTATTTGTTAGTTTATGCTGCCATTTTAAATTCTTCTTCTTTTCGTCTGATGTTCGGGATGAGTAATATGATCAACCATAAACACTCTGAAATTACACCTGCCCCAATATAGTCCATGTAAGTTTCAATTGCATTTGTGAAGTTTGTAACCTCTGAATTTCCAGCCTCATCTAACCCACCACCAACGAATCCACAGGCTATTTGTCTTGGTGATAAGGCGGAAGGTGGGATTCCCCTTGATAAAAAAGTAAATTCCATATTGGGTATTCCCGTAGAAGCCATCGCAACAGTAGCAATTAATGCGCTGTTTTTATACAATGATCTATTTGCGGCCACAATTCTATTTCCTATATAAAACCCAATAGAATTAGGGGTTGCACCAAAACCACTCGCCACACCATCATTTAATGTTAAAAAAGCAGTTCCGCCATTTCTTCCTAATATATAAGCCCTATCGGCAGCCGATCCACCAAAATCGGAATGCAATCCATTCGCATCTGTTCTTGTATAATGCCCAATACTTGCATTATTTTGAGCATAATTTATAGCATGAAGTGTGGGATTATACTGAGTTCTTAGATATTTCGAAATCCCATCCCCCGTCCATCCACGATAAGCGGTGAAATCGCCCGCAACAAGATTCACGGGAATAAGATCAAACGTACCGGGGTTAATCCAGTTTATTAATGAATTTGCCCATGTATTGTTACTCAAAATATAAAGGACATCCAACTTCGCCCAGATACCATAAGTAATCAAATCCCTCACCATTTTGTCCTGCCTCATCGCAGTATCAGCAGCAGGTTTCAAGTCATAAGCATCATACACGGCTTGGTATTCTGAACAGAACCCGGTGTGAACGGTTACACTATCATAAGTAAGCACTTTACCCTCATACTCCAACACCCTCTGCCCAAACCCGACAAAGGTAATCAGTAAAGCTAAAAACAGTGTGGTTAGTCTTTTCATGATTTATTGTGCTAAGTGACTTATCATCTGCCAGTTCGAGCCATCCCAAACAACTACAACAATCTGCCCCGCTTCGATATCTCCGGTTGCCAGTACCTGATCGTTCATTTTGAGTATTGCATCAACATCCCCAACACTGGTAATTTCCAGAGTAGCCCCATCGGTGTTCGTTGTATTGGCTTTGAACGTAACCATCATTCCCTCGACAAGGGCAGTAATACCAGGAATGTCCACTTCGTAGTCGTCATCTGATTGAGCATCGGCTGCGTAGTTGTAAGATCCGGTTGTTACCAGATTTCCTTCAACCTTTACTACGGTCTCAACCAAAAACAATGTGTCTGCTGCCTCGTTGTGTATCTGTGCCCCGTTATCAAACTCAAGGGTGTCCCCTATGTCAATGTCATCGGTGATGTCCAGGTAATCCACTGCCAGTTCGTCAATGGTAATGGTGCTGATGTCTACTGTTTCCGTAGTGTCAACATTACCTGTACTGCCTGTGGATAACACCACGAGATTGTCCGAAGCCAGATCATTGATATTTAATGTGTCGTATACGGTTACTTTTGTCTTGCCTCCACCTTCAGCAATTCGGATTCCTTCAACTGCCCCGGCTATAAGGGAGAGGGAGTCTGCTCCTGCGGAACCGATGCCTGTATTAGGATCCACCCCAGCTGGTAAAAATACTGGATTTATCGAACTCGGGGTTTCATTTGCTAATCTAAGATTTGTACTGGAATAGAAATCCATATATGTAGATGTAAATCGTAAAGATGCTACTCCCTCTAAAGCTCCCATTAAAACATTATCTTCACTCTCATAAAACCCAGTATTCCCATCCCCAAATGCCAACCCAGGTCTTGTAGCAGTACTATGTATGTTTGGATCTACGATCAACTGCGGGTCGGTAGAGGTATGTTTCATAAGGGCAACCGTATCCGAGTCAACTACAAACTGGATTGTGTCCCCATCCCCGGTGAGGTACGTTGAGTCCCCACTGAAAAACAAGGTATCCAAATCAACTGACACCCATGTGCTGTCAATGTAGGTCTTGTCCAGGTTGATCACCGCCTGCCCCATCCCCACCAACGAGAACAGAGCCAATGAAAACAATAATAGTAGTTTTTTCATAGCCGTCACTTTTTTGACAGTTTATAATGGGTTGTCCCGGATGTACAGGAATTGACCGTGAGCTTCAGGGCCAGGAACCGGAATGAGAAGTTACTTTTTTCAAAAGCCACCGTACTGTCTACCAGTGTGAATGGTAACCGGTCATCATCCAGACGATTAAACACCGAGCCGTCAGCTATGTTCACCCCGGCAAGATCCAGTGTGGCGTCCACATCATCCAGGGCACTGTAATCCACCTCCAGCCCCCAGTTGTAAATGTCGAACATGGGTATGTAAACAGTGGTATCCACCCCGGCCGGGAAAACAATAGAGTCAGTGTACACCCGTTGGGCATTCATACACAAAGGTACAAACACCAGTAATAAAAACAATAATCTTTTCATGATCGTTATATTTTAAATTGTCAATGCAATTAATAATGTAGCCACTTTTGACCATAACAGAAACATCCCTCCACCTGTGGTGTCGGGCGTCTGTCCAAACCAACCGAGAAACTTCCTCATCCACCGGTCAGTCCATTTTGTGGTACCAATATAGTTCCAGGGCAAACAATGTCCATCAACCAATCGTACCTTATTATACACGAGGTCAAACCCAGCATACCTCAACAATGAATACTGAATCAGGGCCTGCCATTGAACATCCAGCCAAACCATTCCAACCAATACCAGAGCGATGAACCCAACGTTGATCCATCCGCTCAGATACTTCTTACTGTTATCGTACATAGCATTCATGAAGGCTTCCAATGCCACCATTCCTGCCAGTATCAGTAACACTCCTATTTCAACCAGTATTTTCATTTTGCATATGATTTATACAGTTCCAAAGTGAAGTCACCATCTGGCCACTTTTTCCTATTATAAACATAAAGCAATCTCCAGAAAATCAACCTTACCAGATACGGGCAATACCATATCCAGCTAAGTACCCACCAATAAATGTCTTTCTTTTTCATTTTTATCATTTTAATTTAAACTATCAATACCGGCTCCCGGTTGCCCTTGCATGGTATTGATCTTGGAGCATACATCTTACCATTACTGATAAGAAGCCCTGTTGTCTGGCAAGACAGACTCAATCGTAGGGAGCTCTCATCTGCTGGAACTATCCAGCTTAGCATATTTTCATTCATTTCTGTTACTTACTCAGCATCAATGTATGATGTTTGCAACTCAACCATAACCAATCTCCGTACACCTGGTACTGATATCGCTGTGTGTAATTATGCAGGACGGCAATCTCCACTGAATCCTGCCACGTCCTCCATGTGAACTGTTCAATGGTAAACTTAACGCTGTCCGGATCGGTTATTGTCCCTGTAAAATCACTGTCAAACACGAACAACCACCCTGGGTTGAATTGCAAGTTTGTGCCCAATACTGTTTTCTCCACGCACTGCCATTCCCCTATCAACCCGCACACGTTCTCCTGTTCACAACTGAACAGGCAAAACAACATTAAAAATACAACCTTCTTCATTCTACCAATTGAACCCGAATACTGTTTGCCCGTCTATGTAATGACCGGCTTCTTTCACCCCGGCACGCCAACGTATGCCTGCCCCACGCCCCTCGATCTTCATGTAGGTAATGGTGCTGTACTCGGCATAATCTGTCCACGTGGTGTCACCTGGGGCCTTGAACTGAACAGTCACAATCATATTCCCACTACCACGTACGGTAAAATACAACTCATCCACCCGTTGCCGGCGTGGACTGACCTCGTTGGTATAGTACCCAGCAGCACTGGGGGCAGCATTCACTGTTGCATATTCGTAATAATCGTCACTCGTTTTGCTGTTTGCCATCTTGTTTTGGGTTTAATATGAACTTTTCATACAGGGACACATTCTGAGCATTGATCCCTTCTTTTTCATCCAGCTTTTTCAACTCGGTTACAATAAGGGCATGAGCTGCTGCCCCGATCATAACGTCTTTTTCCCGAACCTTGCTTCCATCCCATGTAATGAAATCAGTACCATCCGCTTTTGGAGTGGTTTTTATTCCCCACTCTTTGATTTCTTTCTCGTTGAAAGATAACTCAGAACGCAGATCATTGATGATCCGATAGTTGATGTAATTACCCGTCTGGGGCAGAATGCCCTGCAGGGTGATACGTTCAATAATGTTTAGTTTCATGATTGTAAAGTTTTTGTTTGATTAACAAAATTGTGTTTCTTTTTTTATGTACCGTACAGACGAATCAAGAACTTGCCAGCGCTGTATGCTCCGGCGGTGTCCCCATTACCAGCTGTAAGATATATGTAACCGTTTGCCGATGGCAGCGCACTTGCATACTTGACATCCCCTGCTGCCCATGGATCACCACGCTCGTACAAGAGGGTTTCCACTAAATCTTCCACACTGGAATTGTATGCCCCTGAACCCACCGTGGCCGAGTAAAAGTCAATGTCATCATCCCCCGTGGCAGGTGTTTCCAAACAGATTATCTCCATGGCGACGATCGTCCCATGATTTGCTGCGGTTATCTGCCCCACATTCGCTCCACCACCAGCAGCTTCCCCGATGATGTATTTAACTGTACCCGCAGATGTTACAGCGGCATCCCCCAGGTCTATGTACAACTCAGTGACGAACATCCCTGCAGAGCCTCGCTTACCGAATGGAACCCATTTTACACCACCTGCTGTATCAAACCCTGCCCCAGGTGCGGTAACGGGCATATCTATAACAATTGCCGACTCAGATGATATGTGAGTTGTCGTTGTTCCTGAAAAATACACTCCAGTTGTACAATCCCCAATATCAATGCCGGTGGTGGCTCCATCGTCTGCTATTTGAATCCCAGTAGTCCATTTAGTTGTTTCACTGCTACGTACCAACACTGCTGCCATGATTCCTGTGCCAGCCACTGATACCGTACCGGCACCACGGATGTTTACATCCACCCCAACAAACCGACAACCTGTACCAACGCTTGTGTCACCTGCTACGGTGAACGCCTGGTTGATCCCTTGTACTTCGGCAGCAGAGGTCATCGTCAATGCTCCAATCTGGGCAAAGATGTAAGCAGCCCTCAACGCTCCTGTTGTCAGGGCCTTGGTTGATCCGGTTGTACCGAGAGTTACCAATTGACTGAACGAACCACAAACAGAAGTCCCTGACGTCTGGTTGGTTGTTATTAACATCCTGCAGCGGATTGGACTTACAACCTCCCCAGCTACAGATGCTCCTCCATCATCAAAATACAATTGTACTCCAGAACTGTTATCTCCGGATCCTGAAAGCTTCAATCCAGATCCAGAAGCGCTTGCTTTGGTACCTACCTGAAAAGGAATGTATGTAGATGCCCCGCCTGACATACCAATTGCTGTAGTGAATCCTCCAGTGAAACTAATCCCTGTTACAAAGGTTGTTGCATCCAACAGTATCCCTGTGGTTACTGTACCAGATCCACTAATGGACATCCCGGTTGTTAGTGTTTTACTTGAAGACACTGACATTGCCAACCCTTCAGTCTTGCTCAGGGTGAATGCCAGTGATATGGCTGTGGTAGCATTCAGGATGTACAACCCGGTTGTTGAAAGTCCAGTAATGCTAATCCCGGTTGTGGTAGCTCCACTGATGGTCAGACCGGTTGTTACGGCCCGATCCACTGTAATGCCAGGGGTTGTACCAGTGGCAAAAAGATCCGTTTTGAAATTACGAAATCTCCCTGCATCCGGGAAACCCTTCAAAGTGTAAAAATAATCTAATACGTGTTTCATCGCTTTTTTATTAGTTAAACAGAATTAATACTAAAAACCTATCTTTATCATTCTCGTATTAGACCTGATTAGTCTATGTTGTATTTAAAAAATGTAACTTGTCCTCGTCCACTGTCCCGTGCTCCAGGTAAAACTCTTTTAACCCCGACACCCGATGGAACATCTCGGTGTACAACCCCGGTGCCTCCAACTGGCGATACCTCACCAGGGTGTCCATTTGTTGTGCCTTACCATTGTACTGGGTTCTGTTGAACGAGCTACCACGCCCTGAATTCGTCACGGTGTTCAACTCATGTTCCGAATACTTACCTCCTACCACCGTGCATACAAACTGACGGTATTGTTGATCAACAAAGAACATGTCATAATCTACCAACACCACCCGGTAGTCTCTCAGATGATTGGTCTGCCCGTAAAACTCACGGGCAATGCCCCACCATCGTCTGACCATGCCTTCCAACCTGTTAAACTTCAACTCAGTGATCGGACAATGAAGATTGTCTGCCATGTGATTGGCATACGATGCAAACCAATTTAACAGATCCCTCACCTGTAACACAACCATACAATGCTGAGGGTGGGGATGAAACTGAGCTGGAGGAGTGTTCTCCCAATCCTTCCACACTACACCGTTCAACCAGGAACGTATCATACGGGCCGTGAACACGTGCCCGGATCGTTTCATTGATATGTGATGTATGGTTGTCATGTCATCCTTCTTGCAATACGTTTGCCTGCCAGTTTGTTGAATGCTCCGCTTGATGCATCCACCTGATCCTTGTACGTGCTGAACGGGAAAAACCGGTGCTCTTCAATAAAAGCATGTACCCAGTCCCCATT
>Ga0307428_1001506_pt1 | contig 11702 bp, 8 predicted proteins | sample SalMarWE160240MG_FD_202161 | JGI IMG/M metagenome (GOLD analysis project Ga0307428, IMG submission 202161) | Salt marsh sediment microbial communities from the Plum Island Ecosystem LTER, Massachusetts, United States - WE1603-240 | ecosystem: Environmental > Aquatic > Marine > Intertidal zone >...
CTGTCATCTGGTAACAAGTTGGCCGCCCCATTAGTTTCCCCACTACCAGTGCTGTGCAAGCTCCAGGTCCAAGATGATATCCCATGTACAGGTCTGGCCGATAGCGAATACCGGCGATCAATATCCAGATTGCCCGGGCGACAGGTCGGCTCAGTAGTCTCGAAGCCCAACGCGGCCAACACACAAACCTGACTCTTTCGAGCGGCAATTGAGGCTCATCAACAACCAAGATTACCTCCTGCACACCGCTGCGAGACAGAGGAGTTATATGCGATAAGTACCAGTTGGGATTGAAAAAGGTCCCCGTGACCATGATCCGGCCTGTCTGCTTCCATGACCGACGTGGAATCATACCGCACACCGCGGCCACAAGCCATGTGAAGCCGTAGACACTGACCAACAGGATATAGGCTGCTACTTTTCGAATTATGCTCATTTCAATCGTACCAATGAGACCATGTGACGTTCATGAAGCGCTCGCAGAAATCCGCCTATAGACGGCCCTCGTTTTCTGAGCTACAATATGGGGATGGAATCGTTCCATAGCCACTTGGTGCCCTGCCCGGCCCATTTGTTCACACAACTGGTTAGAGCCAACCAGTTTGGCCAAACGGTCAGCGACCTGTTCAGTTGATTCCGGCTCAATCAGAAAACCCGTCTTGCCCTCTTCGACCATGTAGGGCATTCCACATCGATTAGAAGCAATGACAGGAATGCCTGCCGCCATCGCCTCAGCAATCGCCATCGGCGCGTTCTCCTGCCTCGAAGGGAGAAGGAGGACACTTGCTTTGGCTAGTTCCTCCATCAATTGCTCATGGTTGATATGCCCCAGCATCTCGATTCTGTCGGCAATCGCATGTTTTTTGATGCTTTGCTGTATCCGATTGAGGTATTCGGTTTCTTTTGCCTCACCGGCGATGACTAACCTCGCCTCAGCAAAACGATCCGTGATGTGAGCAAACGCTTCCACAGAACCCAGCGTGTTCTTCCGTTCGTTGATCCAGCCAACACATAGAACTCTTCCAGGTTCGGGACACCGCGTGATCTTGAAATACCGCTCATCCACGGGATTATCTATTTCGTAGATATGCGCACGTGTCTGCGGCTTAATCATATTTCGTACATACGGAGTAATGGAGATGATATGCTTTTGTTTAGACAAGCCTCGCCGCTCTGCTTGTTTCCACAATTGCGATCGGAACCACGCGTGTTTCGCCGAATTAGCCTTGAGATTGGCGTGATCAAATCCATGAACCGTAAACACATGCGGGATGGAAAGCGTCCCAAGCCCCAGGCCGAACGTTTCATGCGTGTGCAGTATATCTGGTTTCAACTCCATGATATAGTGCACCAGCAGCCTTCGCCCAGGACCGACAAATATATCTAGCATCTCCGGCCAATGGGACCGGGGCAACCGATGGACTGTAATAGCACCATCCTTTTCGACTGCCACCGCTTTCCTATGATACTCAAGGGTAACAACATGAATATCGAGATCATCAAGTTGGGCAAGAGCTTTCACGAGAACTACCGTAACAGATTCCACTCCCCCTTTGGGATGTTTGGGATTGTTAGGATATCGACTGAATACTGCTATTTTCAAACCGGCACCTCGTTGATCATCATATTTTCGGGAATTCTAATGAAGGCCAGAGCAAGGATACGCTCGGTCGGCCTGTGTGATCAGTGTCGTTACATTTAAGACCGGTGATTTTCTGTCTATTAATTGTCAGTCGAGTTTTTTCTGGCTCAGGAACATAGAATGACAAACCATCCAAGTCAGCGTTGGATAATTTACCAACAGGACCTTTTGATTGTGTATTGATATCTATACATAGAGTTTCCCCATCCCAGCCAGTGTCATAGCTAATCTCGCGGATAGCACAACAATATCCCAGTAAGCGCCTGGTAGTAGTAACAAGAATCCTCTTTCTATGAAACTCATCAGTTAACCGGCGAAAGGCCTCAACCGCTTCATGATTAAATGGGACATTTGGATCATCAATCTTTCCAAGATGCGTATATAAAATACATGTTCCTCCACGGTCAATAAGGCGATTCAGGAAATCACTGGTCAGTACTTCGCCAATGTACCTGCCCTGATCGCCAGAAACAACCCCACGCCAATGCGGATTACACCTCATAAATTCGTATACAGAGCTTCCATCACGAAGAACTGAGGGGCGCAATACCTTATTTGTTAAATGCATGACATATTTTTTATTGCCTAATCGGGCTAATCTCCGCTTTGTAACTTCCTTAAGCAGCGTCCTGCCTGAAACTGCAGGATGATTCCAATTGAATATACCACCCGACCTCGGGGGTGTATTCTGCCCCATGATGCTCGTTGTTCGTCCACGCCATATATACTTTATGCCGTAGTCGATTGTCAAGTCGGCATGGTATGCCGGACGCCCAATCTCATCACCATGGCCCTTCATTATGTCAGAGCCAAAATTCGTTACAGCACCACCGTGATCAACCCAGACTTCGAGGCGGCAATCATGCCGTGTCAATTCATCAAGGGCCTGTTTGGCCTCATCACGTGTATAAACAAGTTCGCCAAAGGAATGAAGGCAATCTATATGACCGCTACGGATAAATGTTTGCACCATTTCACGCCCGGCATCATCAGTGTCCCAATAAGAAAATTGCGGCGGTATCGCACGAAAATGTATCGAGTTTCCAACTTCCAATCCCACTCCCGGACCCATGGTGGTCGTTTCTTTAGTGTTTAAAAATCGCATGATCTCCAAATATACATGCCTATCCAGAGTGCTATCGAGATCGCTGCAGATTGCCAACATTGCACAATACGGATACGGGAACTTTCGGAGTTGCACATCTGCATTCAAGGTATGAATTTTCCCTGCTGAATTGGTCTTCACGTTTAATCAGTCCTGCATTCTACTACCTTCAAAAGTAACTGTTCAAACCTTGGCAAACACACCTCCGGCGTATGATTTGCCAGATAATATTGCTTAGCAGCTTTTGAAGCCTTTCGCCAGATTTTCGGCGATTGTATTATTTTCCTCAAGCAAGCCACAATCCCCTCTATATTTTGAGCCACCCATCCTAGACCATTTGAAACAATCACGCCATCAGGATCAAAAGTTGATACCACCGGCATCCCAATAGCCCAGGCTTCCAGGAAAGTATTGGGAAAACCCTCGTATGCAGATGTACAACACAGAATACTACAAGGTTGATAGAACCTGCTCATCTCTTGATATGGAACGTAACCGTGCATCTTTACATTGTGGATTCCGGCCGCCCGCTTCATCAATGATGAACCATAAGTAGAATGGATTCTTGGCAGACCAACTACTTCAAAGAGAATGTCGGGACACTGCTCTGCAACATCGAGAAACCACTCAAATCTCTTCTCCTCGCTGATTCGACCTACCCAGAGCACACGGAGTGAGCGATGAGCATTAGTTGAAGGTTGCTCGCACAAAGAATCATTAGTCAAATCCCCACCACAGTTGGGAACTAAAAAACTATCCACCCTCATATTAGCCCGTAACAGTCTTTTCTGGCTCGCCGTTTGTGCAGTGACAGCATTCGCTAATCTCAGACCTATGCGGTACAGTGTCTTCTCTCTCCACGATTTCAACACAAACAAAGAAGGATCGCAATCTGGATTACTTGCTGCTGCAAAGATAAATTTCCGACCATGCAGGCGACACCACAATGCCACCTGACCGGTTTCACATTCAGCAGTCCGTTGATAGTACACATCCGCATCCGCACGAGCCATGGCGGCCCAGAGGCCCGACAAACGAGGGTAGATAAAACGTAGACCGCGAATTCCGTCTTCCTTTACATACGCCTTATATACTTTGACGCCACGAATGTCGACTCCGTCGGGCTGGCCATGATCTAATGTCACAAAGCTGACGGTGTAGCCTTGGCGAACGAGCCACAAAGCAATCTGTAATTGCTGCACTTCTGCACCGCCCGTATGGTTCATATCTCTTTGGCCGGAGAGTATATTGTATGCGTTCAACGCAACAAAACAAATACTTGGTTTATGATTCTGCTGATCATATTTGTTCATAAATACATACAATGTTGCTTATAAGTGGTCTGCTTAGGTTACTTTTATAGAGATCATTAAACATCTCTCAAATCCACAATCTTCATATTTGCGATCTCACCGGAAACTGCATTTCTATTGGCAGATGGACCCCACTTCTTGTCAAAGAGTCCAAAAGTAAGGACAATTTCAAACAGCTTATGAAATCTTGGCATTGCTACACTGAGATCATCGTGAAGCAATTCAACAATCATGTTTTTGTCAAATATCCTTTCGTCAAGTTGTTCTACCGTACTCTCAACCATTGAACGATATCTCTTACACGACCGCAGCATCTCATTTATGTTGTGCCAAGAAGAATGTTGTGAAAATATTGTATATGGTTGACGATAACTTGCAATAATTTTCGAATAACGTGACAGCCCCCGAGCAATATCGCGAACTGCTTTCCGTGCACTCCCTAAGACTCTATTCCACGGTGGACACAATCCCGCAGGTAATCCCGTATTCGCATCATTAATCCACGCCAGTTTGGGATTTGCTATTTTTAAGGCCCATCGCACAATCCGCCCATCCCTTTTCCAATCTACAGGAATCGAAGCACCAAATGTCAATAAATCGTTGTCGTATGCCGGCGACCTGTCAAGAAAACACATCCGCAGACCACGTTGAAAGCCGATCCCTGCTCTCGATTGAAAATCACTCAAAGTATAATACTCAGCGAGATTCCAGCACTCCACATCTTCGGACAGTAAAAGAGAAAACTCAGTAATCACTCTCTCTTTTACTACAGCAGCTCTGTTTTTCATCTCATTGCTTAGTGCAAGCATCGCTAAATTCTGATGGCGTAATTTTCGAATAACCCCTGAGTTAGAAAGATACCAAGCGACTCTTCTCGACTTCAAAACATCTGGTTCATCAGGGTACACATATTCATTTATATGCCCCACCGAATACTTACTCTTAAAGAGCGTATCCCACCAGTGCGCAGTTAATACAACCTGTATTCCAAAATCTAACATCTGTTGGTGCAAACCCAACGAGTGATAACCCATGAATGTCATCTGCCCCTCATTTACATCAACAGCTAACTCAGCAACTGTAGCATAATGGTCAATCTCCCTATCAATCAGTATAAACTCATGCCCAAGGATCTTCGCGATTTTCCCTGCTAAATGCCTTTCTATAGAAGGAGGGGAATTTCTATTAGAAAAAGTGACTGCGATAGTTGACGTAGGGCAGTGGCTAAGCAATAGACGAGAATCGATACCACCACTAATCAAGGCAGTAGCTTTTGCACTATCCGCCAGTCTTTTGGTTATACTTTTTTCGAGCCTTTCATTTAATTCGATCCCTGCATCTTTCCAATTGTTAAGTTCCTCAGCTTTACCACCTATATTCAAGCGCCAATATTTTTCTACTCTTAATTGTTTACCATCCCAAATTGCGTGAGAAGCCGAAACCATCCTACTTATGTCCTGAAACAGTGTCTTGTTTCCAAGCACTTTTTCGAACACAATTAACTCGGCTAACGCATCTCTGTCATATTTTAATCCAATATCTTCTCGATATTTGAGAAGTGACCGTTGGCTTGTCGCAAATGCAAGTTCATCTTCTCCTGTCCAAATATATAATGGCTCCGAACCAAATCGGTCATTATAAAGGTGGACCATACGATTACGATTGTCAAATATGGCAATCACAAAATTACCATTAAGACGTCCTACAAATTGCGGGCCATATTGAAGGTATAGATGCAGGCAGTATTCTGCTCGCTGAATCGTTGGGGCAGAAGTTGCTAACTCGTGAGGTACATCTGCAGCATCGGGAAAAACTTCACCATCCATGATTAACAGAACACCTTCTTTGTAAGCAGATGACTTCTTAAGAAATAAAAAGGATTTCCCATATCCTACAGTACCAGCAGAATACCATTCATGCCGGAACCACTCCACTTCCTGTTCAGGAAAAAAAACCAATGGATAAGCCATAGCAGCCAACTTTGTTTCCTGCTCTCGTCCTAATTGTTTGCTACTGATTATACCCAATATACCTGGCATTATTGCGTCCTCCCTATAGTTGGGCTCTAATGCTTAATAGTAACGATTTCCGATACTCTCGCGCAATTACCAGAAAGCAGAGCTTTGTAGCACTCGAACACCTTATCAATATACCCTTCCATGCTGAATGCACGAGCACGCTTCGAAGCATGGGAAGCAATTCTTTTTCGAAGTTGCTGATCTTTTATTAACCTAATCAAGTGCCCTGATAATTCTTCCACGTTTTCTCTTTCAAACAGTAAGCCATCTTCCCCATGAGTGATTACTTCCGGAATACCGCCAACCCTTGCAGCCACGCAAGGAAGACCAGCAGCCATGGCTTCAACTAATGCTGAGCCCATTCCCTCGGAACGCGATGGAAAGATGAAGATGTCGCTTGCTTTGAGAATTTCCGGGATGTCATCAAGTTTTCCAAGAAAATAAACACGGTCCGATACTGCAAGATTCTTACTTAAGTCAGCAAGTTGCTGAAAGAATTTCATTTCTCTCTCACAGGTATCGATACCTCCAACCAGGAGCAATCTTGCATGCGGAACTGCTTGCAACACCCTGGCAAACGCTTGTAACGCAATATCCCAGCCCTTCACCGGAAATGCATGTCCGACGGCAGTAATCAAGATTTGTGATGGCGCCAATCCCAACCTATGCTTTATGTCCCCATCTATAGCTTCGGCAAAATGCCTATAGTTCACAGGTACGGGAACTATATCAATTGGCTTTTTGGAAACACCCTTTTTTCTTAGTTCAAGTAAGACTTCCTTGCTGAGTGCCAGAATACGATGCGATAATCGACCGGAGACTCGGTTGCTCAACATTAAACGGTGCAGACCATTTGGTATGGTGTTCTTTTCGTAGTACGGTGACATAGCAAGTACCGACCAGATACGGACTGGTACTCCTGCAAGAAATGCTCCAATCAATGGACTTGTTTGATCATTATAGCAGTGCAAAATGTTGCATCTGAGCTTTCGAAGCAATTGATATGTTCGCCAAATACATGCAAGATCAAATTCCCGGCGCTGTCGTGGTTGTATTATAATTTCACACCCTGCCTTGTGAAAAGGCTCTATCAATTCGGTATTTTCAGGCATCTTCGTCCAGATAAGGTAATTCCGCCAGCCCTGTTCACGGCATCGTCGAACAATCTCGACCATACGCTGCCATGGTGAAGTTGGTGATTTTGGATAATTCGTCCACCATTGAACAACGGTTACTGGTCTGCTCATGCAACTGATCCTTTCAAACCCACGAATCGAACTACACGCCTTCTAATCCTTTCAGGCAGTACATACTTGAAATACACTACTGCAAGAAATGCCCCACCAGCAGTTCCACCTATAATCAGGCCAAGCAGCAGATTAGCATGAAAGATTAATCTGGCAACCACAAGACATATCGCAAACGGCAATATGTGAAGCAATGGGCCAACCGTCACAGACACGAGATATTCTCTCAAGTTTAGGCCTACTCTTCGGCATACCAATTGCGGCAGATATATCACGTTCATTAAGGTCATAGGAAGCGTAACGGCTAACGCTGCGCCCACAAGCCCCCATTTAAGAAATCCAAGTACTATAACAACAAGTCCCGCCGAACACAAAGATGCGATAAACTGTGCAAGCCCTGCTCGACCGTGCGCATTTAATCCAGCCAGTACCTGGACAGCAGGGCTTTGTACTAGATAAGCCAGAAAACCAATCGCCAGTATAGCCGGAATCAACCCATTAGCATAACGTGGGCCCATCCAAAATTGTAAAATCGCATCGCCAAAAAAAGAAAGCACCAGGACCATGGGCAGAACCATATAGAGAGAATATCGAACAGATTTTTTCAGTAACTCCCGGATACCTTGCAGGTCATTGGCGCTTTGCAGCGAGCTTACAGTAGGTCTCACAACAGCGGCTATTTTTAGAACGAGTTGCTCTATATGTCTCACCAGCGAAAATGGTCGGGCATACAAGGCTAAAGCTGCCGGCCCAAGATAGGCAACAATCAAGACACTGGTCGTCTGACTAAGCAGCATCTTTGACAGGATTGGAATTAATGACTTTCCACCGAAAACATACAATTCTTTGATCATATTCCACCCAATCATAGATAGCCCAAGTCGCAAACCCTTGCAAATGCGATATGCCACAATCACCCATACCAGGCGGGCCAGAATATTACCAATAAGAAATATCAATGATATAGTCCGAAGCCCACCGCCCATTACCAGCGCAATGATCATTCCAGTAATAACCGCTGCATGCCTCCCACTCGTTATTAGATTAAGAAGTCTCCAACGATGACAACCCATCAGTACCCCGGGAAAAACCCCTATGGCAATCTGAACTCCTATATCAGTTCCTAAAAATAATACAACCCACTGTGCTTCACGAACATTTTCTCCCAACTGGGCACCGAATAATTGAGCCAGCATAAGCGAGACAGTAATCGTCATCCCGAATATCAGAATACCGGTAACGCCCAAAATGAAAGAGGCGGAGCTCACGGTTCGATTTATTCCGTCAATATCACCGGTCATCCGATATCTGGCAACATAACGGTTGACCGATCCTCCAATTCCCAGTTCTACTAAATTAAAGTAGCTCACGATAGACCAGGCAAAGTCCCAAACACCCAACAGTTCCTGTCCCAGCCGCCGATCAATCATCCGCGGCAAAATGAATCCCGCAACGATAAATACAAAGTGCCCCACCCAACTGAAGATGACATTGGAGACCAGTCTATCACGACCGGTCAGGTCTTCTTTCACCTTCTCAACTCGTGCAGCAGGATTAGCAGATTGGTTTTGCCATTGCTCTGACATTCTCAAGACTCTTCAGAAATGATTTTTTGACTGGAAAAATTATATGGTTCTTCAACGTTCAGAGAAATCCCGAATGATTCTTGCTGGATTTCCCACAGCCACAACATTTGGGGGTATATCCTTTGTAACAACCGATCCAGCGCCAATGACTGAATTATCACCAATTGTTACATCACACAATACAACTGAATTGACTCCAATGAATACATTATTGCCAATCCCTACAGGTCCCCATCTTTTACCTTTCGGATCTATTCTTTTTACAGCGGCATCATGCGATAGTATAACACACCCATAAGTGATTTCACATCTGTCACCTATGGTAATCTTGCCCTTACCAGAAATATCCAATTTAGCACCTAAACTGATGAAAGTATCTTTTCCAATCGATATGCCGGCTAATCGGAGATACGTATTTCTTATATATCGTAGAATGCCACCAAAATGACTCACAACTTTCTTTATCATCTGTGTCATTTTCACCATGCGAAATCACTCATACTGATTATCAAAGTCGTGGACAGCACAGTCTTGGTGTTCCAGCCCGAAGTAAACGATGGCTGCAAATGAAAGTGTTGAAACCTGTTCTATGCATATATAGAGGTGACGGCTGCCTGCTCTCTGCACAGATGACTGTTCCAGTAAGTTTCTGCATCTGTTGCACCTATTAGTGCCTGCTTCTCTTCTACATAAGCACGAAGCGAAAGAAAAAATGCCGCCCAAATGCCCAAAGTATGTTCCTGTGGATAGAAATGCTGCCCTCCAATACCCGAGAATAAGCTCGCCAACGTCAAAGCTATAGACAAACCGCCAACCGCCGAACAAAGTCGATTGTTGCTTCTAAATAGTCTTGCGGCATATACGACCACCGCTGCCCAAAACGCGAATATCGGTATTGAGCCCAGCATCCCGTTATCGAGCAGTGTTTCGAGATACATATTATGTGGGTGAGCAGCCCCTGTACCGGGATGTTCAGTTTCTATAGTGTTGAATAGGCCGGTACGGTTCATTGCCAGACGCCCATATCCTACAATTGGTGATTGGCCGATTTTATTAATGACGTAAGGCCAGATTAGTGTTCTACCTGAAGTCACAGCCTCCTCATCTACCGTAGCTTGCCCCGCCACATCAGTCTGGCCGAACCCCATGAGCATCCTTTGGGCCGCGCCAGGGAATATGACTGGCAACAGTATTACGATTACAGGCGCGAGAATCAGGTATTTGCGCCACTTTATAAGACACATCAGCAGGCCCGTGGCCCCCCAAGCAGCATATCCTATTCTTCCACCAGTTAGTGCCTGACCAAAGGTCACCACACCAACTCCCACCAAAGCTGCGATTTTATAGTATTTCCTACGAATCAGCGAGAGGGCCGCTACTATCCCCCAGCATGCTCCTCCAAGCATGACGGATATGTCGCTCGCGCTATAGCCGACACGCTCGTTAAGCTTATTACGGGCTCGATCCATGACTCCACTGTCACTGAGAGCCGCCTCGGGCGGCATATATCTGACAACCTGGACCGCAATCAGAAAGTACAGAGTAAGCAAACAAACAAGAGCCGTTACTGCCTGACGACGAGTTCTACAGCCGTCAAAAAGCAGGATCCCGGGCAGTACCCATTTGATCGTATTAATCAGTTCCTCACTAAACAGCCTGCTGAGTGGGTACCACTCGATATTACTGCGATCGAAAGCGGCCCGTAATACGCCGATCAGGATGACTCCCAGGTACATCAGCAGTAACACGACGATAGGGCGGGGCATATCCCACTTTAGCCCTTCAAAACGACGGCTGCTCGCCCAAGCTATAGCGATGTTGACGAACAGCACATTCCATAGGTTTAGTCCTTGGATACCCAGTATACTTTTTGGCATGTCAGGATGCTCGATAACCGCCATCAGGAGGATCAGGCCACACAGACTTTTGAACCAATCCTTCCAGGCATAGATGGAAAGGCCTATAACAAAGATGTACAATGCTGTTATTCGAATACTCATGTTCGGACGTTTGAATGAACGGCAATCGAGCGCAGCTTTTGGATGACTTCAGAAACAGCTGGTATATTAGATTGGCTTTTTTGATTTACTATGATTATTGCACCACTTCCGATGCTGATTTTCACTAATGCGGTTTCGGTTCATTTCAGAACGCCGCTTAAAGAGATTATTGTGAATTCAAGGATTCAAGGTTAGATAAGGTGGTACGATACTTAAATCTGGATAGACTCCGTCCCCGTCGGCTGCACTGAATAAATCAGTGTAACTCCTTATATTAAGTTCAATTACGGCATCACTTCCGATGTCGATTTTTTACCAAAATAATATCTATACTACAATATTATGCTTCCCTGCCCAGCGAGTATCGGAACACCTCATTCTTGAGAATATCAATCGAAAATCTTTACTATTTTATATTGCTAATCGGCTTTTCGGCAAGCCTCCATTTCGTAAATAGCTGGGAACCTAGGCATAATGGGTATCAGGCTTACTTCAACGATAAAAAACTCGCTTTATTGTTTGAGATTTTGCCGTTAAACCCATTAAACTGTAATGCCTTGTTTGACAAGGGCTTATGGGATTATTCTGTAAATTCAAAAAGGCGATTTTCTCAAGTAGTAAGCCTCAATTGCATTTGACATCAGCAATATAATAGTCAAATACTTATAGATAAGCTCCTATAACAACGAGAAAATCATGACTGCTTGGTTTTGCCATAATTATAGCCGTATCCGTATCCGTATTTTTCGTTATCGCTCGAACCAACGAAGACAGTTCCTAAAACACGTCCA
>Ga0307428_1001507_pt1 | contig 11701 bp, 10 predicted proteins | sample SalMarWE160240MG_FD_202161 | JGI IMG/M metagenome (GOLD analysis project Ga0307428, IMG submission 202161) | Salt marsh sediment microbial communities from the Plum Island Ecosystem LTER, Massachusetts, United States - WE1603-240 | ecosystem: Environmental > Aquatic > Marine > Intertidal zone >...
CCGTTCTTGTCAGAACTGTGTTGGAAGCTGCTGTGTTTCTTCTCATTATCACTCTGCTGGTCGCCGTAGCCAAATAGCCCTGTCAGAGTTACCTCAAAAACCGTCACCTTCACCACGTCCTTACACCCGTACGTTGCGTGCTCGGCCTTCAACTCCGTATCGTTAAAATCCGCCGAGCCCAAAACACCCTCAAGATACAGTGTTACCGGCAAATCCGCAACTGCAAACAGCGACCCCGAACTGACCGCCGAACTTACCCCGTTGACATCCAGCTTCGTGTTCGTCTCCCACACCTTCACCCTGCTGCCGAAAGTAAGCGCCACGTTGCCGCTCACCGACCCGCCGGGCGTAACCTCTATCGTGAAGCTGCGAAAATCGTTGTCCCCGCCCGCCGCGTCAATATTCGCATCGCTCTTATCGGGCGTGTATGTCCCGCCCGGAGGCGTATCATTCGGGTCCCATCCGTCACCGTCATCATCGTCCCAGTTCACGTTAATATACAGCCCCTTGGTCTCTTCATCCGCCTCCGAAACACCGCTGACGCTCAGATTCACCTTAACTACCGTAACCTGATTCGAATCGCTCGTCCCGCAGCACTCAGCCGTCACCGTCTTCGAACCCGTACTGCTCCACTTTGTCGTGAACGTATGGCCCCCTTGCTGGTCCGCAGGACTGCCGCTGGGACTCGTATCCCACACTATCGGCTCATAATGCCCCGAAGGTCCGTCCGTAACCACCGTAAAAGTCACATTGCAGTCAATGCAAACGTTATCCACCGGAACTGTCACCTCGTTCACCTCAACAACATATACCGTAACCGAACTAGTGTCGGTCTCGCTCTCATCGTCCTCTACCTCCAGACTCACGATATATGTCCCCGGAGAGTTAAACTTGCACCGCACAGTCTCGCAGTCCTCGCCGTCCATACAATCTGTCCCGCACGAACTGCAATCGCCGAGGGACACTTCTTCAATATCATTTGCTCCCGACGGAAAGTCCCACTCATAGTTTTCTATTATATCAGTTGCGTCATTATCAGAAGACCCACCCCCGTCGAAAGTTACCCACCGGCCTGTACAAGTCTCGAATTCCAAAATCTGTTGGCCTGCGCACTCGCTTGGGTTCACCACAATGTCAGCTGTCGGGCACGCATCACAATTACTGACGCCACCCCAGATAATCACCGCAGCAAAAACCACTATAACACGCTTCTTGCTCATTTCGCCCCTCCTTTCTTCGCTTCCGGATGAGCTTCCAGCCACATCCGGGCCGCCCTGCACACAGCACACTCAGGATAATTCTCCAGAACCTTGTTGTACGCCGAGCGTATCTCGGCGCACGCCTCCGCTTTGCCCATGTGACCGCGATTCCACAAATGTTTATAACAATACCCAACCAAAAACTGCGAACTCCCGGCGTATTTATAATCAGGCCACCTGTCAACTACTTCCTGATAGTACACCCGCGCCTCTTTGAACTTCCCGGTCCGCCGATAACACTCCGCCGCCAAATGGTAAACCTCCGCCACTGCCTCCTCATCACGGTCGCCCAGCTTTGCTATGATTCTCTCCGTCAGCCTTGCCGTCTTTCGGAACTGCCTTTTACCCTCAATCTGCGACGGCGAGTCCCGGCCCTTTTCGAACTTGCACCCGTAGTTGAACTGCAGCCGCCCTATGTCATAATACTTCTTAGCAATCTCAAACACACTACTCGTTAGCGCCGGGTGCTCGTTGTAATCGACCATCAAATGCTCGATAGCCTCTAATGCGGCCGGGTCATTTCCATCGTTGATATATACCAGTATCCGCGCCCTGGCCGCCTCGAATTCACCATCAATACCCCCCGCTGCTTCCGCTAGCTCCTCCAATTGCTCATAAAGCCCCTTAGCTTCTAAGTAATCACCCCAGTGTTCATATTCTCCAGCAATATCCGAAAGGACGCCCCTAAAATACCTATCATCTGAATAATTCTTCACAAGACGCTCTATCCCCGCCAGAGCATTCGGCTCGTCAGCCAGGGCGATACTGCAAAGTACGTAGCCCTTCTGCGATTCCATTGCGTACTTGGCTGTCGGCCAGGTCGCAACCGCACGCTTGTATAATTCGCGGGCCTTGTCGTAGCGCGCCGACTTGCGGTAACGGTCGGCTATATTGTCGACGGCCTTGGCTGCACCGGCACGGCCGGCAAATTCACCGAAAAGCCTGTCGGTCCCCGCCGCGGCGTTCGGCTCATCATTCAGCAGGATACTCGTCCGCACCACCCCGCCCAGACAGTTCATCGCATAATCCGCCTGCGGGTAATTATCCACCACGTGCTGATAAAGCCGACGGGCCTGCTCGTATCTCTTCAACTCACGCATATCATCCGCTAAATGGTCCACAACCGTGGCAATATTCGGATACGAGCCAAAATCGCTCAGCAATTTATTGATTGCGGCTTCTGAGTTCGGCTCATCGCCGAGCAGAATACTCGTCAGCGCTATTGCCCTTTGCGAATCTGCCGCGTGCTCCGCCTCAGGCCAGCTCATCACCGCATAGCGGTAAGTATCGCGGGCCTGTTCGTAATCCTTAAGCTCCCGATACGCATCGGCCACGTGGTCAACCGCTTTCGCCAACCCTTCGAACTCTGAAAAGACCGTGACCATCTCGTCAAAAGCCGCGTCCGCCTGGGCGGATTTATCCTGCTCGATATACAGAATCGTCAGTTTTTCCTGCGCCTCCAGCCCATCGGCTGTTTGCGGATAGTCGGCGATGATTTGCTTATAGAGCGCCTCCGCCGCCGCAAAATTCGCATCGTCGGCGTACTTGCCCGCCTGCTCCAATAAAGCTGAGACGTCGCTGCTTTCTCCTCGACATATAACCGAGGGCACAGCTAACAAAGCAGCACACACTAAGAAAACAATTTTTCCGCGCATGGTAAGCCTCCTTTTTTGATTGATATGGACAGATAACACCAGGAGCAAGCAACTGAGCAAATTCCACTGCCGCGCCGCACAACCTTTATTTCAGGGTACAAAAAGATCATTTCCTGGCTTCTTTAATAGGAAGCCCGCCGCTTATAATCTACACGCCCCGGCTTGACTATCAAGTAAAAATTTGGAAAAAATTAAATTTTTTTCGAAAAATATTTTACCGCTGAAGGTCGACCGTGGTTGGGCGGTCAGCCGCCCAAAAATCAACACAAATGCGCAAGCTGAAGCGAAGCGGAAGTCCCGCACCAAATAGGCCTGTGCCCGCGCAGGTTCAACATTCCGTCATTTGGTGCGGGGCCCCTAAAAATCAACCAACCCGCGCAGGCGCCCGGCAGCAAAAACCGAAAATTCTAAAAAATTCTTACTCCTGTCTATATAAGCACTTACGATTTTCGAACCTCCAAAAATACCCGAATTTTCGCACGAAACGCGCAGGTCGGCCTAAATATGAAGGGCGCCCTTTTTTCGCGCCCAAAAAAGGAGTATCGAGACTATGCTCACATTCTCAACTCAAAACACGCTAAGCCTGGAACCAAAATCTCCCCTTGGCGTTTTCGCCTGCTTCACTATCTACTTTCTACTTACTTCTCCGCTGTTGCGGATGAATGCGCGCACAAAACAATACCTTTTATGCAAAACAAAGCCAATTTCCGGAGGGCTGCTAATGAGTGTAACCTCAGCTATAACAAGCACTTACGAACAAAAATCTCCCCTTCGAGCACCAAAAAAACAAAGCCAATTCAAAACCAATTGGCAAAAAGGCCGCGACCGCCAAACTTCACCAAATACGAGCTACCAGTTCCGAGCTACGCTCCTCCGTGCCTATAAGGCACCTCTGGCCGGGGTTCCTCCGCTGCAGGCCCCCCGCGCGCACAAAACAATACCTTTTATGCAAAACAAAGCCAATTTGCGAAGGGCTGATAATGACCGTAACCTCAGCTATAACAAGCACTTACGAACAAAAATCTCCCCTTCGAGCACCAAAAAAACAAAGCCAATCAAACCCAATTTCAAACCCGCAAATGCAAACGTCCCAGGCAGCCCGCTGGCTTGACTCTTTGGCGATATTTGATAATATGGCTGCGGCAACGCCGCCGGGCGATAGAAGAAAGCAAGTTATTCGGATTGCCTTTGTTTTGTGTGGGCGGCGACGATTTGCTGCTGCACGTTCGCTGGAACAGGCTCATAATGGCTGAACGACATCGAGTAGCTGCCCTGACCGCCGGTAACGCTCTTTAGCTGGCTGCTGTACTGGGTGACCTCTGCCAACGGGACATGGGCCTTTATGACGAGCATATTCCCAGCCAGCATCTCCTGACCCAATACCCGTCCTCGTTTGCCGGCGATATCGCCGGTGATGTCACCTATATTATCAGCCGGAACCGTGATTTCGATGTTGACTATGGGCTCTAAGAGTACCGGCTTGGCATTCTTGATGGCGTCGGTGAACGCACCTTTGCCGGCAGCCCGGAAGGCGACCTCTTTCGAATCGACCGGATGATGCTTGCCATCGTAGACCGAGACGGCAATATCCTGCAACGGGTACCCGGCGACAACACCTGCTTGCATAACATCGTTAACGCCCTTGTGGACGGCAGGCTCGAACTGGCCCGGGATTGACGCGCCGAAGATATCCCAACTCCACTGCAGCGACGGGTCCGAGTCTCTTTCGGCAGGTTCGACCCGCAAAAAAACCTCTCCGAACTGGCCCGCGCCGCCGGTCTGCTTTTTGTGACGGTAATGCCCTTCGGCCTTGGCGCTGATGGTCTCGCGGTAGGGGATTTTCGGCTGTTTCGTGTTGACCGAGAGTTTGAACCGGCTCTGCATCTTTTCCAGCACCACTCTGAGGTGCAGGTCTCCCAGTCCATTAATCACCAGCTCGTTTGTCTGCTGCTCCCGAACGACTTTGAAACAAATATCTTCGTCGCACAATTTCGAAAGAGCGACACCTATTTTCTGCTCGTCACCTCTGGTGGCCGGCTCCAGCGACAAAGCAAACATTGGCTCGGGAACCGGAGGCAATTGGAATTGGCCGGAGCGACTTCCGTCGTGGATAAGGTCGCCGATGGCAAGTTCTTCCACTTTTGCCAGGGTTACCATGTCGCCGGCAACCGCCTGCTCAATATCATTATTCTCGCCCCCCTGCGATTTCAGGGGCTGGCCCGGCCGCAGGGTCCTTCTCTCATCATTGCGCACTATATTTGTATCTGATTTGAGGGTGCCGCTGAAAATGCGGATAGTCGAATATTTCATATTCGAGCGGGGGTCAAAACCTACGCGGAACACCAGCCCGGCCAGAGGGGCGCTGGGGTCGGCTTTCAACTCGGTCGATTCTTCACCGTCTTTTAGCTCCGCGGGCTTTGCCTGCACGGGTGAAGGGCTATATTTTGCGACGATGTCAAGCAATTCGAGAACACCTATTTCGTTTCTTGCATCGGTGAAGACTATCGGTATAACCGTTCCGGCGTTGAGGGCCTTGACGAAAACTGAAGCGATATTCTCGGCAGGCATTTCTTCACCGCCGAGATATTTCTCCATAAGCTCGTCGTCGGCCTCTATCACGCTTTCGAGAAGGTCGGTGTGGGCCTGTGCAATGTCCATTACAGGCGAGTCGCCCGATTCGTTCTCGATGCAGTCTATGATGGTTTTGTTGTCTCCTGCGGGCAGGTTGGCACAGCGGCACTGGGGCCCGAAACTCTCGCGGATGTTGTTAACGAGCCCTGCCAGGTCAATGTTTTCAGCATCGATTTTATTGATGACGATGATGCGGGCTTTGCCGGCATCCGTTGCCAGCCCAAAGTATTTTCGTGTGTTTATTTCGATACCGGCCGCGGCGCTGATGACGATGACAGCAGTTTCCGCGGCGGGTATGGCCGGTATGGCCGGGCCCATAAAGTCCGGGTAGCCGGGAGTGTCGATGACGTTGATGAGCTTGCCCGCGTGCTCGGTGTACACGACAGCGGACTGTATGGAGTGCCGATGGTCTTTTTCTTCGTCGTAGTAGTCGCAGATGCTGGTTTTGTCGTCCACGCTACCCAGGCGGTTTGTGGCGCCGGTTTTATGCAGGATAGCCTCGGCAAGCGAGGTTTTCCCAGCCCCGGCGTGCCCCAAAAGAACGATGTTGCGAATATCGCTCGTATTTGTCACTTTCGGACCTCCCAAACTAATGCTTCCAAACGGTCTGTCAGTAAAACCACGAAACCTATGATGATACAATAGGCAGCGGTGAGCAAACAAGCATTTTTTTCGGTCATTCGGGATTTTTGGATTGTGCGGGCCTTTTTCAGGGCCGGCAGAAGCAATCCATTGCCCGGGTGCTCGGAATTCTCTTTGCGTAATGCTCAGGTTTTGATAGTATGGAAGGGTGCAAATCGGGTTGATTAAATCGGGCATTTCGAATTAAGGAAGTAACGCTATGAAGCCGTTTTTTTCTTGTTTCGTGATTATGTTGCTGGCCGGTGGTGTCTTCGCCGCACACGGTCAACCAGTTGACCTGAGCATTTATCCAGCCGAAGCTCCTCAGCAGAAAGACAAGTATGGGCTTTTGCCGAAGGCCGAGGATTTGGTCGATGCCGACGCTTTGCCACTGTACGACAAGGCAATAGATTCTCTGCCGCAGAATCTGGACCAGAACAAGATTCGCAGGTGGATTCAGATGCCGCTCGATAAGCTGCCGATTGAGGAGGTCGAAGCAACGTTGCAGCGATTGAAAGGGGCGCTTGAGCCGGCAAAGCAGGCGGGCAAATGCAAAAAGGCAAATTGGCCGGTTGTAAAACCGGGTACGTTTGTCAAGGGTATCGACGAGTACCGCGTGTTGGCGTTTATTCTCGCGCTGGAGACGCGGGTTCAGATTGCCAAGGGCCGGTACAACGAGGCGATTGAGACGATGCAGACGGGCTTTTCGATGGCGAGGCACCACACTGACGGCCCGGTGTTGATACGGGGATTGGTGGGTATCGCTGTAGCTGCATCGATGCTTGAGCAGGCAGAAGAGCTTGTGCAACAGGCCGATGCGCCGAATTTGTATTGGGCGTTTGAAAAGCTGCCAAGGCCTTTGGCCGACCTTTCCAACCAGATGGAGCAGGAGATGCAGGACCTTAAGCAGCAAGTCATCAACCCCTGGACTCGAAGCCTGCTCAAAAAACAATTGAAGCCTGCTCACGACCGGGTTCGGGTGATGATGAAGAAACTCGACCGGCAGGTTGTGGCGCTCCAGTTGGTCGAGGCGCTGCGGCTTTATGCGGCGGGTCACGGAGGGAAGTTTCCAGTTCGCTTGAAAGATGTCACCGATGCTTCGATTCCGGAGGACCCTGTTACCGGCAAGGCATTTATCTACAGCAGTTCGGGCGATAAAGCGGTCATCGAGGCCCCCGCCCCGGAGGGGGCAAAGCCTGAAGATGCGCTGCGATACAACCTGACTCTGAAAAGACCCACGCAGGCCCCCTGAGCTCCGCTGCTAAGGACGATACTTATTACATCGTCGGGCCAAATTATAGATTTACTTTTCGATAAGCGTCTCGTCGACTTTCATGCCGAAGTGCCTGCCGGCCTTTTCGATGTGTCCGAGGACCTTGTCACCGGGCTTCAGCATTGTAATCGAAATCGCCCTGCCGTCGGGTTCGACCAATCGAATCGTCTCGGCGTTTTGCATAACGAGGCTTATCGGCTCGCCCTCGGCCTCTGCCTCGAGGAGTATCATAGGCCTTTTTTCTATCTTGTTCCTGCCCAGATAGGCGACTTGGCTTTTGCCTTGTGAATCTACCACCAGCACTTCGTCGCCGGCTTTCAGATCCGCCAGATACTTCGTCTTTCCGCCAGGCGCAAGCGTATAAGCATGCACGGCACCGGCGTTTACTCGGAAAGGCCGGGCTGCTACATAAGGATTCTCAATCGACTCGGAGTGCACCAGGAAGAAACCGGAAGCTGTATTGCCGACCAGCATCCCTTCGCCGAGTGTCATTTGCGTGCAGGTATCGAGGCACGCGCGGTCGCCCATTCCAAGCTGCCTCGTGCTTGTTATCGTAGCGGTGACGAGGGTTACTTTTTCGGTTATGCCGTGAACGATTTCAGCCGTCTTCTTAATCTCATTTATATCGGTTGTACTCAGCACGACGCCGTCGACGCCTTTTTCGAGGATTTCGACCATAAGTTTTGCCTGCTCCGAGTTTCCGACCTGCACCATCAGATTCTTACCTCTGCGGGCAAGCAGGTTCTCGATGGGGATAATCGTCCAGTCGAGCATTCGCAGCACGACGATTTTATTGTCGGGCACGCCGGCTGCCTTGTCCTCGTCGGCCTTAGCCGAGACATCGACAAACTCAACGTCGACGCCGGGTTTGACGTCGCCGCTTTTTTCAACGGTTTTTATCCTGCCGAATTCTCGCACGGTATCGCTCTTGCCGTCCGGCAGCACTACCGCCTCAGCCCCGCTTTCCAGCGCGGCTATGGCGAGCTCTTTTTTGTAGGGAACGACATTTACCCATAATTTTTTCATTTCGGTTCCACCTTATTCAATCAGGAGGCTGGATTCTCGAGCTCTTTTTTCACCTTTAGAAGTTCTTGTTTGAGTTCAAAGATGTCGTGCCTGGCCATCTTCCATGCGCGGCGGACATTTACGCCGAAATACACATGAATGAGGATGTCTCTCAAACCGGCAATTCTCTTCCACGGAATCTGCGGATATTTGTCCCGTACGGGCTCAGGAATATTCTTCGCAGCCTCACCCATAATCTCCAAACGTCGGAGTACGGCATCCTGAACCTGGCTATCTGCCAGAAACTCCTGCTCGTCCATCGCGTCCGTGTATTGCTCTATCTTTGCGACGCTGTCGAGCATATCCTCGATGTACAATCTCAAATGTCTGGTCATAGAATCACCTGTTGTTCTTCGTGGATGGCCTGTCTGAGTAACGGTTTGACAGAGTCGTACTCCAGCACGTCGACATTTCTTTTCAGGACTTGCTCTAATTCGAGTTTAAGTCCGACAAAATCGAGCAGACTGATGTCACTGTCGATCCGGACCAGTATGTCGATGTCGCTGTCCGCCCGTAACCGGCCTGTCACAGCTGAACCGAATAAGGCCGCTTTGCTGACGCCGTAGCGCCGCAGAATTGGAAGTATTGATTGTCTTATCTGCTCAACATTTGCGTCCATATCACTTCTCTGCTTCGGGCAGTACTACCGCCTCAGCCCCGCTTTCCAGGGCGGATATGACAACGTCTTTGTCATAAAAATTGGCGTTTACCCATAGTCTCTTCATCTTTTGGTCTCCGGTCTTGTTTTCTGTTGGCGTCTGGGTCTCAGGTTGGATTTAACCCTAATCAGACCGCCATGTCAATACCTTTTGGAAAGCTGGGGGTGGGTGAGCGGTGGCTACTGACTTTTGCGGGTTCAAGGCTTGTTCGCATCGGCCCACTTGTAATTTCGGATGTTCATGGCAGTAGCAGCCGACATGCCGAAGCGGGCATAGAAAGGCCGTAAGTCGTTATCGCACACCAGGGTGATACCGTAGAGATTCTTTAGCCTGGCAAGCATACGCCGCAACAGTTCGGTTCCTATTGCTTTATTGCGGTAGTCAGGGAGGACCTCGAATAAGGGTATGTGGGCAGAAAGGATTCCGTCGGATATTGCAGTTATGAAGCCCACGACTTTTTCTTTTGAGTCGTCTATGGCCAAGACTACGGCGTAACTGTTTCTCAAGACCTCAAGGTGCGTTCGGTTTGATGGTGGACAAACCCAGCCTTGAAAGAAACCTTCGAGCATTTCCGGGTTGATCTGTTCAATTGAGTCGATATAACGCATGACAATAATTCCAAACTAAGCTAAATCATAGATTTTATTGTATCCGGGGAGGACCTGGGGTGGGTATAGGACAGACAATCTGGTGGGCGGCCGGGTCTTGTCTTGGTCATGATAGTGCACCTTACCCAGCGAGTGTCTGGATAGCCTGTTCGATGGTTGCGTTCTGGTGAACCATTTTTGAAAGGGCGGCGACCATTTTGTCGGGCATTTTGTGCTGGAAGGCGTTTCGGCCAATTGAGACGCCCGCGGCGCCGGCCTTCAAGGCGTTTTCGACCATTTTGAAGATTTCCTCGTCGCTTTCCATCTTGGGGCCGCCCGCAATCACCACCGGCGTCGGACAGCCGGTTACCACTTCCCTGAAGCTTTCGACGGTTCCGGTGTAGACGCATTTGACGATGTCGGCCCCGAGTTCGGCCGCGACCCTGGCGGCGTGCTTCACGTTGTTGACGTCAAATTCGTTCTTAATCTTCGGACCCCTGGTGTACATCATTGCGACAAGCGGCATCTGCCACTGGAGGCAGCGCTCGGCAACGTATCCGAGTTGACGGAGCATTTCCGCGTCGGTTTCAGCCCCCAGGTTGATATGTATGGAAACGGCGTCGGCGCCGAGCTTGATTGCCTCTTCGACCGTGCAGACAAGTTGTTTTGCGTTGGGGTCGGGGCTTAGTGAGGTGCTGGCCGAGATGTGGATAATCAGACCGACGTCTTTTCCTGTTCCCCTGTGGCCGGCGCGCACGCTCCCCTTGTGCATCAGGATGGCGTTTGCCCCGCCGGCGACGACCTTACTTATAGCGGTCCGCATATCTTCCAGGCCCGGAATCGGCCCCACCGTCACCCCGTGGTCCATAGGAATAATCACCGTTCTGCCGGAGTTGCGGTCGATGATTCGTTCCAGCCTTATTTTTTTACCTATCATTGCCAAACCTCCAACAGGGAAGTTCAAAAGTAAAATTGATACCCAAAACCATACTATACGAAGCGACTTTCAGCCTCTAATTGTGATTCCGAACTCTCAAGCCTGCCTGCGTCTTGCCATAATCTACCCAAAGTAGCACAAAAGGCAAGTGAAAAATCGCCCACGGACCGGCCAGGCCCGATGCCTCACAACAGGATGCCCAACAACGAACGTGACAGAATAGAGGCTACATCGCACCGGGGCCGAGGACTTCGGCGCTGACCTGGCCGGTTTCAAGGTTATATTCTATGCGGTCGACAGGTACGCCGTTTAACAGGCAAGGCTGAGATTCGTCGCCGGCGATGTTGATAACAGAGGTTGTACGGTTGTAAAGCAGGCGGCTTCCGGCGAAATCGGTGTCGCCGGAATTGTAGGTGACAGCGCCTTCGGCATTGACCACAGCCACGTCGGTTCGACGGTCGCCGGTCTGATAGAGTAAGGCTTCTATCCGGGCGGCGGTGGCCTTTGCTATTTGTCCGTATTCGCCCTTGATAATCGGGACGTAACTTATATCCAGGACCTGGCCGGGCTTTGCATCGGCGAGTATTCGGTCTTCGGCCAGGTAGAATTGCAGCGTTGCAAAATCACGGACAAGGGCCCAATACGGGTTCTCGAAGTTCAGACTGCCGGGCGGTGCGTTCGGTTGTCCTGCGCGGGAATCGCGGACTGTTACCATACCCGGGCCCGTCGCCAGACACGTCTGGTTGCCGGCGTCATAATCGAACTTCGCGCATTTCAGCTCGATACCACTGAGCACCTTTTCTTTGGCGGTTGTCACGACGGAGAGCCTGACGGTTCCTCCAGTTGCGGTCAGGTGCTCGAACTCAACGGCAGCGTCCGTATTGGGGTCCGGGCCCGTTTGTGACAAATCGATGGTTAGTGTGGAGGCGCCGAGCCGATAGTCTCGGGTAATATTTGGCTCCCGGCGGACCATAGTGCACAGGACGTCGCCTTCAAAAATGGCCTGGTTCGCTC
>Ga0307428_1001508_pt1 | contig 11691 bp, 10 predicted proteins | sample SalMarWE160240MG_FD_202161 | JGI IMG/M metagenome (GOLD analysis project Ga0307428, IMG submission 202161) | Salt marsh sediment microbial communities from the Plum Island Ecosystem LTER, Massachusetts, United States - WE1603-240 | ecosystem: Environmental > Aquatic > Marine > Intertidal zone >...
TGGACATGTTTCAATCCTTGTTTTAATGGATTTCATCCTCCGAAGCACGTTTTTTCGGCTTCTTTTGAGGTTTTAAGTCGTTTTTGGGGTTTTTTAAGAGCCATGTTTTTCACCACCACTTTTTATTGAACCACTTATAAAGAGGTGTCATATTACGCAAAAAACGTATTTGTTGTTTGTTCTTTCAAGAACCCTAATTGTTTGTCATACACTCCTGTTTGTTCAATCATCATCTTTGAGAGATAGCCCATGTCTATAGATTCCCTGTAACCTGCATTTTCTTTAAACTTCTCTGGAATCGAAATAATGTAATCCCTTAACTGTTTCTTAATTTTCATGAATTCACGTCGTTTCTCAGAAGGATCAGCAATTTCCTGTATTCTCTGGAACTCTTTCCACACCTTAACAGCTTTATTGTCATACTCGATGAAAACATCGATCTTTGGGTAGTCTTCAGCTATAAGTTTGAAGTTATGTTGAATTTCTTCAAATTCAAGTCGAGCAATGTTTTCAAGTAATTTCTTTGCTTCATCATTACTCATGGACTGCTTTACTAACTGGTAATAGTCCTCAACCAGTTCTTTAAATTCATGTTCAGGTATTCTCGTTTTTTTCTCAAGAACCTGCCGTGTCTTATCGATAAGCATCGAGTTTCCGCCATAAATATAGCTATAATAGAAGCGTCGGTCATCTTGTATCCTGAAGAGTTTAACTAAACCGCGTTTTTCGTTAAAGTTTCTATTACATCTACCAGAAGCTTGCACTACCGAATCTAACGTACCAAAATCTCGGTACACAATATCAACATCAAGGTCCACGCCAGCTTCAACAAGCTGCGTGCTAACAATAATCTTTCTTTCTTCGCCGTTACATATCTGAGTTATACGATTAAGCCGCTCCTTAGGAAAAACCATAGTTGATAAATAGACAAGCTCTTTCTCGCACACACTTTTTTTAAGATGTTGATACAGTTGCTGGGAGCTACGTATTGTATTCATTATTACCAGAAAACTTTTTTCAGGATTAGCTTTAATATCCGTTGACACTTGTTCCATGAAAACATCTAAAGTTACAGGTTCAAGACAGGGAATGAGATCTAGTCGATCGAACTGACGGAAATATTGGTCATTGTTTGCACACAATTCTTTGATTTCGGTTCCGGGCTGAAAAATGAGTGGCTGTGTAGCAGTCATAAAAATAAAGTATGTATTAAACAATGTTGATAACGTTTTCAAATATTTTCGAAGTAATAACCAATACTTGTGTGGAAGTGACTGGACCTCATCAAGTATTATAATTGAATTGGCTAATCGATGATATTTCCGTAGAGACCGATTCCTGTTTGTGAACAAAGTATGGAAAAGTTGAACAAACGTTGTAACTATAACCTCAGAGTTCCATCCTTCAACAAGAAACAGCCCCTTCTCAGGTTTGAACTCGTTTTCATCTGTAACATAATACGTGTCCGCTAAGTGATGATGCTTCAAAAGAAGGTCAGTAGTAGGCTTTTTTCTCGTGACTGTTTCAAACACGTTCTCAAACACTTTACAGTTTTGATCAATGATACTAATGAATGAAATACAATAAAAAATCCGGGGATTAAATCCCTGTTCACGCCGAAGTCTAGATGCAAGTTTATTTGCAAACGCTAATCCCGTTAACGTTTTACCTGTTCCAGTGGGAGCACTAAGAGAATATATCTTCTCAGTAAGATCAAGCGATTCTACACACTTTGTTGTTTCCTTGTATATGCTGTTTCTTATTTTGTTAATTTTCGTGGTGGGCTTGTTGAATCCTTTTACATTCCGATACCTATCGACGATGTTAACTGGAATAGGCTCATGCCTTTTCACACTAATACCTGAAGCATGCTCTTTGTCAGCTTGCAGCAAGATTGAGTAACAGAAACTGGTTATAATAGCTGGAAACAAGTTGCCCTTTTTCAAGAATTTCCACAAGACTCTTCGGCTTCGTGTCATCTGCTCTAATATTGAATCAAAGTCTTCTTTGAACGTGATGAATGTTTGCTCAGAGAACACGTTTTTGTAGAGTTCAGTTACGGTTCCAACAGCTATGGAATCAAGTTGCTTTTTCAAAATATCTTGTTTGTCACGGTCTTGGACGAGATCTCTAATTTCATCTCGTATATTTTTTAGGCTCCCATGATGCCTTTTTACTACCAAATAGCCTATGAGCGGCATGACGTCATCAAGGGGAGAATCAGATGTGTAATACTTGCTTTTTAAAACATAATATGTGAACACCGCAGAAATAAGAGCATGATGAGTTTCTTTCCTATTTTTTAACTTGATTCTTTTTCGAAAATCTGTTTCACGGATATATTCCTGAAAAAAAGTCGTTGCTTTTCCAAAGTCATGGCACCACCCTAACATTTCAAGGGTTTTTGCAAGTTTATTTTGCGTAAGATTAATTGATTCAAGGTTAAGTTTAGGTTCCATACACAGTTTATTGCATAGTTCCGAGACTCTTTGAAGATGGTCTCGAAGTTGCTTATCTGGACGAGCCAGTAGACTAGAGGAAAGTGATGACGTCATCGTTTTCAAGTCGAACGAAATGGTTGACTCGTGCTTTTAGTGATTTATGTTTTCTTTCAAAAATCACAGGCATGTACTCAGTAACGGTTCTATCGGGGAGCATGTTCCGAGGCATAGTTTCTGATAAATATTCATAGTCATCTTGGAAAATTAGTTCTATCATGTTCTTTTTAGGCAAAGCTGTTAGAATCTTCGTTTCAGCTTCTGTTTCAACTGTCTCCGCATTGCACTCTTTCACGTAATTGAAATTGGCTAATAATTCGCTTAATCCTAGACATGGAGTGTAAACTGTCTTATGGGATTTCAGCATTTCCTTGAGTTTCAGGTAAATTGATGCATCTTGATGATGTACGAAAATTCTGTATTTTGGGTCTTTGAGAAGCTCGAATCGGATCTGGGTTCTTTGTTTTATCTTGTTCATCATTTTTCCTGCTTTTTTTGTGTCAATAAGATTTTCAGCTAACGTTATTTTTTTCACTTCGTTTAGTAGTTGCACTGCTATTGAAGCGTCTTTATCGGAAAAATGACGAAGATACTCTGTTTTATCTAAACCGATGATTGCTGCTAAGAGTCCACATAGAGTTGTTCTTGGAGGTATAGAAAAAGTAAGGGGACTTGTTGTAGTATAGTGTTTCCTAAAGTGGGCGTAGTCGCCCCAGAGGTCAAAAGCAAGAACCCTATCCATCATGCATCACAGTTAGAGATCAAGTTGATTCACTGTTAATCCTTGTTTAACAAGCTCTTTTGGCAGATCGATTTGTTCGCTTTCCCGTTTGAATGTTACCCGTTTATCAAGCATTAGATCTATATCCTTTATTTTGCCGTTATTAGCATGCAGTTTATCAAGTAATTGAGTCACATCTAAAATGTAATCTTTGACGTCTCTGATTTCTTCAGCTCTAATTTCTGATTTGAGTTCCAGCAAAGCGTTAAGATCGCCTATATGATAGTTTTTTTCTTTATAGTTTACTTTCAAGAGAAGCCTAGGCATCTGACCAACTTTAGAACGACTAATTAGGTTTTTAGTTCCGTTCCAAAGTGCATCTATAAGCAGTTCAACATCACTATTTGTAAGCTTAGTGTGTTTGGCAGCATTCTCATTAATTACTCCATAGAATCCTATGAGACTGTACGGAAGAACATACATCTCAGTAAAAGTACCTTGATCTTTACCTTTGCCTGATGGATAAACTGTAGTGCCCTTAATGAATTTAATCTGCACTTTATGAAGCGATCGCCCTATCTTAAACTGGACTGGTCCTGTGAACGTAATAGTCTTCTTCTTAACAGCAGCGGTTGCTCCAAATAACCTAATGTCTATGCATTTGTTGATTAGATCATCCGCCGAGTCAATTTTCAGATCAGTCATGCGTTCTTCTTTGGTTTTAAGGGTACTGCTATCATCTTTTTTTATGCCTAAAATGAATACTTCTTCATTACAGAAGTCATGTAGATAGTCGCGTACAGTTCTTTTTAGTCGAACATCAGTAACGAGATTTAACATAGTCTCTTCGTCTATACGTGGCTTGTTCTCATCCAGAGGATCCCCATTAGGATTACTGTCCTTGACATCATATAGAAACACTATTTCGGATCTGTTAGATACTATTTCACTCATCATCTTTCACCTCTTTTGATTGTTTTAAATAACTAGCTAGATTCATGCCCAACACGAAATAGAAGCTAACCTCATCTTTTGACAACCCCCAATCTTTGCCCGCCTGAATTAAGTATTCGGTAGCGAGTTTCTCCAATTCTTTATAATAGTTTTTGTTGTATTCTTCAAACTTGTTCTCTATTTTTGGAAGAAGTGCTGAAACTTTTCTTTGATCTAATCGAAGCCCCTGAAGTTTTGTCCTAAATGGTGTAGCGCCCCTTTCTGTATACTGGATATTCAGTAGGAGCTGCGCGAGAGCACCCACACTGAATACTGCACGCGTAGAATATCTATTAAAGAATTCAGGGAAATTATCAAAGACGGCTTCGAGTTTTTGTGTGCTATTTTCATGTTTGGGATCATTCATTATTTCACGAATTTTATTTTCGTTCATTTTATCACCGTGATCATAATCACCTAGAATGTCTAATCGCTGCAGGTACATCAAAGAACAGAGACCTCTCATTCCAGCCTCTTTTGTATAATAGCTCTCTTTGAGAGCATTTTTTGTGGTATAGGCTTGTGCGAACTGTTTTCTCATACGATTAACTATGCCGTTAACAAAGAAACGGTAGCTGACTTTTTCGTTCTGAAAAACCTTAGCTATAATGTCAAGGAAATACGAACTTGTGTCTTCATCCTTTCGTTTCCCGAAAAAATACCAAAATGAACCAAAGTTAAACTCCAACGGTTTTTCACCACTTGGTTTTCTATTCTTATCGTAAACTGGAACAGAATATGTGTTTAAACATGGATTTTGGTCAACAAACTCTTTTGCTTTGAAGAGTTCACGCAATCTACTTGGAAACACACCTTCAATATACCTTAAAATTTTGAATTCGTTATTTGAAGCAGCGTAAATCAGAATATTACATTGGAACTTGTTAGGCTTGTTTGAGAGATAATCAAATATATCTCCCTCTGTTTCAGCTAGTAAATTCTTATACTTTTTGGTTAACCCAAATTTTGTACCTTCATCATGATAATCTTGTAATGTTTCATAAACCTCATTATTAACATTAAAAATAACAGGTTTTGGAATCAATAGATAATCGAAACTATAAAATCTAAACTTGGAATTTTTTTCTAGGAACTTTTTTCCTTTTTCAAGAGTTAATGCGCAGTCTTTGCATACAGGATAGTTTTTCCAAGCTTTGCTTTGATCAAAGCCCCCAGACACCATACCTGGTTTATCTACAGTGTAGAAATTGTAAGTTGAAACAAAGCCGTACACTTCATCTCTTTTTTCTCCGCAGATAGTGCATGTTTGGTTTTCTGATTTTGAGATTTTGTTAAATTTTTGGAAATAAGTTGCTAACGCATTTGCACGTAATATTTTCCTAAACGCAGAAAAGTCTCCAAGATATTTTTGTTTACCGTTATCCTGAAGGACTATTGTGATTATTCCACTTTCTCTATCTTTTTTAAGAGAGTTATATTCGGTGGTAATGGCTTCAAGTATTTGTTTGCTGTTTGATAGAATACATGATTTAATGTTGTTTAGGAGTTTTTGTTCCTCTTCAGTGAGTCCATAGGATGGATTAGAAAAGTCGTTATTGAACCATCTGAGAAATTTTCCTTTAAATGTTTTGTTAGGCTCTGTTAACCTACATGTGGGTGAAAGGTCTGCGCCGCTTGAACCACCGCGCCTGTAAAGATAGTGGACTATCTTGTCTGCTGTATACTCTTCTTTTCCAACGCGAATAAAAGTTATATCTTTGCCTTTTTTGTTAAGCTCTACAGTTATTATGGTTTTATATAGATCTGAGCTTTTTGGGTCTTCACATAAGATGTTAGTTACTTGTTCATCATCCTCAAGACTAACCTGTTTTTCATTCAGAGCATAACTGCCAACGTTATAGATGGCTTCAATCATGATACTTTTAATAACAGCGAATAATGCTTAAAACATTTTTGCATCAATGTGGACAGATTCGTTTGTAGCAGCAATCAATGCATCTTTTCTTATTTCCCGTTGTCTCGGGGAACTGTTCCCTTTGAATAATGTGAAAAATATTTTGTATTATGTTCTCTGCTTGTTGAAACAGTTTCTCGTTGAATGGTATCTCTACAATCTTGTTTCCGCTACGGGTATAACACAGATAACCTCTATACACTGGACGGTTAAAGTGCTCTGCTATCATTAAGCCGTACAACGCAGACTGATATTTATGAGTTTTAAACACACGGTTATGATATTTAGCAAATTTATAGTCCAATGGAGCAGCTGAACCATCATCAAGAAAAAGCACCTCATCCATAACACCTCTAATCCGGTGCTTCTTTGAGCACAAGTAAATCCCAGTGAGTTTATCCGTTACTCCGTATCGTTTCCTCAGATACCCAACGTTTGTTTTCTCTTTACTTTTATGAATTGCTCTACCCTTCTGCACTTTAATTAATCGTCCCTCACGTTGAGGAATTCCCAAACAATGCATAAAATAGGTAAATCGGGGACAGAAAAGATACTCGATTACATCGCTGATTGTAATCGACTCTTCAGAGAAACATGACGCCAAGCTTATCCCTCACAAGGTCAAGGTCAAAGTCTTTTCCCAACAATTCTATTCGTTTTAAACACTTATCACACATAGGAAAAACGTAAACTGAATCAGTTTCCTCGATTAGATCACGACATTCAATAACAAGAGAATCCTGCTGATTAGAATTCAATGTACCTAAGAAAGCGCTCTTCTGAACCCTATATAACCCATAACCTTTACATCGATTAGCTACAGCATTTCTGACGTTGTCGTCGCTAATATCATATATCACCCAAACAAGCAAAAAATTCACTTTCCAGTTAGCTCATTTGCTACACCGTAACAGTTAGACTGGATAATGTTTCGCAACTTTGTTTTCTTTCGCCGATACATAACTTGTTTATCGAAGTGGTCATTTAAAGTGGTCATTAAAATCTTTTTACCATTATCATTAAGCACAAATCCCCCTTCGACCGAGTCAAAACAGTTGTCCTTCATCATTTTACGTGTAAAAAGAAAAAGCACTGTCTCGTCAACATGAATTCTATATTGCTCAATGACATCAAAAACAAATGATTTTTTATTATAATCATCAGTATGAAGAAAACCAACATAAGGATCAAGCCCCGCTAGAATACATGCCCTTTCAACTATGCTATAAAGAACCCCGTAGCCATAATTCAGGGTACAATTAAAAGAATCCTTTGCAGGTCTCCTACTCCTTCCGTTAAATCTCCATTTCTTTGATAGAATTTCTGAAAGGATTTCAAAATATATGCGTGATGAGATCCCCTCAAGACCAAGAATGCTTTGCCTGTTTTCTTCAACATTACCCTCAAGTTCACTGATCTTCCGATAATAGGTTTGAAGTTGTGCTATAACGGATGCTAGTTGCTCTTGCTGATTAGGTCTAGTTTTTTTCAGTTTCTTTAATAAGTTAATTTGATTTTTCAGTTTCTTTTTGATCCATTCTTTAACCAAAGTAAGTCCTTTCACGTTTGTACTCGCTTCTAGTTGTCTTCGCCTAATCAATGGTGTGCTTCCTAAATTTGGATGCCATATCCTAGCATATGGATCGCCATATTTGTCAAGAAAAACAATGTCAATGTTGTTTTCCATCGCACATTGAATAGCATCAGTAGAAACGAGAGCTGATGTGGAAATCCAAATGTTGTCCACTTTAATTACAGGTACCTCAACATTTTTTTCGTCTAGCATAATCAGGAACATGTCTTTATGCTTTCTGAGATATGCACCAAAATTGTTTATAACAAGCTGCATCTTTCTCCCTCCAAAATAACCCCAAATCCTCTGGATACTGATTTACCTATACTAAATAATGGAGGCATATCAAAGTTTATTTTGAATTGCCCGTAAAACCCTAGTAGTGGACTGCCCTTAATGTTACAATTAACTGGTTTAACATATTCTATGTCAGCAATAATTTTTTTATCTACTTTGATGTCAAGTCCCTTTGCTGCAGAAAGGATGTTCCCTATAAGTATTCGCGATAATAATTGTTTTCGTGCTGTCCAATTCATATCTTTGTATTTCAGGTAATTAGATTTGTTTAAGGCCAGCCAAGGCGTAACGAAATAGTATTGTTTCTGTGAATCTGTAACCGTAAATACGTGAGATTTTATGTTCAATTCTTTATCTAGGATAGGATATTTTTCAGTTCCAATAGTTATGTCATCTAATTCACCGAATAACTTTGACACTTCATCTGCGCCTGCTTGTATACCAAAAATTATTGCTTTTCCACGTAGAATTAAGTAATGTATTAACGGATACCTATACGCTAATTTACTGTTTTGCAAATGGTGATGGAATAGTGGGTTGTCTAAGTGTTTAGAGGCAATATTTCCTCTGAATTTTTCTGGGCTGTTAGGAATTAACTTACTTGAAGTTAATACAAGCGTTGAGACTTTAGTAGACAAGTTATGATAAACCTCTCATGTTTCATATATAAATTGTTATTTTTTATATTATGATCGATTCCGTTTGCTTTTGGAACTAGACACAAGTATTTTAGGAAACGAATTCCAACTTGGGGAAGAAATGGACAATTCAATAAACGAAAAATTTGTAACATTGATTTTTTTGTTGTTCATCATCATCTGACTCCAGCCCCATACGAATACATTTAGAGCGCACTGCCTTCCTCTGATCTCCCAAGCACAGCAATAACGCCAAAAGACTTCCCCGCAGCAACCAAATCCTTAAGCATAGTCTCAATGTTTGGCAAAAACTTGGACAATTCCAACTCAGCAGTAGTAGTCTCCGCAGTTTTTCGTCGGGGACGACTACTTCTAGCCTCAAATACTTGATCTTCATATTGACAGCTGCATCGGTTTTACCCATTGCCGCAGCATAACATCAACTGGCTTCCCCGTAGCAACCAACTTCTTCAACACAGTCTCAACACTCGGAAGCCCCTCAGACAACACCAAAGTAGAAGATAATAACTGAGATCCTGCAGCATCACGATTATTATCTACTTGTGTTGCTCCTACAAATCCCAACCAATTCATCTTAGAGCGTACACTATCTTCAGTTTTCTCAAACATTCAGCAAGTTTTAATCCTTGTTTTAATCGATTTCATCCTCCGACTTTTCCAGCTTAGAAGTAGTAGTACATAGAGGGGGGAGGTGTTCTACTACTTGTTTCGATCCTTGTTTTAATGGATTATATCCCCAACTTAGTTTCAAGGCGCTGCTTCCTCTGCTCCAGCTCACTAACTTTTAGACTGTGAAAAGCTATTTAAAAAATCGAAGCAATCCCCTTTATTTCCCAAAGTAATCGGTGATTCTCTTCTGAAACAGCGCGTTCTTTAGCAGGCTACTTTTGTCTACCCACTGGTTTATTGGAATTTGGAACTGGTTTGATATGCGACTTAAAGCTTCACTTAATGTGTTGTATTTTAGCGGTTTCTGTAGCATGGCGTTCCTCATGTTCTCTCTTACCTGCCAAACTCCCACGGGCATTATATATCCTGGATGTGCCTCTCTCAAAACAATCACCGCCGCCTGTCTTCGTTCCTTCATAAGCAATTCTCCGACCGCTAGACGAGCCGCGTAATAGCAGCCTCCGATGCTGGCGTAGGTGGTGCGACCGCCAAAGCCTTCCCAGTCAGAAAACAGCACTATATTTCTGCTGCTTGGGTTCCAAACTGTGCCCGGATACCAAGCCTCCATTGCTTCGTAGCTCCATTCTCTCGGAATCATCAAAACCTCGAATCGGTTGTCCAGATAACTAGACTCGTAGACGCGATATTCGTTAATTTCAGGAAATGTTTTGATCCGTTTCATCATATCCTTTGAGATGATGCTGTCCACAGCGGTTATGCTCCAGCGGGTTGGAACCAATCGCCTTTGTTCCTTCATTCCAAAGGCGCCGACGCTGAAAGCACGTTGAATTTTTGTAACCATGGTTCCTTTCTGGAATAGGGTTGTGATGGCTTCTGAGGCTTTCAGGTCATCGTCGAAGTAAGCTTTCTGGATGTGCTGGTCCCACCTAGAGTTTGAGACTCTCATGTTCCTGAGGACGGCGGAGGGTCCGAAGGGCTGAATTTGATCATCAAGAACAAGGGTCTTGCTGGGCTTCTTCTTGAGAGACAATTCGACGTCAACTGGGCTAATAGACAATGCCAAATCAAGGGTCAGATCCATGATTTTCCCAGATTCCTCAAACTTCTTCACATGAACCCTATGTTTCCCTCTTACAAGCAAGGAGCGGAAACCCACAATTTCGTCGATGGACTTTCCAAACCATGATTCGGGCTGGTCATAATGGCTCGTGTCTTCGTGGATGGGAGGAACAAGAGGCCCTGCATAAACGTAAGGATAGCCGATTCGACCCACAAAGACCCCGGGTGGACAAGCTCCATCCAAATCAGTGCCCTGAAGAAGAGGCGCAGATCTGAAGTAAGAACTGAACCTAACAACAAGAGGACACCTAGTTTTGCCGCACAGAAACTTGCCGCCTTTACATGCTACACATAAACTGTTTCCCCGAGTCTTAGTCACTAGCTGGTCTCTGCTGTAGTTCAGGTCTGCGGCGAGGCTGGGATCATCTAGAAGCTGCAGAACCCACGGATTATCCTTCAAGGAGGGCTTAGGCTTCCTCACCTGCCCGATAACCTTGGCGTTTCTCTTTCCTCCAATGGGTCTCCTCATCTTTACTCCGCCGGAAAAGATCAGAAAATAACTTTGTTAACGAAGTTAGAAAGAGTTTTCTATTCTCCAGCGAATTTTTTCAGTTCAACCGCGGGATTATCATTTTTTCTTATTTTGTTTCTAAGTGAATGTGTGCGTCTGATTTTGATATTCACATATTTTATATATGTAATTAGAAGAAAGGATATGTTGACGGGAAAGTCGATACTTCGTTAGTATCCAGACCTCACGAAAACCGTAGAGGAGTTAAAGGATCTTTGATCATAACGCTTCATTCGTATAAGGGTGGAACTGGCAAGACTTTGCTATCAGTGAATTTGGCAATGATTTTCGCTGACAAGGGCAAAAAGGTCTGTCTGCTGGATTTGGATCTTCGAGCTCCGAGCCTTAGCTCCACATTCAAGAACAACAAGAAATACTGGGTGAATGACTACCTGAACAAAGCCTGCAAGATAGACAGCATTCTGACAGACTGCACTCCCAATTACATAAAAGAGGGACAGCTGTTTGTTGGTTTGGCAGACCCTTCAACAGCAGCTATTCGGGAGATGGCGTCCAAGGACAGGAAATGGGGGTTGGAAGCTCTCTGCAGGCTTCTTTCGCTCAAAAACTCTCTTCTAAGAGACATGGATTTTGATTACGTTATCTTTGACTCCAGTCCGGGACTTCAATATTCATCCATCAACGCAATTGTCGCAGCGGACATGGTGCTGGTAGTAACTTCCATAGACAAGTCGGATGTGGATGGAACACAGAGGATGATACACGACCTCTATGACCTCTATGAAAAAAAGACAGGAATCATAGTTAACAAAGT
>Ga0307428_1001510_pt1 | contig 11688 bp, 14 predicted proteins | sample SalMarWE160240MG_FD_202161 | JGI IMG/M metagenome (GOLD analysis project Ga0307428, IMG submission 202161) | Salt marsh sediment microbial communities from the Plum Island Ecosystem LTER, Massachusetts, United States - WE1603-240 | ecosystem: Environmental > Aquatic > Marine > Intertidal zone >...
CTGGTCGCGAAACATGGGGAGATCAGGGCGCCAACCCTTTGTCTCTGGGGCGTGCACGACCCCTGGCAAACGATTCGGGATGGCGAGCGGCTCGCGCGCGAGATTCCCAACGCCCGTCTGTTGCGGGTCGAGAATGCCTCACATTGGATCCCCCACGACACCCCGGAGGTGTTCGCCGAGGAGGTACGGACGTTCCTTGCCGAGGCGTAGCTGCGCAACGTGCCCCGTCGCTGATCCCGCGAGCGCCACCCGCCGAAGCGAATCGCCACATGAGCCGGCCGGCTTCACCGCTTGGAGTTTTTCCATGCAATCTCTGGGGGGTGAACCGAGCCGCGTTCACGCAAAACGTTTCTCCGCAGCAACCTCAGAGCTCAAGAATGCGCGCCGAAAATTTGAGCAGTTCTAATTTTATGCGATTGCAATGAGCATCTTAGAGCGACATCGGGGGGGGTAAAGCCTAAAGCGTCGGCAAACGATGTTGCCCTATTGCAAAATAATCACACCGGCGGAAATGTTGGCGGAAACCAAGGGTTTTTAATTGCGCACGGGGAGCCTGAGACTATTCTCACTCATCAGTACGGGGGCAATCAGACCGCACCGGGGAACGCGGCGCTCTGATCCTGTCGAACAAGAATAGCAGGGATTGCGACAAATCAGGAGATTGCAGACAATGACTCGCCGCAACAGGGAAGTGGGGATCATCAAATCGTGCGTGTTGGGTATCGGGCTGGCCCTCGCGGTCGTGCTGCCGGCCCAGGCAGCGGACAACAAGCTGACCCTCTCCGGGTCCGCGACGTTCACGACGGACTACATGTTCCGTAGTATTTCCAACACGAGCCAGGACCCGGCCGTTCAGCCGGAATTCGATGCGACTTACGGCATGTTCTTTGCCGGCATTTGGGGATCCAATACCGCATTCGGGAATGGTATTGAGATCGACTACTACGGCGGCATCGCGCCCAGCTTCTGGGGCATCGACTGGAACGTTACCGCTCTCGAATATACCTATCCGAGTGCGAACGCAGGCGACTATTTCGAGCTGAAAACTGGCGCAGCTAAGACCTGGGGCAATTTGGGTCTCAGCATCAACAACTATTGGTCTCCTGATTGGGCTGGCATTGGCACCCAGTCGGATGCCATTGAGTTGGGAGCGAGCTACTCCTTCACCGGAAAACTGTTCGGGTTCTTCTCGCCCAGCGTCAGCGGCGCCCTTGGATGGCAGCTGTACGAGAAGACCGAACTCGTGCCCAATTACACCTATTGGAACGCCGGTCTGACCCTTGGCTTCCTGGACCATTGGTCTGCTGATATCCGCTACTACGATACGAACTACAGCAAGACCGATTGCGCCATCAACAGCGGCGGCAGGGATAACTGCGACGCGCGGGTGGTGGGCGCCATCAAGGCCACGTTCTAACCGTTTCAACATTTCCCAAAAAGGCACTTCCCAACTAAAGGGCGCCGTTCGCGGCGCCCTTTTTTCGTGCCGCGCCGGCCGTCATAGGTAGGCGATGTCCAACCATCTGGACCATCGACCAGGCTTGGAGCCGCCGGAGGCCACGGCGGTTGCGGCCGCCTACGCGGTCTACACGCCGCTGATGCTTCGAGTTTACGATCGGCTGGTCCACGGCATTTCCAATCGCTTCGCCTGGCGTTGCCCTACCGAGCGGTTGCTCGACCTTTACCGGATCAACCTCTCGCCGCGCCACCTCGAGGCCGGCGTTGGGACCGGCTTCTTCATTGACCGTGCCAACCCGCCGCGATTCGACTATCTGGCGCTGCTTGACATCAACCGACACTGCTTAGCGTGCTCCGCTGAGCGGCTTGCCCGTTACCGGCCAGTCATGCGCGAGGCGAACCTGTTTTCCCCTCCGCCCGGCGATCTCGAACCGGTCGACAGCATCGGGCTGACCTATGTGCTCCACTGTCTACCGGGGCGCATCTCGGAGAAGCTCGGGGTGGTGGACCATTTGCGGCCGCTCCTCTCAGACCGGGGGGTTCTGTTCGGGGCCACAATTCTCGGCCGCGGCATCGCGCCCAATGCGGCGGCACGGGCTCTGCTCGGCCTCTACAACCGCGAGGGCGTCTTCAACAATCTCGACGACGAGGTTACCGCGCTTCGCGCTGGCCTCGAGGCCCGGTTCGATCGCGCCGTCGTTGAGACCCGAGGCTGCGTTGCCCTGTTTGAGGCTCGGTAGCAGAGGCCCGCGAGAAAACGGCTCCACGGCATGCGGCCAAAGCGCCTTGGGATCGTCACTAACGCGCCGTTAACGCTACGAAGTTTCGCCCCACTGCGTGGTTAACCGATCGTAAGGGTAATGAACTACGCTGGGACCGTGAGCGCTTGGTCCAGTGCGGCTCTCGCGCTGGCGCGGCAACGGGGCCGAAGCCTCCTATCGTGAGGGAGTCTGTTTTGCGTACACGATTAGACCGGGCTTTGACCTTTGTTGTCGCGCTCGCGGCCGGCGCCGCGGCCTCAGGCGACGCCTTCGCCGCCGACGTGATCAATGCGGCCCCGCCGCCGCTCGTCTATGAGGCGCCGCCTCCGGCCGCGCCGCTTCTGTTCGCCGGGTGGTGGATCGGCGGCACCCTTGGCGGCGCCACCTCAACATTCGATTTTTCGCAGTCGAACGCGCCGATCGATGCGAGCGGCATGTTGGGCGGCATCACTGGCGGCTACAATTGGCAAAACGGACCGATCGTGCTGGGCTTCGAGGGGGATCTGTTGGCCGCGGGGGTGAATGGCAGCGGCCACTTCAGCGGCAGCCCGAATAGCGCCAATCCCGACATCGACGCCATGGCAAATCTGCGCTTGCGCGCTGGCGTCACGGTGGTGCCGCAAGTGATGCTATTCGTAACTGCTGGCGGCGCCTGGGCCGATATCGACCTTCCGGTGAGCGGGCCGGGGGGCGGCTCGGGGAGCGGATCCTTCTATGGGTGGAGCGTCGGCGGCGGCGCCGAGGTCGCGTTCAATCCGAATTGGAGCGCGCGCTTCGACTACCAGTTCACGGACTTCAATTCCGACACGGTGTCCTACCCCGGCGGCGACGTGAAATACGATCCCGACGTGAACACCTATCGGGGCTCGCTGATCTATCGCTTCTGATTGTCGCGTTGCGACTAAGGGCTGCTTGCAGGTGGCACCGTCATGCGGCTCAGCCGACAATCGCGGCGCGCCTCGTTCGGGCCGCAACTGCGTGGGCGCAAGTCGCGACCGAAGCATACGCGCACATCGAGCAGCGCCTGATCGCGGCAGGTCACCGAGATCATGCTGGCGTCGAGCCAAGGATTGGCCTTCAGGAAATCGGTTTCTATCTCTTGGGGTGAGAGCAGCAAAGGCCCCTCGGTGTCGGCAAAACGCGGCGGCACGCTGATGCGCTGGTAGAGATCGCGCGCGACACCGAAGTACCGCCTCGGGTCCAGGCCTGAGCAGGTGCCATGCTCCCGGTATTCGTGGATAACTAGGTTCTTGCTCGGCATGATGTCGCGCATCGCCTCGATCACTTGCTGCGGAACCCAGGGACGCTTGCCGATGTCGCAATCCTGCGGCCAGCCTCGTTCATATTGCGGCCAAAGCCCATGCAGGGTGAAGGCGCGGTCGCGCGCAGCGCGACAGGCTTGGTCATGGCGGGCACGTCCCTCGGCCGCGCAATAGGTCGGCGACCAACCGAGCACGAGGACGTAATAGTCGAACTGACCGGCTCGATACGGCTTGGCGCGGCCGGGGTGGCCGAGAGTAAGCATCGCCGCCACGCTGACCGCGCATAGACCAAAGAGCTTAGCTGCGCCCATCGGCCCTGATAGCAGCGAGCTCGCCCAGGATCCTGGCCCAGCTCTTTGCGCCCTTGGTGAAGCTCTTCACATTATATTTCTCGTTGGGGGAGTGAATGCGGTCGTCCTCGAGGGCGAAGCCGACGAGCATTGCGTCCATGCCGAGTCCAGAGCTGAAGGCTTCGACGATGGGAATCGATGCGCCGCAGCCGATGATCACCGGTGGCTTGCCCCATTCCGCCTCGAGCGCGGTTGCCGCAGCTTCGAAGGGCGGAGACGAGGTGTCAAAACCGACCGCAGGCGAGCCGCCTTCGCCGGCAAAGGTGACGCCGCAATCGGATGGCAGCCGCCCGGCGACGAATTGGTGCAGGCCGTCGAGGATCTTGTCCGGCTGCTGGTTAGGCACGAGACGGAAGGAGAGTTTTGCCGTGGCCTGGACCGGAATCACCGTCTTGGTGCCGGGTCCAGTGTAGCCACCAACGATGCCGTTGATCTCCACCGTCGGCCGTGACCAGAGCTGCTCGAGGAGAGTTGCATCTTGCTCTCCCGCAGGCACGGCGAGACCGATCTCTCCGAGGAATGCGGCGACATCGAAGCCGAGGTCGTGCCATTGCGCGAGTTGCGCCGGAGAAGGGATGACGACGTCGTCATAGAAGCCGGGGAGGGTGATCTTGGCGCTGTCGTCGCGCATGGCCGCGAGCAGCTCGGCGAGAACGCGAATCGGATTTTGCGCCGGACCGCCATAAAGCCCGGAATGAAGGTCCCGCGAGGGTCCGGTGACGGAGATTTCGGAAAAGGCCAAGCCACGCAGAAAGGCGGTGATCGCCGGCGTATCGGCGTCCCATTGCCCCGTGTCGCAGACGAGGCAGACATCGGCTTTGAGCTCCTCACCATGGCGCGCGAGAAAGTCGGGAAGACTCGGGCTGCCGGATTCCTCTTCGCCTTCGAGCAGCACGGATACGTCGACAGGGAGTCTGCCGTGAACCGCGGCCCAGGCGCGGCAGGCCTCGAGGAAGGTCATGACCTGACCTTTGTCGTCGGAGGCGCCACGGGCGACGATGACCTCACCGTGTTTCGGATCCGCCGCGAGGTGCGGTTGGAACGGGGGCACAGTCCATTGCTCCAGAGGATCCGGCGGCTGCACGTCGTAATGGCCGTAGAACAGGACGTGGAACGGCGCGCCGCCATCAGTGCGCCAATGGCCCACCACCATGGGCTTGCCATCGGTCCGCTCGACCCGTGCCGCGAAGCCGATCTCACGCAAGGTATTGGCGCACCAATCGGCGGCTTCGAGGCAGGCCCTATGATAGGTGGGATCAGTGGAAATGCTCGGGATGGCGAGGAACTGGAACAGCCGGTCGAGCGAGGCCGCGCGCTCCGAAGCCAAATTGCGGAGCACGTCCGCAAGCTTGCGGCTCGCGGCTTCGGGTGACGGACTTACGGCCATGGTCGGAAACTAGGGGCGCGCACGCGCCAAGTCACGCGCTCAAAAGCGCGATCGGAGGTCGAATTGTCAGGAGATGTTATTCGCCAAGCTGGACGTTGATGGCCTGGGGACCTTTGCCGCGCCGGTCGGGCTCGGTTTCGAAAGAGACACGCTGGCCTTCATCGACGGCGGGAAGACCCGAACGCTGTAGGGCGGAAATGTGAAGGAATACGTCCTTGCCGCCGTCGTCAGGCGTAATGAAGCCGAAGCCGCGCGAGTGATTGAAAAACTTTACCGTCCCAGTCTGGCGCATGGGAAGCTCTCCTTTCCCCCTTCCAATTTGCCCGCGTATCAACAAAGACCGCGGACAATATTCGTTAACTCCCTAGACGGGGAAAGCAACCACGATCCCTTTCAGAGCATACGCGGCCAGTCTTTACCCGCTTTCAGTACACAAGGCGCCCCACTCTATGGTCGTGACCCAGCCAAGTGCAAGGCCCATCTACCCATGTGCGGGCGAATGCCTAAGGCGCGGGACTACTGAAAATAAGGTGAGTGATCCGGAGGACCCTGCACGGCGCTCGGCACGCTCGAGGGCAAGGAAATACTGCCGCCAGCAGGGAAGTCGAAATTTGGCCCGAAATCTCTCGGTGCGCCCGGCATTTCGGGAGGTCCCCAAATGTCGCTAAGGGTCGTCGAATAGCCACCGATCACGGCGTCGCGGGGCGCGACGCGATGGGGAGACGCCTGTCTCGTGCCTGCACTTTGGGCATGACCTTCATGCGCGGGGAGGCCGAGCGAGAAGCCGGCAACCAGGACGGAAGTCAGGGCGAGTGGCCGATAGAAGGCTTTGCATTTAAACATTGGTCACGGTCGCTTTCCCTGAATGCTGCTGGTCCGAATCGATCGTAAGTCTAGCGCTGTTTTGGTTACCGATGCATCTAGGAACAAACCTTCTTAGACGTCGTGCATTTGGCGATGACGCCTTTGCCGCATGCAGTTGATGGCGTTCCGACGCGGACGGTCGTCAGCTTGTTCTTATGAGCCCAACGCTTGACGTGCCAGTCGAGTTTCGCGGCGGCGCGCTTGCCGGCGGCGGCATCGCTGAGGCCACGGCCCTTGGCGGTGACCATGACACAGCTTCCAGCTTGGACCGGCTCTGAAACGACCATAGTGACGGCAATGGCGCATATCGCCGCGCCGATGGCGATCAGTGTACTGCGAAGCATTTCAGTCCCCTGGTTGTTGCTTTGCGGGTTTCTCCCGCTTCGCCTGGACTATGCCGGTTTTGTGGCATGTTGCCCAGCGAAATTCCTGTGGCAGCAGGGGAGAAAAGCAATGTGACGGGGCAGTGGTGCAGAGAAATCTCAGTTATTTGTCTTCGAATTATCGGCTTTTAACTTCGCCCCTGCGAAAAACGCCGGGCCCTTCGGCCCGGCGTTCGTGAATCTGGGTCCAGGCGCCGGAGCGTCCGGCGCCGGCCCGTCAGTTAATCAGTCGTTTGAGGCGACGCTCTTCCCCGAGGATCGCTTGCCCACCGCTCTCACCCGGACGCGAGCGGTGCCCGATCCGAGCATGCCGAGGCTTGAGGCGGCGGCCTTGGAGACGTCGATGATCCGCCCCTTTACAAAGGGTCCGCGATCATTGATGCGCACGACCACCGAACGGCCGTTGCGTAGATTTTCGACCAGCACCTTGGTGCCGAAAGGCAAGGACCGATGCGCCGCGGTCAAGGCGCTCGGGTTCATCATTTCGCCGCTCGCGGTCCGCGACCTCAGCGCGTACCACGAGGCGTGGCCGACCTGATCAGCGAGAGCGAGATCGGTAGGTAACAGAATGGCACCCCCAATGAGGCCCATGGCAACGATTTTGGCTCGCATTTGAAACATGCGTTACGACTCCTATTCGAATGTCTTGGGGTTGGTGGCCGACGACGAATCAAGCCGGCCTGCACGCATGAGTGCGTGCGGCTAACCTACTGGGCAACAGGGCGAGAAATCGGCTGCCCCGCGGTAATTGAGGGGCGATTTGACGGCAATTGAATTAACCTTTTTGGGCCGATTTGCCGGTGTTCGGGCCGGTTTTTTCGTTCTGGCGGCGGGGCTGGCCGACTCAGGCGACGAGATTTTGACCGCAAAAAAGATCCGGCCGTCTTTACGACGACCGGCGCAAGCGTAGTGCGGCCAGGTGCCGGCGCGACAGTCGCTCAGCGACCGGGGGCGTAGGCGTCAGGCCCGTAGCCAGCGCAGGAGCCCTTCAACCGGTTGTCGTAGCCGATGGTCTGGCATAGATAGACCTTGAGCAGCGGGTCTCTCCGGACCTGGGAGCCCGTAACGTTCTGGCCATAGCTCCGGGCGACATAAGCGATCTGCTCTTCCTCGCAATAGGGCGTGGCAATCGGGCCATATTTGGTGATCTGGAAATTTCCACGGCATTGGATTCCCGCCGCGGCAGGACCCGTCGCCGCAACAACAGCTATCAAGGCCGCGACACAGGCGGTCAGATAAGCCAGCGGAGTGTGCGTCATGTCGTCTCCTCGTCGAAGCCGGTCCACTTCGGACCAGCTTCTGGCAGGTGGCTCCGATTGGAAAAAGCCGCTGCAACCATCGATAACCAATCCTCAACGCAATTCCAAGATGCTGCTGGGGCATGTAGTCGTGGGACTCTGCACTTGCCATAGGCTAAGCTCAACCCTGCATAATTCTTGTCCAAACATCGCCTAATCATTGCCCTTTTCACCCACTACATGTATTTATTGGAAAAAATGGAACAACCAAGGATGGCTGGGATTACAGGATTATGCAGAAGAAAAAGACATCAGAGGCTCAGGTTCAGCAGGAGATGAGTTCCGGTGCGGCGGCGATCGGTGGTCGTGGTGCGTGGACGCCGAGCAGAGAACCGATGACCGGCGCCCAAGCTGACTCCCTCAGACGCCTTGCGGAGGAGATCAAGGAACCGCAGGCGTTCAACGAGGGTTTGAGCAGGCGCGAAGCCGAGCGGCGAATCTACAGGCTCAGAGAAAGACTGCGGCTTGGGGATTTGCCGCCCCACACGGACTAAGCGCGCTACAGGACAGGGCGTGCTCCTGAACAGCAGCAAGAGTTGCAAATGGCGGCGAAGGAGTCCCGTTCCATTTGGATTTTTGTCGTCCTCAGTTTGCTGTTCGGCGTGCCCGCGCTGTTGGCCCAAGGAGCTGACGCGGCCATGGCTCTGATGCTCACTTCTCCCGCCTACGACGCCGGAGCGCCGATGCCATCGGCCTATACTTGCGAGGGAAAGGACATCTCGCCGCCGCTTGCTTGGACCGGCGTGCCGCCGGCAACGAAGAGCCTCGCACTGATCGTCGACGATCCCGACGCGCCGGATCCGAAAGCGCCGAGACGGGTCTGGGTGCATTGGGTACTCTACAACATTCCCGCCGACGCCGCTGGCCTCGCCGAAAATGCTGATGCCAGTGGTCTGCCCGAAGGCACCGTGCGCGGTGTCAACGACTTCAAAAAGACGGCCTACAACGGTCCGTGCCCGCCAATCGGCAGGCATCGGTACTTTCACAAACTCTACGCGCTCGACACCACGTTTGATCTGGAGCACGCGACCAAGGGTGAGCTCGAAGCCGCGATGAAAGGCCATGTGCTCGCCGAATCTGAGCTCATCGGCACCTATCAAAAAGGCGATCGTTGACGCTGGTGGTGGCCGTCATCCCTTGACTGTGGCTTCCGACCTCGGTTCAAGTGCAGACCATGACGAGGGACATCATGCGCATGATGCAATTTGCGGCTTGCGGCGCGCTCGGCGCCGCGATGCTGCTCGGACTGGCGGCGCCTGCGGTGGCGGCGACCTGCGGTAAGGGCCCGGCAGGCTTCGACAGATGGCTGCAAGGCTTCAAGCAAGAAGCGGCGGCGCAAGGCATTTCGCCGGCGGTCATCTCGGCGGCGCTCGACGGGGTGACCTACGACCCCCGCGTGATCGCCAAGGATCGTGGGCAATCGGTGTTTGCGCAGAACTTCCTCCAGTTCTCCGGGCGCATGGTCAACAACAACCGGCTCGCGATTGGCCGCAGTCTTCTCAAGAAATACGCCGGCACCTTCGGCAAGATCGAGCGGAGCTACGGCGTGCCGGGTCCGGTGCTGGTCGGTTTCTGGGGGCTGGAGACGGATTTCGGCAAGGTGATGGGCAACATGGATACGCTCCGCTCGCTTGCCACGCTCGCCTATGATTGCCGGCGTCCCGATGAATTCCGCGAACAGCTCATGAACGCCTTGCGCGTGATCCAGCGCGGCGATCTCAGGCCTCAGGACATGCGCGGGCCTTGGGCAGGTGAGGTTGGACAGTTCCAGTTCGTGCCCAAGGTTTATTTCGAATATGCCGTCGATCTCGATGGCGATGGCAAGCGCGACATGGTGAGGAGCACCGCCGACGCGCTCGCCTCCGCCGCCAACTATCTTGACGGGCTCGGCTGGAAGGCCCGTCAGCCTTGGCTCGAGGAGGTGCGCGTGCCGGCGCAGATGGATTGGAGCCAGGCGGAGCTCACCATCAAGAAGCCCCGCGCCTATTGGGCCAAGGCAGGCGTGACCTATCCGAACGGCAAGGCACTGCCGGCCGACAATGTACCGACGGCTCTGCTGCTGCCCATGGGCCGGAACGGGCCTGCCTTCCTCGCCTATCCGAATTTCGACGTCTATCTCCAGTGGAACCAAAGTCTCGTCTACTCCACGAGCGCTGCCTATTACGCCACGCGTCTGGCTGGCGCGCCGCCCATGTCCCGCGGTAACGGTCCGATCGAGGTGCTGAGTCAGGCACAGGTCAAACAACTGCAACAACTGCTTGCCAAGCGCGGCTTCGATGTCGGCAAGATCGACGGCGTTATTGGCGAGGGCACGCGCGAAGCGGTGCGACAGATGCAGATCAAATATGGTCTGCCCGCCGATTCCTATCCGACGCCTCAGCTGCTCGCGTTGCTAAGCCGCGGATAAAGGTCTGAACAGCGTCAGGCTTGCGCCGTGGGAATCACCGGAGCGAAGAAGCTCTGGAGCTCGGCGACGTCGTAATATTCGGTGAGCCTTACCGGCCACCCATCCTCCATGGTCCAGAAATTGGCCTTGGTCGTCTCAAGCATGGTGCCCGTCTCCCGGTCCCGGTAGTGCATCGGGATCTCCACCGCTGCGCGGTTTCTTTCGATGATGATATCGTCGGTGTCGTAGCGGAGGATTTCATACCGCGCGAGCAGCACCGCCCAGCGCTCGATTGCTTGCCTTTTGCCTTTGCGGGCGCCCCCTAGGGGGTGCACCGATGGCGGGATGTGCACCACGTGGCAGAAATCGTCGGGAAGGTAGCTTGCCAGCCAATCGAGATCGTGTGCCCGCCAAGCGTCATAGATGTCGCCGAGAATCGCCCCCACCGTCTTTGCCATGGCCCCCCTCCTTTGCCTGGAGTTAAACGCTAACACGCGTCGCTGGTTCCGCCATCAAAAATCTGTCTGCCTACGGAACAACTTGCTCGGGTGTGTTACCAAGCTAGGGCAGGTGGGCGGAGGTCCATAATTTTTGGGCTGCCCCGTGGTAATTTCGACAGGCGGCCGCCGGAGGGCCGCTGACGGGGAGACATGGGCGCGGCGGTCCTCCCCCCGGCATCAAGAGGTCGGTGCCATTCGCAACCCTCTGATGAAGGGCTGATTCTCGCGATCGGGCCTTGGCGCTTGGCCGGCCCAGGCGCCAGGGCTTCTCCGCCAAGCCTTGATTCGGGCCTGGCCTCCGACTTGAGCCGCATCAAGGCACTGGCCGCCCCTTCCTGATGAAATGATTGCAGGATCAGGGATCACCATGGAGCGACAGCCATGACCACCGGCCTCGATGTCTTCGATAAGACGGTGCAGGAAACCAATCTCTGGCTCAAGGACGTGATGGAGCGGGTCGGTACCTATGACCGGCACCGGGCCTATTCGGCGCTGCGGGCGGTGCTGCATGCCCTGCGTGACCGCATCGGCCCAGAAAGCGCGGCCCATCTCGGTGCCCAGCTGCCCATGCTCATTCGCGGACTTTATTATGAAGGCTGGGACCCGACGGGGAAGCCCACCAAGGAGCGGCATCTCGCGGATTTCCTCGCCCATGTCGCCACGGAGCTGCGGCAGGCCCAGCCCGACGAGGTGGAGCGGGCGACGCGTGCCGTGTTCGACGTGCTCTCCAAGCGCATCAATTTCGACGAAGCCTACAAGGTCGCGTCGATGTTGCCCCGGGATGTCTGGGGGCTATGGCCGAGCTTCGTCCAGGAGGGCGTCAAGGCGCGGCAGTCCGGTGCCGCGTAGGATTGGGGGCGACTCTAGTGCTTCTTTTTGAATGCGCGGGTGCCGGCCTTGGAGCGTCCGCGGCCCTTCTTCACGGCGGCAAGCGGGATCTCGCGATTGTGCGGGCCCATCTCGTCGAGGGTCGGTTTGTGGGGACGATTTGAATCGGCGCTACCGCGCTTCGCGCTGCTTGAGCGCCCTTGTTCCACTT
>Ga0307428_1001511_pt1 | contig 11684 bp, 8 predicted proteins | sample SalMarWE160240MG_FD_202161 | JGI IMG/M metagenome (GOLD analysis project Ga0307428, IMG submission 202161) | Salt marsh sediment microbial communities from the Plum Island Ecosystem LTER, Massachusetts, United States - WE1603-240 | ecosystem: Environmental > Aquatic > Marine > Intertidal zone >...
GACCGATATTTCTTTCGGAGATGTAGGCGCAGAGATGCTCTATAAGATGATGGAAGGTTCCTGATGCGGCTTTGAATAGCCGATGAATGGAAAGGGGGGAATATTTGATGTCATAGTGGTAGGAGCGAGAACGGCAGGTTCGGCAGCAGCAAAGGGATGCGCTGAACAAGGATTCCAAACCTTGATTCTGGAGAAAAAGCTTCCATGGGAAAAATGTGCTCCGGCATGTTGCTTGGGTGAGCAGCTCAGTCATTAGTGAAGGAGCTATCCGGACAGGGGCCTAAGGAGCTCGTACTGGCATAAGGTGTAGAGATTTGGAATGAAACCATGCTCAAGGGAATCAACACGCATGGCAATGGAGGCTGAATGTGCAACTGTTGTCTTTGCGCCGGGATTACCGGCCGAATTTCTAGCTCAACTCAAAAGGGGGGGAGTGATTCACCCTCGAAGGCGGGCTCAGAGAGCTGAAGGCGGATCTGTATGGCGCTGCATCCTCCCCGGGGTCCTTCCAGGGGATAGCCAGAGTTATCATGAGACAGGCGACAAGGTGCGGGTAGACGGCAATAGAGGAGTTGTTTATATCATAGACAAATAGTGCTGTCCCAGAGAGGAGTTATTATCATGTCAGAAGTTAAAAATCCTTACGTGCTCGGCGAGTTGATAGAAGATAGGGCCAGGAAGAACGGCGATAGGGTTTTCCTTCGTTTCAAGGAACAGACATTCACCTATAACGATATCAATCGCTATACCAACCGTTGTGCAAACGCTTTTCTAAAACAAGGCACGGCAAAGGGGGATAAGATCAGCATCATGCTCCCTAACTGTCCAGAGTACCTGTTTATTTGGTTCGGCTCGGCAAGGGTCGGGGCAGTGGAAGTGCCCATCAATACTTCATATAAGGGTGAGTTCCTGCGCCACATCGTCGATCAATCCGATTCAAATATCCTGTTTATTAACCACGAATGGCTGGACCGTCTTAAATTGATCGAGGACAATCTCAAAAAACTTAAAAAGGTAGTCGTCTTGGGAGGGCTCACCAAAGAGGAAGCCGCGAACTCAAATATTCCTATGATAAGCTTTGAGGAATTTTTTGATGCCCCTGAAACGCCTGTGGATATCAAGGTGTATCCTCATGATCCTCAAAATATCATCTATACGTCCGGAACAACAGGTTTGTCCAAAGGTGCCTTAGGTCCCCACAAATTTTGGATTGTGGTAGCCGAACAGTTACTCCCCCTCCGGGAGGGAGGAAGGAATGATATCTTTTATACCTTCCTGCCTCTCTATCACATGAACGGGCAGTGTCTCACTACCATAACGGCGCTCCTTGCAGAAGGCCAGATGGTTCTCTCCGATAAGTTCAGTGCCAGTCGTTTTTGGGAAGATATTCGCAAATACAGGGCGACGCAGTTCAATTATTTGGGGGCTGTGATCCCCATTCTCGAAAAACAGCCCGAAAAGCCCGACGATATGGACAATACGGTAAAGATTGCCTTTGGCGGCGGATGTCCACAGGATGTCATAGACCGTTTTGAGAAAAGGTTCGGGTTAAGATGCATGGAGGGATTCGGCATGACCGAGATCGGCATTCCGGTACACACCACCCTTTATGATAGAAGGCCGCACTCCTGTGGAAGACCATTGCCTATTTACGAGATCAAGCTTTTTGACGATGAAGACAATGAGGTTCCTGTAGGTGTGCCCGGAGAGATTGTCTTCCGCCCGAAAGAGCCTTTTACCATGATGCTCGAGTACTACAATATGCCGGATAAGACCATTGAATCATTCCGTAATCTCTGGTTCCATACGGGAGACCTGGCGAAGAGGGACGAGGATGGGTACCTTTATTTTGAAGACAGAAAAAAGGATTCTCTCCGGAGGAGAGGCGAGAACATTTCGTCCTTCGAGGTGGAACGGGCTATCAATACGCATCCCAAGGTTCTCGAATCGGCGGCTGTCGCTGTCAAGGCTGAAATGCCGGAAGATGAAGTGAAAATATGCGTGGTCATCAAGCCCGGCGAGACGCTGACCCCGGAAGAGTTGATTGCCTACGCCGTCCCAAGGATGCCCTACTTTGCGGTGCCGCGTTTCGTAGAGTTTATGGACAGCTTGCCGAAGACTCCTACGGAGCGCATACAGAAATACGTGCTGAAACAGGCGGGTATCACACCCAATACATGGGATAGGGAAAAAGCTGGGATTAAAATCAATAGATCCTAAAATTGGGGGAAAATGCTCACCTAATTTGAAAAACCGATATTGCCCAAGGTGATTGTAATGTAAGTCTGAAGAAGTGGTTCAAAACACCAACTGCAATCGTTCTAGCCACAAAACTCGCCAAGGAAATGGGTTGGATTGATTAACACCCTAAACCCGAAAAAGAACTTATCCAAGTGAAGTTCCGGAACAAAGGTCAGAGTATTCAAAGCGATTCGAGTTGAGCCGTTCGGCCGCGAGCTCGTCGATAAATCTCTGGCTGAGCCCAGCCTTTTAAAAAAATCAGGCTGCATAGGTCTCTGGGTATTGGGGTCCCGCATAAAGGTAATCATTTCCTCCGGCACATAGTACTGGAGGATCTTTTGGGTCAACCTGATCCGGTTTTTCCGGCAGCATTAGGTTCTTTTAAGCACCTATTAAGGACATAAAGACTCTGGCTGCTTCATCAGCAAACTCCTTGTCGTTGACATGAGCCTCCAACTCAATGACCTTAATCTCAGCCTTAAGGGACTGCTTCAGCGTCGCAGTGAATATCTCCGGCCGCCGGGGATTGTAAAATAATTCTCCCGGCTTATCCCACTCGATAAATCCCCGCATAGGAACGACTACCGCTCTCGGCCCCTTTCCCCGATTCAGCCTCCGGGCTACCAGCCTTGCCGTCTGGGCCACCTCCTCTAACGTCATCTCTATTTGCCATGCCAGCTCACCATGCAGGCGTCTTTTCATCTTTTTCAGCACTTCAGGCATAGTAGCCTCCGAGCCCCACCAGACTTTGAAAACAACCCCCCCTGGGGCAACGACCAAAGGGACAGCGGTCTCTACAGCCCCTTCCAGTCTCCCTGCAGGAATAAAAGGCAGGTTACACGCCTCGATAGCCACTTCAATAAGGGATAGATCCAAGACACCGGCGAAAGCCCCCTGCCTCACAAGCTGTTCCATGCCCTGCCCCTGACCTACGTGAAAAGCAGCTACTTCATATCCCCTAGTTTCAAAATAGGGCGTTAACTTCGTAATGTATTTTAAGGCCGATGTGCCCAGAGTGGATACAGCAAGGATAGGTCTTTCAGGGGTAATTCGGTACTGCTGGTTCAGTCTCGTTATCCCGATAATTGCCCCGGCAGCATTAGCCAGGCTTCGCCGGGTCAGGCTGTTTATGCCCCAGATGTCGGACACCAGTGGGACTACCAACAGGTCAGCAGGACACTTCTCCGGCTGACAAAAGGGAACAAAAGCGGTGGTGCAGCAGAGCACTTTGGGCAAGCCGATAGGGAGGGTTTTCATTACCGAGAGCCAAAGTGACATTCCTAATGTTCCTGTTATGCCGATTACCCCATCCAACTTCCCTGCGGCGTACAGGTCACTCACTACCCTGCTTGTACCCACGGCCATAGCCTGCACCGCCTCGGTTTCATCACCTATAGCACCAACGCTCTCCAGACTCCGCCCTGCTGCCTCGGCAACCTGCTCGCGGGTTATATCGCCCGGGAAGTAGGGATCACCGAGAATACCGGTGTCCACAACGATGGTATCAAGCCCGTTTTCCTTGAGCAACTGATTTATATAGGCGACTTTCTCACCCTTGGTATCCAATGTAGCTACGATTGCTATCAATTGAATTTCCTTTCAAAATTAGTGGGATATTAGCAGCATTTGCAGGCAGCCAACCATAAAACATCAAACGGGCCGCACGCAGGCGCCGTACTTCATGGCAATTATTATTAAAAAAGGCCTTTGCAGACTTTTTGAGGGGAAAACACTTTTCACTCTTCTACTCAAAAGAGTCAAAATCAAAATCATTTGAAAATGACTTTATCAAAGCCCTCGTTGCGGGTGTAATATATTTCCCTTTTTTCAGGAGGATCCCATAACGGGAATAGCCCAGGATGTCTGATGCAGGCCTTAAATAGATCCTGTCATTCTTTTTGGCATTTTCACATATGGCAGGGAGGGTAGAGACGCCGAATCCCAATTCAACATATTTCATAACAACCTCCCAATTGCCTGCCTCCACCGTTACTTTGAGATTCGGATTACAAGATCTCAGTCTCCTGTCCAGAACCTGGCCTGATGTTCCTTCTTTGTCCGGCATGACTATGGGATACTTTGCGACATCATGAATGGTTATCTGTCTTTTCTTTGAAAGGGGGTGGCCCAAAGGGGTAATAATGTACCGATCGAATTGCCACAATTCCCTGCCTATAATCCCTTCGGGAAGGCTTTCGATAGAGCCGACCCCCAAATCCACCTCTCCTGATAGAATCATTGAACGGAGCTGTTTCCCTGACACGCTAAAGAGAATGATCTCGCATTCAGGATGGGTTTTACGAAATGTATCAAGGTACGCCGGGAAAATATTCAGCAACATGGCTTCGAAGGATGCAAGCCTAACTTTACCCCTCAATACCCCAGATTTTTCCTGAAACTCATCGACCACATTTTCCAGCCTTTCAATGATAGGCGCGATAAGAGAAAACAGATCCGCTCCCTCAGGGGTCAATAGAGTCTTCTTGTTGGATCTTTCAAAAAGTTTTTTTTCCAAACAAGCCTCCAGATCCTTAATCTGATGACTGACTGCTCCTTCGGTCACATAGAGACTAAGCGATGCTTTCTTGAAACTTTTATTGACTGCGACGTAATAAAAGGTCTTTAGTTTAGAATAAGGTATTGCAGGTTGCATGGTGAAACCTCCTTTTCAATGCCTGGATATTGCATTGAAAAAGGATAGAAAGTCAACAAAGCATATAAGGAAATGTGGCAATGCTAGCGTGTTTCGTTACGGGGCTTTCTTCCTTCGTCTAAGGCTCGAAGCTTTTCCTGATAATCCTCACCTTGAAGCAGCTCCTCAAAGAACGCCAATTCCAGCCTTAATCCGTCTTGTAGAGTCATGTTCATGCCCCGAATCATGGATTCTTTAGCCCTCCGAACAGCAAGGAACCGGTTCTCACAGATCTTGGCTCCCCATTCCTTTGCCGTCGACAAAAGCCGATCTAAGGGCACGACCTTGTTGACCAGTCCAAGCCGGTATGCTTCTTCAGCGCTTACAGGAGTGCCCAAAAAGATCATTTCTGCCGCCTTGGCCGGAGAAATGATTCGCGGCAGTCTTTGGGTTCCGCCCAAACCTGGTATCAGCCCGCTCCCTACCTCGGGAAATTGCAGGTATGCATTCTCTGAAGCAATCCGGATATCACAGGCCAGTGCAATCTCAAGGCCGCCGCCCCTGGCAGGACCGTTTATAGCGGCGATAAGGGGCTTCCAAATGTCCAGGCCTCGTGTAATCATAGGAGGCTCCTTATACGATCCAGCAGCCCACGGCCTCAGCATAGTATTGTGATCGGCTCCGGTGGAAAAAACTTCCCCCGTTCCGGTGATTATACCGACCCAGGCCCCTGGATCGTCACGAAAGTCCATCAGAGCGCTACCCAACTGCCGGAAGGAATCGGCATCAAGGCGATTCGGCGTGCTGGTAAGCTGGAGTGTCATTACTACAATTTTATTTTCCTTTTCAATCAGGACAGGCATCATCATCTCCATTTTATTTCGTGATCCACATGATGGATCACATGGGCTGAGGTGATACTTGACGATCTAAGAGGCCGTTTCATCATTTCTCTTGGGTCTCACAGGAAATTATGAGCTGATATCGGGATAAGAACAAAGAGCTTCCTGATACGGCAGGCACCGATTCTCCTTCTGCGGCGGGCTGAGCCCTATATCCTGGTCTCTTTTCACTAACAGGTGCCTCTATCCACTCCCTTGATCGTTTCGCATAGGCCGTGAGATGTGCTTAGAACAGAAACACCGGGGGCATTACAAAAGCAGTTTCGGCAACAGTCCGTTGAAATGGACCATCTAAAATTCTAAAGAATTTACCACTCTGTTATATCAATGCCCTGACCCCCGGCCGCGTGCTTTATGATTCAGCGCAGTTCTTGCCACCCCGGTCCGGCATGCATCTTTCAAACTTCTACTGGCAAGAAGGAATGATAAAGACTCCTCACTCATTCACCTTGTACACCCGGCACAGAATACCCCTGAGATTAGTGGAACCAATTTCTGGATTGTAAGGAGGCTCGCTTGCAGTCAAAATGTTAATATTGGATTCCTGCCACCCGTGGAGGCTTTCGACCCCCTGCTCTGGGAACCACCACGCATAGCTAACCCCGATCACCCTGGGATCAATACTTTCGGTCAGCACTGCGCGCTGCTTGATGCGCCCTCTCTTGGTCTCAATGTATACCATGTCTCCGTTATCAATGGCTAGCCTCCCAGCCGTTTCAGGATGAATTTCAACAAGCGGCTCTGGCTCCATGTCGCGCAAACTTGCTATTTGTCTATTATTTGAATGACGGAATGGAGCTTGGTGATAACTGGTGAAAATCAGAGGATACTGCTTGGCCAAATCGGGTGTGCTATATGGTGTCTCCGGAAGCTCATGGTAAACTGGTAGCGGCTCGTGACCCCATTCCTCAAGCCGGCTGGAATAGATCTCCACCTTACCCGAGGGTGTTTTAAAGCCTTCTTTCTCGTATTTCCTATACTCTTTAGGTGCTTGGAGTGTCCCCACCTTCCTAAACTCATCAAAGGTGATACCCACAGGCTTCAAAATGATATCCAGGGCATCATTTACATCATCCCAAAAATACTCGGACAAACCCAGCTTCTTTGCCAGCTCGTTGATTATCTTCTTGTCTGGCCAAGCTTCACCGATCTGGGCCGTCTTCTGCCGCACTCCAGCAAAGGGAGCCCTGGTCATGACGTCATCCACTTCAAGGTAGGTAGTAGCAGGAAGGACAATATCGGCAAGCTCGGCAGTGGGGGTCATAAACTGGTCAGCAACATAAAGAAAATCTAATTTCAGTAACGCCTGGTATACCTCCTGGGCATTGCTCCACGTAATGAGGGAATTATTGGCATGGACGCAAAGCACCTTAACAGGATATGGCTTTTCAGTAAGGATGGCTTTAACCAAGATCTGGGGCTGCACGAACTGGGTCATGGGTAATGGAAGAAGCCCAAGATCGGCGCCAAGTCTCTTTTTTCGCTGCTCTTCGGTCAGTTTTTCACTCAGCATGAAGTCCGTTCCCTGGTCTGATTTGCCAAAATAACGGACTGTGCCTAGGGGAAGTGGCCCATAGTCAACTTCCCCGCCGGGAACGCTCAAGTTGCCGGTGATTGCCCTTAAAATTGAAGTTGCCCGTGCGGTTTGCACGCTGTTGATGTCGTCGTCAATGGCATTGCCATCCTGAATACAGGCAGGCTTGGTTGTGGCATACAACCTGGCTGCCGCCTCTAGCTGTTCCGCAGGTACCCATGTTATCTCCTCAACCCACTTTGGACTATTGTCCTGAACATGCAGGTGTAGCTTATCGAAGCCAACAGTCCACTTGGAAACAAAAGACTTATCGTAGAGTTCTTCATTGACGATGACGTTTATCATCCCGAGAGCTAATGCCAGGTCGGTCTTTGGCCGCGGTTGGATCCATAAATCAGCTTTCGAAGCTAATTCCGTTTTTCTAGGATCGATAACAATGAGTTTCGTTCCCTTGCGGGCTAAGGCTCGTTCTAACCTTACGTAATTGGGATTATGAGTAAACGCTATATTCGCCCCCCACATGAGAAGACACGCCGGAGGATAATCTAGGTCTGGAGTGTAATCTGTTCCCGTCTCGACATTGAGACCGGTGGTAATATTTGAACCCATACGCCTTGGTGACGAACAGACATGTCTTGTGTCACATAAGTTCTGGGTGCCAAATACATTACACAGCCTCAGCATATAGGCTTCGTATCCCTTAGGGTCTCCGTTGCTAAAGACTACCGATTCTGCTCCATAGCTGTCTTTAGCACGGTTCATTGCTCCAGCTATTGTATCTAAGGCTTCATCCCATGAGATCCTTTGCCATTTGCCTTCACCCCTGGCCCCTGTCCTTTTTATGGGGTATTTGAGGCGAGCTGGATGATAGAGGCGTTCCACTGCAGCCGGACCTTTTATGCACAGGTTACCCCTATTCACGGGGCAGTCTGGATCGCCTTCAACCTTGGTCACTTTTCCATTACGAATATGTACAAGCACCCCACACAACCGATAGCACATATTACACGTGCTCTTCACTACTTCTTCCGGCGTTGCCGTATCCATATATTTCCTTTTCGCGGTTTATCCTAATCATTGAATCGCATTTATTGCACCTGCTCGCACGTATTTCTTCCGGGGCTCGCAATCTATGCTGCGCACAGTGCTATTTCCCCTGCTTTTGCACACTGCAGGCTTAGGCCGCTCTTTCTAGGATATACACCGCATTCATGTCGCCGTCGACCTTTATGCGATCACCAGTTTTTATCTTCTTCGTTGCCTCCCTGGTGCCGATAACGGCTGGGATTCCATATTCTCGAGCTACCAGCACGGCATGGGATAAACTGCCGCCGGCATTGGTTACCACACCGCCGACAATACTGAACGCAGGCGTCCATGGGACACTTGTAGCCACAGTGACCAGTATCTCGCCCGGCTGTAATTGATCCAAATCCCTTTCATTGAGGATAACATGGGCAATCCCTTCAATGACGCCCGGGGATGTGGTGGCGCCATAGAGGTCGGCATTTAACTCGGCCTTGACCTTGGGCGCTGCAGATATAACGCTGGCACGACGCACTGCCATCGGAGGTAACTTTGCCATGTCCCCATAAAAAAGCTTAGGCTCGATCTTGTTGTAACTCTCCCATTCTTCTTTGTGCGCTTTGACATAGGGACGGAGGTCGACCCGGTCCATTACTATCAAAGCCTTTCTCATTTCGTCAGGGAACAGGAAGAAGATATCATCGCGCTCATCAATAACACCATTTTGTGCAAAGCGTCTCCCTATTTCCAGAAATACGTGCCGTCCGATGGCTGCTGCCTGCTGATCAAGATACCAATTATGCTCTTCGCTGAACACGCTTGCTTTCTGTGCCATCCGCATCAGTCTCTCAAAGAAGTCTTTTTGTCCCGCAGGCACTTTTGCCAGCACTTCCTTCTCCGTCTCCACCCGCTCTTTTGCTAATTGCTCTCGCTGAGCATCAAGGGCAAAGGCCCCACCTTTAGCCATCGCCTGCTTTATATCACGTAGTGGCAGGCTGGGGTCCTCAATCCAACTCGGGCTACATATATCCCACATATCGGTGTTCCTCCAGCCCTCAACTTTCAGCCATTCAAGAAATTCACTAAGCCACTTCCTTCCGGCATCACTTTCCTCAAGCGTAGCCAGCAGCTCTTTATTATCCTTTGTGCTCATAAAGAGGTCACCAAGTCCTAATTCCTGTGCCTTGTCGCCAAATTGCCACAGGTCTCTGTTGACTTGAAAGAGCCGGTTGGGAAAGCCGGAGCACAGAGCTTTGAACTTGGGATCTTCTATGTCCATGCCGAGCAACTCCTTGCAGACCTCGGCAAATCGGATATAAATACCAAACGTGGGCTCCATCCAGTAAAAGTGCAGTGGCCGCCATCCATAATGGATGCGATTAATGAAGTCCTCGAGGTGCTCCCAAAGCTCGACATTGCTCGCCCCCTGACGGTCAAAAGCCCTGAAGTGCTCGACGATTGGCATCCATTTTGACATATCCTTCTGCCATGCACCATCCCAATCCGTGAGCATCGGCTTCACTTTTTCTGCAAACACTTTCTCGCGCTGTGGGATCTCCTCCGGCCTTGTTACTATAATGGTAAAGTAAATATAGCCATCTATGATTCTCCAATCTGTGCCTTGGGTCTCGGGCATGGATATCTGTTCCGATCCCCACTCGGCGCCCATAGTGACACCGTCACACCAGAGCATGGCATTGAGCGGACGTGTAGGTTTCGGGAAATGGGTTAGATCAGCCATCCATACTCCATAAGACTCTATATCCTTCACTGGATCAAACTCATACCGATTCAAACCGTAACAAGCTGCCATTTTCTCCTCCTTGCCGTATTAACGGCTGTTATTTTTAAAATTCCTGTTTGCTAGCGTCAAAATTAGAGTCCTTCAAATGAGTAAAAGCACAACCTTAAGCACCTTCGCTCACAGGTTGAAAGTCGCTCTTATCATTTCATCTATGACTTTTGATGTGGAACTCGGCATTTCTTTGGCTTTTATCCCTGCAACAGGGCGTGTCTGGAGCAGAAAAATGTTGTCTGGAAAGGGTAAGTCATCACTGATAGCCCACTCCATATCCTGGGGCACGCCGAAGTGCGCCTCCAATATCTTAGCCAATTCTGCTACCCTTATCACCTCGTCATCGGTCAAACAGGAAATGAGTTTTTTATCAGGTGGGATTTCTTTTTCCACAGCCCCTTTATCTGTGGCTACCACCTGCATCTCTTTGTCACCAATTACTTTTTCTATTACCTCTAAGGTATTTTTGTCTAAAATATATTTGTCCGGTATCAAAATTCCACTGACTACACTCTCCCCCAGACCCCAGTTACCCTCAACCATTATCTTAGAGGGGTCGCCTGACACCGGATCGCAGGTGAAGCCAACACCAGCAGATCGTGCATTTACCAATTCCAGCACACAGACACCTATGGGAATAGAGTCCTCTACCGGCAGCCCCTTATGATCGAGGGCAGCCAAAGTCCGCGTATTATATATGCTCGACCAGACCTTCATTATTTTCTTTACAACCTCGTCCTTCCCCCTCACGTTGAGATAGGTTTCATACTGTCCGGGATGGCTTATGGTACCGGCAGACCTCACGGAAACAGCAACCTCTGAACCGCATCGGTCACACAAGAGCTCATAATATGACCGTATGGTATCTCGCATATCTTGGGGCATTTCCTTGGACTCTACAATCTGGCGCAGCCCCCTGCTCGCCTCCTCATACTGCTTAAGCCCGTGCACCGTACCCCCAAACTTGGCGAGGAATTGCCTTATTTCCTGGTCTGCGTTTGTTTCCCTGAGAAATCTTTCTTCAGATTTTACTGAAAGACTGAAGCCGCGGGGTACAGGCAATCCCATCTTGGTCATTTCGCCTAAATTGGCGCACTTTTTGCCCACTATTTCGTTATACTCTTGCCCTATCTCTTCAAACCAAAATATCCACTGTTCAGACATTGTTATCCTCTCCTTCGTAGAGATTATCCTGGGTGTTATGGAATTATTGAATTGATAATCATCCCCTTACCCCCTCAAGGGTAAATCTTGAAAATGATTGTCCCCTAGGTCGAATACGCTTTTGGTTTATACCTGCTATTATATACAAGACAAGCAAGAATAATATCAAACTAAAAAATATAAAGCTTTAGTTGAAATTAGTTCAAGCACAGTGAAATAAACGTACCTTCTCAAGAAATTGGGCACCTCTTTCTAGGAGCATATCCTGGAACTCAACTCAAAGATGCATGAGATGCCTGTACTACTAGAATTTATTCATTCTCGGGAGTTTGCCTGTAAATGCTTTCATCTCTTTGATTGACTTTGATAGATTGATAATCAGCGGTAGGA